>Ga0116192_1000336_pt1 | contig 36670 bp, 32 predicted proteins | sample AD_UKC113_MetaG_FD_89876 | JGI IMG/M metagenome (GOLD analysis project Ga0116192, IMG submission 89876) | Active sludge microbial communities of municipal wastewater-treating anaerobic digesters from Hong Kong - AD_UKC113_MetaG | ecosystem: Engineered > Bioreactor > Anaerobic > Digestate...
GTTCTTGTTCTTGTTCTTGTTCTTGTTTTAAATTAATGTCATTTACTTTTTCGAAATCTGATATTGCAGCTTTTGGATTTAAAAAAGTGCCTGCAGCACTTGGGTCGTAATTTGGAAACTCATCTAATCCGTTACCTCTAGATTGATCATAAATATAATTTTGAGTTTCACGTTCTGCTCCATTACTTGGCCCACTCATATAAATATCACTTTCTCCAAGTGTTGATCTTCTTCTAAAAATATCACCATGCATATCATAATCTTCAAAACTTGGACATGCTGTTCCGACAGCTGCAGCGGCAGCGGCATCTGCAAGATATGTATATTTTTTCGTAATTGGCGAATTATTGAATTGATTGATTCTTTTAAGTTGTTGCATGTTATCATAATTAATTTTTTCTACACGAACTAAACAATCGTTCATTTCGCATTTAATTCTATGTTTCATATCATTTTTAGTAATTTCTATATCTTCATTAATTTTGCTCACAATGCTTTTGCAAGTTGATAATTCCTTGTAAACAAAGACAAAGAAAATTACAATTAAAATAAGAATTATTATTCCAACGTTCATATTTATCATTAATGACGGCAACTAGCTTATAACTTAAGTTGAAAAAAATTAATACCAATTAGAGCGTAGAAAAAAAATGATTGTTATGTTTATTGGGATTAGGAAAAATAATATTATAATTAAAATACAATTATTATAACATAAGCAATGGCAAACATTATACCTTACATAAAAAATAATAATCTTTACTTTGTCCCTCGTACCGCTAACGAATCAACAGAACATGCATATCTACGATGTAATTTTATTGCTAGTCAAGCACCAGTAACACAAGAGCAATTTAATATTGCTACTGTTTATTCTCATATTTATATAAATAATTCAATTTATGGTGCAACATATAATAAAAATATAATGGATAATTTTGAAATAATGAAAAAAAAACTTTTTGACAAATAATTTTTAATAATTTATGGTTAAAATTTGCTTATTTTAAAAATTAAATAGCAAAGTAGCAATATAATTATTATTTGTAATATAAAAAAACATGCACAATAATTTGCTACTTGATCAACAACTATTCTTGTAAATGGTAATATAATTCCATCTTTTATCTTTTTTTTATTATCTTCTTTATCAAGTTCTATACATACCGCATCAAGTATGTCTTTAGTATATGGCCCTATATATGACATTAAAAAAATGCTCTGAATAATAAGTAAAAAATATACTGTATACATTAACTCAATACAATATTAAAATCTACTTGAGCTCGTGTATGAATTAAAAGTTGATGAAGTATTACTTGGCATAACACCTTTATTATTAAAATTATAAAAACTCGAATCACTAAATTTTAGATCAGATAGATCAGAACCTAATGAATATTCGGAAACATGAACAGATTTCCTGGATCCTTCATTTACTTTAGATGCTTTAGATGCTTTAGTTTCTTTTTTCTTGATTGGTGCTGGACTATTTGGACTTGATGATGTTGTTGTTTTCGTTGTAGAAATTGATGATGATGATGATGATGATGATGTTTTGCGTTCTTCTTGTTTTTGTTTATTTTCCATACGTCTCTTTTTAGCTTCTTTCAAATCAACTTTCTTAAGGCGTTCTTCATTTATAAATTTTTGAAATTCAAGAGTTCTATCTAAACGGCTTAAATTATTTATCGAGTCTCCTTTTTCATTCTTAAATAAATACCATATACCAGAACGATAATCTCGAGCTACTTCATCATCAGTTATTTTCATAATTTTTTTAATTGTTGCAATAATTTCTGCCTCAGTATCACGCACTGTTTGTTCCATAACTCTTTGCATAGAATGCATAGCTTTTTCACTTGTGATAGTACTTGATCTACCACCATAAAAATCTAATTTAGCAAATTTTCTATCTTTCGTTTTGTATTCAAATAAATCTCTTGTACCTTGAATCTTATTAGTTTTCTTTTTACCTCCTGTCATTGTAAATTGTTGTTGTGGTAATTGTTGTTGTTGTTGTTGTTGTTGTTGTTGTTGTTTTGTAGATGATGGATAATTAGTACGTAATTGAGTGACTAATTCATTGATAAATTTTTCTGTATTTTTTTCTGATGATGGAGTGTTTACTTTATCTTGTGGTATTGTCAAGTTATTTAATAATTCAGATGTTGGAATATCATTAATTTGATTTTCTGCACTATTTTTAGGGATGCTATTAGTTTTCTCTGATAAAAATGAATCAAGATTTTTAAATTGATCACCATATTTTTCACGATAACTTTTAGAAATTCTTATCAAATCTTCTTCTGTTGTTACTGCAGGTTGAGCTAAAGTTTGAGCATTAGAAGCGGCATTTATTGTTCCTGTAGTTTGAGTTGGAATTTCAGATGTTTCACTAAAACTATTTTTTTTAGTTGTTTCAAAAAATCTCTTGTAAGGATCGTATGATTTAATGCCTTTTGTTTGCTCAACATTAATACTCATAAATTCATCAGATTTATATGTATCACTGTTTTGCTGTTTGCATTTAGTTTCACTAAACTTACAATTTTTTGATAAACTTAATCTGTCACTTTCAGTTTCAGTAACACATTGCACTTGGAGACCAAGATTATTACAAATTTCTAAACTTGCACCGAATGATAATAATATATCAATAAATGCATAATTGTTACTTTTTTGAGCAATAAATACTGCAGTATTACCATCTTTATCTTGTAAATTAATAAATTTGTCAATATTCGGATGTCCAAGAGTAATAACAACAAACAAAGGAATCTTATTAACAATATTTCCAATTATTTTTCTAACAAAACGTTTAACAAAATTTACATCTTCCGCAGTGATAATTGGATCTGTACCTTGAATCATCGCAAAGTCGCGTGCAAAATAATGAAGAATAGTGCTACCATCACCTTTGACTTGTTTTGTAAAATCAAGTTTTTCATAAAAATTTTTAATTATGTATGCAACTGTAGTATACTCTTTGACATATGCAGCTGAAAGCATTGCATTAGTTATTTCATCACTATTCATATTCTCGTATATTTGAGGATTTAATTTACCAACCGTAACATTAGAATATAAATTATTATTATTTTCTTCTTGTTTTTTCTCCGATATTTCTTTCTCTGGTACTTCTCCAAAATATTTTTTTAATTTATCAATAAATCCACCCCCAGTTTGAATATGTTTGTGTGATGTGGATGATAAATCAGATGTTCCTTCATAATTCAAATACATTGCAAATTTAGCCAGTATATATTATTCAAACATAATTTTTTAAAGTTTTCGTATTAAACTATTATGCAAAATACGCTAAAATATAAACATGTAAGTTGCGATTTGTTAGTGTTATTAAAACTAGAACATGATTATATACTGACAATATCAATGTATCTTGATTTCGATAAATTAAAAATTGAATCTATTAAACAACGGAAACTTCCTAATTATGGTAATGTTTATTGTTCAAAAATACTTTATGACAATCAACCTGCTATTTTAGATATTGGTAATTTTAAATTAACAGAATTTAATACAGAAATTTATTTAGAATTTACGAATAATGATATTACATATAATAAATTTAATTTGTTAGAAAATTATATTATTAATACTATTAGTAGTGATAGCAAAAGAATTCTTGGCACACCAACATCTCGAAACAATATCGCAAATTTACTCAAACCAATTTCTCAATTACCAAAATCATTAAATAATAAGCCACATATTAAATTAATACCCTCAAAAAATCTTATTATTGCGTTAAATGGTATACAAATTACAGATAAAACATCAAATGTTTTTGACTGTGAAAAACTTGTCGATCAAGTTAATGTTACAATTCATCTCAAAAAATTAATTTATTGCAGAGATAGTATTATTCTAGATATCAGATGCGTTAAATTAGATTTTGTTTGTTTTGAAGATAAAGAAAAAGAAATCAAGTTTCAAACTTTAAATTCTACAATGAAACATGCATTAACGGAGACAGTTATTGACACTGTGACTGCTGAAGCTACAGCATGTATTGCATATGATGAACTGTTAGCTGCTAACTCGATGATCGAACCGTATAACTCAAATGTTTGCAATAGCGATCATTAAGTAGGTTTTTAAATAATTATCTTTCAAATATATATACGATATACAATGTCGCCAATAGAAAACATATTGCTAGTAATCCTTGGAGTTTTAATTTTTGCGTATATATTCGTTAACTTTTATGGTACTTATCCAGTTCATAACGATGGTAGCGTTGAAGTCACAGGTAAAATTAATAATTCATATTCTCCCGATCAACTTAATAACGTAGTACAAGTTGCTAACGACAATCTAATCCCAAATAATGCGCCTCTTGGAAACCAAGAATTACGAATGGAAGAAGGTGATTATTTACCTAATAACGATTATGCACCTCCAGAAATACCAAATAAATACATAAATAGTAGTTATAATAAAGGTATCAGAGGTAATTATCGTGGAGACGCTGACCTTGATGCTTTCTTTGATCAAAATAACAATGTAATTAGAAATGCCTACATGGATAAACCAATAGTAACTGGTTTTGACGAAACTAATGGTGAGTATGGTGCATTCTTTCCTCAAGGTTCTAAATGTTCTGCATCTGACAACCAGGATTGTGACCCATATGATCTTTACAACGCTGACAACTATCTTCCTCAACAAAAAATACCAAGTTGGTTTGAAGTAGGACCAGATCCAGTAGCTGTTAAAGATAGAAATCTCGTTAATATTTCTAGAACAATGGGTATTAATACTACAATGGGTAATAAAACAAATATGAGTTGGGATATTAGAGGTGGTATTAATAATCCTAGAACATTAGTTGGACCATGGAACCAGAGTGTTATTGAACCTGGAGATGATTATCATCGATTAAACTAAATTAATTAAACACTGATGATATCAATAATCCAATCTTGCACATCAATTGTTGCAACATATTTTAACAAAACAAGTAATGTATGGCTTACTTTATCTGCTTTATTATTTATATTCAAAATATATGATTTTTTTTTAGTAAAGTTAAATTCCATATCGTCAATTTCAAAAATAGATGAAAAATAATCATCATCTCTATTTTCATAATATTCATCAATGTATTTTTGAAACATTTCAATACATCTGTTTGTAGAACCAATACTATCACTTTCTTTAATACCTTGAAACATGTAGTATGGACTTTCATTAACATTATCATTTACTTTATTATCGCCACTATCACTATCACCATTGTTACTGCTTCCGTTATTACTGCAATTTTCATTTTCATAATGTACTTTGTAAAATTTCAAAAATGTGTTAATTAAAGTAATCATATCCTCAGCTTCTTTTTCATTTTCATCTTCTTTTCCATCTTTGTTTGATTTAATTGTATTATTATATGTCCCAGAACAAACTTGATCAAAATAACTTGATTTTTTATTTCTTATATCTTCACCCATTCTTGTCTGAAATATTTCCCAAGAATTTTCATATTCTATTCCATCATCCAAATAATTTTCTTCAAGATTTTCATATTCGTATTTATAATCATACATATTTGAATCTTTTTTTTCTTGGTTTATCTGAGGTTGTATGTCTCTTTTCTCTATTTTATGTACTGTTACTGAATCATCAAATTTAACGGTTTTTTTATTCATAATAGTCTTGATAACACTTATTATTGTTATTTATCATAAATATGAAAAATAAGCATTGAGGTTAACTTTATCATTTTTTTTTAAGTTATATTTAAGTATAATACTAATTAATTAGATATACATGAACCATAAACATAATTCTAAATTAAGTTCACATTCTAAACATAGTTTAGGGACACAAACACAACCTTTTAGTCCTAAATTAGAACAGCAATCAAGTCTCAAACCAGGTCAACGACAAATTGGTAGAAACATCATAGATCCTAGCATTATGTCTGAAGACGAAAGTAATTTTTCTGATATTGAATGTTCTAAAAATAATAAACGTACTAATAAAAATCATAATTTTTGCGATTCTAATATTGATTATTATGAAGGTGAAGGAGAGGGAAGAGAAGGTAATGAAGATGACGAAAGTGACGATGCAGTAATAGAGGTAGATCAACTTTTACAAGATAGTGTAATTAAGTATACAACTTTTTATGATATGTTAAAAGAGAAAAAAAAAGAAATGGCAGAAATTAAAAAATTAATGGATGAACCAAAAAAAATAATAATACAGTTTTGCACGAAGGCAGGTGTTAATCAACTTAATGTTACAGATGGTAAATTAATAAAAAACGTATCTAAGAAAAAAAAATCCCTTAAAGAAGATATTATAAAACAAGCAACTATTAGAAAAATTGGTGATGAAGTTTTGGCTCAAAGTATTTTGGATGAAATAAATAATATTCGCGTATCCTCTGAAGATACGAGTATAACTTTGAAAAGAACTTATAATCGTGGGTAAATTTTTTAATTTATAATCTTGTCAAACAAGTAACTTGTGTACTGTACTTAAACTACTCACAACTGATTCATCAAATTCATTACCTGTTATATTTAATGTATGTAAACCTTTTAAATTTGCCAAACCATGTCCTACTATTTTTGGACAATTACTTATTGCTAATGTATGGATAGAATTTAAGTAACTTAAAGCAACATCTGTTAAATTATTATTATTATTCATTTTTAAGCAAAGAATGCTAATAGGTGATAAGTGTCTAATTGCTTCATCTGTAATTTGTAGACAATGTGAAATGTCTAAATATTGTAATGTATGTGTCCTATTTTTTTGACCAAAAAAGTAATAATCATCTCGCATACAAAAGGTTGCATTTGTAGTAGAAACAATAGGATCTTTTAATATTGTGAAATTATTCTCTGATGTTGGAATATTATTCTCCAATGCTGCAAGATTTTTACTAACACTGTTAATTTTGCTTTCATTTAAGAAATTATTTTGTAGCTCAAGTAACTTTGCACTTAAAAATTCAATACCCTTATCTGTAATATTTACACAACCTAGAAGTGAAATATATGTAGCATTATTCATATATTGTAAACAATCATCAGTTACATTATTTACCCAATTTAAAATAATATTTTCAATTGGATTTGTTTGTAATATTTTAATAATACATTGTGTTGTGATATAATTACATAATGTCAAATCCAATTGTGTTAAATTATTTATTTGTCCTAATGTGTAATCTTTAATATTAACACAACCACTTAAAAATAATTTATTTAGATTAGTAAATTGCATAGTATCATTATCAGGAAAATTACACATACTAGCATCTAGTGTCACAAGATTAGTAAAGTTTACTAGTGATTCTAGTGTTAGTGTTGATTGGCCATAAATATTAAGAGATGTTATTGTTGTAATAGTAGATAAATGTTTAATACTTTCATCAGTTATTTTACATCCTACGAGTGAAATATTTTCTATTGTATGCAATTGTAAAATTCCCGTATCTGTTATGTTATGACAATAATCAATATTAAGTATTTTAAGCTTTTTTAATTTTTTTATGCTAATAAATGCTTCATTTGTTATTTGTTTACAACTAGAAAGTATTAACTCTTCAAGATTACGATTATTGCAAATTAAATTAATACCACTATCAGTGATATTTTTGCAATTTGATATATTAAGTTTTGTTAAATTATTAAACATAACAAATGCATGATCTGTTAACCCTTGACATTTACTAAAAATTCCAACATTTAGATGTTTAAGTTCTGTTAAGCTCGTACTAGTAATATGTTTACATTTTGATAAATTTATTATTCTAATTACATTGTTTCGAGCTATTAGTTTGATTGTATCATCAGAAACTTCTGAATTACCACTAATATGTAGCTCTGTTAAACCTAACTTTTCAAATTTGCCAAGAACAGATATCCCTTTATTTGTAATTTTCACATTATTACTAATATTAAGAACCCTTAACCGTTTACCAGCTTTAGATATATTAGTGACTAATTGAATTAATCCTTTATTAGTAAGTTGTTTACATCTACTAATATCCAAAGCCTCTGGTGTTCCAAGTGTAACTAAACCATTATCTGTCATCTGCTTACAATAATGCAAATTTATACTATGAACGCCTTTTAATTCCCCTACATAATCATCAGTTATATCTTTATTAAATGGATATGATACTTTAACATGTAATAAAGATTTATCAATATTTGTATTTTTAAGTGCTTGAATATCTTCTTCAGAATTTACTAAAAGTTTTCGATACATTTTTTACCCTAACACAACTAATTGTCTATTTTTACAAAACTTTCGTTGTATTATTATCTTTCATTTTTTGTTAGCAATATCTATAAATGTAAAAACTTATTCCAATTATTACAACACCCATAAATAATACTTGTGTTATTTCACTTAAATTGTGCCAGTCAATAATAACTGCTGTCATCATTAATAATAAACCAGCTATTCCCATACCCATACTTAAAACAGAATCTGTATAAGTACCTATTCTATTACTAATTAATTTAGAAACTACAAGTGCAACAATTCCTAGAATCATAATTGTCGTTACATTGTAATTATACTTGTCTAAATAATCTTTACCTTCATACAAACTACTTGTAACGCAATGAGCTAACATATTGTAACATATTGCTAATGCAAAAGCTATTCCAAAGTCAAAAGAATTTAACATAATATGCTAATACACTTCATACAGATAAAAATTTAATATTGAAATGTTGTAATGTAGTTATTTCTCTCAAGTATATACATATGACTACTAAACTAAAATATAATTTATCTCTTTTTATATTCCGAAGAGATTTAAGATTAGATGATAATTTAGGATTAATCGCTGCATTAACACTTTCTGAAAAAGTTATCCCCATATTTATTCTAACCCCAGAACAACTAATTAATAATAAATATAAATCTGATAATTGTGTCCAATTTATGATTGAAAACTTAAAATTACTTGATTCTCAACTTCATAAAAAAGGATCGAAACTTTTTTACACATACGGTAATCCTGTAGAAGTGATAGAAGCAATTTACAATACTACTCCATATGACGCGATTTTTGTCAATAAAGATTACACACCATATTCTGTTAAACGTGATGCGAACATTGACAAATTTTGTAAAACTAAACAAATCTTTTTTGAATCATATGAAGATATATTACTTAATCCTGTCGGTTCCATAACTAATGTGCAAGGATATGTGTACACCAAATTTACACCTTATTTTCATCAAGCAAAAAAAGTTAAAATAAATAAACCTATAAAATGCACCAAAACTAACTTTGTTAATCCTAACTACAAAATCGCCAAAATGTATGATAAAACAAAGTTAACTAAATTTTATAAACATAATGAAAACCTCGCATATCATCCAAGTGATATTACTAAACAATTATCTAATATTAAAAACTTAAAAAAATATAATACTAATAGAAATTTCTTAACCTATGAAACTACAGGATTATCCGTTTTTATTAAATTTGGTACTGTGTCAATTAGACAAGTATATCATATAATGTTAAAACATCTTGGTTCAAAAAATGATCTAATTAAACAACTTTATTGGAGAGAATTTTATTATAATGTTGCATATACTCATTCTTATATTTTTCATAAAAAAGGAAATTTAAATAAGAAATATGATAAAATACGTTGGTGGGGAAAAAATGCACAATTAAATAGATGGAAAAATGCTACAACAGGATTTCCAATAGTTGACGCATGTATGCGCCAAATGAATACAACAGGATATATGCATAATAGAGGTCGTTTAATAGTTGCTAGTTTCTTAGTTAAAATATTACTTGTTGATTGGAAAAAAGGGGAAAAGTATTTTGCTACTAAATTAATTGATTATGATCCAAGTGTTAATACAGGTAATTGGGGTTGGGTTAGCGGTTCAGGAGCTGATGCTCAACCATACTTTAGAATATTTAATCCATGGTTGCAAAGTAAAAAATATGATGCTAATGCAGAGTTTATTAAAAAATGGATACCTGAACTAGAAAATGTTGAACCTGCACATATCCATAAATGGTATCAATATTGTGAAGAATATAAAAATATAAAATATCCAAAACCATTCGTTTCATATGAAGAACAAGTTAAAGAAGTAAGAAAGATGTATGGTGTAATCTATTAATTAGCATATAAGCAAAGTTTAATCATTAGCGTTGTATAATGCATAATAAAAAGTATAATTGCGAAATTTGTAAATTTAGTAGTGATAGTAAAAAAAGTTATGAAACTCATACTAATTCCAATAAACATAAAACTTTAAATCATAATAAAAAAATTCATAATAATCTAATTAATATCATTAGTGAAGCTGAAAAATATAAATTAAATTTAAAAAAACTCGATAATATTGAAATTAATTTACATAATCAAACAAATTTATTAGACAAGTATGGTATCAAAAATAAAAATAAAGAAAAAGAAAAAGCATGTAAACATGATAACAAAATTATTGAAATTAATCAAGATAACAAGATTGTTGAAATATTTGATGATTTTTGTCCATTATGTAAATCTGAATGTTATTCAAATGATTTTATTGATAAATTTGTTGATATTAATGATATTAAAGGTTATGTGAAAATAAAAGATAAAAAAGTACCTTTGAACAAACTAAGAGAACATAGCGAAAAATGCATGCATCATAAAGTTCACGAATTAATTACTCACATGAATAAAAATAATTTAATTATGGAACTCATCAACAAATTAGAGATAATGAATATGAATTTTAATCTTTTAAATAGTAAATTAGAAAGTTTAAATAGTAAATGTAATAGTGCAGAATTATATGATTCGAATATATTTAATAATGTAGAAATAAAAGAAAAAGAACTAGAACAACAATATAAGAAATTATCAAATAAAAATAAAGATATATATAAAACAAGCAAGATAGAAATAGAAAATTTAACAAAACTTAAAGATATTGAAATACAAGCCTTAAAATCTTTACATAATAAGCGAATTGAATATTTAGAAGATGTAATAGAAAAACAAAGAAAAGAATTAAAAAAAATAAATCATAATAATTTTAATGGTGATAATAGTAATAACAGTAACAATAATATTTATAACTATATTATCATTCAATACAACAACCCTTATATTCTCACACAAGAAATGAAAACAAAAATTTCTCAAAGTTATCTTGATAAACATATGACATCTCCACAACTTAGTAACAAAGATCATGTTGATCATGTAACTAGGTTTACAGTCGATGTAGATGAAAATTGTAATGTCGGCGAATTAAAAGAACAATGCAGTATAGAAGATGATGGTATTTTAGGAAATTGTATTGCAAACTACTGTAAAAATGTTCTATTAGGTATTGGTATTGACCCAGATAATCTATCAGTAGATATAAATAATATTAATTAATATAACCTTGGCAATCTTTCTGACCTATAAAATTTTTTTAAATAAAATACTTTATTAAATTACAAAAAAATGATATTTATAAATATTAATATTTTTTTTAATTATGCATTACTACTAACTGTAGACATAATATCAGGAGACATTGAGTCAACTAATGAAGTTATATTCTTATCAACGATAGTAACTATTTCTTGCATTGTACTAGTGTAAATTTCATATGTAATACATTTCTCTATGAATTGGTATTTACTTTCAATATAAGAATTATAGGATCTTTGAATACCAAAATTAATTACGTGATTTGTGCTAGTGCTATTTAGTGAATTAAAATCATCTTCAAATGTCGCAAAATCACTTGAAATTTTATACATTGATGTAAAATATTTTGAAATTATTTTTATATTGTTAACTTCTTCAAGTTTACCACCACCATGAATCCATCCCATTGTGAATGCTAACTCACACAAACAACCTAACGTTTTTGTCACATATTCATTATATTCATCATCTTTAACTTCTTTAAATTTATTCGCTGATTTACGAAGACAATGTGTTTGGTTATTTTCTGTTGATATATTGTTACATGGTGGACATTGAGGTAAATTTATAGCCTCTACTAATGGCGTGACATCAGTATTAGATCCAGCAACTGCAGATTCAGGTTTACACTTATACCATTTATTTATATCACTGTTTTTTTTATTAAAAATACCTGTATCGGTTAAATTTATTGGTTTAAGTAAAAAGTTTGTGTTAACAAGTTTGCAATGTATATTCATTAAATTAATATACATATCAAACAAATTTTTATGATTACTAGTTTTTATAGTTTTCATGTTTTGATTAATTGAATAAACAGAACATGCAACTAAATTATTAATTGCATTATTATATTCTGTTGTACCAAATTTTGCACAAATAGTAGATGATTGAGCAATAAATTTGGATAATATACAATAAAACATTATGGCAGATGCTGAATAATAACACTGCATAGAAATATTATATTTTTTATTTTGACTATTAACTATTGTTAAAAAGATAGTTGGAATAATAAAATTATCATTATTAACCATATTCATAATATATTCATAAATTTCTGTCGTTGAACCCGTTGAATTAAAATATGTTTTTAAACAACTTCTTTTGCTAATATACTTTTGCAAACTCTTCTTATATGAGCAATAACGATTCATAAGCTCTTATGATAACTATAATATTACGACAATAATATTAATCGCACATTATTTCGCATAACTCTATAATGGTTTAATTATTTTACTCTGTATCTCAAAATTATTCACTGATATAAAAAAATTTGTTAAAGTATAATATACCAATATTAAAAATGAAACCCATTAAGTGTGAAGATTATGATAACTGTGTACAATCAGAATTGGAATATCTTCGAGAACCAACAGATGAACAAAGCTTGTATGCGAACAAATTTTATGATGGTCAAGTAGCTGCAAATAGATGCTACAACAATATGAATGCTATTGAAGGATTTCACGATGCTAATGTAATTCAAGATATCAAAAGAAATCGTAATAGCAATATGATCAAGAGATTTATTTGTTCCTTAATTTCTCTTGTATTAATTATCTTATCTATTGTATTTTGTTGTTCTATGTGCAAAAAAAAACAAAATGGTGCAAATGGAAATTATACACCTGAAGTAATTATTCTTGGTATCCCTACTGAACGTCCTGTAACTACTACTACTTACGGCAAATGGTAATTTATTTCACAACAAACCAATAAATTAATTTACAATAAATACTAACAATTAAATTAGTAGATGCAACTCATGTGATGTTCTTGTTACAGCTGTATATAAACATTTTCTTACATCATCATCATTTGTATTAGCTAATAAATCATCGACATCAACAAATACATTATAATATGTTGATGATTGGCTTTTATGAGTCGTCATACTAAAACATATATTTACATTAGCATATGGATCTTCTAAAACTTCATTTATTTGTTTCCATAATTCTATTACAATTTTTTCTGTTAACATTTCAAGTTTTTTTTTATCAGGAAATTTGCTTTCAAGATAAATTCCAAATAATTCCATTTGTTTTTTAACATATGCTTTATCATTGTTTGCGCGTTCCAATATTTCCTCTTTATGTGTCAATATTGCATATTTCGAATTAACTAAATAATCATAATCACTCAATTTGTCGTCAATATCATAGTTCTGTTCACTTACTGTATTATCAGCTAATTTTTTAACAATTAATTTCCATACTCGATATTCTAACGGTATTCTTGCATTAAGATCTTTGATTAGTTTTGTAACTTTAGCTCCTATCAATTTATGATATTCTGCTGGATACTTTGGTTCAATAATACGTTTAAGTGGATAATCAATTTGTGTTGCTTCAATAACCTTAATTTGTTCACATGTATATAATTTATTTTTTTTATCGTATTTATCATCTTCATCATCATAATTATCTTCTTTATTATAGTTATTTTCTTCATCAATAGTTTTTAATATATAAAATTCATTCATCATTAAGATATCTCCTGGTTCATATTGAGAAATTTGAGATTTTTTAAATAACAATTTTCTAATTGTAGTATTGTATTCATCTGTTTGTGCATTTCTCCAAGTAAGTATTATGTTATTTACTGGTGTATCATTACGTTTAACATAATTAACATACCTTTTGAACCAATTACTATTTACTTTTTTGATATCACTTTTATGTCTATAAATTTTGATGTTATCGCATTTATAGTGTTAATAAAGGTAACTTAATTTGATATAAAACCCATTTTCTGCATTCATTACAAAGTTCTTTAATATTTGGGTTATTTGATCTTACTATTTCGTCTAAAACTACTTTATCACTTGATAAAATATCTTCAACTAAATTTGGAATATAATATTTTGTTTTATCTGGTAAAGTAAAATATTTAGACAATGTTGACTCATTAAAATCAGTTTTATTGCTATTAAAAATATAGCTTGTTGGTTCTTTTACTGGTGCAAGTTGAGCAGGATCTCCTATGAAAATAATTTTTACTAAACTTTCTTTAAGTGAATTAATTGTTTTGAACAAGTCAATAATAATTTGTAACTCTAACATACTACATTCATCTATTATTATCAAATCATAATTTGTCAATATCTTATTTAAACTTTTTTCACTTTTTACGAAAATTTTTTCTCCATTTTTTGTCAATTCATTTTTATACTCTAATAATTTGTGAATTGTTGTAAGATTTATATTAATTCCACATTGTTTTAAATATTCTATTTGTTTACTTTGCGTATTGTAATGATTTGCTTTCGAAGTGGTTAGCATAATTAAACTTTCAATACAATCAGCAAAGTTCGTTTTAATAACATTTACTGCTTTATTAGTTGGCGCAGAAAAGTTAATAGACGTAATATATTTTCTTGATACAATTTCTTTTACAAACTTAGTAATTAGTGTTGTTTTACCTGTACCTGCATAACCAAATAGACCAAATGTATGCGCTTTTGGATCCTCTAAAAAATTTAACATTTTATTAATTGCTAATTTTTGCCCATTTGTAAAGTTAATGTCATCAAATTCATTTATAAATTTATCCGCAATTAATTCTACACAAGAAATCAATGGCATATCAAATACATATTTGTCCCCATAAACATTTTTAAAAAGAACACACAATGTTTGTAAAGATTCTGGAGTTACTTTTTGCTTTTCATGATCGTGTTCAATATCATTTTTGCACTCTTCTTTTTGGCAATTCGCTATATTATTTAATTTGTCGATTATTCTTGTAAAAATGTGCCAGAAAGTAATCGGAAATGATTTGTCAATTATTAAGAGTAATTTATCATGGTCATTTTTTTTAATAATTTGAGTATTCTGCATATTTTTAATATAATTAATTAGTTGTGTTTTTGCATCCATAGGTTTTTTAGTCGCATTTTGATTTATTAGTTCATCTCTATTAACATTATTTTTGATTCTATTATTTTCTCTTTCAAAATAACTAAAAATATTCATAAACTTGTATAAAAAATATATTAGTAATAATATTTTGGTTAAATATTTTAAAATCATTTTTTTTTGTCAGATTGTTGTAAATCAACATTTGATACTTTTTTTTTGCTATTTTGTCCTGAATATTTAAATCCATTGCCAAGTATTTTTTTTTTATTGAAATAAGTAATTAAAAATTGCTGTACATCATTTACAGCTATTAGCATTTTAATTTGTGTAAATCGTGGTCTCACAATAATATTATAAGTCGGAATATCATATTCAAGTTCAATTTCATTATTCACGAGCAAATTATATTTAGCATCAGAAATTATCATTACAAGTAATATTTTTTTTTCAAGATATGTTTTAAGATTTAACATTATATATGCTATCATAAAATTATCAAATTGCATGTCTGACCATGTGCACAATGAACTTCTTGTACTGATATCTTCAACAACTCTATTAACAGCTTTAAATATCGTATAAATGTAATTTATCATGCAATTTATGTTTTTTCCATAGTAATTAAAATCATGTTTCGTTGCTGCTGTTAATTTACCTAATAAATTATTTTTATTCGTATTTATTTTTTTGTAATCATAATAAATTTTCCACGAAGAATCAAATGGGTCCATAGTTACATCATAACATAATGGATCTAATAAAGAACCATTGCTATTATAAACATCCATAAAATTACATTCGTTCACCAGTTTGTCTTGTGGATTTTCAATAGCACTAACATATTTATCTGTGTATCCTTTGTGAATAATTTGATAAACTTGAGCATATATTTTGAATTTTAGGTTATTCGTTTTAAAAGTAACCATCAATCCATAATCTTTATCATCATCAAGAATAGCTTTGTATGTGACATTTAATAGACTATTTAAACGTTGAACTTGCTCGTAAACTAAACCCATAATAATAGTCTTTATCATTGGATTAGTGTAATTTTTTTGTGTTGTCGCATCATACATATTTAAAGCGGTATGGAGAGGAGATTTAAATGCCATAAGGGTGTTTATATGTTTTGACTATTATTCAAATATATATATTCAATCTATTAAAAACTTGTAACATAAAGAATTTCATTTTTATAATATAACAATAAATTAATTACTTGTTAATGTGTTAATTATTTCTTAATGTATTAATTACTATGTTAAGCATATATTTAATTTTTCTTGTAATTTCATCGTTACCAGTAATTGGTATATCAATGTCCGAATCTCTACTGCTAACAGTGTAAGAAAGTGAAAAAACAGATAATGAAGGCAATGTATCTTGTCTGTTACTTTTAATATAAATTTTAGATTGATCACTATTAATTATAATGTTTGTGTTGTAATTCTTTATCATACTACTTGTACGAATAATTAATAACCAGTGTACATGATCTGGTAAAGCATCATTAGTTTTAATTATTGAAATAGGTTTGCCACAGTTTAAATCATCCAAAATTCTAACAATATGATCAAGATTACTTTTAAGATTTTTAGCATCTGTATTTATTTTTTTGGACCATAAATGCAAAATATTTTGCCTTTGGGGAATTGTAATATCAGTTAAAAAATCTTTAATACTACCCTGAAAAGTTACATACTCACATATTTTAGTACCAAAATATTTTTCGATAAATCTATTTTTAACAATTTTATAATATTTATTTGTCCTACTGTCAAAAATGTAAACATATGATTCATCCAAGTTTTCCACCTGTTCTTTTGGTTGTATAATCAATTCAAAAGTAATATTGTTTAATTGTGTCTTTGCATCATCACTTATACTTTCACTTTCTATTTCACTATTAATACATGAAGTCATATTTTTTGTATGTATCCTTATATTACTAATATAATAAGTATTATTAATTAAATACTTTTTAATAATATAATTTTCAAAATTACAAAATGCGAACTTAAAATTACATGAGTATTTTTAACAATATTTCTACAATAATTAAGAATATAAAAATTTGTGGCTGGTGAATAAATATCTGCGTGTGTTGAGTACATTATATAAGGTTGTTTTATTACGCACAAAATTTTTATTATAAATATTTTTACCCATATATCACCTAATTTAATAATGAACGAATATACATGTAATGATTGCAAAAAAAAGTTTATTTCAAATGGTCCAAATATTCGTATTTTTGATAAAAATTTATTGTTTTTTTATTGCTCTAATTGCATTAAAAACCATAAACTTTATTCAAAAACTACAGTTTTAAAAAAATTACATTTGAAAAAGGCAATGTTAGTAAATTTAAAAACACTTTATATCCCCAATAAACGTAATATTCAGAATTATTATTTGCAGTCCGATATACTAACAATTCTTAATTATACTTATGCTAATACTGATAATTATCTAGAAGCCATTAAATTAAAACAAAACAAATTACAAATTAAACATAATGAAAAAAAAATAGCTGCTGAAATTAGAAAAGATAATTTAATAAAAGCCTTTAATGATAACAAACTTGAATTTAACTACATTGGAGATTGTTATGCATACATAAATTATGGTAAACCAAGTATTGAAACTATTATATCTAATGAACTAACTAAACTTGAAGAGCAAAATGAACGCAGAAAAGTATTAGCAGAACTACTTAAAAATTCTAAAATTTTACTAGATAATAATGTAGAAACAATCCCTTTAGTTAATAATTATATTAAATATTCACAAGGCAATGTTAGAAATATAGTTAACTCTGTTAAACGTATTGTTACTGATCATACTAATATGCAAAATAATACAAATATTAATAACACAAATATTAGTAACACTAATTTTAATAACATAACAATGCCTTTAACATCTCAAAATAAAACAAAAATGCGAAACCATACCATGGTCATTTCGTTTAATTAATAACATTCTTCATTTCTTAAAACATTTATAACTTCATTATAAAGTGCACACAATTCTACACTATTATGAGGAATGATGACAATGTATTAACTAAAAATGATTTTATTTATTTTTTATGTTTAAATTTATTCATACTATAATTATCTTAAAAGATAAGCTCATTTCTAGAAAGATAATGCAAACAAATGAACTGATTATAAATTTTCCATGGAAGCAATATCCCACAAACAAATTAGGTACTATTATGTCAGAATATACGCATTATAAATTGTATCGTCTCCAAACTATCGAATTATATAAATATTTACAAACAATGATATTACCAAAAACAGTAGTTTATCTTGCAATAGGTGATGCAATGGAAGAAAAACTAAATTTAATGGAAGAAAACCTAAATTCAATGGAAATAGACCTAAATTTTATAACAAGCGATATTAATTATCAGTGGAGACAGTTATTTCCAGTTTACATAGAAAATGCAAGCAAAAAGTTTACAACAGAAATAATAATAATTACACCTAATATTAATTGCGAACCAACTTTTTTGGTAAAAACACAAAAAAAGTATAAATGGGTCAAAGTTGATGGAATATATAAGAGTAGTAATCCGAAATATAAAATTACAGTACGAATTTTTATAACACCATTTCCTTGTATTGATACGAATAACAATAAGATAGTAGAATATTTAGAAACAAAAAAAACAATAACTACATCTACAATTAATGATGTTATACAAACAACAACAGACATTGCATTTTTAGAGGATTTTAATAATACATTTACGAAATATGTAAATTACACAAAGCAAAATGGAATAATAATATGTAATTATTTAGCTGTATTTAATGATGATTCAATTTATTCAGCATATAATAATTTTTACTTTGCACCAATTCTAAAAAATATAATTAAAAATAAAAATAATGATACGATAACATCTTTATTATTAAAATGGACTTTTAAACCCACAATCACTTCAACATATCTAGTATTACCATTATTGTTGCCATGTAACTTTAGTTATGTAAATGAATATGCTAATAATACTTATAATATTACTATTTGTGATGAAACTGTAGGTTTAAAAATAATAATAAATGATACAAAAAAAATAAAATTTGAAACATTACAAGAACTTATAAAATATATTAGTAAATACATTACGCTACCTTGTAAATAATAAATCTACCAGAGATAGGTCTACTTCCTCCACCATTTGGAGTAATTGTTAAAGGAACATTTGTATTACCAAGAGGATTTCTTACTGATATTTTACTATTTGGTACATTAATTTGAATTAAACTCATACCAATAACAGGACTAGTACCTGTTGCTCTACCTACTACTGTATTTGGTAATTCGTTAACACCAGATCCAGTATCCAAACCTAAAATTAATTGGCCAGTTTCTGTAATAGTTACAGTAAAATCTATTCTATAAATACCTGTATCACCAATAATAAATGAACCAAAACTAGATCCATCACGTATGATATTACCTTGAGCAGGTCCATCTTGAGGAAATAAAATAGGATCTCCAACTGCAACTGGCAAAGGATTATCTGTTGGCATTACAGCATAAAATTCTGCAAATTGTGCAATAAAAGGTGCACCCGTTGTACCAGTAGCACCTGTAGCACCTTTTGGACCAGTAGCACCTTGAGGCCCAGTAGCACCAGTAAGACCAATAGGTCCAGTAGGTCCAGTAACACCAATAAAACCTCTTGGTCCCTGAGGTCCAGTTGCTCCAGTCACACCAATAGGTCCAGTAGGTCCTGTAAGTCCAATAAAACCTCTTGGTCCTTGAGGTCCAGTTGCTCCTGTGGTTCCTTTTGGTCCTGTGGGTCCTGTTAAACCTCGAGCACCTGTAGCACCAGTGGCACCAGTTGTACCAGCAGGCCCAGTAGGTCCAGTAGTACCCCGAGCTCCAGTGAAACCTGTAGGTCCTCGAATACCAGTAGGTCCAGTTGGTCCTCTAGGTCCAGTAGGTCCTCTTTCTCCTTTATCTCCTTGTTCTCCACGGTCACCTCGACAACCTTTATCTCCTTTGTCTCCTTTATCCCCTTGACAACCCATTCTTCCAGGACGTCCTCTTGGTCCTGTTGGTCCTCGTTCACAACTTCTAGATGAACAATAACTTGAACTAGAACTAGAACTAGAACTTGATACGGAACACTGTTTAGGTTTTGAACTCGAATTTGAGCAAGGTCTAGGTTTATCATTAGAATTACATGAATTATGACTTTGTTTACAAGATTTTCGATGATGTGAATTATGTTTTTTATTATGATGATTTTTTTTTCGTTCATTATGTCTTGATTTTCTATTACGCGCACCATGAGAACTTGATTTACTTGAGATATCATCATCAAAAGTATCTCCTGAATTTCGAGATTTATGTCTACCATTTGTGTTAATATAACGCAGTGATTCTCTTGTCACAGTTCGCGGCACTTGATTTTGAATACTTTTTTCATCATCGGCATATGAATGGGGAGGACCATAAAGTACACCTTTAACATAAGAAATCCAATGTCGAGATTTTGAAATTATATCACTCGATTTAAAACCCTTTGAATTAATAACATAATTACCTGCTCTACCTTTGTTAACTACTATAGTATTCGCATCTCTCGCAAAAAAAGTATATTTCTCTGGAGATTCACCATTAGCTTTGAGAATACTTTTAATATGTTTAATGATTAAACTTGACGGTTTTTGATCCATTGTTATCAGGCGTTTAATAATATACCTATTGGTTATATAAAAAATTTTAAATTCATAAAATGCTAACGTATTTAATATTATGTTCACTATCGCTATGAATACCACATTTCTTTTTTGTTCTTTTAATTTATTAACCTACCATTCTATTTTAACAATTCAATAAACGCGATAAATAATATCTAATAAATCAATTATGAGTTTATTACCCACACCATCAGACGAACAAGAACAAGTCATAGAAAATGTTTTACAAGGCAAAAACATAATAGTAGACTCTGTTGCTGGAGCAGGCAAAACAAGTACAATCTTATTACTTGCTAATGCAATACCTAATAAAAATATACTAATACTAACTTACAATAAACGTCTCAAATTTGAAACTAAATTTAAAATTAACTCATATGGAATAAAAAATGCTTTTGTTTATAGTTATCACTCTTTTTGTAATAACATTTATTCTTCTGATTGTATTAATGATTATGGAATTATAAAAATTTTATCAAGAAACATACCACTTAAAGGTGAAACTAGGAATTATGAAATAATAATTATTGATGAAGCTCAAGACATGAGTAAATTATATTTTGAATTAGTTTGTAAAATTTACAAGGATTTAACAATTAATCTAAAAAATAAACAACCACAAATATGTGTTTTTGGAGATAAATATCAAAGCATTTTTCAATTCAATGGAGCTGATGAAAGATACATAATTTATGCTGACACATTATTAGAATTTAACAAATATCAATGGGCATATGTCAATTTATCTACAAGTTACAGAATTACACAACAAATGGCAGAAACAATAAATTTATTATTTTTAAAATCAAATAGATTAGGTGCAACCAAAAATATTCCAAACTCAATGAACTATGTAATTTGTAATACTTTTATGATGTCAAAAACAGGAATTATAAATATTATCATCAAAAAATTATTAGAAACGTATAACTTTGATGATATTTTTATTTTGTGCCCATCATTAAAATCTTTACAAACACCACCAAGATTATTAAGTAATTATCTTAGTTCTTGTGGATATCCAATATTTTTACCAAATTCAGATAATGATGCTGTTAGCGATAATTTAATTAAAAATAAAATAGCTTTTTCAACATTTCATCAAGTTAAAGGATTGGAAAGAAAAATTGTTTTTGTTTATAATTTTGATTCTACATTTAATAAATTTTATGATAAATCATCATTGAATCAAGACACAAATTATATTGAACAAGTATGCCCGAATGTACTTTATGTAGCAATGACCAGGGCAACAGAAAAACTTTATTTAATACATCATTCTTCTAATGATTTTTTAAGTTTTATTGATAAAGAATTTGTTGATTACACAGAAAAACTTCCAACTTTAACAGATAAACTAATAGATAACCAAGGAGATAATATAATCTTAGAATCTATTGTATCTTATGGAAATATGAATATTATTAAAGTAGCAACGTTAACAGATACAAAAGATAACGAATATGTTGTATCTACTGGAATAACAGATTTCATCAAATTTTTACCAATAGATCTAGTAGATAAATTTTATAATTCTTTCACTATAAAGCGTTCTAGAGTAAATAAAAAACAAATTATCAAATTTCAAACAACAAGTACTCAACAAGGTATTTATAATAGCAAAAATAATATTCAAATTACATTAAATTTAGATGAATCAGTTAGTAGTATTACGGGCATTGCAATACCATTGTATTATGAAACATGTTGTAAACGTAGTATTCTTAACACCAGTATCAATCTTTACATGATGTCACAAGGACTCACTAAATATAATGATACTAAAGATCATATTATTAAAAGATACAATACTTTAATTCAAAGCACTAAACCAAAAGATAGCGCATTCTTTTTAGAAGTAGCTAATCTTTATTCCGCATGCGTATCTAATTCTATTGGTTCCCTTAATCAAATTACAAATTATAATTGGTTGCCAAATGATACTCTCGAAATAATTAATAAAAGAATGAAAAAATTTCTAAAAGTAAAACAAGCACATAATTACAAGTTTGAACATTATTTATTTTATAATTTTATAGATAGCAAAAATAGAATAATACAATTTAACGGATCTATTGATTGTCTGGATTTACATAATAATATTGTATACGAATTTAAATGCACCAATGAATTACTAAAGGAACATTACTTACAAACAGTTATTTATCATTATGTATACAGTAAACTTATTAACAATATATGGTGGTTGCATATTGGCAATAAAATAAAAGTTCCAAGTGTTGTTGATCTTGTTGAAATTATTTATTATGATAAAAACCAAATTCATGTGAGAAAAAAAAACACACAAAATACAACAACAAAAATAGTTATGGCATTAGACAACAAATTTATTGACAATATTAATAAATTAAATCCATTTCCAGAGCAATTTCGTTTACCTTTTAGATGTAAATTGTTTAATGCGTTAAGTAATGAAACTTGTGAAATAAATTATGATATGATACAATTTGAACAGTTAATTAATATGGCAATAGATTACAAATATTCAAATAATAAAAAAATTAATGATTTAGAATTTATTAATATTAATTTGAATATCAAGAAATCTTACATAACTTTATGATTTAAATTATCTACTATTATCTTTCGATGTTAAAAATTCTTTAAATTCCTTTACTAAATCTTCTTCATCATTAATTTTCTTAAAATATTTATTATCGTTGTGTGCAATATTTTTAGTATACATAGATAATACTCGAACTTTATTTCTCTTTTTTTTTAAAGATCTTAAACGTACTTCTGGAGGATTAATAAGAATACATTTATAATATTTATGATGCCTCATATATTTTTTTATTATTGTAGCACCTAATTCTTCACCACAAAATATAATTTTTTTTTTTAAAACTTTAGAACCTGCAATTGTGTCAACATTCTTAATTATTGTTTTAAAAGATTTATAACTGTTTTTATTATTGAAAAATCCTCTTGAATATCCTTTTCCTTGATAATCAAACACTATTACATTAATTTGTAAATCATTTGCTAATTTTAGTAATTTACCATAACAATCTTCAGATTTAGTTGTCATAGAATTTAACCAAATTAAATATTTATCTGACATAATATTTTTTATCACATAATAAGCGATATCTACAGTTTTAAATTTTAAATATTGCAAGTCCATATATGAATCAAACATTGTTAAATTTGCATGTATTAACTATGATTATTAAGATTTATGTAATACAAATTAATAATATCATTTTTTAACTTGTAAATAAACATTCAAAAATCAATCTTTTACTATTCTATAAATTATTATGTACTTAACCATAATTTTACTTATAAAAAAAATAGTTTTTAAAAAAGAGGATATCTATCCAAAAATAAAAAACTAAACACCTAATTCGTATAATATAATGTAATATAATTTATTCTTTTAACCATCCTATTTCCTTTAATTTATTTTTTTTCACATAAATACCATGTGAGTTTGAATTACTACCAGGCATATTAATAAATTTATCAGGATGCACTATATCATACTTTAACCAAGCATAAGTGTTAAAAGCTACACATCCTGGCTCTTTATCTGCTGCATCCTTTAATTCTTCAAAAGTTAAAACGTTAATCCATTTTATATCGTTATGTGGTGAATCTTTATATTGGAAGAAAATATAATCATCATAAACACTTAATATATCATATTGAATATCTGAATCAGTACAACTGTAAAATGTCATTAAAGGTGAAGTAACAATTAATGGTACAAAAATATGCAAATTTGAATGTTTTAATACATAAGTATCTATTGGATCAACCAAACAGTTAGTATCTATATCATTAAGTAATTTCTTGGCAAAATCTCTATGAATAATATAACTGAATAAGCCACCCCAAATATATTTTTTAATTTCTTCTGTTACTAATGTAATCCGCATAAAATTACAATAATCATTTCCCATAATTTTTGCAGTTTGATTTTTATCAAAAACATCATTATGATATCCTAAAAAAATTATATCGCAAGGCATATCAACGAGTTGCTTTTGAAGTAAACGGTAACAAGCACTAAAATTTTTTCCTAATTTAATATCATCTTCAAAAATCAAATAATATTCATCTTCACTTGCTACTAAATTTCTCCAAAGACCAATATGTGATAATGCAGCACCCATGACGCCTCGGCGATAATTAAAATTGTTACCTTTAAATAAATTACATATTGAACTATCTTTAGTAATTGTCGAACCATCAAAAGCTTCATATCGAACTACCTTAAAATTTTCTTTTTCGAATTCTTTTTCAACAGTATTTTTACGATCTAAACGACGTTCCATATTAATATAAAATGCACTAATTTTTATCATGAAACTATTAATTTTTATGTATATAAATGATTATCTAGCTTAATTATATTAATTTTAACGCAAAAATATTTATTCTAAAATACAATATTTGCTGACTTGTAATTAATGCAAAAATCAAATTTTTTCTACTTGAAATATATACAATATAATAATGGAAGATTCACCCGTTCTCACACGTAAAACTGATATTTCTGGTTATTTTGGTAAATGTGTTCCTGTCATTCTCTACCTTATCTTCGCCATTGCTTTCGCGGTAATTGGCTTAATATATGCTACCTACTATGGTAATCTTAAGACTGGGATTATGTCATTCTTAAGCGCCCTTTTTTGGGTATTTGTTGTGTCTGTTATTCTTAATTTCGTTTGTAATATTGATCGTAATGTTTACAAGCACGGAGAATTGACAGTTTGGGTCATTGTTTTAGTTCTCTTAACACTCCAAATTTCTGCTCACACTAGTTTTACTGTCATTACTTACAAAAATAATAATCAAGTATTGATATAAATTAAAAATAACATTAAAAACAAATAATAATTAGTAATATAAAAAATAATATCTAACTTTTTTATCTTGATTATCATATATTTTTAATGATTTGAACGTTTCCATGTACCACTATCACTACCACCACCACTATTTCTATTGTATGTATTTGAAAAATTATTGCTTCGTCCCCAAATGATAGGTTTTTTTGGTGTAACCGATGGTACGTATTCTCCTGTTGATCTTGAAGTATTTTCTACTTGTCTTCTCCAACTTTCACCATCATTATTTTTTTTTGAAATAGTTTCTTCTTTATTTTTTTTTAAATCGGTTTCTTCAATCACAGCTGAACTCCAAGTTTTTTTTTTAATATTTGTACTTGTAGTATTGCCGCCGATATTGATTCCCCAAACAGTATCCAAATCATCATCCATAATACAAGGATCCAATTCACTATTCCCTAAATAACCTTTTATTTCAATATCGGTACCTCCTTCATTGCTAGAGTTTGGTTTGTAAAAGAAAATCTTTGAAGTTTCTTCTTGATTATAAACTTTTTTTTTAGATGCTGCTTCTAAATTTAAGCGTTCTAAAGCTCTTATCATATTTAAGGCTTCTATTGTAACAGGGTCTTTACGTTGAATATAATTATAAATTATATCTTTAGCATCATCAAAAACAATAACAGTTGAAGTCCATGAACTATTAACTCTGCCTGTTCTTCCTGCCAATTGCCAGTAAGTATATTTTGAATGTGATTTAATTAAATCAGTTCCAATAAGTACATGTGAAAATGGATAATTTGCACCATAACAAATAGAATCATTTGATATTACAAATGCAAGAGATTTTTTACTAGCTAATTCTAAAACTATTGAATTATAAATTCTGTTATCTACTGTTCTATCAGTTGGTGCATAAATTCCGACACCTGAAAATAATAATAACAATACCCAATCAGGAATATCAAGATCTAACGGTAATTCTTCGATACAATATGCTAAAATTAAACTACTCATTTTTAGTGTTCCTTTCTTAAATAATTTAGGAGCAATTTTTTTAAGTGCATAACAGTATTTACACGAAGATAATTTGGAAAACGTATTCGTGGCTTGTTTTGTTCTAAATTATTCAAGAGTTTACCCTTATCATCCTCATTTTTTACTCTGTTAAGTTTATTAATTTCATCATCATACTTTTTTATAGCATCACAATATTCATGTATAAGTGTTGCCGCACTAGGACATTTTGTGAGTAAATTTTTAGAAATATTATATGCTAATTCATATGGTTTATTAGTTGCAACTAAACAAGGACCAATATAATTACTAGCTTCAGTTGTTAACAAGTTTGAAATATCAAATTTAGTAGTTTTATTTTCTTTACTGTTATCTTTGTCATTATCACTATCGCTTTCACTATCACTATTATCCCAAAAATCATTATCACTATCATGTTCGCTTTTATTATCGATAACTTCATCATTATAATTTACATGTAATGTTGACAAGTTAACATTTCGCGAGCAAATTTTTTCAATAATATCATTGCTACATGTGGCGAGTAGTTCTAATAATTTAATGCCAACTTTTTGTATTTCTGTTTGGCATAGATTTTGGCATGTAGTAAAATATAATTCTAAATCGATAACATCTGTTATGTGTTCCGCTTTCATTGCAACAGTCAAGTCATAAATTATTGGTGCACAAAGTAACCTATCAATGAATGGTTCTTCTTTTAGAAATTTGATTATTGTCAAAAGTTCTTCTTTAGTTTTGCAACCAAAATGAGGAACAAAATTATTACCATCAGGAGTAATAATTTGGCATCCTATCATTGAATCTTTAGAGTAAATATCAAAGATGTTAGCTGCATATTCAGGATACATTTGACTATATAAATTCGCGACTTGTGGTAATTCTTTAATTTCTGGTAAAGTAGCAGATGAAAGAATTGTAGTTTTAGGCATGCAAGTTAATATTTTCATTACAATTTCTGTTATTGGATGATTATCCTGATCTGCTCCTACTGTAGGTTCATCAAGATAAAGTATATAATTACGAGGATTACGTGAGAGTTCTACATTCTTTTTCTCCTTGAGTAAATGGTATGTTGCTTCAAGATCTGCGATAATGACAACTGGACAAGGATCTTTTCTACACATCCAACTGTTTATAATTTTAACTTTAGTTGTGCCTTCTTCTTTATCTATTTCAGTAACTGCAATAGCAAAAGGAATTTTAGAATTATACATTAATCTACCAGCTTCAATTCTTACCGGTTCTACACTACAAGCAAATAATAATTGTAATGTTTGTAAAGGATTACCGACTTTATTACTATGACTATTACGTATTGTTTGGACTAAAGATGCAACAGCGAGAGAATTACTAGTTTTACCAGATCCGACACTAGTTCGATACATATAAAGACCATAAATCAATGTGCGAAGTTTAGTTATTAATTCTTCTTGTGATGCATAAGGTTTAATGTTAATACTTTGAAAAACTATATCAAAACTTGTGGAAATACATAGTTTTGGATAAGATGAAAATACTTTTTCAAACTTGAATTTTGAATTTTTTTTTAAAATTTCATTCATTTCATTAAGATCCGAACATAAAGTATTAGAAATATTATTAAACATTGAATAATCACTGTACTTGTTTTTGTTCATAAGATAATGAGGATCCTTTAAATCAGCTAAATTAAAAGAAGATAAAACTTCATGATATATTAGATCTTGTTTTACAAGTTTATACTTTTTCTGTTTTTCACGAAGACCATTTAGTATCATGGTTATTCCTATTATTAAATCATATGCTAACGGTTCTGAAATATTTTTTAAATAATTATTAATGTAAAATAACAAAGTAATTAATCTAATTTCAGCGTATGTTGATCTAAAACCAAAAGTTAAAGATGGATTTCGCATATTCATTTTAATAATTAATTCATCAATCAATTTTTGTACTGTAGCTAATGTGTTATCCATAATAATTTGTTCTGCAGTTTTACTCTTTTTAATATTTTTATTTTTTCCTTGTTTACTTTGCTTTTTTTTAATAGTATTTTTAATTGTAACTTTATTAATACCATAATTAGCTGCAATTCTTGTGACAGTATTACTAACATTATTAGCATTATGTTTAATGCCTTTTTCTACTAATTTTGCGCATACAGACTCTGAAATTTCGTTGATCATTTCATTAGAATTATTTTCTCGGTTTACATTATTTTCAACATTAGGTAAGTTCTCAAATCCTACGGGAATATTTTTATTTACTAATTTGTTTGCAACTAACTTATCTCTAATTTTCTCAACATACATTACTTCGCCAAGTGTACCCAAGTTCTCTTTAATTACGCTTTCTGAACCTTTCCCAAGATCACACAACATTGTATTAATGTCATTTATTTCTTGTGAATAAGGACGTTCAACTAAATTCCATTGTTTTTGCAAAAATTTGCCAAAATCAGTTACACCTTTTTTGGGAGCTTGGAGTTTAATATCGTCTTCGTTATCTGACATATTTAGTTTTGAATGTTAAAGTTGTATAAATATCAATATAAAGCCTTTTTATAAAATTAATTTTTCAATTTTTAATTTTTTCAGCTTCAATACCACACAATAAAAATGAAAAAATATTATATTTAATAAAAAATTAAACAAAAATTAAAATAATACAAAACTAATAAAAATGGAATATGCAATGTATATTATTATTAATAATGATTTAAATATGACCAAAGGTAAAATAGCTGCTCAAGCTTGTCATGCAGCTTGTCGTGTAACAAGATGTTTAGAAGGGCAAAATAATGCAAATTACAAAGCATGGTTACGTTCTGGTGAAGCAAAAATAGTTTTAAAAGGAACTGAAGCAAAAATGTTAGAATTAATTGAAAAATATGACAATAGTAAAACGAGAGAAACAAATAGATGTGTAAATGTAATTGATGCAGGTTTAACACAAATACCTTCAGGTTCTTTGACAGCAATGGCATTCTTTCCGGTTCAAAAGAAAAATGCTCCGCCAGAAATAGCTTCATATAAGCTTTTATAATTTTATTTATTCTGTCACTTTGAGACCATAAGATTTCATTGTATTTGGATTCATAAGAGAACCATTTGGAGAATCATCAATAGTAATAAACTCGAGTGTAAAAGAATGATTTAAATTACCAAAATTAATTGGTATTCCTGTTGGATCAACAAATGATACTTCGAGAGATGATATGTCCTTAATAGGATCGTAATAAATTTTAGGAATATCAACAAAAGTATTATAAAGTATTTTATTATCAAAACAACAATCATTAGAACCTAATTGAATTTTTGCAAATGGACTATAAATATTAACTGTGCTAAGATCAAAAGTTTGAAATGGTTTAACTATCATATAAAAATAGTCAAACGTGTCATTAAAATATTTTGTCTTAATACAATTACTGAATTTTGTATTGTTGGAAATCTTTAATAACTCACAAAATGACGAACACTTTGAATATTGAATATAAAATAATTGAGGTATAAAAATACTAAAATCAGAAAAACTATTTTCAAAATTACCTATCTCAAAATTATTTGAAGAATCTCTCATAACTGTTGCTATGTAATAATCTTTATCAATAATTTTCGTAACTTGACACCATTTTATTGATTCTGTATGGTTTGTTATTTTAGGAGTAAATACGAACATACATGTGCCTTGTTTCATATTGTGTTCAGTATGATATATTGTTATTTCTTTTTTATTATCGTTATATTTGAAAGGTTTATAGATTTTAATATATTTATATGATTTAAAACTCAGATATTCGTTACCTTGTTCCTCACAATGTGTTACATTTAAATATCTCTCATTCCCATCTCTATTAGTTGAACATGGGTTATTTTTTGATATTTCAGTTAAGTATTTAGCTAACTCTTTTAGAGTGTAACAACCACTTTTAATATAAATTTTATGAGTAGTTGTTTCATCATAATTAATCCAATTCAAACAACAATCATTAACAAAAATTCTTGATCTCATATTAGGAAATTCTGTACTACAAAGTTTTACTGAATAAATATTATTGTATGTTTTACCTAAATTTATGACATAATTATTTAGTTGACCACATATTTTTGTACTAACTATTTTAGATACAGTAATATTTTTCATTTTGCAACTATCGTTATACAATGGTTTGGCATCACATAATTCAATTTCATACCCTTGATTATCACAAGATTTAATAACAGTGCCATTTCTTAAGTTTAACAAATGATCTGTACTAATGCCTGCAATATAGTGTCTTATCAGTTTAAACAGAAAAGGTTTTATTTTATTCTCATCGCAAAACATTGCAACCATGTTAAATTTAATGAAAAAATAATCAGTGCTTGGTGCAAAATAATCTTTGGGTAAATTTAAATGTAAATAATTAGAAGCATCAAGTTCAAAAAATATTTTATGTTTTGTGTTAATAATATCAATAGGTATCCCATAAAACACTTTATGATTTCTATCATTTTTAAAACCTTTAACACCTAATAATTCTATTTCGTAATATTCATCATGATCACATTTTTGAATATGATGTGGAAATAATATTTTCATAAAATCTGCATTTTTTGGTATATCAAGTGTTATTGTTCCGTCATCGTTAGTAATTGATAATTTATTGCATGGTAAATTTAAGTTGTAGACACTTATAATGTCTCCTTGTTTGTAAGGATGATTTTTGTGATTTAATCTTATAAAATTACTATCATTTATGAACTTAATTTCTTGACTATCTAGAATAAACTGATCTTTTGTCACAATATTACCTTTATTTTTCATCCTACTATCAATGTTGACATAATATGGAATAAAATTTCTATTGATAATACTCATTATAATAAATCGCAAATAAATTATTACTAAAAAAAATACTTGCTTTATTGTTTTGTAACATTATAATGTTCCAATAATCCATTAGTGTTGACGTTACTATGATTATTTGTGTCATTTTTTTTTGGCTTAAAAAAATACCCATATTGTTCCATACAAGCATTAAATAAACTTGCAGGAACATACAAACCTTGTTTATTATTAACAAAATTAATATTATCATTAATTGTTAAAGGACAATTTGGGCATTTCACTTTGTAACGATCACAATTAAAACAAATGAATACACGTTTATAACATTTTGTATCAATATGAATCGAATTACATGTGCAAATATATCTATATCCTTTTTTTATATTAGTTCTTACATTACATGAAATGCATTGATAATAGATAGGTGAATTTAATAACCCAGAACAATGCTCACATTTTGTATTCAAACTGCATTTACTACAAAAATAATCAACTTTATTAACAATACAATTATTGCAGCTATAACAAATATTATCTGATGTAATAACATTTGTGCATTTTACACAATGTTTAGCATTCTTTTCACAGTCAACACAATATGGTGATTCCTTATTAAAACATGTAAAACAAATAAAACGATAACAATCATGACAATAAGTTTCGCCATATTCGAAATTATTTGAACAGGTTACACATGTAATTAAATTCTTTTGTTTTTCTAAATTAGTCAAGTATTCCTCATGAAGAATTTCGACATGTTTTTTAGGTTGAAAATTAAATTCTGTTACTGTTCCTGTTCCCGTTTCCATTTTAGTTTGATTTTTTAGTTGTGCGCAAAAGATTTTTAAAATTCCAGAGCAAAGGGGGCATTTTTTATTTTTGTAAAAACATGTATAACAATATTTACATTCTGGTAAACATTCACAATAGTAGATTACATCAAAATTTAAACATTGAGGAGTATCACAAATAGTGCAATTGTTCATTTTACAAAATATAAATACAATTCTACAACGATATCTTTTATTTTAAATTATTTCAATTTTATTTTTTTGAATAAAGTAAAACATATGGTAATTCTTTAGAATATTTTAATGGATTTAGAAAGCTATCATTGACATGTTGTACATTACTGTCATCGCAACGAAACCAGTTATCATTAATATTAACATTGCATATATAGTGCCCTGAATTAATAGTAGAACCGATGTGACTAATAATAGCGACCAATCGATATTTTGTTTTAGAAAAAGTAATACAATAATCATCCATGCAAAGTAATATTTTATGGAACTTTTTTTTATATTCATAATCAAACACTTGTATTCTAATAATTATGTAATCTCGATAATGATAATCAACTATTTCGTAAACTTTTTTATTTTCATATTCAATTATTGGAGGTAGTAACATATTATCACCATTATTTGTATTTTTAATAATTTCATATGTACGTCTTGCGCTTTGATTACTTAATAGTTCATTTATAAATTTATTATCATCCGTTTTACTATCAAATTGAAGTTCAATAACATTATATTCTGTTACATTACTTGCAACATACTTGTGATTTTTAATATCTTTACACAAATTACTTATTGTTGCTTTATCATTATATGCATATAACTTTTTTTTAACTTCAGTTGTCCAAATATCCTTATATGACAATAAATCAAGTATTAAATTTAAAAAAATAACAGTGTCATCTTGGTTTGTACCAAAACCAAGTATACGTTTATAACGACTAATTAGTGATGCAAGTTTCAAAGGCTCATTCATGTGGAAATGCAAATTTAATATTTCAAATAATCCTAAAACTTGTTGATTAAGTAGTGCATTATCTGTTATTTTAGGTTTATTCGTTATTATTTTTTTAATTGGAGAAATCATGCTAACAAACTGGATAGCAGAAATAATATAACAGTTATTGCCAATGTTATGTATTCCAGATGGTTTTGTATTAGACATATTTCGGATATTATTAATGTATAATTATTACAGTTATAAATATTTGAAAATAATACAAACAAAAATGAAAAAATCACAAACTACAAAGCTTTTAATTTACCAACATTCCAAATCAATACAATTAAAAATGCCTATGGAACCTATATCAATACCTGAAAAAACACAAAAAACAAAAATTAATTTAACAATATCAACTAATAATATGTCATCTAACGTTAATTCTTTAAAATTATTATCTACACCACAAAAACAAGAAATTGAACCAGAAGTAATACCTTTTGCAAATGATAATTTAAATAAAAATTCTAATATGAACAATTATATGACACAAAAAACAACAGTAAAAACTATAAAAATTAAACTTGATGACTTAGCTAATAAATTAGTAGTTGGATTTTATAAAAAAAAAATAAATAAATTTACAATGTCAAAAAAGTATAATGAAATTAACAATAATGAAATTAACAATAATGAAATTAACAATAATGAAATTAACAATAATGAAATTAACAATAATGAAATTAACAATAATGAAATTAATAATAATGAAAATGAAAATACAAGTTTAAAAATTTTATCTTTTAATAAACAAAATAATAATAATAATTGTGAAAATACTATTAACAATAATGATTATAAAGACAATAATGAATACGATGACAATTATGATAGTACAGATGTTGATGATAATGTAGGCTTTTTAGTACAAGAATATGATAGAAATCATGTTGATTATAACCATCATTATGATGATGACGATTATGATGATGACGATTATGATGATGAATATGTGGATTGGGAAGAACGTAAAAAAAATTCAGAGCAAAATAATTTTAAATATGGGGAATTTACAAATGAATTACAAAGAATACAACATACAAATAATCAAGAATTTATAAACGATCCTAGTATTTTACCACAGTTATATTTAATTAACCAAAACAACTAATATTAATCACATAAAGTATCACACATATTATATTTGTTAACAAGTACATTTTTTAATAATAATTGTTTATTTGAATTAACATAATCCAATACCGACAAATTCTGATTGTCACGTTTATTTATGTCAATACCAGTATTAATAATTGCTTCAAATAATCTTAAACTAATATTAGGCAAACTAGAACTACATAAATAAAGTAACAAATTTTTTCCATCAGTTGTTACATCTGAATGATTAAAATTTTGCATTTTTAATAAATTAATAAACATATTAATATGTTGTTTATCATTACGTTTAAACAAATCAATGAATAAAAATGCAATTGGATAACCGTATTTTGTTAAAGCTGACAAATTTGTATTATTATAATTTCGCAACATATCAAACATCACACTGTCCGAATTTTCGATAGCATATTCTAAAGGTATCTTGTTATCGTCATCTCTATGGTTAGTATCTATATTATTGTGTTTGAGTATTTCTTTGATCAACTGCTTACAATACATACTAATATTTTTTGTGTTTGCTGTATTGTATGTCTCAGTAATTAATTTAGATAATATACTTTCATTTGAACTATTTACATAATTTAAATTAAAATTGCGACTATTTAATAAATTACAAATAATTTCATTTAATTCTTTAATGCAATATTTATAATTATTATTATTATTATTAGAAGTTTTTGATCTGAAATTTACAGATGGCGTTTTAAATAAGGGTATAAAGGAATTCGTGGTCGTATGTTGATATGAAGGTATTGATAAAATATCAGGTGTAGTTTTTGTTGATAATTTATTAATTATTTTACAAATAATATCTACTATCTTAAACACGATGTGTGTACCTGATAATTCAAGTGTCGTATTCTCTAATGACTGTAATGCAAGTAAATATTTAAGAGCATCAAGTTGATTTACGATATTGCTACATATATTATATTTTAATTCACTTACTTGAGTCATTAAAAAATCATTTTCATTTGTTGTTTTATCTGCTTCGTGTGAAATCGAAAAATTACCAAATTCAACAAATTGTTCAATGCAATTGACTAAATCGAATATAATATTCGTTTCTTCACCTATCTTCATATATTTATTATTAACATCATAACCAAGATTAATAATAGATTTATATGATTCGACTGATAAATGCTCGAAATTACAATAACTAAAAATGTTTTTCCCTTGGTTGTCAGTTTTGTTGATTAGATAAGAAGTATTCTTAATAGATTCGTCTGTATCGATAAGCATTTTCACATAATCATTAATATAATTTTTATCAGAATTATTTTCAAAAATCATCATAAGTATATTTGATCCTGATGGTGTAGTGCATCTATTTTTAAAAATGTTCGTATTATTAATAATTTTATGAACTTTTTCAAATGTAGAAGCATTTTTTATCATAGTACTTAAAAAATTCAAATTAATATTACACATAAGTTTATCTTCATCACTTATTCTTTCATAAAGTTTTTCGACCACATTGCAATCAATATTACTTCTATTATAATAAATATATGATGCTAAATATTCATATGATTTATATTTAAATGTTTTTGATTTATCATTTAATAACTCAGTAATGTTGTACTTGTCAGTTACTTCAATAGTTGGTTTATATGAACCTGGAAATTTACCATACATATAAGGTTTATGTAAAAGTACTTTTTTACAACAAGCAATAATTAATAAATCAGAATTATCATAACAAGGTGTTTGAAGTTCAATTACAAACTTTTTTTTATCAAAAGTATTCGCAATAATATTCAGAATATTTTCCTTTTCTGCATTTTTATTTTTTTCGCTTAGTGTTTGTGTTTTTATTAATGTACCTTCATTTGACTTTTCACGATCATGTAATAATTTGTAATAATCTTCTTCAAGATGAGATAAATTTTGTCCTTTTGTATCATCTTGAATATTTTCGAATTCCTCAAAAATCATCATTATAAATTATAGTAATTTTTAATAAAACAAAAAAAAACGCAACAAAAATATGGTAAAAAATGCTATTTTTTATCAAATTA
>Ga0116192_1000340_pt1 | contig 36347 bp, 32 predicted proteins | sample AD_UKC113_MetaG_FD_89876 | JGI IMG/M metagenome (GOLD analysis project Ga0116192, IMG submission 89876) | Active sludge microbial communities of municipal wastewater-treating anaerobic digesters from Hong Kong - AD_UKC113_MetaG | ecosystem: Engineered > Bioreactor > Anaerobic > Digestate...
AGGATGGAGCTTTCTCCCATCGAACCCGGCCTAAAGCCAAGGAACAATTGTTTGTAGAAGTCCCCGGTACTGCTTGCACCATAGTACTGAGCGATCTGTGCAATGGTGTAATGGCCATGCAGTAGCCCGAGCGGCGTCGCGGTGCTCACGGCATCGGCCACTTGGCTCGTGGCCGCCGCGGTTGCGTCGGCGAGCTTGGAGGCGGAGGTCAAGGCGTCGGCGTGGACGACAAGGCCTTTGGGCATGGTCCAGGTGGTCATCGCGGCGGGGAAGCTCATCAACAAGAAGGCGCGGGCCGCGAGGGCGGGGTTAAAGGGGTTGGAGCCCAAACCGCCAAAAAATTCTTTTACAACGATAATAGCAAAGAGCGAGCCGAGCGCGACCATCCAGAGTGGGGTCTTGGGCGGCACAATGAGCGCAACCAGCATACCAGTGACAATGGCAGAGCCATCGGTGATGGTGGTGCTGGCCTTAATGATCTTGCGGAAGAGGTATTCGCCAATGACTGCAGTGGCTACAGAAACGAGCACAGAAGCCAGAGCAAAGATGCCGTAAAGATAAATTCCGTATATAGTGCTCGGAATAAGGGCCAAGACTACGGAGAGCATGAGGCTGGAAACGCTCACTGGCGAGTAAATATGAGGGCTCGATGAAAGATGAAGTCTTTTCTCGGGCTTATCAGGCATTCTGCGCCTCCTTTTCTTTTTGCTTCATAGTGCGCAGAACCTGCTTGCCAAGCCTGAATTTCTGCACAAGCTGACGGTGTGCCGGGCATACGAAGGAACAGGACCCACATTCGATACAATCCATGAGGCCGATTTTCTCGGCTTCCTTGTAGTTGTTCGTTTCAATGGCTACGGCAAGCAGGGCAGGGGAGAGGCTGCAGCCGCAGGCGCGCATGCAGCGCCCGCACCTGATGCACGGCTCCTCCTCGGCGGGCCGCACCTCCTCCTTCCCCATGAAAAGCACCCCAGACGTGTTCTTTTGCACCGGAATCTCGTAGTTCGGCACCGCCACCCCCATCATCGGCCCGCCGAACACCACTTTGCGCAACCCGTCCTCGTTTACCTGCGCCGCGCCTGCGGCGACCAAATCCGATACCAGTGTGCCAACCGGCACCACGACATTCGCAGGCTTTGTGCAGGCTCCGCCAGAGAGCGTCAAACCGCGCTCTATAAGTGGCTTGCCATCCCGGAACGCCTCCACAATGGCGCACAGCGTCCCCACATTGTCCACCACGCAGCCCACGTCCATGGGCAGGCCGCCAGATGGTACTTCCTTGCCTGTGAGCGCCGTAATAAGCATCTTTTCGCCGCCTTGCGGGTACTTTGTCTTGAGCACCTGGACGCGCATCTTCATGCCATCCCGGGTGCGCGGACTTGCAGAAATCGCCTTTTCAAGAAGCGGAACTGCCCGTGCCTTATTCTGTTCCACAGCGATAACGCCTTCGGGCGCGCCGACAATCTTCATCGTAATGGCAAGACCTTCAACCACATCCTCGGGCCGCTCGATCATTGTCCGCTCGTCAATCGTGAGATACGGCTCGCACTCCGCGCCGTTTGCAATCACGAGCGAAATCGGCTTGGACGGAGCGAGCTTTACGTGCGTCGGGAAGCCTGCGCCCCCCATGCCGATAATGCCCGCCGCCCTAATGCGCTCAAGCGCCTCTTCTTTGGTGCAGCTAAAAGCATCCAGAGGCGCCATGAATTCGTCGCCCGCGACGCCTTCCTGTGCCTCAATAACGATACAAGGCCCTTCCTGATTGTTGCACAAGAGTCTTGGCTCGATTTTCTTGACAACACCGGCAATAGACGCGTGAAGTGGTACGGTCATCATACCGTTGCCATCTGCGATCTTCTGACCGCGCTTTACCGCGTCCCCAACCGCTACAATCGGCTTGATCGGAGCGCCAAAATGCTGGTTGACCGGGATGAATACACGCTTGACGTCGCCTATTCTTTCTATGGCAAGACCGCCAGAGCGATCCTTCTTCTCGGGTGGATGTGCGCCACCCCTGAAAGTTTTGATAGCCATGATGGAAAAATCTCCTTTGCAGGCTCAAGTCCACTCGCAAATGCTGTCCTGTCAACTAGGCATACACAATGCTTTACAAAGGCATGCTTGAGGACAGGGGCAAACTAAACCATCTTGATAAAATTTCGGAATATATTAGACCCTAAACCGTGAGGCGGTCAAGTTAGAGAATCGCTTAAAAAATATCTAAATTTTTATATTATAAAATATTATTTTATCTATAATAGATTTACGATATTTGACCGACGAGTCATGGCACGCCAAGGCAACCTTTTATGGTGCCAAATTCTATCCAAGTACAGGCTCAGGGCAGCTACAGCCACAATGCAGGTACTGGCGTTCGAGCTGTATCAAGTCAGTGCTCCATCACGCTCGCCGCGCACTATACCGGCACGCCCGCGCACTATACCGGCACGCCCGCGCACCGTACCTGCACAAGATTCCCTGCAGGTATTACTTCCTGCCCCGGAACATTACCCTTACTTGCTTATAGAGCCCTTCGCCTTCACTCTTGGTTTCAATATCGACAATGTCATTGAGCGTCGTATGGATAATCCTGCGCTCAAAAGGATTCATAGGTTCGAGCAATACGGAGTGGCCTGTCTTTCTGACCTGTTCGGCCGATTCATACGCCATTCTTACGAGCAATTCTTCCCGCCGAATACGGTAATTCTCGGAGTCAAGAATGATCTTCATATCCTCTCTCCCGAGCTTGCCCGCATAAACATTGGCCAGCAACTGCAGAGCGTCGATGTTCTTGCCCTTCTTGCCGATGATCATTGCAGTGTTGTCCGTTTCAATTCTGAGACCGATCTTTTTGTCTTCCCTGAAAAGAACCGAAACCTTGGCAGGATAGCCCATCTTTTCCACGACGGTCTTTACCCATTCAATCATCTTGAGCTCAAATTCGTCGTTTGGTACGAGCGGTTCTCTGGACTCCTGTGATTCGCGCGACTCCTGCGCCCAACCTTCTTCTGTGCGGTCCGCGGAGCTTTGCAGGTCCGGTTCATAGGAATTCCCCGCGCTCACATTCGCAAGATCGTGCGCCTCTTCCGAATCTCGGGTGTGCACGCGAATTCGAACCTTGCCTTTCTTGAACAGACTTCCCGCCTGATTTTCCACTATTTCGACATCAAATTCGTCAGTTTCCAGCCCCAACTGGTTGGCTGCCTCTTCGATAGCCTCCCTTTCGGTCTTGCCTTCAAATTCGTATATCATGTACCTAACTCCTTCAACGCTTGCTTTCTTTTTTGTCACCGGACTTGCGGCTGGTCTTCTTATCCTTCTTGCCTGCATCTTTTTGAGTATTGTCGGCCTTTTTCTCTAACCAGTTGACGACGCGCGCGCTAAAGTCCTCTCCCTGCCGTGAACCTCCAGACTTTTGCCCCTTGGAATTGCTCCGCCTGGATGCGCCTGTTCCCTTGGTAACTGCTGAAGTCTTTATAGTACTTGATTTTGTACTGTTCGCTTTGACGTCGGCTTCAACGGACGTACCTACCAATACGGGCCCTGCCATTGCGAGGGTCTCTGCCTTGTGTTTTTTCATCATGTTGTTGATGATCATCTGTTGAATGATCGTAATAACGTTATTCACGATCCAGTAAATAAGTAAGCCAGATGGCACATCGTATAGAATGAAGAAGAAAATGATCGGCATGCCGAAGGTCATCAGCTTCATCTGCGCCGCAGCCTGCTGATTCTGCTGGGATTGCGGCTGCTGGGTGAATTTGCCGTACAGAAGCTGGCTCACCAAATAGATAATGGGCAAGGCACGCAGCGCGGTCCAGCCAAGCAAAGGCAACCTGAAGCCGCCAAAGCTTATAATGCTTTCCGGCTGTGACAAGTCGTAAATCCATCCAGGAATGAAACTTGCACCGCGCAGCTCGAAGTGATTGCTAAACAGGTTGTACATGGCAAAGAAGAGCGGCAACTGGATGAGCATGGGCAAACAGCCGGACATCGGGTTGTAGTGTTCCCGCTTATAGAGCTCCGCCATCTCCTGATTGAGCTTTTCCTGATTCCCCTTGTACTTGGCCTGCAGCTCCTGAATCTGCGGCTGAAGCTCCTGCATTCTGGCAGTAGCGAAAGAGCCCTTCTTGGTGAGCGGATAAAAGATCGCTTTGATGAGGATGGTGACCAGAATAATGGCGACGCCGTAATTTGGAATGATCTTGTAGAAAATATCGAGCAGGAACTTGAGGATGTTTTCCAGCCATCCAAGCATGTTCGATTGCTCGATGGTATCTTCTAGCTTGAGCGAGCTCAAACCGTAGGGATTTTTGTCGGCGTATTCGTATTTGGCAAGCTCGCCCGGAGTTTTGGGGCCAAAATAGAAGTAGTAGGTATCTGTCTGCCGCGAACTCTGAATTGCCGGCCTGGACATGAAAATCCAGTCGGTCTGTTGCAACACAGGATCGGTGCCCTGCATATACTCAAAGCGTGGGAAGGGCGAAGAAGGAATCGCGATGAAAGTAAAGTATTTGCCGGTGATGGAAGCCCAGCTCGCTGCATCGTTAATCTCTTTGACTCCTACCTTAGGATTCTCGCTCTTTTTCTTGCCGTTCACTTCGTAGATGTATTTTCTAAAATCCGAGTAGCGGTTGGCGGGGTTAAACGCCGGTCCAATTTGTGGGCCAATTTGAATTGTGTAGGCTGTACCGTTTGCATTTAAGGGCAGGTCGGCATTCTGGGAGTTTTCCAGGCTGATAGCCATCCCAAACATGTATTCGTTGTCCTTAAAGTTATATATTTTCTTATAGGTAAATGGAATAGCCTGGTCTTGTCCCTGTGGCTTCGCAAAGAGCGTCCTGGAAAACTGGATGGTGGTATGTGCGTCGTCCAGCCAGGTGACATTCATCAGTTCCTTCATGGGCGCTGCGTCGGCTTTTCCAAAGGCCACGGAAAGACCGCTCGTACCTTTTTCGCCGGGCAGGAGCATGTCCACGTTGCCATTCTTGTCTTTGTGATCTTTCAGTTTGAGCGACACAATATCGCCGCCAGCGTTGGAAATCTGAGCGATAATTCGATTGGTCTCTACAGTGTAGACTTCCTCTTTGACGGGCATCGCTTCGGGCACGGCAGCCGTCTGGCCGCTCGTACCGCCACCTGCAACAGAACTTGCCGGCACTGCTGGAAGGATATTGGTTGGTTGCCCACCTGCGACCGGCGCTGCCGCCGTCACGGACGAGTCCGGCGCACCCGGCGTACTGGAAGTTTGCGTCGTCTGCGTGCCCGCCGGCGAAGTCTGCACCTGCTTGGGCGGGAAAAGCACCGTGGTGAGGGTAAACCCGACGCCCATGACGAGCGTGGACAGCACGACCGCCAGGATCATGTTTCGTGTTTCTTTTTTGTCTCGATAAGTAGTGGGATCGTTTAAGTCGTTCATGGTACTGGGTCATATCCTCCCGGATTTCTGGGATGGCAGCGCAAGATTCTTCTTACTGCCAGGTAGCCGCCCTTAAGAGGGCCATATTTTGAGATAGCTTGATACGCGTAGGTCGAACAGGTCGGGTAGAATCTGCACGTTGGAGGAAAGAGCGGGGATATAGCTATCTGATAAACTTTTATGAGCAAAAGAAAGGGAAAAGAAATCACTTTCTTGAGTATGTTGGGGACGGTACTCATTGTAGTATACCTGCTTTGTTGAGCAGAAAAAGCAGAGAAGAATTTATTTCGTCAAAGGACGCATGCTCCGGGTACAGCACCAAAGCAACATCGTAACCCGGGGCGACACGGTGCTTGTTGAGCCTCCAAGCCTCGCGGGCTCTTCTTTTGGCCGTGTTGCGTTCCACGGCGCCCCTGAACGACCGAACGGTAACAAAGACCACACGTGTCACTGGCAGGTCGTTCTTGACGACCCTGATATCCATCCCTCGATACGAAATCCGCTTACCCTGACGAAAAATCCTATCAATTTCCGCTTTTTTCCGGACCTTTTCAGCCTTCGGAAAGGTATATCGGCGCTCTTCCATTTCCCCCGTCCGGGGAGCCAACGTCAGTATTTCTTGTTCTCGTCGGCGACCGTGAGTTTGGCCCGACCTTTGGCTCTTCGTCGTTTAAGGACCAGGCGTCCACCTTTGGTACTCATGCGGGCACGAAAGCCAAATTTCCTATTCCTCTTGACTCTGCTAGGCTGATAGGTGCGCTTCATGGCAACTTACTCCTTCATTCTATAGGCGACGGCACCAAAGCGCCGATCGATTTCTTGGTTCATACTTCTGCGCAAAAATAGCAAAAATGACTATACGCAGGTTCGTGAGTATAAATCGCTTGGCATCGCTTCGTCAATTCCTCGAAGCCTGGCCGTTGCCAATGACAAACGAGATGCTCTTTATGCCAAGGTCGGGGTAGCGCCGCTGGACTTCAGCAAGAATTTTCTCCTGATGCAGCTGTAAGAGCTGAATCCAGCCCGAATGCTCGGCCTCAACGATGAGCATGTTGTGCCGAATTTCCTTCGGCCGCGAATGGTCGCCCAAGCGAGCCCCGGCTATGCTGCGCCAGGAGTCACTCAATTCGACATAACTTGCACCTTTTGCGGCAATCTCGCTGTCGAAAAAGGCGGAAAGGAGTTCAGAGGCTTTTTTGACTCTCGAATCGTCCATCGCGTACCCTGTATACCAATGTACTTCTGTCCACATAATCCTGCCAGGGTTCTTCCGGCAAAAAGGTAAAAAACCGCTGAGCGCCCTCGCCCGTGGCAGGGAGTAGCTCGAGAAGGCGGCGCCGCCGGCCCACGTCCAGCTCCAAAAGCACGTCGTCCAGCAGAAGGACCGGCCAGCGCGGCCCCGCCCACACGCTTGCCGTGCGCTGCTTTTGGCCGTACAGGCGCGCCTGGAGGATGCGCAGCACGAGCGAGATGAGGCGCAGCTGGCCGGTCGACGCCTTTTCGGCAAAATTTTCGCCTTTGCTGCGGAAAATCCACTTGTCGCGGTGGGGGCCTGTCCGCGACGTGCCCAAAATCACTTCCTCGGGCCGGCGGCGCCGCAAGTACGCAAGCAGCCCCTCCTCGGAGGGGTCTTCGATCAGGTCTTGGGGCCAACTTGGCATATAGTCCAAGGTAACCGGTTCTCCAAGCATCGCGACATGCTCGTACGCCTCGCTAAAGGGGTCCTTAAAGCTCACAAAGAGCCGCCAGCGCTCTTCCATGAGCTCACGGCCATGGCGCACATATTGCAGGTCGAGCGCATCCAGCATCTCGTAGGCGCTCTCTTTGAGTGCAGCATTGCGCTGTTTTAGGGCCCTTTTGTAGCTGCGCAGGGTGTCGATATAGCCCAACGAAAGCATTCCGGCGCACTGATCGAAAAAAAACCGGCGCCGTTCCGGGTCTCCAGCCGCAAAAGAAAAGTCTTCATGGCAGAATATTACCGCAGGATTGTGAGCCACGAGCTCTTTTCTGTCCCGCAGGGTCTTGCCATTCAGGCTAATTTCCTTGCTGTGCCCGCTCATTACAACCGCGAGTTCGTCGTATGGCTGGGCTTGCACTTCGTCGGCCACTTGCGCTTCGTTGCTCTCTTGCTCACCGTTGCTCCACAGCGCATGGAGTGCAAAGCCGTCCGCCCCCTTGGCCGGTATGAGCGGATCCACTTGCCCGCGAAAAGAAGACCCATAACACAGGTAGTAAAGCGCTTCCAGAAAATTGGTCTTGCCCTGTCCGTTCTCTCCAACGAGGAAAATCTGTTCTGAGTCCGTTGGGATCTCCGCGTCTGCAAGGTTGCGGAACGAAGCGACGCGAACTTTTCTAAACGACATCGATGCCCGACTCTGCTTTTGGCCCTTTTCTCAGTCTATCTGCATTGGCATGACAACGTGGAAGTAGTCGCTTGCCGGCTCCGGTCTCACAATGATAGCCCGCGACGGCTCGCTGAATTCCACGGTTACGGTATCGGACTCCATGGCTCGCAGTGGTTCTTCTATGTAGCGGTAATTGAGGGCGATCATGGTGTCTTCGCCGTCGTACTCGCAGGCAATCTCTTCTCGTGCCGCACCCAGTTCCGTTTCTTCGGAAGAAAGTGTCAGGGTTCCCATGCTGAGCGAAAAGAAGGTTCTGTTGGATTTCTGTTCCACAAATATGGAAACACGTTTGAGCGCTTCAAGCAAGTCCGCTTTCTTGACAGAGAATTTCTGCTTGAGATTTTGTGGTATAACTTTTTGATAGTTAGGGAATTGTCCCTCTATAAGCGCGCTTGAAATCTGATACGCGTTGAATCTGAAAAAGATATTCTTGTCGGTAATAGCAATAGACAGCATCCCTTCTTCGGAGAGTCGCTTGTTAAGAATGCCGAGGACTTTGATTGGAATGATGATGGGCCTAAAATCGGGAACCCCTGTTACCATCGGGTTTTTGATATATGCAAGACGCCTGCCGTCAGTAGATACCATGATAAGTTCGCCATCCTGAGCCTTCTCCATAAAGACACCATTCATAAAATACCGCGTTTCGTCGGTAGAGACGGCAAAGAGTGTCTGGGCGACCATGCGTCTAAACTCCTTGGAAGCAATATCGAAGTAACTTTTTTCCTCAGCCCTGGGCAGTTCCGGATATTTTTCTCCGGAGAGAGTCTTAAGTTGGAACCTGGCTTTCTTGGAAGCCGGTCGCAAAACCGCCCTGCTGCCGTCCTGTTCCACGGTTATGTCGCCCTCAGGCAGTGAAGCCAGAATGCCAGTGAGCTTATCACAGAATACCGTCATGGCCCCGGGAACGACGTCAGAAATGGGAATCGAGGTCTCCAAGCTCACCTTTACGTCGGTCGCCCTGATGACGAGTTTGGAATCCGTGACCTCTAAATACACGTTGGACATTATAGAAAGCGCGTTTTTTGAGGCTATGATTTCCTGTGCAAAGGCTATTTCACGTAGAAGACTGTTCTTATCACAGGTGAACTTCATCTTTTCCCCCTGAATTTATACCCGATAGGCATTCTGATGTTTCATTCTAACAGGAACGTCCCATTTTTGAAACTGGCTTCTTTGCGTTTTTTCTTTTTCTTCTCTCTGTTGTTGTTTTTTTATAGTTATAAATAAGAGCAATAATAGTAATAGTATCGGAAAGTTTGTGGAAAAGCTATTTAACTGTTTTTTGCATATAAAAATATATGCTGTGCAAAACTTGTTGATTTCTTGTATTCTCTGTCCACAGTTTCCACAGGCTGGAAAGTTTTCCACAAGGCGTATGTGTTTTTGCACCGATTCTCAATGTGTTATCAACGGGATGAGCTGTCAGCTGGGTTCGCTTTGTCGTGCCGAAGCCAGGAGCCTTTGGATTTCTGCATCAAAACTCGGGTCGAACTTGACCATTTGCTCAATCTTTTGGCAGGAGTGCATCACGGTAGTGTGGTCGCGTCCTCCAAATTCCACGCCTATTTCGGTGGTGGAGTATTCGGTGACTTCACGGATGACGAACATGGCGACCTGCCTGGCGAAGGCGACATTCTTACTGCGCTTTTTGCCTTTGAGATCGGACAGAGAAAGCTTGTAATTATCTGCCACCATGCGAATTATGGAATCGACCGTGATGACGGAGTGTTTTTTTGTGTTGAACATTTCCTTAAGAAGATTTTTCGCAATGTCGACGGTAAGGTCCTTATGGACGAGATCAGCATACGCGATAATCTTCGTCAGGCAGCCCTCGAGGTCCCTGACGTTGGAGGACACGTTGTTTGCAATAAGGTCGATCACGTCTTCTGACACGGCAACGTTTTTGGTGGACTGAAGGAGTTTTTGTTTGAGGATAGCGACGCGCGTCTCGTACATAGGCGGCTGGACGTCGACCACGAGGCCTTTGTCAAAGCGGCTCTTAAGGCGGTCGGAGAAGTCTTTGAGCTCGTTGACGTGTCTGTCCAGGGTAAAGACCATCTGGCGCTCTGAGTCGTAGAGGGCGTTGAATGTGTGGAAAAGTTCTTCCTGGACGCCGGGCTTATTCTGGAGGAAGTGTATGTCGTCTATGAGTAGAATGTCGGCCCCTCGATACTTGTTTTTGAATTCGTGGGTGGACCGGTCGTGAATGGTCTGAATGAACTCATTCGTAAAGTCTTCTGCAGTAATGCAGATTACTTTCATGGATGGATACGTCTCTGCCACGGAGTTGCCTATAGCATGCATAAGGTGAGTCTTACCTAAGCCAACGCCGCCATAGATGAGAAGGGGATTGTAAACCCTGGCTGGGGACTTGGCGACCGCTTCTGAAGCGTTAAATGTAAAACGGTTGTTGTCTCCGACAATAAAGTTGTCGAAGCGATAGTTAGGTCTGAGCGAGGAGCGGCCTCTTGGGCCTTCTTCTGCAGCAATGGCGCTGTTTGGGCGGTCGCTTGTATGATTCAGAGCAGGCCTCGTGTCCTCTGTATCGAATTCGTCTTCGTCTTCGACATCAACATCGTTTCTCTTGTTGACATAGAAAGAGCGAACGCCGGAGTGTTGGATCGGTCGGGGATCGACTTCTATGTTTGCCTCGGGGTTTGCGGCTGACTCTGGAGTTACGGCGCCGAAGGGGCTGGGCTTAGCTGCTACTACGGCAAGCAAAAGATCGAGTTCGGTAAGGGACTTGAGGATGTCGAGCATAAGGCTGCGGTATTTTCGTTCGAACTGGTCGCGCAGAAACGAATTGGGAGCGGTGACGGTGAGGGTAGTACCGTCGAAGGATTGGTAGCTTAGGCGGAACCACATGAGAAACTCCTGTTCCGGTAATTGTTTGCGTGCGACAGAGAGTGCTTCTTCCCAGATCGCCGAGCCGTCAAAATCCTGCATGTTCCCTCAAAATACCCAGGTTGTTCTCAAAATTTCCACAAGTTTTCCACAAGTGACGTTTATAGATGTATAACAAGAGTTTCGGATTTGGCAAGTGGCAATCCGGCAAAAAACCGACAAAATTTTAAAGCTGTATAGCAAACACAGAGAATGAAGTTTTGTAAATTCTAATATAGAAAATATATATTTTTTCGATTTTTCCAAGGTGCACTGATAAAAGCTGCGTAAGTCCTGTCAACAAAAAGTTTTTTGGGGTTTTCAACAGATTTTTCCCAGATATCTACAAGTTATGCACAAGTTATCCACAGGATTCCGCTTTTGGCTGGGCAAATGTGCATGCGGTGGCTTGCTTTACTCAAAGGGGTGAAATCGATATAATGGAAAGACTAATATGGATTCAACCTATTCTGCAAAAAGCATACAAGTTTTAAAGGGTCTGGAAGCTGTCCGCAAGCGCCCTGGCATGTATATTGGCACAACGGGGATCGATGGTCTACACCACTTGGTCTATGAAGTCGTGGATAACTCGATAGATGAGGCGCTGGCCGGCTTCTGTACGGATATCGATGTCGTTATTGAGCGCGGCGACATAATTCGCGTTGAGGACAATGGGCGCGGTATTCCTGTGGATATTCACCCCACGGAAGGCATCTCGGCGCTAGAGCTGGTTATGACCCGGCTTCATGCGGGCGGAAAATTCGACAAAAAGAACTATAAAGTCTCTGGCGGCTTGCACGGCGTTGGTGTTTCAGTGGTCAATGCACTGTCTACATGGATGGAAGTGCAGGTACACTTGGATGGTAAGATCTATTTTCAACGCTACGAGAAAGGTATTCCGGTGGCGCCGGTCAAAGAGATTGGAACGACGGACCGACGCGGTACCGTGGTGCGCTTTGAGGCTGATCCAACGATTTTTGAAGCAACGGTGTATAGTTTTGACGTTCTGGCCACGCGTCTTAGGGAGCTTGCGTTCCTTAACAAGGGTGTCCGGATTTCTCTTACGGACGAAAGGCCGGAAACTCCAAAAGTTGTAGAGTTCAAATTTGATGGGGGCCTGTCGGAGTTTGTTGAGTATCTCAACAAGAACAAGACGCTGCTGCATAAGAATGTGATTTATTTTCATGGCACCCGGGACGATGTTGAGATCGAAGTTGGTATCCAATATAACGACAGTTTTAGTGAGACGATGCTCGCTTTCGTGAATGGCATCAACACCAAGGAAGGCGGTACGCATTTGGTGGGCTTTAGGCTGGCGCTTACGAGGACAATCAACGAGTTCTTCAAAAAGTCTAAATATGCAAAGAAATTGGAAGAGACTCTTTCCCAGGACGATGTAAGCGAAGGGCTCACCGCGGTGTTGTCTGTCAAAGTGCTTGAGCCTGAGTTCGAGGGACAGACCAAAGGCAAGCTGGGCAATCCTGAGGTCAAGGGCATTGTGGATGGTTTCTGCTCGGACCAGCTCGATCTGTATTTTCAGCAGAATCCCGATGTCATCGATGCAATACTTGAAAAAACGACACTTGCTGCAAGGGCGCGCATTGCGGCGCGGCAGGCAAGGGAACTCACCAGGCGCAAGAATCTTCTGGACAGCGCAAGCTTACCCGGAAAACTGGCAGACTGCCAGGAAAAGGATCCGACCAAGTGCGAAATCTTTATTGTCGAGGGCGATTCCGCAGGTGGCTCAGCCAAAATGGGGCGCAATAGGGCGCATCAGGCGATTTTGCCGCTCTGGGGTAAGATGCTGAATGTGGAAAAGACGCGAATAGACAAGGTCATCGGCAACGACAAGTTGCAGCCGGTCATTGCGAGTCTCGGAACGGGAATTGGTGCGGATTTTGACCTCAGCAAACTGCGTTACCATAAGGTGATCATTATGGCTGATGCGGATGTGGACGGCTCGCATATACGGACGCTTTTGCTCACCTTTTTCTATCGCTATATGATTGGTCTAATAGAGAATGGGCACGTTTATTTGGCCATGCCGCCGCTCTACAAGATAAGTTGGGACAAAGAAGTGCGGTACGCATACGACGATGCCGAAAAGGACCGGATTCTGGCGGAATCGGGTCGGGATCCTGAAAAGGTGTCGGTGCAGCGCTATAAGGGCTTGGGCGAAATGAACCCGGACCAACTTTGGGAAACGACCATGGACCCGGATCGGCGTAATATAATCAGAATTACCATGGAAGATGCCATTCTTGCAGAAGAGATGTTCACCACGCTTATGGGCGAGCAGGTCGAGCCGAGGCGCCAGTTTATCGAAGAGAATGCGCTTTCGGTGGCTAACCTTGACGTGTAGGAAATACTGTAATGCCAAATCAAGCTAAGATTATCCCTGTTCCCATAGAGGACGAGGTAAAAACCGATTATCTGACTTATGCCATGTCAGTTATTGTCTCACGCGCTTTGCCTGATGTGCGTGACGGGCTCAAGCCAGTGCATCGAAGGCTTTTGTACGCCATGGACGAGCTTGGCCTGCGATACAACGCGCCGACTAAGAAGAGTGCGCGTATAACTGGCGATGCCATGGGTAAATACCATCCACACGGGGATTTTTCGCTCTACGATGCCTTGGTGCGTATGGCGCAGGATTTCTCGCTGCGGTATCCGCTCGTCTATGGGCAGGGGAACTTTGGCTCGATCGACGGCGATCCACCTGCAGCGAGCCGCTATACCGAGGCAAAGCTGTCGCGGCTCGGCGAGGAGATGCTCGTCGACCTGGATAAGGACACGGTGGACTTCGTTCCGAACTACGACGAGTCGTTGACAGAGCCGAGTGTCCTGCCATCGGCCTTCCCTAACCTGATTGTGAATGGGTCGTCGGGCATTGCGGTGGGCATGGCGACGAACATGGCGCCGCATAACCTGGTGGAAGTTTCGCAGGCGATTGCGGCATATATAGATAACCCGGGTATCGATACGGAAGGGCTCATGCAGTACGTCAAGGGCCCGGATTTCCCAACTGGAGGTATCATTTATGGCCGCCAGGGGATTCGTGATGCGTATGAGACGGGTAGGGGCCGGATTATTATCCGCGGCAAGTTTACGATTGAGACAATGAAAAACGGCAAGGAACAGATCGTTTTTACTGAAATTCCTTATGCTGTAAATAAAACCACGCTTATTACCCGAATCGCGGATCTGGTACGGGACAAGTTGCTGGAGGGTGTTTCAGATTTAAGGGACGAGAGCGACCGGGAAGGTTTGCGGATTGTCCTGGAGCTTAAGAAGGGCGCAATACCGAAGCTGGTGCTGAACAGGCTTTTTACGCACACGCCGCTGCAGTCGACCTTTGGTGTCATTAATCTGGCACTGGTGGAGGGCCGGCCTAAGTGTTTGTCTTTAAAAGAATTAATAAAGTATTTTGTCGATCACCGCGTTGATGTTGTCACACGCAGATCGCAGTTCGAACTAAAGAAAGCGGAAGAGCGGGCCCATATTTTGAGGGGCTTGGTTATTGCGCTGGAGAATATTGACGAAGTTGTTGCAATTATAAAGGCGAGCCCGAACGTGGAAGTGGCGCGCAGTAATCTATGTGCACGGTTTGGGTTGAGTGAAGTACAGGCGCAGGCCATAGTAGATATGCGTTTAGGCCGGCTGACTGGCCTGGAAACCGAGAAGATTGAGGCGGAATTGGCCGAGATTGAGGCGCGCATCGCATATTTGCGCGATCTTTTGGCCAGCTACGAGAAAGTCTTGGCGGTGGTGAGGCAGGAAACACTCGATATTTCAGCGAAATATGGCGATGCGCGCCGCACGGAGATAGTGGCAAGCGAAGTTGAGCAGATCAACATCGAGGACCTGATAAAGCCAGAGGAGATGGCCGTGCTTATCTCTAACAAGGGCTTTATCAAGCGCACCTCTGTGCACCTGTATCGGTCTCAGGGGCGTGGCGGGAAGGGTTCCAACTCTACGACCCTGATCGAGGAAGACTTTATTCAGCAGCTTTTTGTAGCAAATACGCACGACTATTTGCTTTTCATTACGAATATGGGCAAAGCATACTGGCTTAAGGTGCACGAAATTCCGGAATCGAGCCGTCAGGCGCGTGGTGCGCACATAAAGAGTCTATTGGCGATTTCTCCTAACGAAGAGATAACGACCATTGTGGATTTCCACGACTTTTCTGATAATGAGTATCTGCTGATGGGTACGCTTAAAGGGGTAGTGAAGAAAGTTGCCATAAAGGAATTCGTGAATGCCAAGACGCGTGGAATTATTGCGATAAAGTTGGATGAGGGCGATAAGCTTGTTTCGGCTTGCATGACCTCTGGGAGCGACGAAGTTGTTATGATTACGCGGAAAGGGCAGGCCTTGAGGATCAACGAACAGCAAGTTAGGCCTATGGGGCGTGCCACTCGTGGGGTTCGCGGGATTATGCTTGCTCCTGACGACGAGCTGGCTGCGATGCTTCGGGTTGCGGAGGGGCAGGCGATTCTGCTTGTGACGGAAAACGGCTATGGGAAGCGTGTCGAATTTGACAACTTTATGACGCATAGCCGCGGCACGCGTGGGCAGATGATTTATGTTCCAGAAGAGTTGTCTGGAGAAGTCGTTGGTGCGGTTTCCATTGGCAATGAAGACGAGGTAATGGTGATTACCTCAACAGGGAAGACGATTAAGGTTGAGGCCGAAACGATTCGTGTATGTGGGAAGGGAGCTCGTGGGGTTCGGATTGTGAATATAGAGCCGCCCGATTCTGTGATTGGATTGGACAAGATTGTTAAGGAAGAGGATCCTGAGAATTACGGATTTGGTCCCGAGCTTGCAGAGATGTCTCGGGGCGTTGAGGAGCAGCCGGAGGAGTCAGGTGAATCAGGTGATTCTGGTGGCGGGGACGACCCAGTGTGAGGCGCGGCGCTCTTGTTTGATGGAAGTATTTAGCTGAGGTAGGGCAGAGTGCTGGAGACGGCGGGGGCACCCAGAATGTTTCACGTGAAACATTCTGGGTGCCCCCTTTCTATTTTTCTGGACGCCCTATGTGGCGCAATTTCAAATTCGTGAGCTTTATATCTCGGGACCTATCCTCTTCTGGTTCTTTCTTACCTGGTTCTTATTGAGGAAGTCTCCACAAACTGACGAAGAAGATCCAACTTTTCGTAATCAATACCCTGCAATTCAGACGAAAGCCTTTCAAGAGCCACAGTTGCCCTTTCCTGGTAGCCTCGTGCCAAGGCAGCAACTTTTTCGTCTATACCATGCTGCATTATAAGCGTCCGCACATACTCAATTTCTGAAGCAGAAACAGAACCTTTTCCCAAGATGCCTTCAAAAATGCGCTTTTCAGGGGCAGGCAAAGCTTCTAAAAGGAAGAGGACATAAGGAGTTTTCTTGCCCTCGCGAATATCAGAGCCTATCGGTTTCCCTAACGACTGCTCGTCCCCAAACAGACCAAGCCGATCATCCTGAATTTGAAAAAGAATACCAAGGTTTTCACCCATTTCTTCCAAGAATGGAAAGGCATCAAACCTACCCGCTGCCGCGGCTCCAGCCTTTAAAGGTAAAACAATCGTATATCGACCAGTCTTATATCTATAGAGTGACAACACTCTCTCTAGAGCGGGTATATCTTGAGCCTCACCGGACTTACAGTCCTCCATTTGAGCGATACAAACCATAGAAAGCTCTTGAGCAACAAGTTCGCCGATGCTCGCACCAACACGAGCAAAATCTTGTATTGAAAGGAAATAGAAAAGATCTCCAGCGCAAATAGCTTGGCCTTGTCCAGCTGCTTCGGAAGCGTTGTGAGCCGCAAAAACCTTGTGCAGCGTTGGTTTGCCTCTGCGAAGCTCATCCTTATCCATGATGTCATCGTGAACAAGGAGGCCGGCCTGGATAAGCTCGATGCCACACGCCAAACGCATCGCAATCGACTGTTCGCCAATGTTATCACTTACATCTGACCCTATGAGTTCTTCTATAAGTCCCGGAGCAAATATTTCATAAGAAAGAGAGGCGAGAATTCCACGCAGCATCTTCCCGCCAATAGCAAAATCGTGGATTTGATCCACCGTCCACACTGCATCCTGAGCAACCGGAACGCACCATGACTTTGCCAATTCGAGCCTGGCTTCCAAACCATGACTTATCGATTTGCGCTGGCTTTCGCTATATTCTGCCCATTGCATAAAAAAACCGCCTCCTTAACGTTGCAGCGAGCAACAGAGGCGGTAATTAAACACCTTTAGGCGCTTTTGCGCAATGTAAGTGTTAAGCTTAGGCTACGTATGCTTCCAACTGAGCCTTCACTTCCGGAACAGAAATCTTCTTGAGAGCAGCTTTTTCGATCTGGCGAATCCTTTCCTTGGTCAAATGCATATGGTCGCCAATCTCCTTCAGGCTCATCGGGCGCCTGCCATTCAAGCCAAAGCGATATTCTATAACCTGCCGCTCTTTAACTGACAGCATTGCCAAAACCTTGTTGATATCGTCTTTTAGGTTAAGCTCATCAGCATAGCCTTCTGGGCTCTGATAGGCGTCGTTTTCTATAAAGTCTCCCAGCACGCTTGCATTCTTTTCATCATGTACCGGTGCATTAAGAGAAATCATCTCTCTTGATACTGCAAGAATTTCCGCAACATGTTCCGGATCCATGTTGAGGTATTTTGCTACTTCGTTGATTTCGTTTTCTTCCGAAATGCCCTCAAAGTTCTTTCTTGCCTTTTCAATTTGAACAAGTTCATTGGCACGATTGAGCGGCAAACGAATCATCCTGCTTTTTTCGCAGATTGCCTTGAGAATTGCCTGCCTGATCCACCAAACGGCGTACGAAATGAAGTGGTAACCCTTTGTGACATCATAGCGTTCTATTGCATTCATAAGCCCGATGTTACCTTCAGAAATCAGGTCAGAAAGAGGAAGACCCTGGTTTTGATATTTTTTTGCAACGTTTACCACAAAACGCAGGTTGGACTTTATAAGAATCTCTTTTGCTTCTTTGTCGCCTTTCGCGGCCCTGGCAGCATATTCATTCTCCTGCTCTCTTGTGAGCAGCGGGATACGATTTATCTCTTTTAGGTACATTGAAAGAACATTTTCATCAGAGGCGCTCGTGTCTAACATGTCATCGGTTCTTACTTTTTTGCTTACCATAGCTGTCACTCCTTTTCTGCATATAGTCAAGCAAGAACCGTGCCAAATGTTACAATAATCGTGCACAAACAGGAAAATACAAGTTAAATATTGTTAATATAAATATTTAAAGACAGCACAGAATAACATCTCATTTTCACTTAGACAGAGATTCTCACAAATGCTAACCCCTAAGGACCCAACTGCGAGTCCAGACATGCTGAGCCCTGTGTCAAAATGACATAGCAGGAACGAAAGAAGTCAGAATTGTATCATTATTACACAGTTGCGCATCAATATTTCAAAAACAAACCGAGTCAAAAGCCAGCGAGGCCGCCTAAGCTACCTCATTTCCCGTACGGACTTAATCCTTCCACAACACTGCAGATAGGGCAATCCAGATCCGCATGGGCAGGGCCCTGAAAGCACCTCTTCAACAGAATTTGACCTGCTACTCGCACTTCCGTCGAAGTTCTCTGCTCCTCTTGTGCAGCGGGGTCTTACGAGCATTCCTTCATTTACTACCGGAAAAGCAAGCCGCAGATTCCTGAAGTATAGGACTTTCTCAGCACACGTCTGACCTTCGAGAAAGCCCGAGCTTTGGATGGATTTCCACGCATCGAACAAAGTGGCCATAACTGCCTCGTGCTCTTCAAGAGAAGTAAAGCGATGCCCCGGTCTCTTACTCAAATACTTTGCAAGCTGTAAGTGCATAAAGGCAAAGAAATCGTCCAAGTCCTGACACGAGCGCTTCAACATTCCATACTGATTGGTGGCTCGGACATACAACTTTCTGGCGTAACCACGCCGTTGCAGCTTTTGGGCGGAAGCAAGACTTTTGAGCGCAAGATCGCTTTGCCCCATCTGTTGCAGGGCCACTGCCAGCCAATAAAGAGTCTTCGCCAATTCAACAGGCTTTGTTGCTTCAACACTTTCTGTGGCAGAACGGAAAAAGTTGACTGCCTTATCTGGCCTGTGCTGCCCTAGAGCCTTAATTCCACGATTGAGCAGCTGAACGGTCTGCGGTACTGTCTTACGCTTCATAATTCTATTAAAAGAATATACTAAGCATTCCTGAGCTATGGCAACTGAATCGAGTTTGAAACGTGTAGACTCGTAAGCGGAGGAATTCGGCCTTAATCTGAGCTAAATCGCGACAAGGAAAACGAAGCTGGAAGCTGCGCTCAGGTATGATTTTTGAGTCGACAGCGGCGCATACGGTGGCACGCCTACGATATCGTTGGGACTTTCGTCTGCAGTGTCCACAACTCTGTGCCAGGTTTTGGCCCCCGGGGCGGTAGGCAACAGGAATTCTACAGCGCTACTCGAGGCATTAAACATGTAGTAGAAGCTGCTGTCCGCCGCAATAGAGCCATCAACGAGTGCGGCAAGCGTTAAGCTCGACGGCGACCAGGCCTGGGGCTTCTTGTGCTCGTCGAGCCAGACTATATCCGGCTGGTCGCTGCCACTGTTCTTTCCTGTAAAAAACTCCTGGCGCCTGAGGGCGGGGTGCTGTTTTCTAAAATGAATGAGCTCTCTGCAAAACCGCCAGACATCGGCATGGAGTCGTAGGTAATTCCAGTCATACCAGCTTATTTCGTTGTCCTGACAATAAGCGTTGTTGTTACCCCGTTGGGTACGCCTGAATTCGTCGCCTCCAAGAAGCATCGGCGTGCCAACGGACAAAAGCAGCGTGGCAAGGTAGTTCTTTACCTGTTTATTTCGGGCCGCTTCAACATCAGGATCCGTGGATTCGCCTTCGATGCCGTAATTGTACGACCAGTTGACATCGGCGCCATCGCGGTTGTCCTCGCCGTTCTCCCAATTGCTTTTTTGTTCGTAACTTACAAGGTCATTAAGTGTAAAACCGTCGTGAGCGGTGACAAAATTGATGGAATGGAAAGGCTTGCGGCCGTCGCGCAAGTAGAGGTCGCTGGACCCAGTGATACGCGTCGCAAGGTGTCGGGCCGAGTCGGGTACTCCCTTCCAATAGCGCCTGACATCATCGCGGTATTTGTCGTTCCACTCGGCCCAGCGTCCGCCCGGGAAGGATCCGACCTGATACGCCCCGCCGGCGTCCCATGCTTCAGCAATGATCTTTGTGTTGCGCAGCACCGGATCCTCAGCGATCGATTCGATGACGGGAGGATTCTCCAAAAGGTGGCCTTCCGAGTCGCGCCCCAGAATCGAACCAAGATCGAACCGGAAGCCATCGACGTGCATATGCACAACCCAATACCGCAAACAGTCCATGATGAGCGAGCGCATGACAGTTTGGTTGCAATTGAGGGTATTGCCACAGCCCGAGTAATTCTTGTAGTAACGCTTATTTTCGTCCAGAATATAGTAAATCGAGTTGTCCAAACCACGGAAACTCAAGGTGGGGCCAAGTTCATTGCCTTCTGCCGTATGGTTGAAGACCACGTCCAGAATCACCTCGACACCGGCTTTGTGAAGTTCGCGCACCATGTACTTGAATTCGCTCACCTGACGCGCAGGATCGCTCGCAGGATGTGGCTCGCCGTCCACAAAGGCATATGCAGCCTTGGGGGCAAAGAACGCAAGAGGCGAATAACCCCAGTAGTTGGAAAGAAGCTGGCCCGTCTTGGGGTTGCGCCTGAAGCGCTCAGAAGAGTCAAACTCCTGAACCGGCAACAGTTCGATGCTGGTGACGCCAAGATTGGTAAAGTAACCCGCCATCTCCGCAACTCCACGGTAAGTGCCTGGATGTGCTGCAGGCGACTCGGCACCGCGTGTGAGGCCGCGAACGTGAGTTTCGTAGATAATGCAGTCTTTGAGGTGATAGTTGAGCGGTGTGTCGTCTTGCCAGTCGAAGCTGTTGTCCACAACGACGCACTTTGGCATGGCACCGTCGTCCCGCTTTGAAGCGAGCGCAAGGTCGGAATCGGGGACGCCGGCTTCGTACGAAATGGCCGCGCTGAAATTGAGCGTCCCGTCGGTGAGCGCTTTTGCATAGGGGTCGATAAGAAGCCGGTTGGGGTCGAATCTGTGCCCTTGTTCCGGCTTAAAAGGCCCTTCTGCGCGCCATAAGTAGAGCGTGTTGACACCAACACCAATGACCGTGCAGTGCCAAATGTCACCGGTACGGTTCTTGATGGGATCGAGACCCAATTCGAATTTGGGTTTGTCGTCCTGAGGATTTTCGTAGAGACAAAGATACATGCCTGTGGCATTTCGAGAAAAAACTGCAAAATTTACGCCGCCAGGGACAAGCGTAGCGCCAAGTTCAAGAGGGTTTCCCGGTAAGAGCCTGACATCGGAAGCAAAACTACCCATACAACCGCCAGAGTGACTAGATTTTCTTGTAGACTACGACGGCGTTTTGGCCTCCGAAACCCATCGAATTCTTGATAAATGCCCGAATTGGCATTGTTATTCCTACGTTTGGGACATAATCCAGATCGCACTCGGGGTCTGGATTGTCCAAATTGATTGTGGCATGAACAAAGTCTTCGTTCATGCCGAGGATTCCTGCAATCGACTCAATGGCACCGGACGCACCAATGGTATGACCGATCATAGACTTGAGGCTTGCAACTTTAAGTTTGTAAGCATGTTCGCCAAATGAAAGTTTTATTGCCTTAGTCTCAATAGGATCGTTTAAGGGCGTAGACGTCCCATGCGCACTCACAAAGTCGATATCTTCCGGCGCAAGGCCAGCATCGGAAAGGGCAAACTGGATGGCGCGGGCCACACCTCGGCCTTCGGGTTCGGGTGCGGTGAGGTGATATGCGTCGCAGGTAGAACCAAACCCTGCTACTTCGGCGTAAATCTTGGCGCCTCGCGCACGGGCGTGTTCATATTCCTCAAGAATGAGAATCCCGGCACCCTCGGACATGACAAAACCATCGCGGTCGCGGTCAAAAGGACGGGAAGCTTTCTGTGGCTCGGCATTGCGAACGGACAGGGCCTGGATATTGATAAAACTGGCCATGCACATGCGCACGACTGAGGCTTCTGCTCCGCCAGAAAAGACCATATCGGCGTAGCCGTCGCGGATAAGGCGCATGGACTGGCCAATGGCATCAGTACCTGCAGCGCAGGCAGTCACAATGCACTGACAGGGGCCGTGAATTTTGAGGTTCATGGCTATCTGTGCAGGCCCGAAGTTGGCAAGCCCCTTGGCTACGGTCAGTGGTGGAACACGAGAAGGTCCTCGTTCCACAAGGCGGGATGCAGCCTCTTCGATGCTGGCCGAGCCGCCCTCCCCAGTGCCCAAACAGACGCCGGTGCGCTCTGGGTCAAGGTCTTCCCGCGTAAGCCCTGCGTCATCGAGGGCTTCCAGGGCTGCATAGACCGAGAACTGAGTGTAACGGTCCATTTTGCGCGCTTCTTTGGAATCAATACGGTTAGTGGCATCGAAGTTCTTTACCTCGCCAGCGAATTTTACATCGAGATCTGAAGTTTCGATTAAGGTGATCGGCGCAATGCCCGATTGGTTGTTGCGCACTGCCGACCAAAAGCTAGGCACATCATTCCCCAAGGGGGATACGACGCCCATTCCTGTGACAACGACTCGTCTTTTTGCCATGTTACATTCCCATCCCGCCGTCGACTGGCAGTACAACGCCTGTAATATACGAAGCTAAAGGTGAACAGAGGAAGAGGGCCGTTTTGGCCACTTCGTCCACGTTTCCGGCTCGGCCAAGCGGTATTGTCTCTTTGAGCTTATTGCGGAATTCTTCGGGGATCTGTTCCGTCATCGAAGTATCGATAAAGCCAGGAGCTATGGCGTTGACACGAATGCCGCGCGAGGCTACTTCCCGCGCAAGGCTCTTTGTAAGTCCGATGATGCCAGCCTTGGATGCCGAATAGTTCACTTGCCCTGAGTTGCCCTTTATGCCGACAACGCTGGAAACGTTGAGAATGCAGCCATCTTTTTGACGAAGCATCGGGCGGACGACCGACCGGCACGTATAAAAGGCGCTCGTCAAATTGGTGGTGAGCACGGCGTTCCAATCATCGGTTTTCATGCGCATAAGAAGGCCGTCGCGCGTTATCCCCGCATTGTTGACAAGCACGTCGATGCGTTCGTCGCGTGCGAGCACCTCGTTTATGGCCGCTTCCACAGAAGATTCGTCGGAAACATCGCAGGAAAGCCAGATAGGCCTGCAAAGCGCAGTGGCGGGGCTTACCGGCGGCGAGATGCTGTCGGAAGCAGCGGAACCTTCCGACGCAAAGCCTACTGACGTGACATCAGAAAGTGATGGTTCTGATCGGGAAAGGGCGTAGACTTTGGCACCTTCCTGGGCGAATAGCTTCGCAATCGCAGCGCCAATACCGCGCGAAGCGCCGGTGACGACACAAATCTTGTCTTTTAGCAAAAGTTCCATGGCGATGTGCCTCTCCTTCGCCTTACATAAGGCTCACAAACAGCTCTACCTAGCTTATAGAGCGACAGATGCAAGGTCGTCAAGTTTCCCGCAAGGGTGGCAAACAATTGTGGTATTGAAAGACTTCCAAAGGCCGGTCAGCACGTTCCCAGGTCCTGTTTCGAAGCATGCGTCAAACCCAGCATCAACGATGGATGCCTCTTCGGTTGTCCACAGGACCGGGCTAATTACCTGTGCAATGGCCAGGGATTTGGCTTCGCTGCCGGTCTTGACCGGTTTGCCCGTGACATTGGAGAAAAATTCGATCGCAGGATCGTGAAACTCGACCTTTTCGACCACGTTGGCAAACTCGTCGTGCGCCCAGTTCATCAGGGGTGAGTGGAAAGCTCCGGACACCTTAAGCCGAACCACGCGACGGGCGCCGGCGGCTTTGAGTTTTTCTTCTGCAATTTCGATTTCTTCAACCGTGCCGGAAAGCACTGATTGGACAGGACTATTATAATTAGCTATCCAAACATGAGTTAGTGCGGCATCCTTCAAAACCTCCTGAATTTTCTCTGGAGAAAGGGAAAGGACCGCCGTCATGGTAGACGGACCGGAACGCCGGCCGGACTCGTCCATCAGTCTGCCGCGCTCGGAGACGAGGTGGAACATATCATACATGGAGATAATGCCGGCCTCAGCCAAAGCAGGGTATTCGCCAACAGAAAAACCGGCACAACCTGCAGGCTCGATACCGCGCTCTTTGGCGTAGAGTGCCGCTGCAGCGCCGGCGAGGGCGACGGCGATCTGAGTATTCTGAGTCTGCTTGAGTGTTTCTTCGTCACTTTCAAAGAGAAGCTTTGGTGTATCAATTCCAGAAGCTTGGGAAGCGAGGTCGAAAAGGTTTTGGACGGCCTTGCTCGCATCGTAAAAGTCTTTAGCCATACCAGGATACTGAGCGCCCTGGCCGGGAAAGAGAAAACAATTTTTCAAAATTCATCCTCCTCAATACTCAATAAATGAGCCGCAAATAAATGAACCGCAATCGAAGGGACTGAATCTCAATCAAAGGGATGGAACCCCAATCAAAAGGGATGGAACCCCAACGAAAACCGCCATTCGCCGGGAACCTTTCAAAATCATTATGCTGCAAAAGCGCCAAAGAATAAAGCCTGGATTTTTTGGCCAGGCGCCATCGGTCTTTTACTCCGTTTGAGCGGCGCAGTGCACGCCAACCGGCGAAAAACCCAAGGTCAGGAGCTGGTCTTGAAAATCTACGGGGAGCAAAAGCGAATCAAGATAGACCGAGCTAACCTGCATCGAGCGGAAGCGGTCTACCAATGCCCGGATGAGAAGGCTGGCCAGTCCAAGTCGACGGTACCCTGATCGGACATAGACAAAGCGAATCCTGGCAAGACCATGTCCACCATGACTTTCCGGCAAGCCGAGTGCGAGGGCAAGCGGCTCGCCCTGTTCATCAAGGACATACGCCGCAAGCCCATGATCAAGATCGCGCAGCGACTCCTTCTCCAAAGCAAGAAGCGAGGCCGGCAGGGCATCGCCCGCTTCCGAGAGACTCTCGTCTAGAAGCTCCGAAGGGTCAAAAGGCAGGACCTCGAGAGAGGAAAGGGAAACGGAAAAGTCCGTAAGAAGGAGATCTTCGGTCTCTTCGGGCTCTTCAGGTAAACGCGCAAGGCCGCTGGCTTCGCGAAGGGAATTGAGCCAATCTTGTATGCGCCTTTTCATATATTTAGTCTTGAAGTCGGCAAAGGACTTTTCGGCGCCCGGAGTTTGAGCGAGGATTTCTTTAAATGTCTTAAAGACGCGCTTGCCTTGGCTTAAGGCCTGGGAGAGTTGGACTTTGAGTTCGGGGTTGCGGACGGTGGCCACGTAGAGTTCCATCATTTTAAAGCCGTCGGCGGATTGCCATTCCGGAGGCGGGACCAGTTGTTCGGCCAATTGTTTGGATTCGGCGGTTGGATCGACTTGGTCGGTCTTGGTGGCTTTGGCGGTTTTGTCTACGAGCTCGCCTGTGGCAAGGTCGACAAGAAAGGACTTGGATTGGTCTTCCATGGCAAAAATGATGCGTTCCAGAATGGTGTCCGTAAGTTCGAACATGGAGATCTCCTTTCTTTTCGATATGCGTGCCCAATGTAGATATGCACGCTGAATAGATATGCGCGCCCAAGAATCGAGTCTACGCGAAATTCATGGGAATTGCACTAGCATGTGGAACTGTGGCAGCACTGCACGCGGTGCTGAATGTTGCTGGAGGTGGCAGAGCAGGCAGCACCTGCCACGGGGCGATAACTAGCACTCGCCGAGGGGCGTCGATAGACTTGGGCCTTTGGGCAGGCTATACTGAAAAAGAATCAATTGTAAGCATTGATGTTCAAGCGAAAAATAGACGGCACACGAAATGAAAGCCAACCTGCATCTCCATTCCCGATTTTCAGATGGTAGCCTGTTCCCTTGGCAAATTGCACAAAGCGCCGCCCTGCTCGGGATTGAGGCGGCGGCCCTGACGGACCACGATACGATGGGCGGCTCGGAAGCGTTTGTGGAGGAGTGCGGGCGGCTGGGGCTTACTGGGGTGACGGGGTGCGAAATGGATGTGGTGGAGCCGAGCATCGATTATAGGAGCGAGCTATTGGGGTACTTCCCGGGCAGGGCGGCGCGCGACTGCTGGTCCACGAACGTACTGCTTTCCCAGGCTCAGCGTGAACGCAAAAAACGCATTGAGTACTACCTTTATTGGGCACAAGTAATTTTCAAGCGGCCAGACTTAACCTATGACGATCTTCTACGGGCACGGATTGTCCGTGGCTATGGCGTTTACGAAAACGGCGCGGTGCACGCGAACGCCGCCCGTGTTGATGCCGAAGCTGGTCCTGATGTGGATATGGACGTTGATGATCCTTCTCAAGACCCCCAAAAAGACCCCAAAAGGTATGATGGGCTTTCTTGGAGTAAGGTCGACCTTTTTCTCTATCTGCGCAGTAAGGGCTTAGTGCCGCAGTCAGAAACCTATCGAAAATTCAAAAAAGAATGGTTCGTCCCTGGTCGATTTCCCAAATATCGGCTGGCCAAACCGCGAGTCGAGGATGTCGTGAGTGCGGTGCACAAAGATGACGGCTTCGTAGTCGTGCCGCATTTTGGGCATCTTTGGAATGACGAAATCGACGACATGAAGCGTGACATTGCACATTTCGATGCGCTTCTTTCGTATTTTCGGCGCTCGGGTGTCGATGGTATCGAATTGTACTGGTATACTTCCGCAGGGAAAACGGAAGCGATCAACAGCTTTGTCCTTGCGCAAGCTGCACCGCTTGGGTTTTTCTTTACCTACGGTTCCGATTGTCATGGTCCAGGCACGGACAAGTGCACGATCGACAAGTTTTCTGGCGACTTTAATGGTTTTGGTATAAGGAGTTAGAATATGGCTCACGTGGTCGTTCCCGAAGCGGAATCCATCTTGGACAAAGAATTCAAGGTTCTGGACAAGGGATTCGTTCGGCTTGTCGATTATCTGGGTGGGGACGCGCGTATCGTTCAGGCGGCGCGAGTTTCTTATGGTGAAGGGACAAAGAGCTATCGGGAAGATGCTGCGCTCATCGACTATTTACTGCGCCATGAGCATACTTCGCCGTTCGAACAGGTCATTTTGACGTTTCACGTCAAGCTGCCAATCTTCGTGGCACGACAGTGGATTCGACACAGAACGGCGCGGGTCAATGAGATGTCGTCGCGTTATTCGATCCTACCCGATGAGTTCTATGTCCCTGCGACCGAGGATTTGGCGGTTCAAAGCAAGGACAATAAGCAGGGTCGCTCCGACGAGCCGTTAAGCGCCACTGAAGCCGAGGAAGTACTCGGTGTAATTCAGCAGGCTCAAGATCAGGCTTATGACGGCTATTCGGCGCTCATCGAGCGTAATTTGGCGCGGGAACTTGCCAGAATCGTGCTGCCAGTATCGGTGTATACGCAGTGGTACTGGCAAATCGATCTGCATAACCTGTTCAGGTTTTTTCAGCTCCGCCTGGATCCCCATGCTCAGAAAGAGATTAGGCTCTATGCCCAGACCATGCTGGAAATCACTCGAGCCGTGGCGCCAATGGCTGTGGACAGCTTTGAACGCAACTTGCTGCATGGGGTGCGCTTTTCTGGTCCAGAGATGGAGGAGCTTCGCCGTCGCCTGTCGGCTTTGCAAGATTCAACCGGTCAGCTCGGCCAGTCCGGCGAGTCCGTACAGGCGTTGCAACCTGAGGTTGGGCACCTTAAGGGCAAGGATCTCGAGCGTTTTGAAGAAAAGCTCAAGACAGGCAGACAGCTTTGATTCAAGACGCAGTGCGGAGACCTCGTAAGGAGTCCCAGCCGGGGCATGAGGTCTTTTGAGGTTTTCGATTTCTGAGGTACTTTTTTGAGGGATTTTTTTGAGGGATCAAAGATGAAAAGACAAGAGATTGCGATTAGAGATTTTCTGTTCGATCCTGCGTTTTTCGAGGAGAAGTGGCTTTTGCTTACGGCAGGAGTTTTTGGCTCATCAGCGCCAACTTCCGCTTCTGGGTCGGGTTCGGGGCAGAGTTCTGGCCGACCTTATAATTCCATGACGATCTCGTGGGGTAGCGTCGGGCAGGTGTGGAACAAGCCGTTTTTCCAGGTCTTCGTGCGTCCGACGCGCTTTACGTACGGTTTTATGAACCAGGGCGATGGTTTTACGCTCTGCGCCTTTCCGCGTCAGTATAAACGGGCACTTGGGCTGCTCGGTTCGAAATCCGGTCGGGATGGGGACAAAATCGGGGAGAGCGGGCTAACGCCCATTGCGTCGCGGCTTGTCAGTGCACCGGGTTACGACGAAGCCGAGCTCATCATCGAGTGCAGAAAAATGTATTGGCAAGACATGGACTCGAGCCACTTTCTCGATCCGACTATCGAGAGCAATTACAAGAACGCCGATTATCACCGCATCTTCTATGGCGAAATCTTGTCGGTGAGCGGCACGGACGACTACAAGAAAAGCTAACACCCGTAAACAGGGAGCTGGAAGTGTCGACTATTCCAAATAGGCTTCGATCCAGTCTTCCGAAATTGCATCGACCACGGCTGAATCGAACCATCTAAGAAAATTCTCTATTTCAATGTAATCGATATAGTCCACAAAAGTGATTTGCGATTCGACGCCCAAAGCACCTTCGTCGTCTATAAAGAATGTTCCTATATTCCACTCGTTATTCAGCTCATTTGCAAGCTCGTTAAGCATACTCTGACCCTGTGATTGGTCGAGGCCGGAAAAATACGCATAGGCCAGGATTCTGTCCAAGCCCGATTTTGACATCTTCGGGTAGAGCGAGAGCGTAAGGTCCTCGTCATAATCTTCATAGACGAGATAGTTCCCGTTTTCAGAAATGGTCACTTCCGTGCCCCGATCGTTCAACCACGCGGCGAGCTGTTTCACCGCCTGTTGGTTGTCTGAGCCTGATAGCATGAGGCTTGCCTGTGCCGACAGGCTGCTCAAACCAAATACTAAAAAGAAAATAATAACCACTGCACACTTCTTCATTCAAGGCTCCTCTCATGACTGGCGGGGTCATGGAGCATAAAACATGCTTTAGCGTGCCAAGTAAGACGCCTAAAAATCTTTCTGATTCAGATTTTAATCTATTTATCCTTGATATGCAATTTTATGGATATCCGAACTTCTGCTTGACCGCTTCTCGTTTTTTCGCGATATATGAGCAGGCGACAATACGCAAAAATAATCTACAGTGGCAGATGGCACTCTTGTGGGGCGCTGGTCGTCGTCAGGCACTAGAATAGTCTCGCACGGGGATTTGTGCCTCTAAACTTTCTTAAGGAGTAACTGATGAATCTCGTTCCGGAGAAAAAAGCGAATCCAAATATAAAAAGGGTCATTGGCGTTATAAGCGGCAAGGGCGGGGTGGGTAAATCGAGCGTGGCGGTACTTTTGGCCGAGGCGCTGGTTGCACGCGGTATGAAAGTGGGGCTCCTCGATGCCGATATCACCGGGCCGAGCATCCCCCGGCTTCTGGGTGTGGATTCTTTTAGAGCGGAATCTGACGGCGAGCACCTGATCCCTATCGAAAGCGAAGAGGGAATCAAGGTGCTCTCCATCAATCTTTTTAACGAGAACGAGGATGAGCCTGTAATTTGGAGGGGCCCGCTTCTTGCCAGTGCCGTTGGGCAGTTCTGGACAGACGCTGATTGGGGCGTTCTGGATTATCTCATTGTGGACTTCCCGCCGGGAACTTCGGATATTGCGCTTTCTGCATTCCAGCAGATTCCGTTTACCGGTGTTGTCGTGGTTGGAACGCCACAGGATTACGTTTCCATGATTGTGAGCAAGTCGGTGAAGATGGCGGTGATGCTCAAAGCGCCGGTCTTGGGATTTGTGCAGAATATGGGCACGATGATCTGTCCGCACTGTGGCGAAAAAGTCGCGTTGTTCGATGACGGATCGAAGAGCGACTATAGAAAGCTCGGGCTTCCGCTGCTTGCCGACCTACCCTGGCGCAAAGAGCTCGCGCAGGCACGCTCGATCCGATGGAATGCGTTGGGCAAGGCGGTACAGCGCGAAGCCGACAACCTTGCGAACGAAGTCGAACTGGCAATAGCGACAAGTAAGTCGGCCGCGATGAGTACAGCTCAGGAAGCGGGCACGGACATGGACACGGGTAACGAAGCGAATACAGCGAACACAGCAAGTACTCAGAATACGAACTCAAACTAGGCAAGGCGGAAGAGCGAAGTCATGAGTGGGGAAGCAGGTAGGTTGTTACGGGAAGATGCCGAGGCAATTTTTCGGGTGGCAGTTGAGCGCGTGATGCCGCGGAACCTTTTTTCGTACTGTCTGGCATTAGAGGGCGATACTTTGCGTGTTTTCGATGGTACGACACATGTTTCCGATGGCACGACCGGCGAAACCGGAAAGGCTGTGGCTGCCTATGATCTTTCCCGCTATCGTCACGTCGTCGTAGCTGCCTTTGGAAAAGCCTCGGTTTCGATGTCTGCGAGTTTTGTTTCCATGCTCGGACCGAGGATTTCGGGTGGCCTTGTAGTGACAAAAGCTGTGGACACAGGCGCTGCAGAAACAAAAGCTGCCAACGAGGGACACGCGCCAACAGGTGGGCAGGAAAGCCTTGAGGTGCGCGAATTCCTTGCAGGGCACTCGATCCGCGTTTTAGAGGCGAGTCATCCGGTGCCAGACGAGCGCTCGGTGTCGGCGGCAAACGAGATGCTCGCGCTTGCGGCCAAGGTACGGCAGTGGGAGGCGCAAGGCGAAAAGACGCTTGCGTGTGTTTTGGTGTCCGGCGGAGGAAGTGCCCTGCTTTCTTTGCCCGCGGCGGGGCTGTCGCTGGAAGACAAGGCTGCTGCCACAAAGCTGCTTCTCGGTTGTGGTGCAACGATTCATGAGATGAATACAGTGCGGAAGCATTTGTCGGCGATAAAGGGAGGGCAGCTTGCAAAGGCGTTTTATCCTGCCACGGTGCTCAGTCTCGTTCTCTCCGACGTCGTGGGCGACGACCTAGACACGATAGCTTCTGGCCCTACGGTTCCTGACCGCGGCACCTGGTTCGATGTGGCGGCTATTTTTGAGCGCTATGGGCTCGCGCCTTTGCTGCCACGCGCCGTGAGGCAGGCTGTGGAAGAAGGGCTTGCAGGAAAACGACTGGAGACCCCAAAAGCCGGCGACCCGGCATTCGGATCGTGCACGACGGTGTTGGTCGGCAGCAACTTTCAGGCACTCCTGGAGGCGGAGCGGGCAGCAAAGGCGCGTGGTTACAATACCCTGCTTCTTGGAAGCCGCCTTGTGGGCGAAGCGCGCGAGATAGGCAAGGTGTTTTCTTCTCTTGCACAGGACCTCTCGCTGCACCAGAGGCCTATCGCTCTTCCAGCGTGCATCATTGCAGGCGGAGAGACCACCGTCACGCTGCGTGGAAAAGGCAAAGGCGGCAGAAACCAGGAGATGGCCTTGTCAGTCCTAGACGAATTTGCACACTTCTCTGCTGCGCTCGATCCGTACGTGCAGAAGATGGTCTTTTTGTCTGCGGGCACTGATGGGAACGATGGTCCCACCGATGCCGCGGGCGCATTTGCCGATTTTGAAGTGCTTGCCCGGGCGCGGGAACAAGGTCTAATCCCCGAACGTTACCTCGCGGAGAACGATTCTTATCACTTTTTTGAAGCGACACAAGGCCTTTTCAAGACCGGCCCGACGGGCACCAATGTCTGCGATATCCAAATTCTGATTGTCGGATCACTGGTCGGGTCGCCGGAACGTTAGCGTTAGTCGGTGTCACGTCGCTTTGTGCTACAATGGTGGCTAGTCCGTATCAAGATATTTCTCTACATACTTGTCCAGTAGTTCATTTATCATCGTCTGATATTTTACCTTGTTCTTCGTTGCAGATTTCTTAAAAAACTCGACGGTTTGTTGGTTGAGCGTGATGGTCACTTTGACTTTGGGCACTCGCTTCACTAATAGATCAGGAGGCGGTAGAAAGTCGTCAACTTTTTTCCCCTCGAGCAGCATGTCTCCGATATCTTTGGGAGCATTTCTATAGATTGTTTTCTTTTTCATACCGCTGTCTACCCTCTCGCCAATACCCAGCTCCAAAAATCCGTATATTGCCGCGACGAAGCGTGAACCTTACCGTGGCAATGCCCAGCTTGCATTTTCCGAGACAGAAAAACCTCTGTTCCGTCTCGGAGTGTTTTTCGTCGTAAAGGATAATCCGTCTTTCATCGAAAAAAGCTTCTTGAGCTTCCTCGAACGAAAGGCCATGCTTTTGAATGTTGAGTTGATTCTTATTCTCATCCCATTCAAAAGTCATAGCATAATATACATACCTTTTACCTTATTTTCAATACATATTCTATATCATGTTTGATAAGCCTGCCGCTTTGCGTGCAATGTTCGACCAGACCCAATTGGTATAGTTTCTAAAAGGCTGCAGCTGGGATATAGTGGTAGGTGGAGCGGAACAATGGAAAGCATTAAGCGGATTGCGCTGGTGGCGCACGACAACGAAAAGCGCGAGCTGGCAGAGTGGGTCGCATACAATTGGCAAACGCTGATACAACATGAACTTATTTCGACGGGGACGACCGGACGTCTTGTCGAGGAGACGATTATCGCAAAGGCGGGAGGCGTCAAGCCTGAGGGCCTGAACCTCACGCGCCTCAAGTCGGGCCCTTTGGGTGGCGATCAACAGGTTGGCGCACTCATCGCAGATGGGAAAATCGACATAATGATCTTCTTCTGGGACCCAATGTCACCACAACCGCACGATGTCGATGTCAAGGCACTCTTACGGATTGCGGTGCTCTATAATATACCGATGGCCTGCAATAGAGCGACAGCGGACTTTCTGATCTCGAGCCCTATTTTCAAGGCCGCCTATGAGCCAGCCATCAGGGACTACAGCGACTATTTAGAGCGGACAATTCCCAAGGTTTTGCCTTGACGGGAACGGGTCGTCGGAAGAAACTATGCGGGTAATTGCTGACCTCCATATTCATTCACACTACTCGATTGCGACGAGCAAGAAACTGACCCTGCCCTACCTGGATCGTTGGGCAAGGATCAAAGGGCTCGACCTTGTGGGGACAGGTGACTGTACACATCCGAAGTGGCTTGCCGAGCTGAAGGAAGGGCTCGAACCCGCACCCGAGGGGTTTTATCGTCTTAAACCTGAACTGCGACGAGAATTCGACCTGGGGCAGGGCCTTAAGGACGAACTACCCGATCCGCGGAAGGACGAATTGACCGGTGCTCAGTCGGCGCGCGATGTCCTATTTGCTCTAACAGGCGAGATCAGCACGATCTACTCGCAGGGCGGCAAAACGCGGAAAGTCCATCACCTCGTTATCTTGCCAGACTTTGAAGCAGCAGAGGAGCTTCAGGCCAAGCTTGCGCACGTCGGGAATATCGCTTCCGACGGCAGGCCGATTTTGGGTATCGACTCGCGCGACCTTTTCGAGATGCTTCTGGAAGCCAACGACAGAGCCATCCTTGTTCCGGCGCATATCTGGACACCATGGTTTTCCGCGCTCGGGGCAAGGTCCGGTTTCGATTCCATCGAAGCGTGCTACCGCGATCTGGCGCCTCGGATTGGGGCTATCGAAACCGGACTGTCGTCGAATCCTCCCATGAACTGGGCCTTGAGCGCGCTCGACCGTTTTGCGATCGTTTCGAATTCCGACGCGCACTCGCCGGAAAAACTCGGACGCGAGGCGACGATCTTCAATACTGAGGCTGCGTTCGATTATGATGCGCTTGCAAGGGCGATATCCGGGCAGGGTCCGGGTACCGGCAGAAACGGGGATGCAGGGATCGGCGCAAGCGCGGTTGCCGGCACGGTCGAGTTTTTTCCTCAAGAGGGGAAATACCATTACGACGGACATCGCGACTGTGGTGTCGTGCTGTCGCCTGAGGAGAGTGCGCAAGATGGCGGACGTTGCCCCGTTTGTGGGAAGCCACTGACGCCCGGTGTGATGCGGCGCGTCGCGGAATTGGCGGATCGACCTATCGACGAAACGGCGCAATGCCCGCCTGAAGGCGACCCTTTGCACGGGAACAGACGCCCCTATGCGTCGCTTATCCCTCTGCCGGAGATTTTGGGCGAGCTTCTTGGTACCGGAAGTGGCTCGAAAAAGGTGGCTGCGGCGTATTGTTCACTTGTTGAACAGGCGGGAAGCGAGTTTGCGCTGCTCCTGGACCGTAGTGAAAGCGAGATTGAGTCATTTTCGACGCGTGAGGTGTCAGGGGAGCTCCTGGCCACGGCTATTCCGAGGATGCGAGCCGGACAAGTCTCTATCAAGCCGGGGTTCGATGGAGAGTACGGCGTTATTCACGTCTTTGCTCCGGGCGATCGCAAGAGGCCGCGCTAAATGCGCTTCTCCCTGTCGTAGGGCACACCAAGCTCGGCAGGACCCCGAGTTGAAGAGCCACGCGTAAACGACAGGACCAGAATCACCAGAACATAGGGCAGCATTACGGCGAACTCATAGGGGAAGCTAATGCCGAGCACCTGTATGGAAAGCTGCAGCGACTGCGCAATGCTAAAAAGCAGGCTGCCACCAAGTATCCACCATGGATCCCATCGGCCAAAATACACGAGGGCCACCGCGATGAAGCCGCGCCCCGCGACAATGTCGTCCGCGAACATTTTTGCCTGCCCCAGCGACAGGTACGCGCCGGCCACCCCCGCGAGCAGCCCGCCCACCGCCAGCGCCTGGTAGCGCGTACGCCTGACGTTGATGGCCATGGTGTCGGCGGAGCGGGGCGCGGCGCCTACAGCCCTTACCTTGAGCCCCCAGGGTGTCTTGTACAGGATATACCAGCTCACCGGCACGAAAATAAAGGCCGCATACGCAAGCGGATTCATATTGAACAGGACAGTTCCGATATACGGAATTTTGACCAGCCCAGGAATTGGCAGATTTGCAAGCCCTGGCACTCCAGCCACGCCGCCCACAAAGTGCCGGAACAGCACTCCGGCAACGCCCGTGCCCAACATCTGCAGACCGATGCCCGCAATACCTTGCGGTGCTCCAAATGTCACCGTAACCAGCGCGAAGAGCAGCCCCATCAGAATACCAATTCCCGCTGCCAGCACTATGCCGATCCAGTTTGCATAGGGTCCAAGTGCTGTCTTCTGAAGAAAATACGCCGACATAAAGCCTGCAAAAGCTCCCATCGACATAATCCCTTCGCACCCCAAATTAAACACCCCTGCGCGCTGATTGAACATTTCGCCCAACGACGCAAGCAGAAGCGAAACCGAGAACGGTATACCGATCGAAAGAATGTTCAGGATAATAGTGACTACGCTCATTGTCCCACCTCGGATACACCGGTTACACCAGTCCCGCCTTTGTGCCCGCCGTGTGGGGACTCAGGTGCTTCTGAGTGCCCTGAGCGTGGTGTACCGCTCGATCCCCTGCCCGGCGATCCTCCACGCGGTTTTCCAAACACCTTGAGCTTCCTTGCAAACTTCTCTTGCGTGTATGGGTCGTTGATCACCATCTTGGCCGCAATAATACTCAAGATCACGGCGCCCTGCAGCACCGAAACCATATTGGCAGGAATCGACAGAATTCGCTGCGTCATATCCGTTCCAACAAGCATGATCCCGAAGAATACCGACGCAGGAATTATGCCCACCGGATGCAATCCGCCAAAAAGCGCCACCACGACGCCTGTAAACCCGTAACCCGACGAAATTCCTTCGATCGCCCGCCTGTGCACCGCCATGACTTCCACCGCACCTGCCAGCCCCGCGAAAGCGCCGGACAGAATCATCGCCGACAAAAGGCAGCTTTCCACGCTTATTCCCGCATAACGAGTCGCCTTCGCGCTCGCGCCAGCAGCCCTCATCTTAAAGCCCCACGTTGTGTGCCACATCAAGACATAGACCAGTACGGCAAGGACGAGCGCAAGCGCCAATCCCCAATGCAAGCGCATTCCCGGAATGATACGATCGATCCACGCAGTTTTCGGAAGCCTTACCGATTGCGGTGTGCCCGAGCCCGTCTGCAACTCTGCAGGGTCGATCATCGGGCCGCGCAACAGGTAGCCGTAGAGCTGCGCGGCTATGTAGTTCAACATCACCGTGGACAGTAGCTCGTTTACGCCCAACTTTGCCCGCAAATATCCGGCAATAGAAGCCCACATCGCTCCTCCTGCGGCTCCTGCAAGCAGACACAGCGGCACAAGGACGATTTTAGGTACGTTCGGCAGCGCGATGGCCAGCGCCGCAGCCGCCACAATCCCCATTTGGATTTGCCCTTCCGCGCCAATATTCAAGATACCAGCCCGGAACGAAATCGCTATACCCAGAGCAACAAAGATGAGCGGAATAGCGCGTACCAGCACTTCCGTTATTCCGAAAAGATCCTTGAGGGGTTCAGTAAAAATAACAACATATGTTTGCAGGATATTTGCGCCCAGAATTGCAAGAACGATAGCCCCGATGCCCACGGCAGCCACAACCGCAACAAGCGAAACGAACACAACGTAAAGTACGCGGTCTTTAGCTTTCATGAGCGGACCTCCTCAGATTCAGACTGCGTGACTGCATCTGTGGACACCGAATCAGGGTTGATCCCTGCCATAAGAAGCCCCAACTTTGACCGAGTCGCTTC
>Ga0116192_1000341_pt1 | contig 36204 bp, 32 predicted proteins | sample AD_UKC113_MetaG_FD_89876 | JGI IMG/M metagenome (GOLD analysis project Ga0116192, IMG submission 89876) | Active sludge microbial communities of municipal wastewater-treating anaerobic digesters from Hong Kong - AD_UKC113_MetaG | ecosystem: Engineered > Bioreactor > Anaerobic > Digestate...
GTTCCGCTCTGGAACCCTTACAGCGCTTTCGGCACACCCCTAGCGGCGGACATGATCTCACAGCCGTTTTACCCGCCATCGGCGTTGCTTTCGCTGCACCCTTCCATGCAGGCTTACGACTTGTTCATAATTTTCAGGCTGTTTCCAGCCGGATTTTTTACTTACCTTTTTTTGCGCCTTTTCGTCAACAGGGCATCCTCCCTGTTCGGTTCAATATCTTTCATGTTCACGGGTTATTTCATCGTCTACCTGAATATGCAGCACTTAAGCGTGGAAGTGCTACTACCGGCCGTATTTTACTTCTTCGAGATTATGCTGAGAAAAGGCAGCTCAAAAAGTCTTGCCTGGGCTGGCCTGGCAGTTTTTCTGACAATAGCGGGCGGCATGCCGGAGTCCGCTTTTCTGGTTTTGACTTTCGGTTACTTTTATTATCTCTTTCGCCTTTTCAGCGAGCCATCTTTCGCAACCCGAAAACGGCTGCATTTGCAAAACTTGATTCTGGCAAACGTGCTCGGCTTTGCTTTGTGTGCAGTCCAACTGGTTCCTTTTTGCGAATTCATGGCGCACTCCTATGATACTCATCAGCCGGCCAATCTGGGCGGAGCTATCAGGGGAACCGAACACGACACGTGCTTTCCTTCGGTTTTGATCTACCTGGTCCCGATGATCTTCGGCGACGTGTTCAACCCGGTATTTCCGGAGAAACCCGGAATCACCGGATACTGGGGGGTGCTGCCCTTTCTTTTTGCAGTTCTCGGGATCCTCGCTTTCTTCCGCCTGAAAAAAAGCGCCTGCACGGGCGGCGCCAACCGAATGGTCATATTTTTTTCTTGCGCTGCCCTCATAATTGTTATGAAGCGTTTCGGTTTCGTTCTGATAAACTGGACCGGCCGCCTGCCCCTGGCTGATATGGTCTATTTCCCGAAGTACCTGGAACCGTTGCTCGGCTTTGCAATAGCGGTTCTCTCAGGTTTCGGCTTTTCGGCGCTGAGTGCGGAGGAGCTGAAAAGAAAGTATTTCCTCCCTTCATTAGCCGTAACCGCCTGCGTCGTTTTCGGTCTGACCGCATACTGGCTGCCTGCCATAGTCCAGATTAAATACATGCTTTTTTCCTTTTTGAATATAGCTTCAGCCGCTCTTCTACTGGCCTTCGCCGCCTTTGTCCACCTGGCCGGCAGGAAAGGCAACCCCGCTTGCAGGCTTCCGCTCATCTTTACAGCGGCTTTGTCGGCCGAACTATTCAGCAATTTTATTATTCCATCTTTTTACTCCCTGAACAAACTTCCGGACCAGAACGCCGACCCTTATGCGGGCGCCCCCTATATCGAATTCCTGCAAGAAAACAACACCGGCAACTTCAGGGTTTTTGGCCGCGAAAACGTACTTTACCCGAATTGGGCGGGAGTTTTCGGCCTTTGCGACGTGCGCAGTTTAAACGCCATGACTTTCAACAGGTACGTCTACTTCGTAAGGAATTTTCTGGCTCAAGACGGCGAAGGCCGGATACCATACGGGGCCGGGCTTACCGACCGTTTCACGGGCAGTGAGGATGAATACTCGTTCAGCACCCTGCCGGAGAAACGGTTTCTCCAGCTTTCTTCAGTGAAATACCTGTTGTGCGCCAGCCCGTTTGAACAGCCGGCCGGCAGCCAATCTTCGCCGGGGCGGGCGGCAGTACCGTACAAGATGATATATGACAAAGAGATCATGATTTACGAGGTGCCGGACATTCTGCCGCGGGCGAGCGTATTTTACCGGGCGGAACTGATGGGCCGGGACGATTGCATTTTAGCCCGGCTGAAAGACCCTTCCCTGGATATTAAGAAAAGCGTCCTGGTATTTTCAGGCGACTTGAATGGCAATGAGAAGGCATTAATTGAAGATATCAACAACAGCCCGCTCAAAGAGGCGCACGGCGCCGAGATTTTATCCTACCGATCCCAAAAGGTTGAAATCAGGGCAGTTTTGCAACAGACGGGCATCTTGGTTTTGAACGACACCTTCTACCCCGGCTGGAAGGTCTATGTAAACGGCCGTGAGACCGCCTTATTAAACGTGAATTACCTGTTCCGGGGAGTTCCTCTCAAAGAAGGAGATCACTTGGTGGAATTCAGGTACGAACCTTCGACATTCCGGCTGGGCCTGCTGATTTCAGCGGTATCTCTTACGGCAACGGCGGCGCTGCTGTTGAGATACGACTGCGGACATTAAGCGGAACCGGCTGCCCGGCAGTTTGAACGCTGCCCTGATATCCCGGGAGGTAATATATTGAGCAATATAAACGGTCTTTTGCTGAACTCCTGCCCCATCTGCGAGAGCCGGCGGCTTCAGTGCATTTTCGTCAGCCGCGGCTACCCGGTCTCTCTCTGCCGGGACTGCGGCTTCACGTTTTTGAACCGGCAGCCTTCCGACCGGGTTCTGGCTGAAATATACAACAGCGACTACTTCCTGGGAGAACCCACCCCGCAAGGGGAAAAAGCCATTTCTGACATGAAGCGCGCCTCAGCCGAGCTGAACCTCCAAATGCTGATCGAATACTGTGGAAAAAGCACGGGCAGGCTCCTGGAAATCGGCTGCGGCAAAGGAGACTTTCTGGCCGTGGCCAGAAAGGCGGGCTTCGATGTCACGGGTATAGAAATTTCCCGGCACGCGGCCGACAGGGCCAACAGGCTGCTGGGCGGGGCATGCGTCCGCTGCGGGACGCCGGAAACCGCCCTTTTGCCCGGGGAACAGTACGACGTTTGTGTTGCTTTTGACACCATTGAACATGTTCGCGACCCGCTTCAACTATTGAAAATAGTTCATCAGATTCTCAAGCCGGGCGGGGTTCTGTTCCTTTCCACCCCGTCCCTGGACAGTTGGCCAGCAAGATTGATGAGGAGGAACTGGATGGAGTTCAAAACCGAACATCTCCATTACTTCGACAGACAGACCATCCAAAACGCGCTGGCCAAGTCCGGGTTTGCCGAAGTTTTAATAACGCCCGGCTACAAATACCTGACTATGGATTATATCTTCAATCACTTTGACAAATACAAGGTGCCGTTTTTCACCCCTTTGACATCCCTGTTGAGGCGCCTGACACCTGCTTCCATCCGCTCCAGGCAGTTCAAGATCGCGGCCGGCGGTATCAACGTGCTCTGCCGGGCGGCGCATTTGCGGGAAAAACCTGTAATTTCCATTGTTGTGCCTGTTTATAACGAACGCGACACCTTTCCCGTCCTGATGGATTCCCTGCTGGAAAAGGAACTGCCCGGCCTGGATAAAGAGATTATCGTTGTGGAAAGCAACTCAGACGACGGTACCCGCGAAAAAGCCCTGTCTTACCAGAACAAACCGGGGGTGAAACTGGTCCTGGAGCACCGGCCCAGAGGGAAGGGGCATGCTGTCCGCAACGGCTTCAAGCATATGACTGGGGACTTCGTAATGATTCAGGACGGGGATCTCGAATATGATTTAAACGATTACGGCCAGTTGATCGATCCGCTGCAAAACTACCGCCGTGCCCTGGTGCTGGGTTCCCGCCACTCAAAAGGCTGGAAAATGCGCAGGTTTACCGACCAGCCCGCACTGGCCCTGTTAATGAATTGCGGGCAAATGCTCTTTGCCGGCCTGCTGAACCTGTCGCTGGGTCAGCGACTGAAGGACCCTTTCACCATGTTCAAAGTGTTCCGCCGCGACTGCCTTTACGGCCTCACCTTCGAAGCCGACCGCTTCGACTTTGATTTCGAACTGATCATCAAGTTGCTGCGCAAAGGATACCGGCCCCTGGAAGTACCGGTTAACTATCGTTCCAGGTCATTTAGGGAAGGGAAAAAGGTATCCCTGGTCCGCGACCCCCTATTATGGTTGCGGGCGCTGCTCAAATACCGGTTTGAACCGCTTTACGGCGAATACAGGCGGACGGAGGGCGGAAAGAAAAAAGATGAATAAAGATTGTTTATATGCGGATTCCGGCAGTAAAAAAAGTTCCCCGTACTACACGCACTGCGGCGGGGTGCCGCTGGCCTCCAAAATATCCTTTTATGCCAGACGCAAAATTTTTGATCTTTTCATGGCGGTTGTTCAGCCCGGTCCAGACACTTCGGTGCTGGATCTGGGGGTAACCAGCGACGACACCTTCCCGGAGTCGAATTTTTTTGAGAGTTTCTACCCGTATCCCCAAAAAATCACATGCGCCGGCACCGAAGACGGGTCCCACCTGGAAGCCAGGCACCCCGGTCTCCGTTTCATACCGGTGAGGGCGGGCCAAAGGCTGCCGTTTCGCGACGGGGAGTTCGACGCAGTGTTCAGCAGCGCCGTTCTCGAACATGCGGGAGGCAGGAACGAACAGAAATTTTTTGTGAGCGAGATCTGCAGAGTCGGGCGAAAATTCTTCATAACGACGCCCAACCGCTGGTTTCCGGTAGAAACACACACCGGGATACCGCTCCTGCATTTTCTGCCCGGGGTATGTTTCAGGCGTCTGCTCAAACACACCCGTTACAGCTTCTGGTCACACGAAAAAAATCTCAATCTGCTGACGCTGAAGGAACTGAAAGGGCTTTTCCCAAGTACGGTCGTCCCCCGGCTTGAAAAAGTACGCGTATTCGGCATTCCGTCCAACCTTGTCGCCTTCGGGACGGTACCGGACAAACGGAGCATGGAAAATGAAAGCTGTTAAATTTTCCCGGTCCTTGACGCTGCTGCCGGTCTGCGCCCTGTTCCTGTGGCTGGCCGTGCGGAACGTGCCTTTCGACGACCTTTTCAAAACGCTTGAGGGAGCCAGCTACAGCCTGCTCTTTCCGGCACTGATCCTTTTAACGGCCAACGTACTTCTGCTCGCGCTGCGCTGGAAAATAATTCTTGGCGCCGCCCGTTTCAGGTATTTTTTCTGGGCTCTGGGCACCGGGTATTTGTTCAACAACATATTCCCGTTCCGCCTGGGCGACCTGACGCGCGTGCTGGTTATGTCGCACTGCAGCAGGCTGCCGCTGGTTCAGGTAACATCTGCGGCAGTGGCCGAGCGGTTGGCGGATGCGGGCATGATCCTGCTGGCCCTTTCTGCCGTAATTCCCTTTATGAATATACCGCCCGCCGCCGCCAGAGCGGGCCTGTTATTCGGATCCGCAGTCCTCGCCGTGCCGGCATCGCTTTTAATCATCCAGCGGCTGCGTAAACTCCTCGACCCGGATGGTTTTCTGGCACGGCGCCTGAACGAATGCGTCATGGGCTTGACCGCCCCGGCCCGTCCCAAAACGGCGCTTATAATCTTCCTGCTGTCCCTGGCCGCCTGGGCATCCTCCATTTGCATGTACTGGTGCGTCATCCTCTGTTTTCATCCCGGCGCTACGGTTGTTGAAGCCGCTTTTATGGTGGTGGCGCTTTCCTTCGCCCTTGCCGTTCCTTCCACCCCGGGTTTTATCGGCGTTTTTCAGCTGATCGGCCAGCAGGCGCTGTTGATACCCTTCGGTGACAGGTACAGCGCAGGCACCGCCTTTTGCATAGCCATGGTGGCGCACCTGACCTGCTACCTGTACACAACCCTGCTCGGTACCGTAGGTCTGTGGCGGCTGAGCACTTCCTTTCCAGGTCTGGGCAAGGCGATTTTTGCCGCCGGTGCCGGGCGGGCACCGAAGCAAAACACACAGGAGGGCCGACCGTCATAATATGATTATATATCGGAATCGGGCTTATCCCCCGGACGGTCCGTTACCCGCGCCCGGCACGGCGCCGTGCGGAGCACTTCGTCAGGAAAGCCGAAACACCCCGTTTAAAATATTAATCTTTGCGGGAGTCCAGAAAACCATGCGTTATTTCGTAACCGGCGGCGCCGGCTTTATCGGCAGCAACCTGGTGGACCGCCTCCTGGACGGCGGTCATGCTGTTGTCGTTTTCGACAACTTCTCCACCGGCTTTGAACGGTTCCTGGCAAAAAGGAAGGGAACTGCCGGGTTTACTCTGGTACGAGGCGACATACTCGACCTGGACCGCCTGAAGTCGGCTATGACCGGGTGCGACTTCGTATTTCACCTTGCCGCCAATGCCGATGTGCGCTTCGGCACCCTCCACCCGCGCAGGGACCTGGAGCAGAATACCGTAGGCACTTTCAATGTCCTGGAAGCCATGCGCTCAAACGGCATTAAAAATATTGCTTTCTCCTCCTCCGGCGCCGTCTATGGCGAACCGGCTGTATTCCCCACTCCCGAAGACGCCCCCTTCCCGGTGCAGACTTCGCTGTACGGCGCCTCCAAACTGGCTGCCGAAGGTCTGATAACGGCCTATTGCGAAGGGTTCGGCTTCAAAGGGTGGATCTTCCGGCTGGTATCAATCCTTGGTGAAAGGTATACCCACGGTCACATATTCGACCTTTACAAAAAGCTGCTGGCCGACCCGGAGGCGCTGCCGGTCCTGGGCGACGGCCGGCAGCGCAAGTCCTACCTTTACGTTCAGGATTGCATTGACGCCATACTGCTGGCTGTTGCCAAAACCGGGGACAGAGTAAACATATTCAATCTGGGAACAGGTGAATACTGCACCGTAAACGATTCAGCCGGATGGATCGCCGGCCGTCTGGGACTGAGTCCGAAACTGGTTTACTCAGGCGGGGAACGCGGCTGGCCGGGAGACAGTCCCTTCATCTTCCTGGACTGCTCCCGGATCCGGTCCCTCGGGTGGTCTCCGAAATTGAGCATCCGCGAAGCCGTGCTGCGCACACTCGATTTCCTGCAGGAAAACAAGTGGGTGTTGCAAGAACGATGAAGATCTGTGTCTGCGGCCTGTGGCATCTGGGCACGGTTACTGCAGCCTGCCTGGCAGACGCCGGATTTACAGTCACCGGCCTGGATTTCGACCTGGAAAACGTCAAAGGACTTGGCAACGGCAGGCCGCCCGTATTCGAACCCGGTCTGGAAGCGTTGCTCAAGTCGGGAGTCAGGCGGGGCAGGCTGCGGTTTTCAGCGGACCCCGGAGCATCTTTGCGCGATGCCGACGTAGTCTGGGTTACATACGATACGCCCGTAGACGGCAGAGGCAGAGCCGACACAGGCTTTGTGAGAAGAAACGTCACCGCTCTCTTCCCTTACCTGCCCCCGCAGGCCATGGTGCTGATCTCTTCCCAGGTTCCGGTGGGATTCACCGGGTCTCTGGAAAAGTCTTTTGCAGAAGCCTGCCCGGGCCGAAGAGCAACTTTCGCCTATTCACCGGAAAACTTGAAACTTGGCGGGGCAATCGAGTCGTTCAAACACCCGGCGCGCATCGTGGTGGGCACAAAGCGGCGAGAAGACCGCGAACGCCTGTTTCCTTTAATAAAACGTCTTTGTAAAAACATCATCTGGATGTCGACAGAATCGGCGGAAATGACCAAACACGCCATCAACGCTTTTCTGGCCGCTTCGGTTGCTTTTGCAAACGAAATTGCCGTCCTGTGCGAAACGGCCGGCGCCGATGCCCGTGAAGTCGAACTCGGGCTGAAAAGCGATGAGCGCATCGGTTTTAAGGCCTATCTTTCTCCCGGCGCCGCCTTTGCCGGCGGAACCCTGGCCAGAGACCTGGCGTACCTGACCGGCCTGGGCAGGGCAACCGGACAAGCGGCCTGCCTGCTGGAGGCTGTTCAGGCCAGCAACGAGCGGCATAGACACTGGCCCAGGCGCAAGATCCTCGAGGCGCTCCGTCATCTCAATGGAAAAAAAATCGCCGTCCTTGGTCTTGCCTACAAGCCGTACACTGATACCCTGCGCGGTTCGGAAGCCGTTGAACTGTGCAGGTGGCTGGCCGGGCGGGGAGCAAAAGTAGCCGCATATGACCCCGCGGTAAGAAAGCTGCCGCCGGACCTGGAAAGAAAAATCGAGCTCTGCTCCGGTATAAAGCCGGCCCTGAATGGCGCCCACTGTGCGGTGGTAGCCACCGAATGGCCGGCCTTCCGGGAACTCACGCCCGGTTATCTCCGCGGCTGCATGAAACAGCCGGTTGTGGTGGATATGAAAGGATTTCTGCATAGTCAGCTCGGAAACGAACCGAAGGTCGGATATTTTGCCGTAGGCAGGAGATACCCATGAAATTAAGCGGCCGTAATGCCATAATCACCGGTGCCAGCCGCGGTTTCGGGCGGGCGCTGGCACTGAAATTCATCGCCGAGGGCGCATCGGTCGTCATGTGCGCCCGCAGTTCCCGGGACCTGGAACGGACGGCCGGAGAGGCTCTCGCCATGGCCGGCCCCGGGCAGAGGGTGGTTTCCGTCAGGGCAGACGTGTCAAAAACCGGAGACGTGGAAAACCTGATCGAAACGGCGCTCAGAGAACTGTCGCGCATAGATGTTCTGGTCAACAATGCAGGAATCTACGGGCCCAAAGGGCCGCTCGAGGAAATGTCCTGGCGGGACTGGGTCGATGCCGTCGAAATCAACCTGCTCGGAACCGTATATGCGTGCCGAAGCTTGCTGCCCCATTTCAAAAAGAACGGGTACGGGAAAATCATCAATTTGTCAGGCGGCGGGGCAACCGCCCCCCTGCCGGGAATAAGCGCTTATGCAGCTTCCAAGGCAGCGGTGGTAAGATTTACCGAAACCCTGGCCGAAGAGTGCCGCGGAAGCGGCATCGACATTAATGCCGTGGCTCCCGGCGCCCTCAATACCCGCCTGCTCGACGAAATTCTGGAGGCCGGCCCGGAAAAAGTAGGCCGGGCCTTCTATGAAAAATGCATCCGACAGCGGCAGACCGGAGGCACACCCCTGTCCAGGGGGACGGAACTGATTGCCTTTCTGGCCTCCGCGGAAAGCGACGGTATCACCGGCAGGCTGATCAGCGCCGTGTGGGACAACTGGGAAACGCTGCCCTCCCGCCGCACAGAACTCGAGTCCAGCGACATATACACCCTCCGCCGAATCGTCCCCGAGGATCGCGGCAAAAGCTGGTGAACTGATTCATATTCGCGTCTGAGCACCCCCGGGAACCGACATTTGAAACGTTGGAAAACCAAGGGTGACACTTGCATCATTTATCTTATGGTTAAGGGGTAGAATTCCATGAATGTTGCCATCATCGGCTGCGGCCTGATCGGCCGGAAAAGAGCCGCGGCGCTGGGCGGCCACCGCCTGGTTGCGGCCGTCGACGTCTGCCAGGAAAAGGCGGCCGCCCTAGCCGAAAACCACCCCGGTGCCGTCTCCGGACGGCACTGGCGTGAGGCCGCAATCCGTCCGGATGTCGATATCGTAATCGTGGCAACCACCAACAACTGGCTGGCGCCAATCACCTTGGCCGCGGTGGAGGCCGGCAAGCATGTGCTGGTTGAGAAGCCGGCGGCCCGCAATGCCGGCGAACTGGAAGCGGTCATGGAGGCGTCCGTCCGTCAGCAAGCGCTGGTCAAGGTCGGCTTCAACCTCCGCTTTCACCCGGCGCTGCGCAAGGCCAGAGAAATCGTTGATTCGGGTGTTCTGGGGCCGTTGATGTTCGTCCGCGGCCGTTACGGGCACGGCGGCCGTCCCGGCTACGATCGGGAATGGCGGGCCGACCCCGGTATCGCCGGCGGCGGCGAACTGCTGGACCAGGGAATCCACCTGATCGACCTTTCGCGCTGGTTTCTGGGCGAATTCGTCCAGGCGGAAGGGTTCATCAATACCTATTACTGGAACATGCCCGTGGAAGACAACGCTTTCCTGCTGCTTAAAACCGATGCCGGACAGGCGGCTTGGCTTCATGTCTCCTGTACGGAGTGGAAAAACCTATTTTCTTTTGAAATATACGGAAAGCGTGGAAAGCTGCACGTCGAAGGCCTGGGCGGCAGCTACGGCACTGAAAGACTGGTTTTCTACAAAATGCTCCCCTGCATGGGCCTGCCTGAAACCGTCGCCTGGGAATATTACCGTTCCGGCAGTTCCTGGCAGGAGGAATTCGACGAGTTCGCCAGGGCGATTCAGGAAGGCCGCCAGCCTGACGGCAACCTGTACGACGCCAAAGCAGCTTTGGATATTATCGGCAAGATTTACGGGGAAAGTGAAAAATGATCATTACCAGAAGCCCGCTACGCATAACCCTGGGCGGCGGCGGCACAGACCTGCCGTCCTACTACCGCCGGCACACCGGATTCCTGATTGCGGCGGCCATTGACAAATACGTCTATATCGCGCTGCACCGGACTTTCGTACCGGAGCTGATCATAAAATACTCAAAAATGGAACGGGTTAAAAGCCTCTCCGATGTGCAGCACCCGATAATCCGCGAGTCGTTAAAAACGGCGGGAATCGACGGGCAATACCTGGAAATTGCCAGCATGGCTGATATTCCGGCAGGTACCGGCCTCGGCTCCTCAGGCAGTTTTACCACCGCCTTGCTAAAGGCGCTGTACACCCACAAAAAAACTCCGGTCTCTCCCCGGTACTTGGCCGAGCAGGCCTGTCACGTGGAGATCGAACGGTTGGGCGAACCCGTGGGCAAACAGGATCAGTACATCTCAGCTTACGGCGGTATCACCTGCTTCTGCTTCCATCCCGATGAGCGGGTGGATGCCAGCCCGCTGTCGATTTCCAGCGATACACTGCACAATCTGGAGGACAATCTGCTGCTCTTCTTTACGGGATATTCCCGCAGCGCCTCATCCATCCTGAAAGAGCAGGACGACAGGAGCCAACAGAGCGACCGGGAAATGATCGAAAACCTGCATTTTATAAAGGAGTTGGGCTTCTGTGTCCGGCACGCCCTGGAAACAGGAAACTTGAAGGAATTCGCAGCCATAATGAATGTCCACTGGGAATACAAAAAACAGCGCTCCAAAGCGATGAGCAATACGAAAATCGATCATTGCCACAAACTTGCCATGGATAACGGGGCTCTGGGAGGCAAACTGATCGGGGCGGGCGGCGGCGGCTTTTTGTTGTTCTACGCTGAGGAAAAGGCCCGTTTGCGCAGGGTCATGGCCGACGCCGGCCTGCAGGAAGTAAGGTTTCGCTTCGATTTTGAAGGCACCAGGGTGGTGGTGCAGTCATGATGCCTCCGATTGCCATTCTGGCCGGCGGCCTGGCCACCCGCCTCCTCCCGGAAACCGGAACCGTGCCCAAGGCCCTCCTGGAAGTGGCTGGACGTCCCTTTATCCACCACCAACTGAAGCTTTTAAAGAGAAAAGGCTTTACGCAAGCTGTCATCTGCGCCGGCCACCTGGGGGAGCAAATCCGGGAGTCCGTGCAAAAGGTAAACGGAATGGGGTTGAAAATAATCTACTCCTTTGACGGGGAATCCCTGCTGGGCACCGGGGGCGCCCTGCTCAAGGCAGCGCCCCTGCTGGGAGATGTCTTCATGGTCACTTACGGCGACACTTACCTGGACACCGATTACGGCGCCGTCCTGCAAGCCTTCCGCGAACAAAACCAGCCCGGACTGATAACCGTCCTGAAAAACGAAAACCGCTGGGGAAAAAGCAATGTCCTTTTTGCCGGGGGCCGGATCATCAAATACGACAAAAGGGACCCCACCGCGGACATGAAACACATCGACTACGGACTGGCCGTCTTAAAAAGCAGGGCGCTGGCCGGCATCCCCGCCGGCGAATTCTACGATCTTTCCGATCTGTACGCCCGCCTGGCCGACCGGGGCAGTCTGGCGGGTTACGAAGTAAAACAGCGCTTTTATGAAATAGGTTCGCGGGAAGGGCTGCGTGAGACCCGCCAATATTTTGAAAAACTCGAAGGGGTACTTTAAAAATGAGCAAGGTCAGGGAATACATCGACAAATATCTGGAAGAAACCGCGCAAATTGTGCAGGCAATAGACCGCAGCGCTATTGAGAAGGCCATCGATATTTTATGGAAGTTGCGCCGTAAAAACGGCTGCCTGTACATACTCGGAGTCGGCGGCGGCGCGGGCAACGCCTCACATGCCGTCAACGATTTTCGAAAAATTGCCGGAATAAAAGCCTGCGCACCCACCGACAACGTCTCCGAACTTACCGCGTGGACCAACGACACAAGCTGGGAGGCGTTTTTCGAGAACTGGCTGAAAACAACTCAACTGCAGCCTGAAGACTGTCTCCTGATTTTTTCAGTCGGAGGCGGAACCGTCCACACCTCCTATAATCTGGTCAAGGCTATGGAATACGCCAAAAAAATAGGGGCCGCAATTATTTCGGTGGTTTCCAGAGACGGGGGCCGTGCCGGAAAACTCTCCGACGCCTGCGTCCACATTCCCGTTGTGTGCGGAGACAGGATCACTCCCCACTGCGAAGAGTGGCAGGCCGTAGTCTGGCACCTGATGGCCAACGCCCTGGCCTCATCCTGAAGCCCCTGGTTCACCCGGCACGCAGCGTATGAGCGGGCGTTTTAACCTCAATTCACTTTGCAAATTGACACAGGTCGGAACGGCGCCTTCGCAAGCAGCGAACGGTATTGAGCAGCGCCGCAGCATGCGGTCCGTGCCGCCGACGCGAAGCACCGGAGGTGAGCGGTGACGGTGCGCTGCCATAAAAAGCAAGGCACAAAAGAGGCGCTTTCGTCCGGGCCCGCTGACAACTGTCCGAAGCCATGAGGCTGACGGAAGGCGGTATTTAGAAAACGCAGCGAGGTGGAAACACCAGTGAAAAAAGCCGTGTTCCTGGACCGTGACGGAGTAATAAACCGGCTGGTGTTCAATCCGGCCAGCGGTCGGTACGAATCGCCGCACACTGCCGCCGAACTGGAGGTGCATCCGTTTGCGGCAGAATCGTTGAGAAAACTGAGAGACGCCGGTTACCTGCTTTTCCTGGTGTCAAATCAGCCCAGTTACGCCAAGGGCAAAACCTCTCTGGAGAACATTATGGCCGTTCACCATAAGCTGGACCGTCAATTAAAAACAAACGGCGTCAGGTTTGCCGCGTATTACTACTGCTTTCATCATCCGGACGGCGTCCTGCCCCGCTATGCCCGCCTGTGCCGCTGCCGCAAGCCCAGTCCCTTCTTTCTCAGGACCGCTGAAAGAAAACACCGGCTGAATATGGCGGTGTCCTGGATGGTCGGCGATCAGGACTCCGACATCCTCTGCGGACAGGAAGCCGGAGTCAGGACAATCCTGATCGCCGAAGAACTATCCGCCGGAAAAAGAGGAGGCAGTTCCCCGGACCATATTGCCCTGAACCTGCAAGAAGCCGCCCGGATAATTCTTGATTTCGGCAGCATTCCTCCCGGCGGAACTGTTCCTCATAGCATTTAACTATTGCCGAACCGCAAGAAAAAGGTGGAGAAAAATGAAAGCCGTCAAAAACCTGAGAATCAAACTCTTCGCCGACGGGGCGAACATCGCGGAAATGAGAAAGGCCTACCGGGAAGGAATCGTCAAGGGTTTTACCACCAACCCAACCCTTATGAAAAAAAACGGCGTGACCGATTACCAGGCCTTTGCGAGGACGGTTCTTTCTGAAATAACCGACCTGCCCGTATCGTTCGAAGTATTTTCCGACGAGTTTGCAGAGATGGAACGGGAAGCACGTATCATTTCCGGCTGGGGTCCCAACGTATATGTGAAAATACCCGTAACCAACACCAGGGGGGAGTCTTCCGCCCCGTTAATCAGAAAACTTGCGTCAGACGGCCTGGCCCTCAACGTCACCGCCGTTCTAACCCTGGAGCAGGTTGAAACCGTCGCCGGCGCCCTGCCTCCCGGAGCGAAAAGCATAGTTTCGGTGTTTGCCGGCAGAATAGCCGACACCGGCCGAGATCCCGTACCCTACATGAGCGAAGCCGCCCGCATCCTCAAATCCCTTCCCGGCGCCGAGTTGCTCTGGGCCAGTTCCCGGGAAATTCTCAACATACTCCAGGCTGAACAGTGCGGCTGCCACATCATCACGGTGACAAGCGACATATTGAAAAAAATGTCCATGCTGGGGAAGGACCTGACCGCCCTGTCTCTGGACACGGTAAGGATGTTTTACAGTGACGCCCGGTCGGCGGGCTATTCGCTTCCGGTCTGATAATCCCAATATAAGGCATTGCCGAACAGTAACTTTTTGCAAAACAGCGAAATAGAATATCAGGTAAATGAGACTCCGCCATTCTTTAAAACGACAAGGGGTGAATTGCCGGACAAAAACCCGGCGAAAAACCCCGGAGAGAGGAAGGGAAATGAACAGGAAAAAACTGACGATAATAACCTGTCTTATGGCCGCGTTCTTTATTATTGCCGCCGCCATGATCATATTGTCGGGGTGCAACCGCGTCTACCGCGCTTCAAAAGCGACCGCCGTAAAACCAAAGCAGAAGGGGCCGGCCGAACTGGCCGCCGAAAAGATATCGGAATACAGCCGCCCGGACGCCGTGATCAGCGTCTACGATTTAAACAACATACTCAACGACGCCAATACGGTCATTCTTGACACCCGCGGCAGGAGCTACCAGGTATTTGCGGCCTCATACCCTGCCGGGCACATACCGGGGGCCGTCCCCATCCTGCATTCCGAATATACGCACCCCGCTTTCCACGAACGAATATCGACACCTCCGTTGATTCAAAAAGTCCTGGGAGACAAAGGAATCAACAACCAGAAGAGAATCGTCATCTACGGCAACGACGGCCTGCAGGCGCGCGTTTACTGGATGCTGAAAATGTACGGCTGCGACAACCCGGTACAGCTTCTTGACGGCGGGATTGAGATGTGGAAAACAGCCGGCTTCCAGACCACCGGCCAGTTGCCCCCCGTCACGCCGGCCCAGTTCTCGTTCAACCCGGCCAAGGGAGACGCTAATATATATACAAACCTGGAGGAAGTCGTCGATTCCATTCTCAACTACAACCCCAACACCATCATCGTGGACGCCCGCACCGGCAACGAGTACCTGAGCGGGCACATTCCATGCAGCGTCAACATCGGTACAAGCGACATCCTTAACGGGGACACCACCTTCAAGCCCATGCAGGAACTGGCTGCCGTTTTTGCCAGAAAAGGGGTGACTCCGGATAAAAAAGTGCTGGTTTATTCCAACAACGGGGTGCGCTCTTCCCTGGTATGGTACGTGCTGCATGAACTGCTGGCCTTTCCGAACGTAAAGAACTACGACGGCGGTTTCTATGAGTGGGTGGAAAGAGAGCTGGTCATTGAATACGGCGAACAGAAGCTCCAAGTCAGCCCGGTACAGTAGAACAAACAGGGGATGCGGCACCGCCTTTTTGCGGACCGTTTCAAAGGGTACATTCCCGCACACTCTGCCACCAGAACATACGAACAGCGCCCCTGCCGGCGGCGAACGACATTGCGCAGCGCCGAAAGCAACATTTTCGCGCAGCGAAGCTGCGAAAACGGTGGTGTGGATACTGCGGAAAATTTCCTGAAACCTTGAGGTTGAAGGAAGCGAGCGACATTGCCCGGCACTCAGTGAAAACACCTTGGTTTCCGTCCGGCAATACCGGGGAGCGCATTGCTTTTCGGCAAGGCATCATTAAACCTGGGCGCCGGGCTGGTGAACCGGGCGAAGTGAAGAAACGGTATCGGATTTAGTATTGCCGGAAACTTGAGAGGCTCGCAAAATGCTTTTCAATAGCTTTGAATTTATCTTCGTTTTTTTGCCTTTAACCCTTTTTACTTTTTACTTCTGCCTCTACAAAGGCTGCCACCGCCAGGCGATTGCGTGCTTAGCCTTGCTGTCGCTCTTCTTTTACAGCTTCTGGAACTGTAAATACGCAGCCCTGATACTGTTGAGCATATCAGTCAACTACCTGGCCGGCTGTGCGTTGAGCGCCACGGGGAGCAGGAAAATACTGGCCGCAGGGATCGCCTTCAACTTGTCGCTGCTGGCCTGTTACAAATACAGCAACTTTTTCATCGACAGCGTGAACATGTTTTTCGGTTTGAGCATAAGTTCGTTGAATATTGTCCTGCCCCTGGCCATCTCTTTTTTTACCTTCACCCAGACGGCCTACATAGTCGACATTTATAGGAACAGGACGGCAAGGTACCCTTTTCTTGACTACTGCCTGTTCGTATTGTTTTTCCCCCACCTGATTGCCGGGCCGATCGTCTACCACCGGGAATTGATACCGCAGTTTTCGGACAAAAAGACATTCCGGGTCGACTACCGGAACATAGCCACCGGTATCCTGCTTTTCTTCATCGGACTGTGCAAGAAAGTAATTGTCGCTGATTACTTTTCCCCCCATGTTTCCGCGGTCTTTGATCTGGCCGTGCGCCCCACCTTCTTTGATGCCTGGGCCGGCGTACTGGCTTTTTCCATGCAGATTTACTTTGACTTTTCCGGTTATACCGACATGGCCCTGGGACTGGCCCTGATGTTCAACATCATAATGCCGCGGAATTTCAATTCACCCTACCAGGCCGACAGCATCATCGATTTCTGGCACAGGTGGCACATGACCCTGTCAAGATTTTTGAGAGATTACCTCTATATTCCCCTGGGGGGAAACCGGCTGGGCAAGCCGAGGAAATATGTGAACCTTATGGTCACAATGCTTCTGGGCGGCCTCTGGCACGGCGCGGGCTGGACCTTTGTAATCTGGGGCGGCCTGCACGGGCTTTACCTGTGCCTCAATCACGCTTTCAGGGACAAAAAAATCAAGGTTCACCCGCTTCTGGGAAGAGCGATCACCTTTATATGCGTTACCGTGGCCTGGTTGTTTTTTCGGGCCGGGGATCTGAAAAACGCATTCGGTGTTCTGTCCGGCTGCCTCGGTTTAAACGGGATTGATCCGCATCCCCGATACGCCGCCAAGACCGAAGTCCTGGCCATCTTCCTGGCCCTTGCCGCCGTCAGCTTGCTGCCCGGGTCCGTGGACCTGGCGGAAAAAATCAAACCGCAGGCAAGATGGCTGGCTTTCACCGTCCTGCTGGCCCTGGTTTCCCTGACCATGATAGACAATCCCAGCGAGTTCTTATACTTCCGGTTTTAAAGGGAGGTGGGGAAATGTCTTACAGGCTTTTCACCTGGCTGACATGTCTGATACTTGCCCTTTTCTTAATTTTTCATCTGATTCTTTATCAATACACAAAAGAAATTCTGTTCCTACCTGAAAAGGTTTTGAAGAGGTCGGCGGTCACCGGCAGATGCGAGCCCTCCAGACACGTGGAAGTTACCGCGACAGGTGACCTGGCGCGACTCTCCCACCTTTACGGGCTGGGGGTTTACCGCACGGTAGCCGACACATCGGACAGCAGGGGCTACTTGAACAAAGAGCATGTTGAAAACGCCTCATTTCCGGTGGTGGCGGCAGGCGACTCATTCATGTGGTATAACGGTGACGAAGGGCGTTTTACCTCCCTGCTGGAGAAAAAGATCGGAGCCGGTTGCTACAACATGTCCGCCAACGGGGTGGAAGACCCTTTTGCCTTTTTGCAGAGCGACCTGCAAAAAAGCGCTAAAGTGCTGGTATGGGAAGCCGGGGAAAGAACCATCACGGCCGATACTTTTAATCCCGCAAAGACCGGCTTTTACCGCGCGGAGGCGAAAAGGAAACTGGAATACCGCGACAACTGGGACGGAGAGAAAACTTTCAAATACCGTTTGAGAGTAATCAACTCCTCCAACATCAAGTTCCTCGTCAACAACATATCATACGCCATCACCGGAAAACCGCTGCTCGGCAAGGTCAGCATAGCCAGGCTCAAAAACGGCCGGGACCTGATGTTTTACAAGGATGATCTGGCCTCTTTCGGCCGGCCCGGCAACCCTGGGGATTTAAAGCTTATCGTTGATTTCATCAGTTCCGTGGACAGAGAACTGAAGGATACCGGCACAACCCTCATCTTTTTCGCCGTCCCAGACAAGTACAACGCCTATTACGAACAAATTACCGACGACTGGAAAATTCAGCCCGACAGCGATTTTATCAGAAAACTGACGGGTGAACTGCAAAAAAACAACGTTATTGCCATAAACCTGATTGACCCTTATAGAGATCGAATTAGGCAGGGGGCAGAACTGTACCACTTCGACGACACGCACTGGAACTGTAGCGGCGCCGAAATTGCCGCCGAACTGGTGGCGCAGGAAATAAAGAAGCGCGGATTGCTTGATTGATGCGCGCAGACATACGGACAATCACACGCGATATGCCCTGCAGCACCTGCACGGCGGCCGCATTTCCGCAAACACCTTACGCCAGTATCCCGACGACGAACCTGATAAAATACGCGCAGGGTAAAAACGCCGCCTGGGCAGCCACGGTGCCCGCAAGACGGGTCAAGGCCAGATAAAAGGTCATCTGTTCGACATCCGCCTCCCCCCTGCTACCGTCAAGCGCTTCGTCGGTAATCGCAGACACCGCCGGTTCAACCACGACGGCTCCCAGGACAGTGGCGAAGCCGTTCACAATCATGGAAAGAGCCGTGGCGGTAGTCCGGAAATCGGGATACAGCGCCCCCGCGTAAAGCGCGGAGAGCATGCCGGTCGTGTAAAAACACGTCACTGCGATATTCATCAAAAGGAAATCTTTCGGTATGGAGAGTTTTCCGCCGGCCAGCCGTCTCAACGAACTGCACAGGCCCGGCCGGAGCGGGCGGCTGCGGCGCGGCAGCCGGGACAGGGACTTGACGAGTCCGACAAAGGTGCGCAGCGTCGACCCCGTTTCTTCAAAATAGCCGATGGCCTTTATAAAAACCCGGACGGAAAAGGGGATTAACAGTGCCCCCGCCAGTGTGCCTAGCGCAGCCGCAATCATCACAAACCGGCTCTCTTCGGCCAGAAGGAGTAGCTGCCTCCTGTAAGCTTCTTGGCACAACAGATGTTCTGCCGGCATAATGCCGCCGGCCAGGGCCGCCCCGGCGTTGATTTCCCGCTCTACAATGGAAGTGAGCAAGGGAATCTGAATGTTGTTGGAGACACTGGCCAGCAAGAAAATTATGTTGTACAGGGAAAACGCGGTGAGCAGCCGCCGCGTGCGAACCCCGCTCAACCGCACGGCATAGGCCAGGGTGCTGATCAGGTGGATGATCACCGTCAACGCCAGCACAACCAGAAACTGATTCATAACTATCCCCGTTTATCCGATGATTTGTCGCAGCACAAGCAGCAATAATTTGAATTGTACCGCCGATATTTGGCGGCAAGGGTGAAACAAATGTCCACACCGGAAACATCCGTGATCATTCCGAACTGGAACGGACGCAACCTTCTCAAAATCTGTCTCGCCTCCTTGAGACGCCAAAACTACCGCGACTTTGAAATTATTATGGTGGACAACGGCTCGACCGACGGCTCCGTTCAGTTCGTCGAAACCTTCCACCCGGAGGTCAGGGTGGTTAAACTGCATACCAACAGAGGCTTTTGCGCGGCGGTAAACTGCGGTATAAAAACGGCCAGGGGGAAATACATAGCCCTGTTGAACAACGACACGGAGGCGGATCCGTCCTGGCTGGGCGAACTGGTGGGAGCGCTTAAGGACAACCCCGGTGTCGGGTTCTGCGCCTCCAAGATGATTAATTATTACCATAGAAACATCATCGACAACGCAGGTGATGCTCTCTGCTACTACGGCTGCACCGTCGGAAGAAATGAGATCGATAGCGGGCAGTACGATCGGCCCAGGCTTCTCTTTTCCGCGTGTGCCGGAGCTGCCGCCTACCGGAAAGAAATGTTTTACAAGACGGGTTTTTTCGACGAGGATTTCTTCTGCTATTACGAAGACGTCGACCTCGGCATGCGGGCGCAGCTAATGGGCTACAAATGTCTATATGTCCCTACGGCGGTGGTTTACCATATGATCCAGGCTACATCCGGGCGGATTCCCGCCAAACGGTTTTTCTGGACACAGCGGAACATCATTCTCGTTCACCTGAAAAACATGCCGTTAAAATTGCTTTTGCAAATCATAGCCACCTTCATAATTCTGCACGCTTACGCCTCATTCATTTACTTCGTCAAGACCGGGGATATAGCCACGGTAATAAGAGTCTACCTGAGTGCCGCCAGAATGGCGCCCTCCACGCTCGCCAAACGCAGGGAGATTCAGAAAAAAACGGCGGTGCCGGTCTCCTATATACGTTCCGTTACCGGCCCCTTCCCCTCCTGCGCCGACTATTTGCGCAAGCGCCTGGCAAAAGCCGGAGATTTCTTAAAGCGCCGCATACTGCCAGGATTGAAAAAAAGAAAATCCCGGTGAATTCTTACAGCTTCCTGGCCAAAACGGCATGGTCCAAATACAGGCGTTCGTTTCGCGGCAATACCTTTTGCATGAGCAAGCCGGCAATTTGAACAGGAGCACACAAAAAAGCCGTGACGAACATGTTCCACAGGCGGCTGCGCCGTGCAGCAACCCCGTACAGGTACACGGAAGCCATCTGCGCCAAAGCGGCGTGGTACCCGGAAGTCTGTCTGTGCTCGATTATCTCGAATCCGGATAGGGTTATCATTTTTTCCAGGCCGAACCTGGTAAACCTGACATAGTCGCGCGGCTGCTCGTGTTCCTCCCCAATTCTTTTTCTCACTCGATCACCTTTGACTGTTTTTTATGTGAACACGGCGCCCTGATTCTGGGAAACCCCTTTTTCATGAACGGAAAAGCCCGTATATTCAAAACTGTAGTCCGGGCGGATTGCCAGCACTCTTTCGGTTATCACCCGGTGATCATCGGGCAAATGATATGTGCAGATAAACATTTTCGGCTTGTTCCTGTAAATCACATTTTTAGCGGCAATCAGAGCTTCGCGTTCGGCTCCCTCGATGTCCATTTTGATGAAATCAATCCTGTCAATCTCCAAATCCCGCATCACATCATCGATCCCGGCTACTTCAACAACGGCCTGAGCTGCGGATTCAACCCCGTCCAGCAGAGAATGCCCGACCCCACTGCCGGTGAGATTCAAAACCATCTCCCCGGAACTGCTCCATACCCCTTTCTCAACCAGGACGACCCTGCCGCAGCCGATATACCCGGAAAGATTGCGTCTGATGCACTCGCAGTTCCTCTTTTCCGGTTCGAAAACGACGACCTTCCCGGCGCCCTTGTCTAAACACCACAACGTAAACAGGCCTATGTATCCCCCGCAGTCCAGCACGTTATCCCCCCGGGAAACCAGATCCCCGATATATGTGTTGTGGTATACGTCGCGGTCGAACAAAAAGCGGTCGATATCACACCCCGGGTCGTCCTGCAGCGGTATCCACAAGTCCGGCAGGCAGCCGCTCCTGTAGAGTCCGATGCCTGCCTGCGCGTCTTCTTCGATCAAAGAAAACTGAACCGGCTGAAACAGAGGCAAATTGAATAAAACTCTGAAAACCTGCTTCCATCCGATTCTGTTCAGCTCCCCGCAGAGTTTTGCCCGAACGAAATTTGCACACCATATCAACTTTTGTATTTTCTTCATCTTTTCAACAACCCCGTTATTTTACCGTCTTGCAGCCGGATAATGAGTCAACGGGCAGCCGTCCAGTTTCAAAAGCCAGTCTCATAGCTTCGTAAGTCATTCTGACGCCGTCCTCGATACTTACCGCGGGAAACCAGCCCAAATACTCTCCCGCCTTGCTGATGTCGAGACAAATGCTGGGAACGTCACAGGACCTGGGCGGATGGTATCTTTTGACGCACTTTTTCCCGGTACAACTCTCCAGAATATCTATCAACCGGTTGATGCTGGTCCCAACTCCGGAGCCGATGTTGAATACGCGCTCCCCCCCCTCGTAACGAACGGAACTGATAAATGCCGACACGACGTCATCTATATACACGAAGTCCCTTACCACCTCTCCGTTCCCCCATATATTCAATGGAGTTCCTTCCAGGATGTTTTTTATGAACGCGGTTACAACCCCCTGTGAAAAGCCCCTTGATTTGGGTCCGTACGGGTTGGCCAGCCTGAGCACTATATACTTCAAACCGTATTTTTTTTCAAAGACGTGCAGGTACTTTTCCACGGCCAGTTTCGTCACACCGTAAGAACAGATTGGCTGAACGGGAAAGTCTTCCCTGACTGTGGCGCCCGGCTGAATTCCGTACACCGTCCCTCCGGAAGAAGGAAAGATTACCTTCTTGACCTTGTGCTTGACGCACAGCGACAGTATCTTAACGGTACCGGCCAGATTAGAGGTGATATCGTAAACGGCATCCTCGTCCGATGTGGCCGGCGTGGTGGTACAGGCCAAATGAAAAAGCACATCGGTATCGCTAATCACTTCCTCCGCCAGCGAACCGTCGGCGATGTCACCCGTATAAAACCGCATCCCGTCTCCCAATCCGTCCAGCAGGCTGTTGTCGAAAGTGCGGTCAAAAGCGTTGACACGGCAGCCTGAACCGGCCAGTTCCCTGCACAGGTAGCCGCCGATGAAACCGTTGGCGCCAAGAACCGTAAACTTTTCACTCTTCAAAACTCCGACGTTACCTCCCTGCCGTGTTTCCCGTTATAGAAACCCGCGATTTTTCCGGCGACCTCCCCGTATATCTCTTCCAACCCGTCCACGTAATCGGAAACGGATTTGGGAGGCACGGAATTTGCCGAGAGAACCTTGAGAAGCGCCCTGTCTTCGCAGATGCGTCTTATCAAACCGGCCAACTGCTCCGCATTTCCCTTCTCAAACAGCAGTCCGTTTTCCTCATGCTTGATTACCTCCGTCATGCCGCCGAGATTGGTAGCGATAACGGGTGTTTTTGCCGCCTGCGCCGAATAAATTACCAGCGGCGTGTTTTCATACCACAGCGAAGGTACGACAAGGCAGTCCAGTTGTGAAAAAATGCGGCCTATTTCCTTGTTTGAAAACGTTCCGCAAAAACGAATCCGTCCGTCGCCGCCGGCAATTTCCCTTAAGCGTGAGGCATACGCGGGAACGTCTTCAAGTCTTCCATACACGAACACTTCCAGGGGCAAATCTTCCGGCAAAAGCCTCACCGCCTCCAGCAATACATGGGCCCCTTTGTGTTCCGCAATAGTCCCGATAAATCCCAGGCGGATTTTTCCGGCAGGCGATTTGAGCGGACAATCCCCGATATAGCTCAAATTGACGCCGTAAGGCACAAAGCGGATTTTTTCCGGCGCTGCGCCGTGCTTTGAGAGAACATTCCGCATCAGTTGAGTAGGTACAAGAATCCTGTCGATCAGATCGACGGCTCTTCTGAGAAAATCCTTTCTCAGCAACAGAGCGCGCATCAGGGGCAAATAATGCTTCTCGGGCCACCACTTCCGCCCGCCCAGCCACAAAACCAGTCTCGTCAGCCACTCCGGCATCAGCTTGAGATAGTTCCTGTTCAGCATGTGGGCCAGGCAGTTCGCCCCGTTGCTGTTCGGTCCGTCACACATGGAATGGTCCGGCAGGAGGAGCTGGCATTTGGGGCAGACAAGCCAGAAGTCCGTAGCGGTAAAGACAGTCGGCAGATGATGCCTTGCGCATTCGGTAATGAGAGATGCGGACAGGTTGCCCAGATGAAAACAGTGCACGAGATCCGGTTTTTGACTTTCCAAAAGATCTTTGAAATGCCATCCAAAAACCGTGTTGTTGTACTCGAACTCCCAATACCTGTAACGGTCCGTCAGCGGAAGATAATAGTGGTAAAACCGCCGTACCGGAACGCCGTCATAGACATAATTGTCGAACTCCCCTGAAGAGTCCGGTTCCCCGGTTGGAGGGTGCCCGGTCCACACCTCAACCTGATGGCCGCGTCTCGTCAGTTCTCTGGCAGTTTCAAAAGACAGTATTTCCGTGCCGGCAAAAAACTCCGGCAGAAACTGGTGGACTGTAATGATGATTTTCAAAAACGGATATCCCCCTTGCTTTTTCCGGCGCCCAATACGGGCTATGCCAGAAGCCTCGCAAAATATTCTACCAGGTAAGCGCAGGGCAGAAAAAAGACCTGGGCGAAAACGGTTCCCAGTAAACGGGTCAGCGCCATGCAAAGGGTGAGTTGCTTGATGTCCGTCTCGTTCCTGGCCCCGCACATGGCCTGATCGGTAATAGCCGACAAAACAGGCTCGACCACCACTGACCCGATTACAACGGCAAACCCGTTGACAATTACCGAAAGCGACGTCGCTGTAGAACGGAAATCGGGAAACATCGCCCCCGCGTAAAGGGCCGAGAGCACCCCGGTGGTGTAAAACCCGGTGACAACGATATTGATCAGCAAAATATTTTTGGGAATTGCCATCCTCTTTTTAATCAGAAGCGCGGCCGGCCGGAAGCGGGGCAGGGCGGCGCCGGCCCGCCGCCACGGCAAAGAAAAAAAAAGTCTCACGAAGACAACCGGTACCGAGCCAACCTCTTCAAAGATGCGGATTGCCCTGATAAAAACCCGCACCACGGCAGGAATCATGAGCGCGCCCGCCGCCGTTCCCGCCGTTGACGCGAACATGACCAGCCTCAGCTTGCCCTCCAGCAAAATAAGCTGTTCCTTATATGTTTCCGCACAGGGCAGCTGGCCGGCCGGCGCCACGCCCGCCTGCATCGTGCCGGCCTTTATGGCATGCTCTATTACCGACGTCAGCAGGGGCGCCTGAATCACATTGGACGCACTGGCCAGAAGATAGACCACGTTGAAAATGGAAATTGCCGTAAACAGCCGCCCCGTCCGCAAACCGGCCAGCCTGATTGAGTAATGGAAGGTGATAATCATATGAATGAATGCCGTTAGAATCGTAACCGGCAAGAGGCGGTCCATAACCTTTCGTCCCTTGTTAAAACAAGTCTTTTTTTTCAGCAAACGGGCCGTGGGAATCCGTTTCCTCCCCGCCGCGGCCGGTCATCCGGCCGTAAAGACTGCAAAACTTGTCAATTTCGCTGCTGCAAAGTATTCCCACCCTTGCTGTAACCGTTTCCGGGGGCCATTCCCACCATTTAATCCTCAAAAGCCGCTCGATTTGACTGTCCGAAAACCTCATTTTTACCACTCTTCCGGGGTTTCCCGCCACTATCGCGTATGGAGGAACCGCCCTGGTTACCACCGTCTGCGCACCGATCACCGCCCCGGTGCCGATTTCCACCCCCGAAAGGATGGTGGCCCCGTGCCCGATCCATACGTCATGGCCGATTACCACGTCGCCCTTTGATGCCACCACCCCCTCTTCGGGCCATTCCACCATCCCGTACATAAGCCGGATGGGGAAGGTGGTTATCCAGTCCGTACGGTGGTTACCCCCGACGAAAATGGTCACCCCTTCTGCTATGGAACAGTACGAGCCAATCGTCACCTTGTTTTTGTCTCCGGGAAAACAGACAATCCGCGGCATACCGTAGGTATAGGCTCCCACCGAAACGATGCCCCGTTCCTTTGCCTCCGCAAACTGCTTTCTGATCTCCGTCTCCAGAAATTTCTTATACATTTCAGACAGCTTCCGGTAAAGCCATCTTCTTAACAAGACCCGCACAGGCATCCCCCTGAAAGCGCAGCAGATTGAGATACCGCCGCCTCTGTGGCGGCAAGGTTTTTTTATTCGGCAGCGCCGGAAAAAGAAATCGCCTTCACCAGTCCGGGCAAATTGGCCTGTAACGAGAAACGCCGCTCCACGGTTTCCCTGCCCTTCCGCCCCATTTCCCGGCGCAGCAGGCTTGAACGGATCAAGCTGCGGAGCTTCTCAGTCCATTCTTCCGGGGATGCGGCGAGGTAGCCGTCCACGCCGTCCGTTATGATGTCCCTGTTTGCGCCGACAGGGGAAGCTACTGCGGGAATACCGGCAGCCATGTACTGGAGAAGCTTCAATCCGCATTTTCCCAGTGCCTCCTCGCTTTCGTAGAGGGGCATTACTCCTATGTCGAAAGTGAGAATCTGTTCGATCTCCCTCTCCAAAGACCAGGCCAGGTGCTCCACCGACACCCCCGGGCATTCAAACCCCCGCCCCCCCACTATGCGCACCGTGATTTTATACGTCCGGGCAATTTCCTGAAAGACCGGCTTCAACATATTTAGATACGGCAGTGAGCCCGGCATGCCGATCCAGCCGATCACATACGTTTTATCCTTCTCTTCGCCGGCAATTTGCTTTAAAGGATACCTGGCCGTATCTACCGAGGTGGGTATTATGACAACTTTTCTGCTGTATTTCCGGGCGTAAGAGGCCAGATAGGCGTTTCCTACAATGACCAGATCGCAGCGGGTCAGGACGCGGGCTACCCTGTCGGGGTCGGTAAACCTTTCCGCCAGTGTTTTTTTACGGTGCGGTGAGGTGGCAAAAATCGCGTCGTCAAAGTCGAAAATAACCTTCCTGCCCAGCAGTCCGGCCACCGTGCAGACAAGCATTTCAGGAAACGGGTATACATGGGGCAGGATCAACCGCTGGATAAAAACTGCGCTATAACGCCAGATTATAAAGCAGGCCGCGATGCGTGAGAAAGCTCCCAGCCCGAAGAAGATCAGCTTGGCGAATGCGCCTTTAGACGGAGCGAACCTGGTGTAGACATAATCCGAAACACCCGCCCTGCAGTCGGCGGCGATGCCTTGCTCTCCCAGGTATTTCTGATATTGAAATATCCTGTATCTGCTAGGCGGGTCATTCCAGGAGGCCGTCGGCAGAAAAAGCACCTTCATCCGCAAACATCCCACCAGTCGCAGTTTGCGACGTACCACCGTATCGTCTCCCGCAGCGCCTCCTCGAAGCCGTATACCGGCCGCCAGCCCAGTTCGCGCCTTATTTTCCCGCTGTCCACGGAGTAGCGTCGGTCGTGCCCCGGCCGGTCCTTCACGTAGCGGACCAGATCGGCCGGTTTCCCCATCAGCTTTAAAATCAGCACGGCCAGTTCCAGGTTGGTAAGCTCCCTTCCCCCTCCAATGTTATAAACTTCGCCTTCCCTGCCGCCGCAGATTACCGCTTCCAAAGCCCGGCAGTGGTCTGTCACGTAAAGCCAGTCGCGGACGTTCAGCCCGTCGCCATAAAGCGGTACCGGCCTGTTTGACATGGCACTGGTGATAACAACGGGAATAAATTTTTCAGGAAACTGGCGCGGTCCGAAATTATTCGAGCAACGGGTTATCACCACCGGCAGACCGTAAGTTTGAAAATAAGCCCGGCAGAGCAGGTCGGCGGAAGCCTTGCTGGCCGAGTACGGGCTGTTGGGAGCGAGCGGAGATCCTTCGTCGAACTTTCCTTCAGGCCCCAGGGATCCGTACACCTCGTCGGTGGAAACCTGGACAAATTTTTTTAACCCGTGCCGCCGCGCAGCCTCAAGAAGCACCTGGGTGCCTTTGATGTTGTTTTCGATAAAGGGCGCAGGGTCGTCGATACTGCGATCGACGTGAGACTCGGCGGCGAAGTTGACGACGGCATCCACTCCCCTCGCGGCAATCTCACCCACCACCTTCGAATCGGTGATGTCCCCTTTGATGAAGCGGCAGCGGCCGGAGTCAAGCCCGGTCACGTTCTTCAGGCTGCCCGCGTAAGTCAGTTTGTCCAGAATGACGATTTCCCAGTCCGGGTGTTCCCTGCAGATGTAATGAATGAAGTTTGAGCCGATAAAACCCGCCCCCCCGGTAACGAGAAGCTTCATGCGGCATTTTCCCCCAATACGAACCTATTTGCCCGGAATTGAATCCATATATCTGGCCAGAGCGTCCTGCCAGGCGGGAAGCAGGTAACCTACGGTTTCCTCGAGCGGAAAAGGGTCCAAAACCGAGTTTTGCGGGCGCCGGGCCGGCCGGCCTGTCTCCTCCGTGCTGCAGGGAGTCAAAACTATCCTCAAATCGCTCTTTTTCAATATTTCTTCCGCAAAACCGTACCAGGTGGTATTTCCCTGATTGGTAACATGATAAATTCCGCAGCATCCGGTCAAGGTCAAATCCGCTACGGCGCGCGCCAGGTCCAGGGTGTAGGTCGGGCTCCCCGTCTGGTCGTTTACCACGCGAACCTCCCCGCCCCCCTGCACAAGGCGCAACAAGGTGGTGACGAAATTGTTCCCGCCGGGGCCGAAAAGCCAGCTGGTCCTTACCAGGTAATACCTCCCTTCGATCAGCGCCAAAGCCCTTTCCCCCCAGAGTTTGCTGCTCCCGTATACGTTGAGGGGGCGGGGATCGTCGTAGATTCCGTAAGGTCCGGACTTTTTCCCGTCAAAAACGTAATCCGTGCTGATATGCACCAGTACGGCCCCGGTTTCCCTGCAGGCTACGGCCAGATTGCGGGCGCCGAGGCCGTTGCACAAAAAAGCCCTGCGAATTTCTGTCTCGGCGCCGTCGACATTGGTATACGCGGCACAGTTGACTACGATATCGGGCCTGTGCGCGCCGATAACACGCCTGGCCCGGCCTAGATCGGTAACGTCAAGCTCATGCCTGCCCAGAGCTATTACCTCCGCCTTCCGGCCGGCGTACTCGGCCGTCACCGCCCGTCCCAGCATCCCGGCGGCGCCGGTGACCATCACCCTCACCTGTGAACGGCCTCCCATGAATAAGGTATTGCCGGGTCATTGTAGGGAAGGCGGTACTCATCGGGCTGATCGTAATCGTAAAGCTCAGTGGGGAAATTGACGATTAGCGCGGTCCCGCTTCCTTCCGCCGCAAACCCGTGGTAAACCAGCGGCGGAATTTTCAACAGCACCGGGTTGAGATAACCCAGGTGGAATACGTTTACCGTCCCCCTGGTGGTACTGTGGTCGCGCAGGTCGCAGAGAACCGTTCTTGCCATCCCGGAAACACAGACAAAATGGTCGCACTGCTTTTTATGATAATGCCACGCTTTGATTACACCCGGGTAACACGCGGTAACGTATGCCTGGGCGAACCTCTCGAATTCCGGCCAGTCGTTGCGCAACATTTCCATGAGGAATCCGCGCTCGTCTGGAACGATTTTTAATTTCCTTACTTCCACGCCTTCAATCAACTTAATCTTTTCACACCCCGCCCTCAGACAAAGACTTCCGAATCATCCCCCAGAAACAGCCGGACAGCTTTATGCCGGTTTTTTTTCCGGCTTATCCTGGCGTTGCTGCCGATCAAGCTGTCTTCAATACGTTCCACATTGTTCAGGTAACAGTTGTTGAGAACGACCGAGTGTTCAATGCTCACATTTTCCAGGACGCTTTCCCTGCCCAAGGCAGTATAAGGACCTACAAAAGAATTCTTGATCACCACATTTTCACCAATAACTGCGGGGCCGCGTATGATACTGTTTTTAACCTCGCTACCCCTTCCTATCTCAACCCTGCCGACAATTGCACTTTTTTGATCCACCGAACCTTCAACTTTCCGGCTTGCGTATTCGTCCAGCACCACCCGGTTTGCCTCCAGAATGTCGTCCTTTTTACCCGTATCGAGCCACCATCCCTCCAGAATCCTGGCGTCTATCCGGCAGCCCGAGTCAATCATCTCCTGAATGGCATCGGTGATCTCCAGTTCACCCCGCCAGGACGGCGCGATCCGGTCTATTGCCTCGTGCACGACGGGGCCGAAAAGGTATATGCCGACCAGCGCGAGGTTGCTTGGAGGTTCTTTCGGCTTCTCGACCAGTTTCATCACCCGGTTGTTTTCATCCAGCACGGCAACCCCGAACCGGCCCGGATCGCTCACCTCTTTCAGATGGATCATTGCGTCGGCCGACGTACCGGCGAAGTCGTCGATCAGACGGCTTACTCCGCCCTGAATAAGGTTGTCGCCCAAAAACATCAAAAATGGGGAATCCCCCAGAAAAGATCTCGCCGTTTTTACCGCATGGGCGAGACCTCCGGGTATTTCCTGCTGAATGTAATCGACCCGCACTCCCCAGCGTTTACCGTTGCCTATAGCCTCTTTAACCTGCCGGCCGGTCTCGGAGGAAATAACTATCCCGATTTCCACAATTCCCGCACTGCGCACCTGTTCTATCACGAACTCGAGAATGGGTTTGTTCGCAACCGGTATGAGCTGTTTTGCAGTGGTATGGGTCAAGGGTCGCAGGCGCGTACCCTTCCCGCCGCTTAAAATCAAGGCCTTCAACGGCGCCACTTCCTCGCACGCAAGTCGAATGTATCCCCGCAGGTCCTCAGCCAGGCTATATTTTTAATATATATACAAAGAGGTGAGACTGACACAGATTCAGTCCGGTTATACTTTCCAAACCAGGCTTTTTATTCTTCCTCTCAAGCCGGTCATATAGCCTTTCAACCGGCAGACCAACCCGCAATCCCTGAAAACGGTAAAATATGAGGAGGTTTTTAAACGGAAGCGCCAGCCGGCATCGCAGAAATATATCCCGATTCTCTTCAAGCTGTACAGATCCTCATCGGGCTGCTCATGCCTGGGGGTAACTACGGCTGCCAGGTATCCCGCCCTGCAAACCGCTTCTTTTACTCTCTTGTCGAAACGTCCCGAGGGATAACAAAAACTGGTCACTTTCGACTGGAGTTTTTCTTCCAGGCAGCGTTTCGATTCAGTCAATTCCTTTACCATTTCTTCTTCCGGCAATTCGTCCAGGTGCCAGTGGTAACACGTATGGGACCCGAATTCCATGCCGTATTCCTTCATTTCAGCAATCTGCTCCCAGGTCAGCGGCAAATCCTCGACCTCTACCGGACCAGACTTTTCTCTGCACATTGGTAAAACTTCGTTTGTGCCTATATAGGCCACCGTCAAGAAAAATGTGCCCCGGAAACCGTATTGCTTCAGGATTGGAAAGGCGAAAAGGTAGTTGTCGCGGTAGCCGTCGTCAAAAGTAATGACCACTGTTTTCTCAGGCAAATTGTTTTGTTTCATCCCGGCAACATAATCCTCCAGAGTAAATGACGTGTATCCCTTTTTGTGCAGGTAGTTCATTTGCGCCTGGAACTTTTCAACTGGCACGGCCATGGGGTCCTCCCCGCTCGAATTCACCCTGTGATAAGCCAGAATCAATCCCTTCCTGGGCAAATAAAGACGCACCCCTTTCTCTAACAGCCCGGCAGAGGCGCCTTCCTGGCAATGCGGCTGAATATCCTTGCCAGAGCCCAGCTCTTTTGCAGGCCTTCGCTGATAAAGACAAACGTGATCATAATCACCTGCAGGCGGACACGGTAGAGTCCGCCCATATTGGAAGAGCCGAGACTGTATACCAGACCGAAGCAGACGACCAATAAAATCAGAAACAGGCAGGCGCCCCGCTGCGACCGCCAGAAATGGCGCACACCGGCAATCAGGTAGCTGTACAGGAAATACAGAAATATCATCTCAGGTACGGTAATTATCCGGAGCGGGCCTATGCTCTGCCAGGGGAAAGGGGCAAAAAGGAAATAAAAGACACCGGCCGGCAAATATTTCAAAACAGCGGCATAACTGTCGAAACTTACATCTCCGGCGTAGGCGCTCCCGCCGTAAGCCCCTTTTTGATGCTGCTCCCCGATTGTTTCAATACTCTGGCTGAAGAGAAAGCCGGTACCCATAAAGCCGTATCCCATTTGCTGCAGAGCAAGACCCGCGATTAAAAAAATAGCCATGGTATAGACAAACCGTTGCCACAGCAAGAATCTTGTAGCTGTAAAGATATAGGAAAGGGCGATACAGACGGCAAGCAAAATCCCGACGTAAAACCGCAGTGAGACCAGCGCCATCAGCAGCAGGGACATCAACAGCACCCTGCCCAGCTTGAAGCTTTCCATCAACTCCAGATTGTGTTTAACGATCAGGGTGATAAGAAAAATGATCAGGCTGTCTTTGAGATTCAGTGACGACCATAAAATCGCCGAGGGGAAATAGGCGGCAAGCACGAAGCTTATTCTGGCCGCCTTTGCTCCGCCGAGTTTCCTAGAGATGAAATACAGGTTCAGCCCGATACAGACGGATGTAATGCTGTTCAAAATGCGGACCAGGTCCGGTTTGAAGCCTACAAGGTAGTAAATCAGGCCGTTCCAGTAGAAATACCCGTAGTTGCCCGAAGGGATGAAAATGCTCCTGCCCTCCTGCCAGGCGGCTGCGATCAGCCTGCCCATATATTCGTAATAGAGGGCGTCTGATGTTTTGACATAATTAATAAAAGCCGTATCAAAACTATGAGTCGCAACAATGAGGAGAATTCTGATCAAGAGCGCCCCCATCGCCAATCTGAACAAAAATACCCGGTCCCGTGCCGGAACGGTATGCGCCCCGGCCAAAAACAGAACGGCAGCGCTGAATACCAGTACGATCGGCACCGTAAGCATAAAATCATTCGTCAGGGCGCCTATCGCAACACCTAGCAGCGCCAGCCGCACAGACATAGCTTTAATGATGATCACCTCCCCGCAGCGACCTCAGATTCTCGTTATCTTGTCCCCGCCGCCCGACACGTTCCTGGTTGCGTTGCGCGTGTCCAGGACCAGTCTGGCGTGGTCGACAACCGCCTGATAGTCTACACATGAGTGGTCCGTTACTATCAGGACGCAATCCGCGCCTGCTATTTCACTCTCCGTCAGGTTTACGCTCTCCATATATCTGCCGCCGGGCAGGAGGATTCTCGGCACGTAAGGGTCGTGATATACCACGTCAGCCCTGTTTTTCAGAAGACAATCGATGATTTTTAAGGCGGGGGACTCCCTGACGTCGTCGATATCTTTCTTGTATGCGACTCCCATGATCAGGATTCTTGAGCCGTTCAGGCATTTCTTGTTTATGTTCAGAACGGCAGTAAGTTTATGCACCACGTACTCCAGCGCCTGTATGTTTATCTCCCCGGCCAGGTCGATGAAACGCATCCGGAAGTCGAAATCCCTGGCTTTCCAGGATAGATACACCGGGTCGACGGGTATGCAGTGCCCCCCTACTCCCGGCCCCGGGTAAAATGGCTGAAAACCAAACGGCTTGGTAGCCGCAGCATCGATAATTTCCCAGACATCCAGGCCCATCCGGTCGCAGAGGATCATGAACTCGTTGACCAGGGCGATGTTGACAGAGCGGTAGGTGTTCTCCAGAATTTTTGTCATTTCGGCAGTATCCGGAGAGGAAACCCGTACCAGCTTCTTCAAGCTCTGCTCATAAAAGGCGCACGCAATCTCCCGGCACAGGGGGGTTACACCCCCGACCACCTTGGAGATGTCCCTGGCGGAGTAGCATTTATTGCCCGGGTCCACCCTCTCCGGAGAGTACGCCAAAAAAAAATCACTCCCCGCAGTGAGACCGGTGGATTCCAGGAGCGGCAAAAGCACATCCCGGGTTGTTCCCGGGAAAGTGGTGCTCTCCAGGCTGATCAACTGACCCGTCCTCAACCGTCCGGCCACTTCTCTCCCGGCTGACACGACGCATGAAAGGTCCGGTTGCCTCATCGAATTCAACGGAGTCGGAACGCAAATGATAATGACATCGGCTTCGCGGAGTTGATCAAAACGGTCTGTAGCACTCAACCTTCCGTTTTCTGTAAGGGCACTGACAATATCGTCCGGAACATCCCGGATATAACTTCTGCCGCTGTTTATCTGTTCCACCTTTTTTGAGTCGCAGTCTATTCCCACCACCGAAAACCCTGTCCGTGCCTGTTCGACAGCCAGCGGCAGGCCCACATAGCCCATACCGATTACCGCAACCTTTGCCGTGCGGTCAAGAATCTTTTTTTTTAAAACTTCACCCGGATGCTCCTTACGCCATTTACAGACTGTCATTTGCGAAGACACCGCCCCAAGTCGGATTTTTAAAATTCGGCAACACTTTTTGCAACAAATTGACTGTATCCACTTCATCAAAAGAAAAGTCCGGGTTTTCAAAGGTCTCCAGGAGGGCTTCCAGATCAGTAAAGTCGCGGGTGTGCTCAGATACGGCAAATATCCTTTCATGTCTGGTGGGAACGATTCCCTCATCCTCCCCCACCAGTTGCTCAACCAGTTTCTCGCCGGGACGCATCCCGGTAAACTTGATCGGGATGTCCGTTTCAGGTTCAAAACCGGAAAGTCTGATCAGTTTTTTGGCCAAATCCAAAACCTTTACCGGCTGTCCCATATCAAGTATGAATATCTCCCCGCCCCTGGCCTGGACGCCCGCCTGAATCACCAGTTGCGCCGCTTCAACGGTAGTCATGAAAAAACGCACCATGTCCGGGTGGGTTATCGTTACAGGACCTCCTCGCGCGATTTGCCTTTTAAACAGCGGAATTACGCTGCCGCGACTGCCGAGAACGTTGCCGAAGCGAACAGCCACAAAACGCGTTCCGCCCCTGCGGTTCATATTCTGTATTACCATCTCCGTCACGCGTTTTGTGGCACCCATGATACTGGCAGGATTCACAGCCTTATCCGAAGAAATCAGGACAAATATTCCGGCGCCCGTCCGGTAAGCCGATTCGGCCACGTTCTTTGTCCCCATGATGTTGTTCTTAACCGCCTCGTATGGATCCTTTTCCATAAAATGCACATGCTTATGTGCGGCGGCGTGAAATACAACGTCGGGGCGGTGCCGGTCAAACAGCCGGTTCATGCGCACCGGGTCTCTGATATCGCCGATTTCCGTATCGAGCCGGAGGTCGGGAAACTCTTCTTTTAAATTAAGTTCGGCTTCATAAATACTGTTCTCTCCGCGACCCAGCAAAATCAATTTTTTGGGGGAAAATCGCGCAACCTGGCGGCTTAGTTCGGAGCCGATGGAACCCCCGGCCCCAGTAACCAGAACCACCTGGTCGGCAAGGTATCCGGCAATCTGCTCCACATCCAGGGATACCGGCTCCCGCCCCAGAAGGTCATCCACCTCGATGTCTCTAATGTTGCTGGTTTTGATCTTTCCTGTGATCAGATCGTAAAAACCCGGCAGAATTTTCAGATGCGCCTTGCTTTGATGGCAGATTTCAACTATTTGATCTACAATCCGGCCGGATGCAGACGGTATCGCGATAATAATCTCCTTGACGTTGTATTGGTCGACGAGAGCGGGAATATCCTCCCTCTTTCCCAAAACCGGCAAGCCGTGCAGGATTAACTTCTGTTTTTCCGGATCGTCATCCACAAAGCCTACAGGCTCAAAATCCCTGTTTTGACTCTTGCCCAGCACCTCCGCCACTATTCCCCCTGCAACCCCGGCCCCGATTATCAAAACCGGCTTGGCATTGCCTGCCACTTTTCTACCTTCTTTCAGCCGCAACTCATAAGGCATCTGCGTTGCCACTAATATTACATTTATAGCATGATATGGCATGAGGAGTAAAAAGGTTACTGAAGCGGCGCACTTTCTTGCAGCGGCGGGCGCTTGAAACCGGATTTGCAAAACAGCAAATTGAATAATTCCCGCCCCGGCGCGCCAAAATAAAAAAACCGTTCGTGTTGAACGGGTAGATTAAAAAAGAGGGGGTAGATTGACATGCGTGACGATGATGTCGTCATTTACACCACACCCACCTGACCGCATTGCAGTCGTGTGAAAGAGTATCTTTCGCAAAAGGGTATCAGTTACAGGGAAAAAAATGTTGCGGAAGACACCGGGGCCAGGGAGGAAATGGTCGGGAAAACCGGGCGCATGGCCGTGCCCACCGTTACTGCGGGGAGCCGGTTTGTGGTCGGTTTCGACCGGAAAGAACTCGACAGGCTGCTGTCGTAAGAGATCCCGCGGGTGAGATTACATGCCCAGTATTTTTTTCATAACGTCTCTGAACACCGGGGCTGCGGATTCGGCGCCGCTCCCGCCGTCTTCGACAAAGACGGTGACTATGTACCGGGGGTTTTCTCTGGGCGCATAGCCGGCGAACCAGGCATGTATCTTGCCTTTTTCTCCGGAGACTTGAGCCGTGCCGGTTTTCCCGGCGCTGCCGAAAACGGGCAGCGAAGCCTCCCTTGCGGTTCCCGCGTCAACCGCGTGTTCCAGAAGCCGGCGAATCCGCACGGCGGTAGCTGGGGAAACCGCTTTTCTTCCCTGTTCCGGAGCGAACGTCTTTTCCACTTTTCCGTCGTTAGTGCGGATTTCCTTCACCAGGCGTGGCTGCCTGTAAAGACCGTCCGACAATACCGCATTGATTGCCGATGCCACCTGAACCGGGCTCACCAGAACGGGTCCCTGTCCGATACTGCTGTTGACCAGGCTGTCGGGTTCTCCGATCCTGCCCGGGTTCTGCCGCTGGTCGTAAGGCAGCGGGTAACCGGTTATAGCCTGGTTGCTGAAACCGAGTTTTTCCGCATACTCAATTACTTTCCCGGCTCCCAGTTCAAGACCGAGACGGGCGAAAGCCGGGTTGCAGGAAAAAGCGAAAGCGTCGGCAAATTTGATTTCGCCGTGGCCGGGGCTGCTCCAGCAGCGGACCAGACTCTCCTTTTCGCCCCGGCAGAGGAACCGTTTTTCAAAACTTGCAACACCTTCCTCCAGGGCGGCCGCAGCCAGAACCAGCTTGAAAACCGATCCCGGCTGGTACAGCGAAATACACCGGTTCAGAAAGGCGTCAGTGCCCGACTCGATGGCGCGGCCCGGGCAAGAAGGGTCGAACGACGGCCGGCTGGCCATGGCGAGGATGTCTCCCGTCCCGGCTTCCATCA
>Ga0116192_1000345_pt1 | contig 35898 bp, 29 predicted proteins | sample AD_UKC113_MetaG_FD_89876 | JGI IMG/M metagenome (GOLD analysis project Ga0116192, IMG submission 89876) | Active sludge microbial communities of municipal wastewater-treating anaerobic digesters from Hong Kong - AD_UKC113_MetaG | ecosystem: Engineered > Bioreactor > Anaerobic > Digestate...
GCATCGCGCCTTGCTTGATGGCGCGCTTCTTGGCGATCAGCGCGTCCTGCGCGGCCAGCAGCGCGTCCACGTCGCCGAGGGCGGTGGCGATGGCGGATTGTTCGGGGAGAGGCGGTGCTGGAAATTGATAAGACCGGAGAATTCCAAGATTTGTGTGAGGGACGCCAGTTTGAATGGCGCTATCCGAAATCTGCTTCTGCCCTTCAGGACATGCGAAGTATTGATATACGAAGTGCGGATCGTGTCTTTTCAGATCAAGCGAGAGCTTCATTTGGCTCTGGGAGATCAAGTAGCAGGTATATTCAGCATCCGGCACGACAGCCACCTGGCCAAGAGTGCCGCGCTGCGTGAACACGAGATCATCGGCATACGCCAAATTGGCGCTCAGCGATTTGGCCTTCTGCTCCGTTACAAAGGCAAAATCGCCCGCCACGAAACGAGCGGACATGTTCTGCCCACGAATAACCGGGACACCCTTGGCGCTGTAATCGGCGGACACAAGATCAGAACCAAAGGGGCCACCAACAACTGCATTCGGCTTGCGGGCCGCAGCATCGGCGACTGCAACGCACATCCAGTCAGAAGGAATCACCCCTACCTCGGTCTGCTTGTACCCCGCCTTCATTCCCCCAACTCCTGCTGCTGCGCCATCCGCACCAGCGCCCGCTCGCGCTCGCGTTGCAGCTCGCGCTTGAGTTCTTCCTCGCTGGGCAGGTAGGGCAGGTACTTGGCGGCGAACAATTGCTGCTGGTCGGCGAGCACCGAATACCTCGCCACGGCTTCGCTTTTCTCGCTGCACAGCAACAGGCCGATGGTGGGGCCGTCGTCCGCGCCGCGGATGCGCTCGTCGTACAGGCGCACATAGGTGTCCATCTGCCCCACGTCCTGATGGTTGAGCTTGCCGAGTTTCAGATCCACCAGCAGAAAGCATTTGAGCTTGAAGTTGTAGAACACCAGGTCGAGATAGAAATCCTCGTCCTCGAAGCGGATGCGCTGCTGGCGCTCGACGAAGGCAAAGCCCTTGCCCAGCTCCAGCAGGAACTGTTGCAGGTTGGCGATGATGCCTTGCTCCAGCGTGCTTTCCCGATACGTTTTGTCTTGCAGGTTGAGGAAATCCAGAATGTACGGGTCGCGCAGGAAGTCCTTGGCGGTGTCGGCCAGCGGCTGGGTTTTTTCCCCGGCCTCGGCCTCGACCAAGGCTTTGTCCTGGCTGCTGAGCAGGCGCTCGTAATACAGCACGCCGATTTGCCGCTCCAGCGCGCGCACGCTCCAGCTTTGGGTGATGGCCTCACGCTTGTACCACTCGCGGGCGGAGGAGTTTCCCACCCGCGCCAGCGCGTTGTAATGGCTCCAGCTCAATTCGAGAGACACCGTCTCTCGAATCGGAAAGGCCAGATGGAAGCGACGCATGTTGCGCAAGTTGCTGATGTCGAACCCTTTGCCAAACAGGGCGGCAAGCCGCGCCGAAAGCTCGGCCAGTTGCCGTTGGCCGTAGGCGGCGCGCGCCTGCCCCTGCTGCTCATGCTCCACGATCAGGCGGCCGATCTCCCAGTAACTGGCCACCATGGCGCTGTTGACGCTTTGCCGCACATGGCCACGCGCCTGTTCGATGATCTGCGCAATTTGCCCGACCAGTGGGGCCAGTGCATCGGCGGTTGCGGGCTTCATGCGGCAAAGCCCATGCGGCGTAGGTGTGCGGCCACTTTCTCGGACAAGGCGGCGACTTCTTCGGCCAGTTGCGGCAGCGGTGTGGCGTAGCGTTCGGCCAGTTCCTTCACTCGCCGGGTCAGCGCCTGTGAGACGCGCTCCACTTCGCCGTGCACGGCAGCGGACAGCGTGGCAAGCCATTTGTCGTCCACTACCAGCGTTTGGATGTCATCCACCGTGAGCTTGGCGTAGTGGGCGAAGGCTTTGCCGTCGAGTTCGGTTTCCTGCGCTTTCAGCGTCTTTTTCAGTGCGGTGATTTGCTCGGCCAGGGATAGCCATTGTTTCAGGATGGCCAACTCGTCGGCGGCGTCGCGGTCCTTGCCGATTTCGCGGATGCGGTCTTTCACGGCGGCGGCGTTGACCTTGTCGAACCCGGAAAACGCGCCCTCATCGCCACCGTGTTCTTCCTCCAGCGCTTCCAGCGCGCTGCAGGCGGTATCCAGTGCGGCGCTGGCGGTGTCGATGGCATGTTGTTCGGCAGTGAAGTAGCGCGCCACGATCAACGTCTTGGGGATCAGATCGCAGCTCCAGCCCTTGGCCTTGCCCTTCTTGTCGGTGGCCACCGTGGGCACCGCCTTCCAGCCGTCGGCGGCGAGCAGGTAGGCATCGTCCTGCAGGGTTTGCGCCCAGTAGTCCATCAGGTGCTGATAGATGGCGTAGGCATCCAGCAGCGGAGCCTTGGCGTAGGCGCCCAGCAGACTTTCCGACACGTCATGGATGAACTGCTTGGGGTGGCCACCGGCATCAAAGCCGGTGAGCGTGGCGCGCATGGCCGTTTCCCATTCGGCATGCAGTTGCGTCACCGTGGTCTGGAGGGCCTTGAACTCGGGGTGTTGCAGGATGGCCGGCTTCACCTCGATCTGTGGCAGTTTCAGTTGCAGGTAGCCAGCGCGGCCGGCGCTTTCGAACAGGGCGGCACGCAGCGCGGGCATCTTCGCCCAGTACGCTTGCAGTGCGTCCACGTCACGCTGCGGGATGCCGCCAAGCAGGTGGCCTTCGATGTCTTGCAGGTCTTCGGCGGCGCTGGCGTCGATGTAGCGCGGCAGGTTGAGGTTGTAGTCGTTCTTCGTGCCGCGGATTTCGTCGAAGCCGACCATGCGCGCATAGCCGGGCACGTCCTGCGCCTTGCGGAAGGTATCGACGATTTGGTGGATGTCCTGCTCGCGCAGGCGGTTCTTGTTGCCGTCCTTCAAAAAACCCTTGCTGGCATCAATCATGAAGATGCCACGGCGGGCGCTGGCGTTGTGCTTGTCCAACACCAGGATGCAGGCGGGAATACCGGTGCCGTAGAACAGGTTGGCGGGCAGGCCGACGATGCCGGCCAGCACACCGCTGGCCACCAGTTGCCGGCGGATAGCGGCCTCGGCATTGCCACGGAACAACACGCCGTGCGGCAGAATGCAGGCGCCCTTGCCGCTGGCTTTCAGGCTGCGCAGGATGTGCAGCAGGTAGGCGTAATCGCCCTGCTTGGCCGGTGGCACGCCCCAAGCGAAACGCTGGAAGGGGTCGGCATCGGGGGTGAGGCCGCTGCTCCAAGCCTTGTCCGAAAATGGCGGATTGGCGACCACGTAGTCGAAGGTGCGCAGCGTGTCGCCATCCTTGAACTTGGGGTCGGCCAAGGTGTTGCCCGACTGCACCGAGGCATCCGGGAAGTCGTGCAGGATCATGTTCATGCGGGCAAGGCCGGCGGTGGTGGCCGAGATTTCCTGCCCGTACAGGGTGATCTTGTTGACGGCTTCGGCGGCCACCTTCAGCAGCAGCGAGCCTGACCCGCAAGTGGGGTCATAGGCAGTGGTCTGGCGGTTGGTGTTGTGCGGGCCAATGCCGATCAACTGCGCGATGGTGCGGCTGACTTCGGCCGGGGTGTAGAACTGGCCCTTGCTCTTGCCCGAATCCTGAGCGAAGTGGCGCATCAGGTATTCGTAGGCATCGCCAAGGATGTCGTCGTGCTCGGCGCGGTTGTCGGAAAAATCCAGCGCCGGGTTTTCGAAGATGGCGACGAGATGGGTCAGCTTGTCCTGGCGTTCCTTGCCTTCGCCCAGCTTCTTGGGGTCGTTGAAGTCAGGGAAGTCGCTGTGCGAGAGGCTGCTGCGGTTGGCCTCGATCAGCGGCTGGATGATCTGGGTGTTGATGCGGTCGCCGATGTCGGGCTTGCCCTTCAGCGCCTGCATGTCCGCGAAGCTGGCCCCGCGCGGGATCACCAGTGGCGCGAGGTCGTCGCCAGCGTATTTGTCGCTGACGTACTTGATGAACAGCATGAACAGCACGTAGTCCTTGTACTCGGACGGCTCCATGCCCCCGCGTAGCGCATCGCAGGAGGCCCAGAGGGAGGAATAGAGATCGGATTTCTTGATGGGCATGCGGGAATTCGTTGTCCAAAAGCGGCGGTCGGGGCATCCAACCAGAGGAGTTTCGCTGCACAGGATGGTAACGCGCCCCGCACGGCACAGCCCCCAGATACGCCAAAGGCGCAGCCAAGCGGCTGCGCCTTTGGTCGGTATTTTGGTAGAAACGATCAGCGGGCATCGCTGAAACCGTTGAAAAAGCTAGAGAAGTGGCGGAGAGAGTGGGATTCGAACCCACGGAAGGTTTAACCCTTCGCCGGTTTTCAAGACCGGTGCCTTAAACCGCTCGGCCATCTCTCCGATTTAGCGCGTCCATTGTCGCATGCTTGGCCGTGTTGGCACTACATAATCGTAGCAACCTAGACTGTAAGCATCAGGCTGCGAGCATCACGCATTCAACGCGCGTTTGCCGCGCTGCGCCTTGCGCCGCAGGCATTCGGGATCACTGCATTCCAGCCTTGCGGCATCCAACATCGTGGGTAGTTTTTCGGCCAAAAAATCAATAAACACCCGTACCGCCGGCAGCATGCCGCGCCGCGAAGCAAACACTGCATGCGCAATACCTTGCGGCAAGCGCCATTGCGGCAGCACTACTTCCAACTCGCCACGGCGCACCGCTTCGGCACACACCGTTTCTGGCAACAAGGTGATGCCAATTCCGTCGCAAGCCATCGCCAACATCATCGGAAAATCAAACCCGGTAATCCGTGGCTGCAAGTCGATCCGCCGCACTTCGCCATCCGGGCCATGCAGCTCCCAGCGTTGGCGCGCATCATCCTCGCTGACGCTGAGGGTGACATGCTCGGCCAATTGTTCGGGTGTCTGTGGCCGCCCCGCGCGTTGCAGGTACTGTGGGCTGGCCACCAGCAACTCTTGAATTTGCCCGAAGCTGCGCATCACCAAGCTGCCATCGTCATCCAATTTGCTGCGTACCCGAATGGCGATATCCACGCCCTCATTGATCACATCAACGCGTCGATTGCTGACCGTCAACTGCACCCGCACCTTGGGGTACAGGGCCATGAAATCTGGCAATAATTTGGGGAATTGCTGCTGCGCCATCGACACCGGCACGCTGACCCGCACAGTGCCGCGCGGCTCGGCGCTGAGTTGGTCCACCACCTCGCGCGCAGCCTGCGCCTCGGCCAGCATCGACTGTGCATGGCGATGCACGCTGGTGCCCACATCGGTCACCGCAAACCGCCGTGTGGAGCGTTGCAGCAAGCGCACCCCCAACTCGGTCTCCAACGCGCTGATGCGCCGGCTCAATCGTGATTTGGGTATTCCCAATGCCCGCTCGGCAGCCGCAAACCCGCCGTGATCGACGACCGCAGCGAAGTAATACAGGTCATTGAGATCCTGCATGTGACATTTCCAATATCAGAACGATACTGAGGATTTGAGCATGTCAACGCTAGAATATGCAACAAAACTCGATTATTTGATGGCAAACGCCCGCGCCAACAGTGGCCCATCAAACCCGGTGGACGCCTCTTGCCCAACCGCATAGCGATACAGTGCTGCGGAATAGATGCCCGCCAGTGCTGCGTGGATCAGCGCCGCAAGCAAAAACGCCATCACCACAATGGCAATGGCCACGCCAATCAGCACCGCACTACCACTGGTTGCTGCCACAATTATCAGCAGTACTGCCAGTACCGACATCACCACAAAAATCAAACCAAACACCAGCCCAACACCCCCCTGCCCGATCAAGTTCTCGCCCCAGGTTTTCTTGAGCAGCAAGGCGCTTTCCTTGATGGCATCGATCGGGCCTACATCACGGCTGACCAATACCGGCACCACGAGGAAGCTGGCCACAGTCCATGCCACCCCAAGGAAGCCCACCGCAAGACGGCCCAGCCAGCCGGCGCGCTCCTGTAGTGAGCGCAGCAGCAAACCCACGGTCGCGGCAATCGCGGCATAACCCAGGATTGGAAGCGCCTTGCTGCGTGCAATTTGCAACCCATCACGCAGACTGGGGGAACCCCCTTCAAGCCGGATCAACGCTGCACCCACCAACGCCGAGTTGAAGAAAAAAATGACGAAGTACTGCACCAAGTAAAACAAGAACCCCAGCACATACATCGCCAGCGAAGCGCCTCCGCCCCGCACCCCATCCAAAACGCCCAACCCCAGCGCCGGCAGCACAAATGCAGCCGCAACCACCAGCGTACAAACTGCCGACAACAAGGGAAACACTAGCAACTCCTTGTCCTGTCGCAACACACCAGCACTGGCCTTGATCAGGCTCCAGCTACGAGACAATCGCGCAAACATCGGCAAACCCCATTCATCACAAGCAGCGTTGCCCACATCCTACCCGCGCAAGCCATCCAGGGCGAGACCGCCTAATCGTGTTGAATCACCCGCCTTAGATCCGTGCCCCCAATCGTGCCCCCAACTTGGTCGACTTCAATGGCCCTGCCTCGAACGGCATGAAACGAAAAACCCGCCATGTAGGCGGGTTTCGTAGGGTTTTCTGGACTGTATGGGACTGTCTGAAACCGCTTATTGGTGCCCAAGAGGGGACTCGAACCCCTACGACCTAAATCGCTACCACCTCAAGGTAGTGCGTCTACCAATTCCGCCACCTGGGCAATGCTGCGGCCGTTTGGCCGGTTACTGCAAGTTTAAAACGTGTCGCGATGCCCCGTCATTTGCTGGGTGCGGGTGCAGGCTGTGTTGGTTTTTCAGTGGCCGGCTGCGCGGTGGCTGGGGCCGCCGTGGGTGTGGCTGCGGGGGCCGGCTGTGCCGCCGTGGGTGCTGCCATCGGGATGGCTGGAGCGTTTTGTGCAGGTGCGGTGGGGAGGCTGGCCGCCGGTTTGGCTGCCTGCTGTGCCATCACGCCCAGATCCACTTTGGCCGGGCCTTTGCCTGTCGCCTGCTTGCTGGCATACATCGCCATGCCCATGCTGGTGACAAAAAACACGATGGCCAGCCACTTGGTGGACTTGCTGAGGAAGTTGGATGCGCCACGCGCGCCAAACACAGTGGCCGAGGCGCCGCCGCCAAAGCCGGAACCGGCTTGGGCACCAGAGCCCTGTTGCAGCAGCACAAACGCGATGATGCCAATCGACACCAGCACATACAGGATTTGGATGAGTTGCAACAGCATCGGGCTTGTCTCTGAGGTTCGGTCAGGCCAATGCAGCTGCAATGGCCAAGAAATCTGCGGCCACTAAGGCAGCGCCGCCGATCAACCCGCCATCCACGTCGGCCTGCGCAAACAGGCTGGCCGCATTGTCGGGCTTCACACTGCCGCCATACAGTACAGGCAGCAAGCCGGCGATTTTAGCATCCTGCGTGGCGATTTGGCTACGGATGAAAGCATGCACCGCCTGCGCTTGTTCCGGGCTGGCGGTACGGCCGGTTCCAATCGCCCAAACCGGCTCATACGCCACGATGGCATTGGCAAAGGCGGCCACGCCCACCAAGTCCAGCACTGGCTGTAACTGGCTGGCGATGACAGCCTCGGTTTGGTCGGCTTCACGTTCTTCCAAACGCTCCCCCACACACAAAATGGGGGTGATACCGGCCGCTTGCGCTGCCTGAAACTTCTGCGCCACCAGTGCACTGCTTTCCGCGTGGTATTGCCGGCGCTCGGAATGCCCCACCAAGGTGTAGCGCGCGCCCACATCGGCCAGCATGGCAGCTGCCACTTCACCGGTATATGCGCCCTTGGCATGCGCGCTGACATCCTGCGCACCCACCGCAATCTCCGAGCCTGCGCAATGCGCCAAGACATCGCCCAAATACGGGTACGGTGGCAACACGATCAGATCGACCCTTGCGGGTGCCTCTGCCTTAATCGCAGCGACTAGTGCTGCGGCAAAATCACGGCTGCCTTGCAGCTTCCAATTTCCGGCAACGATTTTGCGGCGCATGCACAGCTCCTGTTTTGTTTATCAGCGAAGTTTAACAACCCCGCACATAGACTCGTATAGTGGCGCGATGAATAGCCGATTCCCGCCCACACCGATGCTGCGGATGCTGCCCTACCGCAAACCCACCGAAGGCCGTGATTACTGGGTCTTTGATGATGTTTTACCCAATGCCCACGCCGTGCGTACGCGCTGTTTGAACAAGCAGGATTGGGCGCTGGGGTTTCCGCATACGGGCGAAAGCTGGCCGGGCCGACGTGCGATTCCGGCCCTGGAGCCGGATGAAATTGCACACATCGAAGCGCGTGTAATGCAAGCCACTGGCGCAAAAAAACTTTGGGTACAGCAAACGCCCGAAGGTAAGACCCTCAACCACAATTGCGTGCAGGTGGTGGGTGAAAAGGAAGCCGGTGCCCGCCCGCATACGGATTCACTGGCATTGTGCCGTTACGCTGCGGTGCTCTACCTCACCCCGGATGCGCCTTCACAATGCGGCACCAGCTTTTTCCGCCAGCGCATGCCCAATGGTCAATTGGGCGGCAACATCGTCAGCAAACCACACAACAACTTGGTGGATGCCTTGGGCACGCGGTTTGTACCACCAAATTCATTTGTGGAAGATCTGCGCATTCCCAATAAGTTCAATCGTCTGCTGCTGTACAGCGCTGCCGTCATCCACAGCGCCACTGCATATTGCGGCAACGTATTGGCGGATGAACGTATGGCGGCGGTGTTTTTTTGGATGACGTGAGCAAGTGTCCATACATGATCACAGCGCAAATCACTTCAACTTGATCTCGCGCAGACGCTCTTCCAGATAGCCTTGTGCGGTGATCGGCTCGGGGTAGCGGCTGGGGTTGTCCGGCGTGATGCAGGACGGCAGCACGTCGATCAGGAAGTCCGGATTGGGGTGCAGGAAGAACGGCGTGGAATAGCGCGGCTGGCGTGCTTTTTCACCCGGCGGATTGACCACGCGATGGGTGGTGGATGGATACACATGATTGGTCAGGCGTTGCAACATGTCGCCAATGTTGACCACGATGGTGTCGGCATCGGCGGTGAACGGTACCCACTCGCCCTTGCGTGACAACACTTCCAACCCCTCCGCGCTGGCACCCACCAAGAGGGTGATCAGGTTGATGTCTTCGTGCGCGCCAGCGCGGACATTGGGCACATCATCGGTGGTGATCGGCGGGTAGTGGATCGGGCGCAGGATCGAATTGCCGGAATTGGTTTTGTCGGAAAAATAATCTGCTGCCAAACCGATGTGCAATGCCAGCGCCGACAGCACCTGCGAGCCTAGTGCATCCAGCGATTCGTACAAGCCGTAACCAACGCGCCGAAAGCCGTCGATCTCGGCCGGCCATTGGTTCTCTGGCATGTCGGCGGCGTATTTGGAATCACGCGAAATTTCGCGGCCGATGTGCCAGAACTCTTTGAGGTCAAAGTGTTTGGAACCCTTCGCCGTCTCCACTCCAAATGGTGTATAGCCGCGCGCGCCCCCGCCACCGGCCACGTGATAGTGCTTTTTCACATCATCGGGCAGCGCGAAGAAGGCTTTGAAGGTGGCGTAGGCCTCATCGATCTGCGCCTGCGGGATGCCGTGATGACGAATGCCGGCAAACCCCCATTCGCGGTAGGCCGCACCGAGTGCGTCAATGAAGGCCTGGCGGTCTTCCAGCGACGTTGGATGGGTGAAGCGGCGGATATCGAGGGTCGGGATGTGCGTCGTCATGTGCGTACCTTTTACTCTCTTGCCGTTATCCACGCGCAAGGGGAAATACCAGATTTAGCTTGCCGCAAACCTGACCGCATCGGCCAACTTGGCAAGTGTGGATTCGACCAGCGCGGCGTCATCGGCTTCCACCGTCACCCGCACCACCGGTTCGGTGCCAGACGCGCGCAAGAATGCGCGCCCCCTACCTTCGACCGCTTGCTGCGCCTGCACCAGCGCAGCGTTGACGCTTTCGGCCTCGGCCGGTTTACGACCAGCATCAAAACGTACATTGATGGTTTTTTGCGGCACTTTATGCAGGTCTTTCAAAGCCTCGGCCAGCCCAATACCGCGCCGCTGCAAGACTTCCAACACTTGCAGTGCGCTGACGATGCCATCGCCGGTACTGGCGCGATCTAGACACAAAATATGCCCGGACGCTTCGCCGCCCAGCACCGCATCATGCGCCAGCAATTGCTGATGCACATACCGGTCGCCCACTTTGGCGCGGACAAACCCAATTCCGCGTTCGGCCAGCGCACGTTCAAACCCGTAATTGGTCATCAAGGTGCCCACCACGGGGCCGCGTAAACGACCGCTGTCCTGCCAATCGCAGGCCAACACATACAACAGGTCATCGCCATCGCAGATGCGGCCCTGTGCATCGACAAACAACACGCGATCACCATCGCCATCAAATGCAATGCCTAACTCGGCTCCGCTTGCAACGACCTGTGCCGCCAGTGTCTGCGGGTGCGTGGAACCCACACCTTCGTTGATATTCAGGCCATTGGGCGTGACCCCGATGGCGTCTACCTGCGCATCCAATTCGCCCAACACCAGCGGTGCCAGTTGATAGGTGGCACCGTTTGCGCAATCAACCACGATGCGCATACCGCCCAGATGAAAGCCCTTGGGTACCGAATTTTTGCACGCTTCGACATAACGCCCGATGGTGTCACGGGTGCGTACCGCCTTGCCCAGGTGCTCGGATGGCACGGTCGAAAACGGCCGTTCCAGTGCGGCTTCGATGGCCAGCTCGGTGGCATCGTCAAGTTTTTCACCCTGTGCGGAAAAAAACTTGATCCCGTTGTCATGATGCGGATTGTGCGAGGCGGAAATCACGATGCCGCCATCGGCACGCATTGAATGGGTGAGATGCGCCACCGCCGGGGTGGGCATGGGCCCCATCAACTGCACATCCACACCCGCAGCCACCAGGCCTGCTTCCAGCGCGGCTTCGAACATGTAATTGGAAATGCGGGTGTCTTTGCCAATGACGACCAGGGGCTTGCGCCATTCTTGTCCGGCGCGTGCGGCGGCGGTCAGCGCGTGGCCGTAAGCATTACCCAGACGCAACACGAAATCGGCCGAAATCGGGCCATCCCCCACGCGACCACGGATGCCGTCGGTGCCAAAATACTTGCGTGTGTTCACGCGGCCTCCGTGCCTGCTGTGCTGCCGGCATCCGGTGCAGGTTGTCGCATCAACATTGCCAACAATTGCGCCAAGCGCTCGCGCATGTCGCGGCGATCTACGATTTGATCAACCGTGCCGTGTTGCAATAAAAATTCGCTGCGCTGGAAGCCTTCCGGCAATTTTTCGCGTACGGTCTGTTCGATCACACGCTGGCCGGCAAACCCGATCAACGCGCCCGGCTCGGCAATATTGAGATCGCCCAACATCGCAAAACTGGCGGATACCCCACCGGTGGTGGGGTGCGTGAGCACGGCGATATACGGGAGTCCTGCTGCGCGCAAACGGCCCAGTGCCGCCGATGTTTTCGCCATCTGCATCAATGAGAACAGACTTTCTTGCATGCGTGCGCCGCCACTGGCGGTGAAGCAGACAAACGGGCAACCCAGCGCCAATGCGCGTTCGGCCGCCAAGGTGAAACGCTCACCCACCACCGAGCCCATCGAGCCGCCCATGAATGCAAAATCAAACGAGGCGGCCACCACATCGCGCCCCATCAACTTGCCTGCCATGGCCACCAGTGCATCACGCTCACCGGTGCTTTTCTGTGCAGCCTTGATGCGATCCGCGTATTTTTTTTGATCCTTGAACTTGAGCACATCGGTAGGCCCCAAGTTGGCCCCCAACTCACTGCCCACACCGCCATCGAGGAGCGATGCCAGCCGCGCGCGTGCGCGAATCGGCATGTGAAAATTACATTTGGGGCAGACTTCGAGGTTGGCTTCCAACTCGGGGCGATATAACGCGGCGCCGCAGTTGTCGCACTTTTCCCACAATCCTTCGGGCACGCTACGTTTGCGTTCACTGCCTGCATCGGTGCGGATGCCTGCACCGGGCATCATTTTTTTTAGCCAGCTCATTTGCTTTCAATCACCGCTATTGCGCCATGCGCATTAAGCCATTACCCGCTACGGCGACCGCCGCAGCGTGGCGTGTCAGTCTAGCTCAGGCCGGAACAGCTAGACCGTTCAATGCATCACGAAGCGGGCGCAAAAACGCGCCAGCACGCGCGGCTGCTTCTGTGGCGTCCACGCTGCCATCCATCGCTGCAACCAAGGCACTGCCCACCACCACGCCATCGGCATGGATGGCCATTGCGGCTGCGCTTTCGGCATCACGAATCCCAAACCCGGCCAACACCGGCACCCGCGCTATTGCCCGCACCTGTGCCAAATGCCTGCTGGCGTCGCTCACATCCAGATGCGCCGCACCGGTCACACCGGCATAGCTGACGTAGTACAGATACCCTTGTGCCTGTGCGCATAAGCGTTCCAGCCGGGCCTGTGGGGTGGTGGGTGATGCCAGTGAAATCAGCGCCAAGCCATGCTCTTCAAAGACGGCTTGATACAGGCCTGCTTCTTCAGGCGGCAAGTCCACCAACAACATGCCATCCACACCCGCTTGCGCTGCATGCTGCGCAAAGTTGCCAGCACCGCGAATCTCGACCGGATTCAAATACCCCATCAACACCACCGGTGTCTGCGTGTCGTGTTGACGGAATGCACGCACGCAGTCGAGCACATAGGTCAGCCCCGCGCCACGCGCCAGCGCACGCTCGGAGCTGCGCTGGATCACCGGGCCATCGGCCATCGGGTCCGAAAACGGCACGCCCAATTCGAGCACATCCGCGCCGGCCTGCGCCAGCGCGTGCATGACCGGCACCGTAGCCGCAAGCGACGGGTCGCCTGCGGTGATGAACGGGACCAGTGCCTTGCGCCCGGCCGAACGCAGCACGTCCAGCCGTTGCTGCAAGCGGATCATGCGGTGGTCGTTGCCGCAGCGTCGGCCTGCTTCAGGCGGCCGATCTGCACGCCTGCGGCTTTGTATTCATCGGCCAGCTCGGAATCACCGACATCAATACCGCGCTCTTCGCCCATGCCATCCAGATGCTCGTTGAGCATGCGGCGGTACATGGTGCTCATGTAGTCCAAAAACGCGACGCGCTCTTCGGCGGCGGCGATCGGCTTGACGTTGGCCAAGAACACGTGGGCATTGAAGCGGGCACTGGCAAACAGGGCGGCTAGGCTGATGTTCTTGTCGCCGTACTGCTGCGACTGCTTGTTGGTCAGCTCCAGATATTCGTTGACACAGTCAAAGAATTGCGGCGGAAACTGGGTGCCACCTTGCTGGGCGTTTTGCTGATCTTGTTGCACTTGCTCGTCGGCCATGGCCAGACTCCTGGATGGTTGGGGGTGAAGTTGACCGCGTATTGTCGCCGAAAGCGGCGCGCGGGCCAAATGGCGATCTCCGGCACGCTTTACAGGGCGATGCCTTCGCGTGCGGCAATCGTGTGCACATCCTTGTCGCCGCGGCCGGACAGGTTGCACAGCACTATCGCGTCCTTTGGCATGTCTGCGGCCAATTTGATCGCCTGCGCCACGGCGTGACTGGATTCCAGCGCCGGCAGGATACCTTCGGTGCGGGTCAGCCGGTGGAAGGCGGCCATCGCTTCGGCATCGGTGACACCCACGTACTCGGCGCGCCCCATGTCCTTCAGGAAGGCGTGTTCGGGACCCACGCCGGGGTAATCCAAACCAGCGGAAATCGAATGGGTTTCGGTGATCTGACCGTCGTCATCGCAAATCACGTAGGTGCGGTTGCCGTGCAGCACCCCCACCCGGCCCGCGGATAACGACGCCGCATGGCGACCCGTAGCGATGCCATCGCCAGCGGCTTCCGCGCCCACAATGCGCACCGCAGGGTCATTGAGGAAGGCATGGAAGATGCCAATCGCATTGCTGCCACCACCGACGCAGGCGGTGACGGCATCGGGCAGGCGGCCGTATTCGGTGAGCATTTGCTGGCGCGCTTCGCGCCCCACCACCGAGTTGAAATCACGCACCATGCGCGGGTACGGGTCGGGGCCGGCCACGGTGCCGATGATGTAGAAGGTGTCTTGCACATTGGTCACCCAATCGCGCATGGCTTCATTCAGCGCGTCTTTCAAGGTGGCACTGCCACTGGTGACCGGCACCACCGTGGCTCCTAGCAACTTCATCCGATACACATTGATTTTTTGTCGCTCGATATCGGTAGCGCCCATGTACACCACGCATTCCAAACCCAGCCGGGTGGCCACGGTGGCACTGGCCACACCATGCTGGCCGGCACCGGTTTCAGCAATGATGCGCTTTTTACCCATGCGGCTGGCCAGCAACGCTTGGCCGATGGTGTTGTTGATCTTGTGTGCGCCGGTGTGGTTCAAATCCTCGCGCTTGAACAAGATGCGCGCGCCGCCGACTTCGCGGCTGAGGCGTTCGGCGTGGTAAATCGGGCTGGGTCGGCCCACGTAATGGGTCAGATCTTTGTAGAAGGCGGCGATAAAAGAAGGGTCCACCCGCGCGGCGTCATATGCCGCGGCCAGTTCCTGTAAGGGGCCGATCAGGGTTTCTGCGACGAAGCGGCCACCGTGGCGGCCAAAATGCCCTTCGGCATCGGGATAGGCATGAAAATCGATGGCGGCGTCGATGGTGGCCGGGGCTTGAGGCATGGTCACGTGGATGTCTCCGGAAATCGGCTGCGCGCAATGCGCATACCTCAGGTGCAAACGTCGGAATATGAAGAAGAACGCAGGATGCCCACGCACGGCGCTGGGCAACACGCAAGCGGGTTTATCTCACCGCTGCCGCAGGCACGCGCCGCCAGCGCCGCAATGAGCGGCCAAACGGGGCGGTTGGGCAAAAAAACGTCTTCATCATGCGGCCATAGCCTAACCGATTGCCGCCCGCGCGGCATCGCTGGCGCGCACCGCCGCAACGAAGTGCTGCATGGCGGCGGCATCTTTCACCCCCGGGCTGGCTTCGATCCCGCTGGCCACGTCCACCCCCCAAGGCTGCGCGATTGCAAGGGCTTGCGCCACGTTGTCTGCATTCAAGCCCCCCGCCAGCAAGACAGGCGTTGCGTGCTGGCGCGGCAACCGCGACCAGTCAAAGCGTTGACCGCTGCCACCTTGTTCACCTGCGCCGTGACCATCCAGCACCAAGCCGGCAGCGGCGGCAAACCTTGCCATCGCCGGGCGTGGATCGGCACCATCGCCCATCGCGATGGCCTTGAAAAACGGCAACCCGAACGCCGCGCAAAATGCGGGGTCTTCGTCGCCATGGAATTGCAGGATATCGGGCCGCAAAGTGGCGATGATGGCCGCGATATCCGCACGCGGGTTACCCATCAACAACGCCACCACTTGAGTGGTTGCTGGCACCTCTGCACGCAGCACCAGCGCCTGCTCCAGCGACAATTTGCGTGGACTGTGCGCAGCGAAAATCAGCCCGATGTAATCCACGCCAAGCGCCACCGCCTGCTGCACATCCTCGCGCCGGGTCATGCCACACAGCTTGATGCGGGTATGTGCTTGCATCACAGCGTGACTTCGGGCGGCAAGCCGCATTCGGCGGGATAGCGTGGGCCAAGGAAGAGCAGCCCGGCGGAAGCGGCGGTGGGCCCGGCAACCGTGCGATCGCGCCCTTCCAGCAGTTGCGCAATCCATGCCTGCGAGCGCTCACCACGGCCCACCAGCAACAGTGACCCCACGATATTGCGCACCATGTGATGCAAGAACGCATTGGCCTGCACTTCAACCACCACTTCATCCCCTTGCCGCTGCACCTGAATGTCATGCAGGTTGCGCCGTGCGTGGCTGGCTTGGCATTGCACGCTGCGGAAGGCAGAGAAATCGCGCTCGCCCCGCAATGCTTGCGCTGCTGCGTGCATGGCCTGCGCATCCAAGGGCATGCGCTCCCAGCTCAGGTATTGGCGCTGCAACCCTGGGCGCACATTGCGATTGAGTATGCGATAGCGATAGCGGCGGGCGCGTGCAGAAAAGCGCGCACTGAAATTTTCAGCCACCGGCACACACCAACGCACCGCCATCGTTGGCGGCAAATTGGCCGATGTCCCCAACACCCAGCCGCGCACATCACGCACGACTTCGGTATCGAAATGCACCACTTGGCACTGGCCATGCACGCCGGCATCGGTACGCCCGGCGCACACGGTGCTGATGGGGGCATCGGCCACTTTCGACAGCGCGATTTCCAATGCGGTTTGCAGGCTGCCATCGGCCTGCTGGCTGCCAGCAGCACTCAAGCGCTGCCAGCCAGAAAAGCCGCCGCCGTCGTATTCAATTCCCAGTGCAAAGCGCATTGCGTCTGGCTAACCTCAGCCCATCAACTTGCTCAGCATGCGCCCGGCTTTGGCGCTGGCCTCATCATCCTCGTCGTTCAACAACTCGGCCAGAATCTGTTGTGCCGAATGCTTGTCACCCATATCGAGAAAAGCATCCACCAACTTGAAGCGCTGTTCGATGCTGGCGTGCGCAGGCGCGCTCTCAGTGGGTGCGGGTACTGGTGCGGGTACTGGTGCGGGTACTGGTGTGGGTGCGGGGGTTGCCGCAGGAACGACAGGATCGGTTTTTACCCAGCCGGAGTGCCACGCCGGGGTCTCCTGACGGGCCGGGCGGGACTGCACGACTGCGTCCTCGATGGCGGCAACTTGCTCTGGCTCGGCGGCCGCAGCATCGGCTACCGAGAGATCGGCTTCGGATTCTGCTTCGGCGACGACATCGGCTTGCGTGGGTGCCACCATGCTGGCGGCCAAGGCCTCGCTATCGAACACGCTGCGGCGCACCGGCGGGGCCGGTTTGCGGCGACCCGCCAGCAACCACGCCAGCAAGGCCAGTGCGGCAAACCCTACCCCACCCCAAACATAGGGCATGGCCTTGTGCTTGGGCGCGTCGGGCGCGGGGGCGGCCTGCTGGCTGCTGGTGGTAGCCGCAGCCACCGGTGCTACCGGCTGCGCTTTAGGTTGCGCCTGCGCTTGGTTGGCCTGGGCCAAATGTGCCTGCGCCGTGGCCAGTTCGGTGTCCTTCATCGCGATCAGCTTTTGCTGTTCGTCTTTGAGTTTTTCCAAGGCGGCAACGCGCTCTTTCAACTCACCGATTTCGGCCGATTTTGCCGCGATGTCTTCATCACGCTGACGCAGTTCTTGTTGCAACATGCTGCCCTTCCCGCCGGCGTCGGTGCCGGATTTCATTCCTGTGGCCTTACCCGGCCCCGTGGGTGGCACGATCTGCAACCTTGCCTCGGTTTGTTGCTTGGCTTGCGCTGGCTGCTGCGTGGGCTTGCGCGTTGCGTCCGCATCCGCCTTGGCAACAGGTTTGGCTAAAGGTTTGGATAGCGGCTTTGCAACCGGCTTCACACTTGGTTTCACATTTGATGCTGCTTCCGATTTGCCGACAGCGTTGTCGCTGCCCGCGTCGGTCGCAACCGGTGTGGGGGCTGGCTTGGGTGCCGCCGCCGCATCGGGTTGGCGCACCGCGTGTCGAGCCTGCTGCCATTGCTGCATCTGCTGGCGCACCACTTGCGAAGCTTCGCTGGCATCGATCTTGGCCACATCGTCATGCCCGGGCACGCGCAAAATGGCGCCACTACGCAAGCGATTGATGTCATCGCCCAAAAACGCATCCGGGTTGGCGCGCAGCAGCGCCAGCATCGACTGATCAAGGCTGAAGGCATTCCGCAAGCCCACCGCGTTGGCGATTTTCGATAAGGTTTCACCACGCTTGATGGGGCCGTATTGCGCCGGTGCCGCAGTATTGGTGTTGGTTGGTGATGCAGCTGCTATCGCAACCGGAGCCGGCAGTGGCTCCGGCGCGCTCACCGCGGGCGCGGGCTCGGGTGCCGCGGCATTGTTGCTCGTGGCCGCCACCGGCGCGGGCGTGGGTGCTGGTGGCGGTACCGCTGGGATGGCCGCAGGCATGGGCAGTGCCGGCTGCGGGCGCTGCACGACGTTTGCCTCGGGTGCTTGCGGCAATTGCACGGAAGGCTGCACGCCTGCCGCTGCGGTGTCGGGGGTATCCACCAAGGCGGAATACTCGCGCACCAGCCGGCCACTGCCCCAATCGACTTCGATCAGGAAATTCAGTGCCCCTTGGTCGACCGGCTTGAGGGTAGTGACACGAATCACCGGACGCCCCTTGCCATCACTGCCTAGGCTGAACTGCAAATCGGCTGCAATCCCGCTGGGTGGCGACAGGCCAATGCGGCGAAATGTCTCCGGCGAAGCCAGCCGCGCTTGCAGCGCGGCCAGCTCCCCGGGGGTGGTAGAGATGATGGGGATTTCCGCCACCAGCGGCTGATTGCGCTTGCTTTTGACTTGGATTTGCCCAAGGCCAAGCGCCCAGCTATTTCCCGCTGCCAGCAACAACGCGGCCATCACCGCTGTCCGCAATGTTCGATTCACACGCTCTCCATCCCCAACTTAGGCGCTGCGACTCTAGCCCCCAGTGGCCTTCGACGGCAAGCCTTCCGCAACAAGTAATTCCGCAATCTGCACTGCATTTAACGCTGCGCCCTTGCGAATGTTGTCGGCGACCACCCACAAATTGAGCCCGCGCGGGTGCGAAAAGTCTTCGCGGATGCGGCCCACAAACACCGGATCCTTACCCGAGGCATGGGTCACCGGGGTTGGATACCCGCCGGCTTTGTGCTCATCCACCACTTCCACGCCCGGCGCTTCGCGCAACAACTCACGCGCCTGCTCGGGGCTGATTTTTTGCTTGGTTTCGATATTGACCGCTTCAGAATGGCCATAGAACACCGGCACCCGTACCGCCGTGGGGTTCACTTGGATGCTGCTATCCCCAAGGATTTTTTGGGTTTCCCAGACCAGCTTCATTTCTTCCTTGGTGTAACCATTGGGCTGAAATTCGTCGATGTGCGGAATCAGGTTGAAAGCGATCTGCACCGGGAATTTTGTTGGCTGGATGTCCTGGAAACTCAGCAATTCTGCAGTTTGCCGGCCCAGTTCTTCCATCGCACTACGGCCCCCACCGGACACCGACTGGTAAGTCGCCACATTGACGCGCTCGATGCCATAGCGTTTGTGGATGGGGCCAAGCACCGGCATCAGCTGCATGGTGGAACAGTTGGGGTTGGCAATGATCCCGCGCGGGCGGTTGCGCACCGCTTCCGGATTGACTTCCGACACAACCAGCGGCACGTCATCGTCGTAGCGGAAGGTGGAGGAGTTGTCGATCACCACTGCGCCGGCAGCAGCAAACTTTGGTGCGTATTCTTTGCTGGTGCCACCACCGGCAGAAAACAGTGCAATGTCCACGCCGGACGGGTCAAATGTCGCCAAATCCTGCACAAGAATTTCATCATCCAAAAAATCGACATAACTACCGGCGGAACGCGCACTGGCCAGCGCCACCAGCTCACTGATCGGAAACCTGCGCTCGGCCAGGATCGACAGCATCACCTCGCCCACCGCGCCAGTAGCGCCGACCACGGCGACCTTGTACTTCTTGCTCATGAATATTTGCCCTGAAAGATTGAAATGCGGCGTTGTTTTGCGCCGACACATGAAAACGATGGTTTGACGTTAGCAGTCTGGTCTGCGGCGCGTCGCTGCCCGTGGGGGGCAAAGCTGGCGGCGCGCCGCTATCGTTTCGCGTCGGTAATGCTGGTGTTGCCGGCAATGCGCGGATGGACTTCGCCCACATCGCCGCACTGCGCGCGATGGCGCAAAGCTTGATCCATCAACACCAGCGCCAGCATCGCCTCACAAATGGGCGTGGCGCGAATGCCTACACAGGGGTCATGCCGGCCGGTAGTGATCACGTCCACCACATTACCATCCACATCCAGGCCTTGCACCGGCAAGCGCAAGCTGGAAGTGGGTTTGAACGCCACCGACACGCGGATTTGCTGGCCACTGGAAATGCCACCCAGGATGCCGCCGGCATGATTGCTGAGAAAGCCTTCCGGCGTCATCACATCACGGTGTTGGCTACCGGTATGCGCCACCGAGGCAAAGCCGTCGCCAATTTCCACACCTTTGACCGCATTGATCGACATCATCGCCGCCGCCAATTCGCCATCCAGCTTGCCGTAGATCGGCTCACCCCAGCCTGGTGGCACACCATCGGCCACCGCCACGACTTTGGCGCCCACCGAATCACCGGACTTGCGCAGTGCATCCATATAGGCTTCCAACTCGGGCACCTGCGCGGCGTCCGGCCAGAAGAACGGATTGGTTTCGATGGCGGCCACATCCAACGCATTCGGCGTGATCTGGCCAATTTGCGCCAGATAGCCGTACACCCGAACACCGCGCTGGGCCAGCCATTTCTTGGCGATCACCGCCGCCGCCACCCGCATCGTGGTTTCCCGCGCACTGCTGCGCCCGCCGCCGCGTGGGTCGCGGATGCCGTACTTCTGCCAATAGGTGTAATCGGCATGACCGGGGCGAAACTGCGCGGCGATCTTGGCGTAGTCCTTGCTGCGCTGATCGGTATTGCGGATCAACAACGCAATCGGCGTGCCCGTGGTGATGCCTTCATAGACACCACTGAGAATTTCGACCACATCGGCCTCATGCCGCGCCGAGGTGTGCCGGCTCTTGCCGGTGGCCCGCCGCGCCAAATCGTGGATGAAATCTTCTGGCGCAATGGCAATCCCCGGCGGGCAACCATCCAACACGCAGCCAATCGCCGGCCCATGCGACTCGCCGAAGGTGGTGACGCGCAGCAACTGGCCAAAGGTATTCAAGATTGCAACGACTCGCACATCGCGCCACTCGTTACCGGAGCGGCGCAAAAATTAAAAGGAATCTGGTCAAGCCGCAGATGACCTAGCCCACCAGCATACCGGCATAGAGTAGCGCACACCTCTTGCAGCGACGATGCGCTTGCAAACGAAACCATCGACTTGCGCCGGTGGCAGTGGTTCTACAAGTAACACCGCACCGGTTTGAACCAAGCCGGCGTAAGCCCCCACGTCACTCCTCCAAGCCCAATGCCACAACGATGCGATTGGCCAGCACAATCGGCTCGGCGGTGTCGGTACGCAGATGCAATTCAGGTGCAACCGGCGCTTCATAGGGTGAATCGATCCCGGTGAAGTTGCGTAGCTCGCCACGCCGCGCCTTGGCGTACAGGCCTTTGACATCGCGACGTTCGGCCTCAGCCAAGGGCGTGTCCACAAAGACTTCTAAAAACTCCCCGTCAGCAAACAGGCTGCGTGCCATGTCGCGTTCGGCGCGGAATGGGCTGATGAAGCTGACCAGCACGATCAAGCCTGCATCCACCATCAATTTGGCCACTTCGGCCACGCGGCGAATGTTCTCCACGCGGTCTTCGTCGGTGAAGCCCAAATCTTTGTTCAAACCATGCCGCACATTGTCGCCATCCAACACATAGGCGTGCCGCCCCATCGCCAGCAGTTTTTTGTCCACCAAGTTGGCAATCGTGGATTTACCCGCACCCGACAGCCCGGTAAACCATAGACAGCGCGGTGTTTGGTGTTTGCTACGTGCGCGCGCGGCCTTATCCACATCCAAGTGTTGCCAGTGAATATTGGCAGCGCGGCGCAAGGCGAAATCGAGCGTACCGGCGGCCACCGTGGCATTGCTTTGGCGGTCGATCAGGATGAATCCGCCCAGCGTGCGGTTGTCGGCATACGCCTCGAAGGGAATCGGCGAATCCAAATGCAGGTTGCAGACGCCCACTTCATTCAACTCCAGATGTTTGGCCGCCAGCGCCTCCTGCGAGTTCACATCCACCTTGTGCTTGATCTCGGTGATCGAAACCCCCACCGTGCGACTGCCAATTTTCAGCAGATAGGGACGCCCCGGCAGCAGCGGCGCATCGCCCATCCACAACAGATGCGCGGCAAATTGGTCGGCCACTTCCGGCGGCGCATCGGTGCTGACGATGATGTCGCCGCGGCTGGCGTCGATTTCATCATTCAAGGTCAGAGTAATGGCTTGACCTTCGCTGGCTTGGGCTAAATCCCCTTTCGCAGTCACGATGCGCGCCACGGTGGAACGCCGGCCCGAGGGCAAAACAATGATCGCATCGCCCGCTGTCACGGTGCCTGCGGCCACGGTGCCAGCAAAGCCACGGAAATCCTGATTCGGCCGGCACACCCATTGCACCGGCATGCGCAAGCCCAGCGACTGTGCGTCGCGCTGCACGTGCACGGTTTCCAGATGTTCCAGCAACGCCGGGCCGTGGTACCACGGCATGGCTGCCGAGCGCGCAATCATGTTGTCGCCACGCAGTGCCGAAAGCGGAATCGCCTGCACATGCGGGATGCCCAACTGCTGTGCAAGTTCACGATAGCCATCAACAATCTGCTCAAACACCGCTTGGCTGTAATCGACCAAGTCCATTTTGTTGACCGCCAGCAACACATGGCGAATGCCCAGCAAATTGACGATGTAACTATGCCTGCGTGTTTGCGTGAGCAAGCCTTTGCGTGCATCCACCAATACCACCGCCACATCGGCGGTTGAAGCGCCGGTGGCCATGTTGCGGGTGTACTGCTCGTGACCGGGGCAATCGGCGACGATGAATTTGCGGCGTTCTGTACCGAAGAAACGATACGCCACATCAATCGTGATGCCCTGCTCGCGCTCGGCTGCCAGCCCATCGACCAAGAGCGCGAAGTCGATCTCGCCGTTCTGGGTGCCGTGCTTGCGGCTGTCGGCTTCCAGCGCGCTGACTTGATCGTCCAGCAGCAATTTGGTGTCGTGCAGCAGGCGACCAATCAAGGTGCTTTTGCCATCGTCCACGCTGCCGCAGGTGATGAAGCGCAGCAAGCCTTTGGTTTCGTGCTGTTGCAGGTAGGCGGCCACCTGCGCGTTGGCATCATCCATGCGCATCAGAAATAGCCCTCCTGCTTTTTCTTTTCCATCGAGGCCGTGGGGTCGTGGTCGATCACCCGCCCCTGCCGCTCCGAGGTGGTGGCCACCAGCATTTCGGCAATGATTTTTTCCAGCGTGTCGGCCTGCGATTCAATCGCGCCGGTCAGTGGGTAGCAGCCCAGCGTGCGAAAGCGCACTTGCTTGCGCATCGGCACTTCACCCGCACGCAGCGGCAAGCGATCGTCATCGACCATGATCAATGCGCCATCGCGTTCCACCACCGGGCGCTGCGCGGCCAAATACAGCGAAGGCACTGGGATGTTTTCGCGATAGATGTACAACCAGATATCGAGCTCGGTCCAGTTGGACAATGGAAAGGCACGCACCGATTCGCCCTTGTGGATGCGTGCGTTGTACAGATTCCACAACTCCGGGCGCTGGCTCTTCGGGTCCCAGCGGTGCTGGGCGTTGCGGAAGCTGAAGATGCGTTCCTTGGCGCGCGATTTTTCTTCATCGCGGCGGGCACCGCCAATGGCCGCATCGAAACCGTACTTGTCCAAGGCCTGCTTCAAGCCTTGGGTTTTCATCACATCGGTATGCACGGTGGCACCGTGGCTGATCGGGCCAATGCCTTGCGCCACGCCGTCGGGGTTCATGTGCACGCGCAATTCGACGCCGGTTTCGACAGCGCGCTGGTCGCGGAAGGCGATCATTTCACGGAACTTCCAGCCGGTGTCCACATGCAGCAGTGGGATCGGCGGGCGCGCCGGATAAAACGCTTTCAGCAAAAGATGCAACAGCACCGAACTGTCTTTGCCCACGGAGTACAGCAACACCGGGTTTTGAAACTCGGCGGCGACTTCGCGCAGGATATGCAGGCTTTCGGCTTCTAACCGATCGAGATGGGACAGTGAGCTATTCAAGGCAGCAGCAACGCAATTTCGATGCTGCAGAGAGTATCAGCTGGACTTGCTGCCTCGGAGCTGTAAGACATTCGCAGGTGGCATAAAGGCATCACTGCGCGCGCCATTCCAGAAATCCCGAAACACTGCATGTCCGGGGTCTTCGTCACCGAGCAGTACCCCCGGCGCAAGGTAGCGGTAGCGCGCTGCCAGCGAGCGCACCTCGGTGGGCGACACCCGGCGCAGGATGTGTTCCGGCCCCAATTGGTCGGGGTGGCTCAACCCCGCCGCGCACAGCAAGTCACGTAGCGCACGTAGGGTGTTGTCGTGAAACTCATACACGCGGGTGGTTTTGTCGGGCACATCCAGATGCTTCCAGCGCGATGGGTCTTGGGTGGCAATCCCGGTGGGGCAGCGGTTGGTATGGCAACTGAGGGATTGAATGCAGCCCAATGCAAACATGTAGCCACGCGCAGCGTTGCACCAATCGGCCCCCATCGCCAAGGTGCGCGCAATATCAAACGCACTGGTGATTTTGCCGGCGGCACCCAGCTTGATGCTGTCGCGCAAATTGATGCCCACCAAGGTGTTATGCACCAGCATCAAACCTTCGTGCATGGGCACACCGACGTGATCGACAAACTCTGCCGGTGCTGCGCCAGTGCCGCCTTCTGCGCCATCGACCACGATGAAATCGGGCAGGATGCCGCTTTCGTGCATGGCTTTGGCGATCCCAAACCATTCCCACGGGTGACCAATGGCCAGTTTGAAGCCGGTGGGCTTGCCTCCCGACAACTCACGCAAATGGGCGACAAATTGCAGCAGCTCAAGCGGCGTGGAGAATGCCGAATGACGCGCCGGCGAGACGCAATCCTGGCCCATCGGGACATCGCGGGTGGCGGCAATTTCGGCGCTGAGTTTGGCCGCCGGCAACACCCCGCCATGGCCAGGCTTTGCGCCCTGCGACAGCTTGACCTCGATCATTTTCACCTGCGCATCACGCGCCTGTTCGGTGAAGCGCTGGGCATTGAAACTGCCGTCATGATTGCGGCAACCAAAATAGCCCGAACCCAATTCCCACACCAAATCCCCGCCGGCTTCGCGGTGATACGGCGAAATCGAGCCTTCGCCGGTGTCGTGATAGAACCCGCCCCGTTTGGCACCGCCATTGAGTGCGCGAATGGCCGCTGCCGACAATGCACCGAAACTCATCGCGGAAATATTGAAGACACTGGCCGAGTACGGCTGTGCGCAACCTTCGCCAATGGTGATGCGAAAATCGTGATTGGCCATCTCGGCCGGTGCCATCGAATGGTTGATCCATTCGTAATCCACGCCGTACACGTCCTGCAAGGTGCCAAACGGGCGCACATCGTTGACGTGTTTGGCGCGTTGGTAGATCAGCGCGCGTTGCTCGCGGGAAAACGGCACGCGCTCGGTATCGGACTGGATGAAGTACTGCCGCATCTCCGGGCCGATGGTTTCCAGCCCATAACGAAAATGTGCCAACAGCGGATAATTGCGGCGCAGCGTGCTCTTGTGCTGCAACAGATCCACGCTGCCCAGCAGCGCCAGACCACCAAAGATGCCCACCCCCCACCACCAATGCGGGTGCCACGTCGCCAGCAACAAAGCCAGCAAGGTCAACACGATACTTGCGATATAAGCGGTGTAGCGCGACATGGCAGCTCCGGCATGAGCGGTGGTGCCTGGGGAGGGAATCGAACCCTCATGGTCTTGCGACCGACGGATTTTAAGTCCGGTGCGTCTACCGATTTCGCCACCCAGGCATGCGCGCAAGCTTACTGCATGGCAGTCATTGCCTGCCGAAAAAAACGAAGCCCCGCAGTGGCGAGGCTTCGAACACACTGGAGCGGGAAAAGGGACTCGAACCCTCGACCCCGACCTTGGCAAGGTCGTGCTCTACCAACTGAGCTATTCCCGCATAAATTTTGGAGGCCGAGGTCGGAATTGAACCGGCGTACGCGGATTTGCAGTCCGCTGCATAACCACTCTGCCACCCGGCCGGATGACGCAATACAACCAAACACTTAAACAATAAAGCCCCACGAATGGGGCTTCGCTGAAACTGGAGCGGGAAAAGGGACTCGAACCCTCGACCCCGACCTTGGCAAGGTCGTGCTCTACCAACTGAGCTATTCCCGCGTTGAGCCCACTATTGTACGGAAAGTTTCGATTGAGTCAACGCCTGTATTTCAACTTTTTTCATCGCCGGCAATCAGTGAAGGCCAAGCCGCGCGCAGGTACTCAAACCCTGACCACAACGTCAGCAGCGCGGATGCCGCCAGTAGCCATTCGCCAATCAAGAAAATCGGAAAGCCCAGCAAGGGCTCGCGGTACAGCAAAAAACCCAGCGCGATCATCTGTACCGTGGTCTTGACCTTGCCCACCATCGCCACCGCAACTTTGGCCCGCAGCCCCAATTCGGCCATCCACTCGCGCAATGCGGAAACCGCGATCTCGCGGCCAATGATCACGCTGGCCCACAGCGCCATCCACACGGTGTGATGGTGTTGCACGGTGATGACCAGCGCGGTGGACACCATCAGCTTGTCGGCCACCGGATCCAAAAATGCGCCGAACCGGGAAAACTGCTGGTAGCGGCGCGCGATCCAGCCATCCAGCCAATCGGTGATGGACGCTAAGGCAAAAATCGCGGTGGCGGCGATATTGGTCCAGCGGTAATCGAGGTAGTACACCACCACCAATACCGGAATCAGCGCGATGCGCGCCAAGGTCAACCACGTTGGGATGGTGAAGGTCATGCAGGCATTCTACTGGTCACTCGCATGCACTGCGGCATCGACCATGCCATGCAAGCTATTCCAGATGCGTTCGGCCAATGCGCGATTGACGCCATCGACACGCGCGATGTCATCCACCGCCGCCGCGCGCAACGCTGGCAGGCCACCAAAATGCTTGAGCAAGGCCGCGCGCCGACGTGGGCCGATGCCGGCGATATCTTCCAACCGGCTGGTGCTGCGCGCCTTTTGGCGCTTGCCACGATGCCCGGTGATGGCAAAGCGATGCGCCTCGTCGCGCACTTGTTGCACCAGTTGCAACGCTGGTGAAGCCGCGCCCGGCTGCACTTCGCGCGCATCTGGCAGCAGCAGGGTTTCATCACCGGCTTTGCGCGCCGGGCCCTTGGCCACGCCCACCAGGACCACGCCAAACAGACCGGCTTCGCGCAACACATCGCGGGCCTGCGCCACCTGCCCGGCCCCGCCATCAATCAACAGCACATCAGGCAGCACGATCTCGGGCTGACCTTCCGCCGCTGGGCGAAAGCGCCGTTGCAAGGCTTGGTGCATGGCCGCGTAGTCATCGCCCGGCTCGATCCCGCTGATGTTGTAGCGCCGGTATTGCTTGCGCAGTGGGCCTTGCGCATCAAACACCACGCACGAGGCCACGGTGGCCTCGCCCATGGTGTGGCTGATGTCGAAACACTCGATTCGCGCCGGCGACTCTTGCATCCCCAGCAACACGCGCAACGCCTCCACGCGCGCCTGCTGCGCGCTACTGCTGGTCAACTCGGTGGCCAGCGCCAGTTGCGCGTTGCGCCGCGCCATCTCCACATGCGCGGCGCGTTCGCCACGCACATTGCTGCGCAGTTCAATTTTGCGGCCGGCGTGCTCGCCCAGCGCGTGTTCGATCAACGCACGCTCTGGGATGTCGTGCTCCAACACGATCTCGCTGGGCGGCGGTTGCTCGGCGTAGTACTGCGATACGAACGCGGCCAGTACTTCCGGTGCGCTGTCCTCGCCATTGGTTTTCGGGAAAAACGCGCGGGTGCCCAAGTTGCGGCCATCGCGAAACGCCAGCAACAGCACGCAGGCGGCGGCACCCTGCATGGCCACCGCAAGCACGTCGAGGTCGGCGCTGCGGCCATCCACAAACTGACGCACCTGCAATTTACGAATGCCGGCAATCAAATCGCGCAGGCGTGCGGCCTCTTCAAACGCCAATGCTTCGCTGGCAGCGGCCATTGCGTGCTCCAGCTCGCCGGTCAGTGCGTCGCTGCGGCCTTCCAAAAACAACGTGGCGCGGCGAACCGATTCGGCGTAGTCGCCAGCTTCGATCAAACCCACGCAAGGCGCACTGCAACGGCCAATCTGGTATTGCAGGCAAGGCCGGCTGCGATTGTTGAACACACTGTCTTCGCAGCTACGCAGGCGAAACAGTTTTTGCATCATGTTCAAGGTGTCGCGCACCGCACCCGTGCTGGGGTAAGGGCCAAAATAACGCCCTGGCAGCGAGCGCGGGCCACGATGCAGGCCCAGCCGTGGCGTGGCCTCCTTGGTTAGTAAAATGTAGGGGTAGCTTTTGTCGTCGCGCAGCAACACGTTGTAGCGCGGCTTCAGCGATTTGATCAGCTGGTTTTCCAGCAACAAGGCATCCGCTTCGCTACGGGTGACGGTAACCTCCATCCGCACCACCTGCGCCAGCATCGCCATGATCCGCGCGACTTTGGGGGTGGCGTTGAAGTAGCTGCTGACGCGATTGCGCAATGCACGCGCCTTGCCGACGTACAGCACACCATCGGCGGCATCAAACATCCGATACACACCCGGCACCAACGGCAACGCGGCGGCGAATGCGCGGCCGTCGAATACCGGCGGGGTTGGTGTGGGCGTGCTCATGGCCGGTTGCCGCGCCTGCTCAGAAGCGCCGCTGGCGTACCCGCTCCACAATCTCGGCGGCGGCGTTGTCGATCAATTTATAGGCATGCTCAAAATCGCGCGCGCTGCCGTAGTACGGGTCGGGCACGTCTTTTTTGCCCAGCCCGGCCCAGTCCAGCAACAGCTCCACTTGTGCATGCGAGGTGCGCGGCTTGCGTATGCGCGCATCGTGCAAGATGGTGCGGTCAGCGCACAGCAACACATCGAAGGCGTCGAAATCTTCCAGCGTCAGTCGACGCGCGCGCAACATGGAAATATCCACACCGTGCTTGTTCGCACAGGCAATCGCGCGCGAATCCGGCGGCTGCCCCACATGCGAATCGCCGGTGCCTACCGAGTCCACCCGCGCTTGCGCGCTTAGCCCGGCTTGTTCCAGTTGCACACGCAGCACACCTTCGGCGGTGGGGGATCGGCAGATATTGCCCAGGCACACCATCAGGATGGAAAACGGTCTTGTCACAGTCGCCACGTGGCTATTGCTCCATAAAAATCTGCTGCGCGCGGGCCAAGTCGTCCGGCGTATCCACCCCGGGTGGAAATGGCGAGGGTGCCAAGGCCACCGCGATGCGCCAGCCGGCAGCGAGTGCGCGCAATTGTTCCAATGCTTCGGTGCGCTCAAGCGCGCTCACCGGCAAAGCCGCAAACGCACGCAATGCCGCCACGCGATAGCCATAGATGCCGATATGCCGCAGCCATTGGCCTTGTGGCATCACGCTGCGGTCGCGCGCAAAGGCGTCGCGCGGATACGGAATGGGTGCGCGGCTAAAATACAGCGCATCGCCACTGCCGGCACGCACCACCTTCACGGCATTGGGGTCTAGCAAGGTGGCGATTTCGGTGATGGGGGCCGCGAGCGTGGCGATCCCTGCGCCACTGCTGGCCACGGTATGAGCCACGCAGGCAATCCCATCGGCGGGTGCGAAGGGTTCATCGCCTTGCAGATTGACCACGATGGCATCATCCCCCCAGCCCGCCAGTTGCGCGCACTCGGCCAGGCGATCGGTGCCGGAGGCATGTTCGGGCGAGGTCATCGCCACGTTCACACCGCTGCCGTGCAGCGCCTCGGCAATGCGCGCATCGTCGGTGGCCACCCACACCGCGCTTGCGCCGGCGGCCAAGGCGCGCCTGGCAACGTGCAGCACCATCGGTTCGCCACCGATAAGGCGCAAGGGTTTGCCGGGCAGGCGCGAGGCCGCGTAGCGGGCGGGAATGGCAACGATGAAATCAGCGGGCGTCATGGCTTGCATTATCGCCTGCCACCGCAGCCGCGGGGATACGCTGCAACAGCGCTGCCCAAAACGCTTCCGGCAACTGCGCCTGAACCGGCACCGCCCATGCTTGCGGCAGCGCAAATGCAGTGCACTTCACTGCATCTTTTTCGGTCATCAAGATGGGTAAGGGACTGCCAAAATCGATGTCTTGTTCGGTGTAGGCGTGATGGTCGGGGAAGGCATGCGGCACCACCGCCAACCCGGCATCGCGCAGCATCGAAAAAAATCGCTCGGGCTCACCAATCCCGGCCACGGCATGCACGCGCTGGCCGCTGAAGGCGCGCAGTGACAATGCGCGGCCACCGGCCAAGGGACGTAGCTCGCCAATGCCCAGCGCCATCGGCCATTCGTTGGCTGTGCTAGCGGCTGGTGTCGCGGCCACCCCTAGATTCAGCACGCGAAATTGACAGTCCGCGGCGCGCTCGATGGGTTCGCGTAGAGGGCCGGCCGGCAGCAGCCGACCATTGCCGTAGCGGCGGCGTACGTCCAAAACTTCGATTTCGATATCGCGCGCCAAACGATAGTGCTGCAACCCATCATCGCAGACGATGATGTTGCAACCCGCCTGGCGCAAGGCCTGCGCTGCGGCGACGCGATTACGATCCACCCGCACCTTGACGCCACACGCTTGCGCGATCAGCAAGGGCTCATCGCCACAATCTGCCGCATCCATGCCGGGGACAACCCAACGCGGTGTGTTGGCGTGGCGCCGGCCATAACCACGGCTGGCCACGCCGGGCGTCCAGCCCGCCGCCTGCAAGCGCGCCACAAGTGCCAGTACCAACGGCGTTTTACCGCTGCCGCCAGCCACAAGATTACCCACCACGATCACCGGCACGCCCGGGTGTTGTTTGCGCAACAGCCCATGCCGAAATGCAGCGCGGCGCAGCGCCGTGATGCCGGCGTACACCACCGACAACAGCCGCGCAGACAGCGGTGGCGCGCTGCCATCAAACCACCACGATGGCGCTTGCTGCGGCAGCCGCGAACGCCTCAAACGGCAGCCTCGCGAAATTGCATTGCGTGCAGATGCGCGTACAAACCGCCGCGTGCCAGCAACGCCACGTGGGTGCCCTGCTCGACCAACCGGCCCTCGTCCAAGACCAGCACCTGGTCGGCGTGCTCGATGGTGGACAAGCGATGCGCGATGACCAAGGTGGTGCGGTCGGGAATAAGCTTGGCCAGCGCCTCTTGCACCAGCCGTTCGGATTCGTTGTCGAGCGCGGCGGTGGCCTCGTCCAAAATCAGAATCGGCGCGTCTTTCAGGATGGCGCGGGCGATGGCCAAACGCTGGCGCTGGCCGCCGGACAATTTGCCGCCTTTGGCACCAATGGCTGTATCCACCCCATCCGGCAACTGGGCCACAAACTCCATAGCATTGGCAGCACGCAATGCCTCTGCAACCGCTGCGGCATCGGCCTGCTGCAACTCGCCGTAGGCCACATTACGGGCCACGCTGGCATCAAACAACATCACCTGTTGGCCCACCATCGCCACCTGCCGGCGTAAATCGGCCAATGCATACGCACTCAGCGGATGGCCATCCAGCAAAATCTGGCCACTTTCCGGCTCATAAAAACGCGGGATCAATTTGACCAAGGTCGATTTGCCACTGCCTGAGCGTCCGACAATCGCGGTGACGGTGCCGGGCCGCGCGGTAAAGCTGATGTCAGCCAAAGCCGCCTGCCCCTGCCCGGGGTAGCGCGCCTGCACCCCGCAAAACGTCAACACACCCTGCGTGCGTTGCAGCGGGCGGGTGCCGGTATCGACCTCGTCGGCGGCGTCCAGCACGCTGAATAAACGCTCGGCCGACACAATCCCGCGTTGCAACATGCCCTGCACATTGGTCAGTTGTTTCAATGCCGGGATGATTGCCATCATCGCCAACATCAGCTGCACAAACCCGCCTGCGGTCAGCCGCCCGTCGATGGCCTCGCGGCCGGCAAAAAACAGCATCAAGGCCAAGCCCACCGCACCGGTCAATTGCACCACTGCCGATGAAATACTGCGGGTGGCTTCCACTTTCAAATTCAGCCGCAGGTATTCATTGGCGAGGCTGGAATAGCGCGCCATTTCAACTGCCTGCGCGCCATATACCTTCACTTCCTGTTGATTGGACAGGGCTTGGTCGGCGGCCAGCATGAGCTCGGTTGAGCTTTCTTGTACGCGATGACCAAAGCGGCGATAACGCTTGCCGACTTTATCCATCAACCAAGCAATCGCCGGTGCCAGCAACAGCACCACCAAGGTCACCCGCCAACTGGCATACAGCATGACCGCCAGCATTGACACCACCTGCAACGACTGTTGCAGCATGACCTTGGCCGAATCAATCGCGGCCTGCGCCACTTGATCGCTGTCTGAGCCCAACCGCACCAGCATCGATGGCACCGGTTCGGAATCAAACCGCAGGCCCGGCAGGCGCAGGTATTTGGCCATCGCACCCACCCGCATATCGCGTGCGATGCCACGCCCGGCCTTGGCCATGAACACGTCGCTTAGATACCCAGACAAGCCACGCACTACGAAGATACCAACGATGGCCAGTGGCAGCAGTAGGCTAAATTCCTGATTGCGGGCGACGAAGGTTTCATCGACCATGGGCTTGGTCAGCAGGCCAAATGCAGCGGCCGCGGCACCTTCCAGCAGCATGCCTAACGCCGCCACCAGCAGCACACCACGGTAAAGCCGGGTAAACCCCATCAATCGGCGATAGATCACCCACGGGGTACTGCTGTCGGTCACGGGTTGGCCCCTGCCGTGGCCGCCGACGGCGCAGTGGCATTGGCAATTTTATGGAAGCCCAATTGGCCCAAGGCCTCGTAGGTGGTCACCACCGCCTGCCACGGGGTGCGTGCATCGGCGCGAATCAGCACGGTGCGGCTGCGATCTTCGCCAGCCACGGCACGTAGGGCTTGCTTGAGGGCATCCACATCCGTGCGCAGCACCTCGCGATCACCCACGAAGTAGCGCCCTTGCGCATTGATCAAAATTGACAATGGCTGCGCCTGCGCTGTGGCCGGCTGCCCATCGGCGCGCGGCAGTTCCAGTTTCAATACCGAGCGTGTGTCGAATGTGGTGGTCACCACGAAAAAAATCAGCAGGCACAGCAATACGTCGATCAGCGGGATCAAATTGATCTCAGGCGTGTCGTCGTCGCGGTAATCACGTATGCGCATGCGGACTCGCCTTATGGCTTTTTACGGGCATTGCCCGCCGTTGCCGCTGCGGTGTCTTCCAATACATCGCCCAGGCGCATCGCCTCGTGCTCCATATCAACGATATAGCTGGCGATGCGGCCACGAAAATAGCGATGGAAGGCCAAGGCCGGGATCGCCACGATCATGCCGGTGGCGGTGCAGACCAAGGCCTTGCCGATACCGCCGGCCAGTTGATTGGCATCACCAATACCATGATCGAGGATGCCAAGGAACATCTGGATCATGCCCACCACAGTGCCGAACAGGCCCAACAAGGGGCCGGCAGCGGCAATCGTGCCCAGCGAGTTCAAAAAGCGCTCCATCTTGTGCACTAGATGCCGGCCAACGTCTTCGACCCGCTCGCGCATGACCTCGCGACCGCGTTGGCGCACGTCTAACTGCGCCGCCAGCAAAGCCCCCAGCGGGGAATTGGAGCGTAACGAGTCGATATGTGCCTGCTCCAGCGGCTTGCCCTTGGCTACCCACACGCGCACTTCGTCGCCCAATCCGGGTGGCAGCACGCGCTCGCGACGCAAGCTCCAAAAACGCTCGACCACAATAGCCAATGCTGCCACGGTCAACAGCAATAGCGGGATCATGGGCCAGCCACCGGCCTTGATCAGTTCCAGCACGTCGTCATCCTTCGACCCTCATGGCCGCAAAAATTCAGGTGCGTAGCATAGCCCAGCCGCCTGCCCGCGCCGCTGTACCGCATCCCACAACCGCGGCAGATCGGCCCGGCGTTCGCGCATTTGCAGGCCACGCGCGCTCAGCCAGACGCGCATTGCGCCTGAGCGCGCGGTGTCCAGCACTTCTGCCCCGGCATCGCACCAACGGCGTACCACGCCCGCACGCGGGTGTTGAAACCGGTTGTCCGCGCCGGAAGACACCAATGCCAGCCGCGCGCCGGTTGCCGCTATAAAACCGGCATCCGAGGACCCCGCACTGCCGTGATGCGGCACAATCACCACCTCGTTATGCAACATGTCAGCTTGCTGGCCCAGCAGTTTGCGTTCGACATACTGGCCGATATCGCCCGCCAGCAAAGCACTGCCGTGCGCGGTTTCGACACGCAGCACGCAACTGGATTCATTATCCAAATACGGAATGCCCTCGGCGGGATGCAGGATGCGAAACCGCACGCCATCCCATTGCCAGCTCTGCCCGGCCAGGCAATGCGCCGTCCCGCGCGTGGGGCTGCCGGTGGGAACCAACACACGCGGCATCGGGAAAGCAGCAGAGACCGCTTGCAAACCACCGGCGTGGTCGTTGTCGCCATGACTGACGATGGCCGCATCCAACCGCGCCACGCCCAGTGCATGCAAGGCCGGAATCACCGCACGCTCGCCGGCGTCATAGCCATCGCGCACCGCTGGACCCATGTCGTATAGCAGGCTGTGATGTGCGGTGCGTACCAGCACCGACAAGCCCTGCCCCACATCGATGACCGTGAGCTCGACTTCGCCGGCGGCGGGTAACTCCCGTGCCGGCAGCAGCAGCGGCAACCACAACAGAAGTGCCAGTGGCTTGCCCGGCAAGCCGCGCGGCAGCAACAGCCAAAATGCCGAAAATATTGCCAATGGCAGTGCAAACCAGCGCGCTTCGGGCAGCCACGTCATCGCCAACGGACTGTCGGCAATCCACGCCAGTGGCGGCCACAACAGATCAAAACACCACGCTGCGGCTTGCCAGCACACTGCGCCGCTCCCCGCATGCAAGGTATCCAGCAATACCCCTAGCAGGCTCAGTGGCACCACCACCAGACTCCACCACGGCACCGCCGCCAAATTGGCCAATGGCCCTGCAAACGAAGCCTGCCCAAACAGCAGCACGGTCAGCGGCAACAACCCAATGCTGGCCACCGCTTGTGCGGCAAAAAATCCGCGCAACATTGGCCACACGCCCTTGTCCGGTTGCCCCGGCAAGCACCACAGCAACCACGCCACACCGGCAAAGCTCAACCAAAACCCTGCCCCCAGCACGGCCAGCGGATCGAGTAATAGCAACACGATGCAGCCCAGCGCCAAGGTGTCGGCCATGCGCTGACGACGCCGCAGGCAACGGGCCAGCACCAACACCGCGATCATCACCACAGTGCGCAAGGTGGGCACCGCCATTCCGGTGAGCAAGGCATAGCCCATCGCGCCCAGCACGGCACCGGCACCCGCCGCGAATGGCCGTGGCAGCACCCGGCATAACGCTGGCAGCAACCACCAAAATATCCCCGTCAGCAGGGCGCAAAAGCCCGCCACCAAGCCGACGTGAAAACCGGAAATCGCGATCAGGTGGGTCAATCCAGCCGCACGCAAACGCGCCCAGTCGGCATCGTCCAGTGCGCGGGTATCGCCCAATGCCAGCGCCCGCACATAGCGTGAGGATGTGGCCGGCACGGCCTTGGCAATCCGCGCGCTCATGGCTTCGCGCCACGCATCGATCCCCGCCGGCCCGGCTAAACGCCGCGCACGTGCCGGCTTTTGCACAAACCCCGTCGCCACAATGCGTGCGGCCAATGCGTATTTTTCGGCATCGCTGCCACCGGGGTTGCGCAGGCCACGCGGGGCGCGCAGCTTGACCGGGAACTCCCAGCGGCTGCCGGCTTGCAAGCGCGCGCGTGGGCGCGGGTCATCGTCATACCATGCCAGCCGCAGCCGCTGTCCACGCAGCACGGCAGGTTGTGTGCTGGCCGCATCGACCACGAATTCAAAACTGCTGCTGCGCACTTCGTGTATCGGCAATTCGACGATTTGCCCACGGATCAGTTGCGGCATGCCCTGCATCGCCGGAGGCAGTTGCGCATGCAACACCTGCGCTGCCTGCAAACCCGCAAAGGACAGCCCCAACAGCAACACCCCAAGTGGCCGCAGATGCCCGCTGCGCCAGCTAAGCCACGCCCCACCCAACAAGCCCAGCCACAACAGCCAGTCCGGCGGCAGTGCTGGCAACAGCAGGCCAAGGGTGACCCCAGCCAGCAATGCCGCTGCGCACAGGGGGCCAAACAGAGGCAGCGTTGCGCGATGGCCGATGCTGCCGGCCTGCGCCCAGTGCGCCCA
>Ga0116192_1000349_pt1 | contig 35773 bp, 28 predicted proteins | sample AD_UKC113_MetaG_FD_89876 | JGI IMG/M metagenome (GOLD analysis project Ga0116192, IMG submission 89876) | Active sludge microbial communities of municipal wastewater-treating anaerobic digesters from Hong Kong - AD_UKC113_MetaG | ecosystem: Engineered > Bioreactor > Anaerobic > Digestate...
ATGCAACAAAACTTTCTGGAGCAAATGGATGTTTGAAGGTAAGACCCTCCTCATCACCGGCGGCACCGGCTCGTTCGGCAACGCCGTGCTGCGCCGCTTCTTGCAAACCGATATCGGCGAGATCCGCATCTTCAGTCGTGATGAAAAGAAGCAGGACGACATGCGTAAGCGCTATGCGTCGGACAAGCTGAAGTTCTACATTGGCGATGTGCGTGACCCGGCCAGTGTGATGAGTGCGATGCGCGGGGTGGACTATGTGTTTCATGCGGCGGCGTTGAAGCAGGTGCCGTCGTGCGAGTTCCATCCGCTGGAGGCGGTCAAGACCAATGTGCTGGGCACCGAAAACGCCACCGAGGCGGCGGTGCAGTGCGGGGTCAAGCGGATGATCTGCCTGAGTACCGACAAGGCGGTGTATCCCATCAATGCGATGGGTATTTCCAAGGCGATGATGGAAAAAGTCTTTGTTGCCAAATCGCGCAATGTGGATCCGGCCAAAACCACCATCTGCGGCACGCGCTACGGCAATGTGATGGCCTCGCGTGGGTCGGTGATTCCGCTGTTCGTCAATCAGATCCATGCGGGGCAGCCGATCACCATCACCGATCCGGACATGACGCGTTTCATGATGACCTTGGACGATGCGGTGGACTTGGTGTTGTATGCCTTTGCGCATGGCAATAGCGGCGACATCTTTGTACAGAAGGCACCTGCGGCGACCATGCACACCTTGGCCGTAGCCTTGACGCAGTTGCTGGGCCGGCCTGATCACGAGGTGCGCATCATCGGCACCCGGCATGGCGAGAAGAAGCACGAAACCTTGCTCAGCCGCGAAGAAATGACCCAAGCCGAAGACTTGCCGGGGTACTTCCGGGTGCGCCCGGACTTGCGTGACCTGAACTATGGCAAGTTTGTGGAGCAAGGCGAGCAGCGCATCAGTGAGGCGCAGGATTACACCTCGGCCAACACCGAGCGTTTGGACGTAGAGGGCATGAAGGCCTTGTTGATGAAACTGGACTTCATCCGTGACTTGGTGGCGGGCCGCCCCGCGCAGCCGGTGGATTGATGATGCACGTACTGATCACCGGCGCCGACGGGTTTATCGGCAAAAATTTGCGGGTGGCGCTGGGTGAGCACGCCGCGTTCAGCGTGTTGCCCATCACCCGTGCCAGCAGCGATGCCGAGCTAGCCGCAGCGGTGGCGCAAGCCGATGCGGTGGTGCATTTGGCAGGCGTCAACCGGCCGCAAGACCCCGCTGAATTTGCTACTGGCAATGCCGACTTCACCGCGCGCTTATGCGCCTTGTTGACGCAGGACGGGCGTGCGCTGCCGGTCGCGTTTGCGTCGTCGGTGCAGGCGGTGCGCGACAACGCCTACGGCACCAGCAAGCGCGCGGCGGAAGCGCACTTGACGGCGTATGCCGATGCCACCGGTGCCGCCGTTGCGTTGTATCGTTTGGCCAATGTGTTTGGTAAATGGTCACGGCCCAATTACAACTCGGCAGTGGCCACGTTTTGCCACAACATTGCACGCGGCTTGCCAATCCGCATCGATGACCCGGCGGCGGCGCTGCAACTGGTGTACATCGACGATGTGGTGGCCGAGGTCGTGCGCTTTTTGCAGGCACCGGGGCAGGGTGCGCGGCAGTGGGATGCCGGGCCGGTGTACACCACCACCGTGGGCGAATTGGCGCGGCAAATTGAAGCGTTCAACGAGGTGCGCAATAGCTTGCTCAGCGAGCGCGTGGGCACCGGCTTGGTGCGCGCACTGTATGCCACCTATGTCAGCTTCCTGCCGCCCGAGGCCTTCAGCTACGGCGTGCCGAAACATGGCGATGCGCGTGGCGTGTTTGTGGAGATGCTGAAAACCCCGGATTGCGGGCAGTTTTCTTTTTTCACCGCGCACCCCGGCATCACCCGGGGTGGTCATTACCATCACAGCAAAACCGAAAAGTTTTTGGTGATCAATGGGCGCGCGCGCTACCGCTTCCGGCACCTGCTCACTGACGAGATGTTTGCCGTCGAAAGTGATGGCGATACGCCCTTGGTCGTGGACACCATCCCCGGCTGGGTGCACGACATCACCAATATCGGCGACGATACGTTGGTGGTGATGCTGTGGGCCAACGAAATCTTCGATAGACAGAAGCCGGATACGGTGGCGAGTACGCTTGCTTGACTTCGGTGCCGATCCTTGCAAGATATACGTTTCAATAATGTATATCTTGGGGTGCTGACCATGAAAGTCGCGAAATGGGGCAACAGCCTAGCTGTGCGTTTGCCTGCTGCGATGGTGGAGCGCCTGCAACTGGTGGATGGCGATGAAATCGAGGTTCGTGCGGATGATCCTCGTACCTTGACGGTCGCCAAGAAGCCGAGCATCGATGAGCTGTTCGCGCGAGTACGCAAGCTGCGCGGGGCGATACCCAAGGGTTACGCATTCGATCGCGAACAGGCCAATGGACGCTGATCCATTCTTCGATAGCAACGTGCTGTTGTACCTGGTTTCGGAGGATTTGGCCAAAGCCAATCGTGCAGAGGCTTTGCTGGCAAGCGGCGGCACGATCAGTGTGCAGGTGCTCAACGAAGTGTCAAACGTCGCTGTGCGTAAGCACGGCATGACGTGGCTGCAGGTAGACACCTTGTTGCAACTGGTGCGGACACTGTGCCGGGTCGAACCATTGACCGAAATCACCTACGACCTGGGCCGACAATTGGCGGAGCGTTATCGGCTTTCCGTTTACGATGCCATGATCGTGGCAGCGGCACTGCTGGCCGGTACGGACACGCTGTACAGCGAAGACATGCACGACGGTTTGCTGATCGAGGAGCGGTTGCGCATTCGTAACCCGTTTCGCGCCCGTTCCGTGCAGGACGCCCTTGAAACACACCATGGTGGATGATGGACGCTAACGCATGAACACCCGCAAATTGAAAGTTGCCACGATTGTAGGGACCCGCCCGGAAATCATCCGCTTGTCGCGGGTATTGGCGGCGCTGGATCGCCATTGCGAGCATGTGCTGGTGCATACCGGGCAGAATTACGATTACGAATTGAACGGGATTTTTTTTGACGATCTCGGTATCCGCAAACCCGATGTATTTTTGGAGGCGGCCGGTGCCACCGGCGCGGAAACCATCGGCAAGGTCATCATCGCCGCTGATGCAGCGCTGGCCGCTATTCAACCAGATGCAGTGCTGGTGCTGGGCGACACCAATAGCTGCCTGGCGGTGATCCCGGCCAAGCGCCGCAAGATTCCCACCTTCCACATGGAGGCCGGCAATCGCTGCTTCGACATGCGCGTGCCCGAAGAAATCAACCGCCGGATTGTGGACCACACCGCCGATATCAACCTGACCTATAGCGATATCGCGCGGCAGTATTTATTGGCCGAAGGATTGCCGCCGGATCGCGTGATCAAGACCGGCAGCCCGATGTTTGAAGTGTTGAATCATTACGCGCCTGCGATTGCGAGTTCCGATGCATTGCAGCGTTTGGGTCTGACGGCGGGGCGCTACTTTGTGGTGAGTGCGCACCGCGAGGAAAATATCGAATCCGATCGCAACTTTGCCGGATTGGTGGAGATTCTCAATGCGGTGGCGGCGCGTTATGACATGCCGGTGGTGGTGTCCACGCATCCACGCACCCGCAAGCGCATCGACGCAATGGGGGTTCGCTTCCATCCACATGTGAGCTTGCTCAAGCCATTGGGCTTCAGCGATTACGTGCGCCTGCAACGCGATGCGTGGGCGGTGCTGTCCGATAGCGGCACGATCAACGAAGAGGCATCGGTGTTGAACTTCCGCGCACTCAATCTGCGCGATGCGCATGAGCGCCCCGAGGGCATGGAAGAAGCCGTCGTCATGCTCACCGGCATGCATGTGGAACGGGTGATGCAGTGCTTGAGCATCCTTGAAACCCAGCCCATGGGCGCAGACCGCCTGCTGCGGCAAGTGGCCGACTACAGCATGCCCAATGTGTCCGACAAGGTGGTGCGCATTCTTCACAGCCATGTGGATTATGTGAACCGGGTGGTCTGGAAGCGTTACTGATGCGGCTGTTGTTGGTGGCAGATACCTACCCGCCGGCGCGGATTTCCGGTGCGCTGCAAATGCGCGACATGGCCCACGCACTGGCGGCACAGGGACACCAGCCATTGGTGTTGACCCCCGCGCACAATGGCGCAGCCGGTTTGCAAACGATCGATGGCGTGCAGGTGTTGCGGGTACCCGCAGCCAGGACCAAGGATGTGCCGTATTGGCGACGCACCTTGGCCGAGCTGGTGTTGCCATGGGTGCTGCTGCGCGGGCTGCGCCGCAGTGCATTGCGTGATGTGCAGTGGGAGGGTGTGGTGTGGTATTCACCCACCATTTTTCTGGGCCCCCTGGTGAAGGCGATCAAGCGCAAACATGGGTGCCCGGCCTACCTCATCGTGCGTGACCTGTTTCCCGACTGGGCGGTGGATGCGGGGGTGCTGCGCAAGGGCGGGCTGGCGTATCGATGCTTCAAAGCGGTCGAGCGTTTTCAATATCGACAAGCCGACATCATCGGCGTGCAGACGCCTTCAAACGCGCCACTGGTGGCCAAGGACACACTGGGTGATGCGCGCATCACGGTGCTGCATAACTGGTTATCCGCACCCATTCCAAATACAGCGTTGCCCTCACCTGCGCTGGGTGCCTTGGAGGGGCGCGTCAACTTTGTCTATACCGGCAATATGGGTGTAGCGCAGGATATGGATGCGTTTGTCAGCTTGGCCCAGCGGATGCAAGATCGCAGCGATGTGGGCTTTGTGTTTGTCGGTCGCGGCAGCGAAACCGAGCGGTTGAAGTTGGTGGCGCAATCACTGCCCAATCTATTGGTGTTGGACGAAGTGGAACCTGCCGTATTGCCGGCATTGCTGGCGCGTTGCCACGTGGGGATTGTGGCCCTGCATCCGGCGCATCACACCCACAATATCCCCGGCAAGTTGCTGACGTATTTGCATGCAGGCCTGCCGGTACTGGCGCGGGTCAACCCCAACAACGACTTGCTGGGACTGGTGGAACACGAACAGGTGGGGCTGGTGGTCGCGGGGGACAGCGCCGCACTGCTGCATGCGCATGCTTTGCATTTGGTTGACGATGCCGCAATGCGCGCGCAGATGGGGCAAGCCGGGGTCGCGTTGGCTGCCCGCATGTTTTCTCCGCAAAGCGCCGCCCGCGAGGTGGCACAGCAGTTGGCAAACACCCGCAACACACAGATCACCCCCACGTAGAATGTGCGGATGGATACAAATATGAAGGTTCTAGTCACCGGCACCGCCGGTTTTATCGGCTCGCACGTCGCGCAGGTGTTGCTGGCACGTGGCGATACCGTCATCGGTATCGACAATCTCAACGACTACTACGATGTGACCTTGAAGCAGGCGCGACTGGCGCGCTTCAGCGGGCATCCAAATTACATCCATGTGCAGGCCGATCTGGCCGACCGCGCAGCGGTGGAACAGACGTTTGCGACGCATAAGCCTGATCGCGTAATCAATCTTGCCGCGCAGGCGGGGGTGCGTTACGCGGCGGAAAACCCGCATGTGTACGTGCAAAGCAACGTCACCGGCTTTTTGCATATTCTGGAAGGCTGCCGCCATCACGGTGTGCAGCACTTGGTGTATGCCTCCACCAGCTCGGTGTATGGCGCCAACACCAATATGCCGTTTTCAGAGCACAACGCTACCGAGCATCCGCTGACGCTGTACGCGGCCACCAAGAAAGCCAACGAGCAGATGGCGCATAGCTACGCGCATCTGTACGGTATCCCGACTACCGGCCTGCGGTTTTTCACCGTGTACGGGCCGTGGGGCCGCCCAGATATGGCGCTGTTTCTATTTACCAAAGCGATTCTGGATGGCCAGCCGATCCGCGTGTTCAATCACGGCAAGCACAAGCGCAGCTTCACCTATGTGGATGACATCGTGGAAGGCGTGATCCGCACATTGGATCAGGTGCCGGGCAAAAACCTGAACTGGAACAGCGCAAGCCCCGACCCTGCGACTAGCGGTGTGGCGCCGTATCGCATCTACAACATCGGCAATGAGCAGCCGGTGGAGTTGCTGCGTTATATCGAAGTGTTGGAGCAATGCCTTGGAAAGAAGGCAACGATGGAGTTGTTGCCATTGCAGGCCGGTGATGTGCCCGATACCGAGGCCGATGTGTCTGACCTGATTGCCAATGTGGGCTATCGCCCGCTGGTGCCAGTGGGGCAGGGCGTGGCCAATTTTGTGGCGTGGTATCGGGACTATTACCGGGTGTGATGCATTGACCACCGTGTCCACGCCAACGCTGCGGCAACGACTGGCAACAAGCCTGGTTACCGGCCAACTGCTGCTGGGTGATGACGATGCCAGCATCGCGCAATGGTTGGACCTCATCCAAGAGGAAGGCGTGCAGGCGCTGCTGGAAAAGCAACTGCGCACGTGTGGGCATTGGGATGCCCAACCACAGGCGTTGCGCGATGCATTGAGCAAGAACACCCGTGCCGCCTTGGTGCGCTCGATGCTGCAAGAGCAACAGCTGCATCAAATTGTAGATGCTGCGCGGCAGGCCGATGTTCGGGTCATGCTATTGAAAGGAAATGCGCTAGGCCTATGGCTATACGCCGACCCGTATCTGCGTGAAACCAGCGACATCGATCTGCTGTTTGCTTCAAAAGAGGAGTTAGGACGCGTTGTTGCGGCCTTGGCACCCCTGCACTACGTGGCCGAGCCTGATGCCGGCGCGTACAGCTACGAGCGCAAATGCATCTTGCAGGTGAATGGCAGCAAGCGCGGCGAATTGGATATGCACAGCCGCCTGCTCAATGCGCCACTGTATGCGGAACTATTGGATTTCGACACCCTTTGGCAAGCCGCAATCCCGCTGGGTTTCGACGCTGCGTACATGCGCGCATTGGGTGTCGAACACGCACTGGTGCATGCCTGCCTCAATCGTGCATTGAACATCCAGAACGCCGAGCCAGATCAGCTCAAGCTACTGTTTGATATCCACCTGCTGATGGCGCGGATGGATGCACAAGCATGGGCAGCCATCGTGGCGCTGGTCACGCACAAACGCATCTGTGGTGTGTGTTTGCGCTCGATCGAAGATGCAGCAACCATGTTTGGCACGAAATTACCCCCCTCGGTTATCGCTACGCTGCAACGCAATGCAGCAACAGAGCCACTGGATGCACGCCGCTTGCAAGATTGGCGGTACATGCAGTGGCAGAATTTCAAGGCGCTGCCCGGGGTCATGCCCAAGCTACGCTGGGTATGGATGCGGCTGTTTCCCAGCCATACGCAGTTGCAAACACTGTATGGCGATGGCCATCGGTTAGGGCTAATGGGGCGCAGACTGACGCGCCTTGTCTCACGCCAATCGCATTGATAAGTGAGAAGCTAGGTAAAGCAATGCACGAATCCAACAACAATCTGCCTAGGTTGAAAGCGTGGCTGCGGCCGCATACGTGGGCGTTGTTGCTCTGCGTGGGTCTGATGTTGGTGCAAAGCATGGCGACGCTGTTGCAGCCTTGGCTGGGGGGGCGGCTGGCGGACCGGCTGTTGCTTGGGGAAGGCATTGCGCGGCTGGCTTTGGTCTTGTTTGCGTTGGTGTGTGCGCAGGCATTGCTGGGTTATGTGGTGTCCGCGCAGTTGCAGCGGGTTTCTGGGCGTTTGCTGGCAGATGCTGGGGCGCAAGTGCATGCGCAGTTGCAGGCCCTGCCGCTGGCTTGGCACCAGCAGCGCCAGCGTGGAGATGTATTGGCGCTGATGACGGGAGATTTGCATCGCTTGAGTGGGTACGTCAGCGGGTTTTTGGTGCCGCTATTGCCACTGTTGCTGACATTGGCCGGGGCGCTGTTGATGATGTTCCGGTTGGCACCGGCGATTGCGCTGGCGATGGCGGTGTTGCTGCCGTTGCTGTTTGTGTTGATCAAACTGGCAGGCAGGGCGTTGCGACCCCTAGGGCATGCATCGATGCAGGCTTGGGCCGATTGGTATGCATCGGCGGAGCAAGGTCTGGAACTATTGCCACTGATCAAATCCAATGCGGCCAGCAATCGCGAAAATCTACAATTCGCTGCGCGCTGTGAGCATGTGTATCAAACCGAGCTGCGCCGGGTGATGTTGGAAGGTGCAATTTCGCCGGTGGTGCAAATACTGGGTGCCGGCACCGTTTTGCTATTGCTGGGGACGATGGGGGCGGCAGTGGTGCGCGATGGGATGGGCACGGGCACCTTGGTCAGCTTGTTTCTGTATGGGTTGGTCTTGATCAACCCGATCAGCCAGTTGGCCAATGTGTATGGTGCAACACAAAGCGTCCGGGGCGCAGCGCAACGCCTGCAGGCCGCGTTATCGGCAGCACCAGAAATCGACACCGGCACCCGCAGCGCACTGCCTGCTAACACGGCAATCACGTTTACCGGGCTTGACTTTGCCTACCCGGAGCGCGCGGTGCTGTTTCAAGGGTTCAACCTTGCGGTGGAACATGGCGAAACGATTGCGTTGACCGGTACCAATGGTGCTGGCAAGAGCACCTTGATTCATTTGCTCTTGCGCTTACTGGAGCCACAAGCAGGCACCATTGCGATTGGTGGCGTGGACGTGCGTGATTTTACGTTGACCGCGTTGCGTGAGCAGATTGGTTTGGTATCGCAACAGGTGCTGCTGTTCAACGCCAGCGTGCGCGACAACATTGCATATGGGCGGGTCGATGCCGATCCGTCAGCCATTGAGCGCGCTGCGCGGGCGGCGCGCGCGCATGATTTCATCTGTGGGTTGCCGGATGGCTACAACACCTTGGTGGGTGACAATGGCGTGCGTTTGTCGGGCGGTCAAAAGCAGCGATTGGCCTTGGCGCGCGCGTTGTTGAAAGACCCGCCCATCCTGATTTTGGATGAAGCCACCGCGATGTTTGACCCGGTGGGTGAGTTGGAGTTCATCGAAGCGTGCCGCGATGTATTGGCCAACCGCACGGTGATTTTGATCACCCATCGCCCCGCCAGTTTGGCCTTGGCCGATCGCATCGTGCGCTTGGATGGCGGGCAGGTTCAGGGATAAACAGCGGCCAAGTGCGCAGGTGATGCGCACCGATTTCAGCGCGGCATCAGGGTTTGTTGGACGGCGATATCCAGTGCATGTGTGGCGTCGGTATCTAGCGGGTCTGCACGCAGCGCATGTACTGCTTGGGCAAGTTGCGCCGCCCCCACAAAGCCGCAGCTGGCGGTGAGTTTGTGCAGCTCGGCACGCACGGCGGCGGCATCTGCCTGTTGGATGGCGGCGTGGATGCGCGCGTGTTGTTCGGGTAATTCTTGTAGGAACAAGCCGCGCAGCGCACTGACGTGGGCCGGGTTGCCGCCGACTGCTGCCAGCGCTTCGGCATCATTCCACAGGGCGGGGTGTGCGGCGGTAACAGTGGGCAAATGCCGTCGCAGCGCGGTATGTAGGCTGTCCATCGACATCGGTTTTTGCAGCACCTCCAAAAACCCTGCGGCATGCAGTTGTGCGCAAGCGGCGGCATCGGCATGGGCGGTATGCGCCAACGCTGGTGTGCAAATGCCACGGTGACGCAGGCGTTGCAGCAGGGTATCGCCACGCCCGTCGGGGAGATGGGCGTCGATCAACAGCAGATCGAAGCGGTGCTGGGTGCAGGCGTGTTCGGCATCGGCCACGCGACAGGCAAGCTGCACCGTTGCCGGCAAAGTGACTGCGGCATCGTGCAGGAAGCTGGCACTGACCGGGTCGTCCTCTACGATAAGTAGGCAGGCAAGCGCGGTGGGGCGTGGATTCATCGCAACGACCTCAATGGTTTGTATGCTGCACCCATGTCACGCCTGATGCTAACCCGTTATTTGCGCTTGTTGCCGATGCTGCTGCTATGGGTGGCACCGGCAACGCTGGCGCGGGAGTTGCGGATGCAAGTGGCCACGTTGCGCACGCCGGTCGCCACGCTGGAGCGCGTGCGCCTACAGCTGCACTGGGATGACCACGCGCAGCAAGGCCAGTTGCAGTTGTGGGCAGGCAAGGTCGATGCCGCCGGGCTGGGGTATCACTATCGAAATGTGCACTGGCAATGCCCGTTGCAACGCCGGCCCAATGCGGGGTGGCAGTGTGCAGGTGCGTTGCGTTCGGGGACATTGCCGCCGCTGCAACTGGCGGTGCAATGGGATGATGCCGCAACCCGCGCGCAACTGCGCCAAGGTCAAGCGCAATTGGCATTGGCGCGGGTGGCCGCAACCCCGGACGTGACCACCTTGATGTTGCACAAATTGCCCGTGGTGTGGGCACAGGCACTGATGGCACAGGCATGGCCGGTGGCGCGCCTGAAAGCGGGTGTGGTGGATGGACAGTTGCAGGTGCAAACGCCGACGGCGTTGCCTTTGCGCATGCTTGGCAAATTGCAGGTGACCGGGATGGGTCTGGACACCCGTGATGCCAGCATCGCCGGCGAGCAATTGACCGGGCGATTACAACTGGATTATCGCAGTACATCCACGCTGACCGATGTGCAGCTGGATGGGCAGTTGCAAGGGGGCGAATTTTTGGCCGGCAATACCTATGTCGCGCTGCCCACAACCCCTGTGACGGTGCACGTGGCGGCACACAAGACGGGCAGTGCGGGTTGGCAGATACCTAAAATCGAATGGCGCGATGGCGATGCATTGACCGCCAACGCCATGGTGCAGATGCACGCAGATGGCAGCGTGCAGGCACTGTCGGTGCAAGCGCATAGCGATGACATGACGCCATTGAAGCCACGGTACTTGTCAGGCTGGATGGGCGTGATGGGCATGGGCGATGTCACCCTGCATGGCGCATTGGATCTCGATGCGCAGGTCAATGCCGATGGCCTTGCTGCGGTGAATGCACAGCTGCATGGCGTGGATCTGCAAGACCCCAACGGGCGTTTTGTATTTGATGGCCTGCGCGGTGGCCTGCGGTATTCGGCAGGCGCACCGGTGGAGAGCACCTTGCAGTGGCAGGGCGGCCAGTTGTATGGCTTGAAATTTGGTCCGGCAACATTGCCGTTCGCCAGCAGTGCTGGCCAGTTGCGCACACGCGCGGCGATTGCTGTGCCGATGATGGGTGGCACGCTGGGCTTGCGTGACGTGGTGATTCGCCCGCCGCAAGGCGAGCATGGCATGGACATCGGGTTTGGCCTGCAATTGGCAGCGATCGACTTTGGCAAGGTGTCGCAGGCGTTGGGTTTGCCGGCTTTCCAGGGCACGCTAGGCGGCAGCATTCCACGTGCGCATTACGCGCAAGATCGGGTTGATTTTGAAGGCGGCCTGACCTTGCAATTGTTCGATGGCCGCGTGGCGTTTTCAGCGCTGTCGCTGGAGCGCCCGTTCGGCACCGCGCCCAGCCTGAGTGCGGATATCGCCATGGATGATCTGGATTTACTGCGGCTGACCGAGGTGCTGGGTTTTGGCAGCATCAGTGGCAAATTGGACGGCAGGGTGACCGGCTTGCGCTTGGTGGATTGGACGCCGGTGGCATTTGATGCGCGCTTCATCACCGATGATGCCCCCGGGGTGCGCAAACGCATCAGTCAACGCGCGGTGCAAGATATCGGCAGTGTGGGCGGCAGCTCGTTTATTCAAACCTTGCAAGGCAAGGCGGTGGCGCTGTTCAAGGACTTTGGCTATCGCCGCATCGGCATCGGTTGCCATCTGGAAAATCAGATTTGCGCGATGAATGGCCTGCATTCAGCCGGCAACACTTTTACTATCGTGGAGGGAGCCGGTGTGCCCCGGCTCGATGTGGTGGGCTATAACCGTGCGGTGGACTGGGCCACCTTGGTAGAGCGGTTGCTGGCGGCCAGCAAAGGCGAGGTGGCACCGGTGATACATTGACCGCGATGGCGCAACGGCAAGCAAATCGACGCAATTTTGGATAAAGGAAACAAGTCATGAAGCAATGGATGGGTGTACCGGGGATGGGTGTACCGGTGGTGGGGGCGCTGCTGCTGAGTGCATGCGTGACGATCAATGTGTACTTCCCGGCAGCCGAGGCCAAGCAGGCAGCCAAGGAGTTTGTCGAAAAGGTCATCAACGAAGCAGACAAGGTGCAGATCAAGGAAACCCCCGCTGGCAGCGGTGGGATGGCTCTACAGGCACCGCGTGCGCGCTTTGATGTGTCGGGGTTTGACCCGTGGGTGTTGCTGGGGATTGGCAGCGCGCAGGCGCAGGCGGCACCCGACATCAGCATCAAGACACCTGCCATTCAAGCCATTCAATCGCGCATGGAGACTCGCTTTAACAGCAGCTTGCGGGCTGGGTTTGATAGTGGTGCGCTGGGGTTTACCGATGATGGTTTGGTCAGCGTGCGGGATGCCGCCAAAGTGGATTTGAAAGACCGCGTCGCGTTGAACACGGCGGTAGCCGACGACAACCGTGACCGCAAGGCGGTGTATCGCGAAGTGGCCGTTGCCAATGGTCATCCCGAATGGGAAGCCCAGATCCGTGGCGTATTTGCCAAGCAATGGATCAGCAGTGCGCGGCCCGGTTGGTGGTACCAAGCGGGCGGGGCGTGGAAGCAAAAATAAGAGGACAAAACGCCCGGTACCTGCCGGGCGTTTTGGTTGCAGTCAGGGGCACGCGTCTTAGTCCAAAAATTGCAATCTCGCCAGCTCTGCGTACAGCCCACCTTGCGCCAGCAATTCGCTGTGGGTGCCTTCGGCAACGATGCGGCCGTGGTCCAACACCACGATGCGGTCGGCCTTGAGCACGGTGGCCAAGCGGTGCGCCACCACCAATGTGGTGCGGCCCTGCATCAAGTGTTCCAGTGCATGCTGCACCGCGCGTTCGCTTTGCGCATCCAAGGCCGAGGTGGCCTCGTCCAGCAGCAAGATCGGCGCATTTTTCAACAAGGCGCGCGCAATCGCGATGCGCTGTTGCTGGCCACCGGACAGGCGTGCGCCACGCTCACCCAGTTCGCTGGCAAACCCTTCCGGTAAGGCATCCAGAAAGTCGGTGGCTTCGGCCAATTGCGCGGCGTGGCGCACCTGCGCATCGCTGGCGTCGAGCTTGCCGTAGCGGATATTGTCGGCGGCGCTGGCGGCAAAGATCACTGGCGCTTGTGGCACCAAGGCGATGGCCTCACGCAGTTGATCGGGCTGCACGTTGCGGATGTCGATGCCATCCAGCAATAGACGGCCTTGTTGCGGGTCATGAAAGCGCAGCAACAATGAAAACACCGTACTTTTGCCGGCACCGGAGGGGCCCACCAGGGCCACGGTTTCGCCGGGGCGCACGCGCAGGCTGAAGTTTTCCAGCGCGGCGGCATCCGGGCGTTGCGGATAATGGAAACACAAGTCTTCAAAGAGCAACTCACCACGCACCGGCACCGGCAATGCCTGTGGTTGCGCGGGCGCGGTGATGGCCGATTGTTCTTGCAGTAACTCATGGATGCGGCCCATCCCGCCGGCGGCTTTTTGCAGCTCGTTCCAGACTTCGGCCAGCGCCCCCACCGAGCCGCCACCAATCATCGCGTACATCACAAATTGCCCTAGCGCACCGGCGCTGAGGTGGCCATTGATGACATCGTGCGCACCGGACCACAGCACCACGATCACCGCGCCAAAAATCAGGCTGATGGCGACCGCGGTTACCATCGCTTGTGCGCCGATGCGCTTGCGTGCGGTTGCCACGGCGGTGGCCATGGCCTGGGCGTAACGACCGCGCTCATAGCCTTCGCGCGAGTGCGCTTGCACCGTGCGTACAGCGCCCAAGGCCTCGGTGGCCAAGGTGTTGGCATCGGCGATACGGTCTTGACTTGCGCGCGAGACTTTTTGAATCCGCCGTGCGCCGATGATGATGGGGGCCACGGCCAGTGGAATCCCCAGCAATGCCCATGCCGCCAACTTCGGGCTGGTGACAAACAACATCACCATCGAGCCGATCACGGTGACGCTGCTGCGCAGGGCCACCGACATGCTGGAGGCAATCACGCTGCGCAAGAGTTCGGCATCGGCAGTCAGGCGTGATACCAGCTCACCGCTGCGGCTGCGGTCATAAAAACCGGCATCCAGCCCCAAAAGGTGGGCATAGAGTTGGCTGCGCAGGTCGGCGACGACTTTTTCACCCAACAAGGTGACGAAGAAATAACGTGTGGCTGTGGCCAGCGCCAATGCCACGATGACCACCAGTACAAAGCCGAAGGTGCGATCGATATTGGCCCCGTTCTGGAAGCCGTGGTCGATCATCTGCCGGAATGCCACTGGCAAGCTCAAGGTGGCGGTGGACGAGGCGATCAGCGCCAGCAACCACGCCGCAAACAGGCCAAGATGCCGACGAATAAAGGGCCATAGGGCACGTAGAGAGCCGATGGGTGCTTTGGTGGGCACCGGAGCAGGTGAGTTCATGCGGCTATTTTAGCCCTAGCGGTCAATGTGACGCCGGATCACTGGAGGTGGGTTCCAAACCCCGCAGATCAGCGGGTAGGTTGGCCTGCGGATATCTGTGGCGGAACTCGGCCAAGCTGGCGCGGGCTTCGTCGGTTTTGCCCAGTTGTTGCAATTGGCGGATCCGCCGCAGCCAGGCATCGCGTGCGCTGGGGCTGGCCATGGTTGCCGGCGGCACGTCGTCCAACGGTGTGTCCGCGGCAGTGTCGGGGCTGGGTGCTGCTTGCAGTGTTTTGAGCTGTGCCGCGGGCCTGCGTGCCACGTTGGCATCCGCATCACGAGCTTGCTCGGCCACGGTGGCGGTTGCCGGCGCGGGTGCCGGGGGCGGCGGCGCTGGCGGCGGAGGCGTTGGGGCTTCTTGCACAAACGCACGTGGGGTTTGCAGTACGACGGGTGGGTCTTCGGGCGGTGGAGGTGGTGATTGCCGAACCCTAGGCGAGGGCTTATCGACGGCTGCAGGCGGGGGGCTTGCTGTACTGTTGGGCGATGGCACCGAAGCCGCTGCGGCGGGCTGTGTGGCTGCGGGTGGCGATGATGCAGGGGCGGTGGACTGCGGTGATGGCGTGGGTGACGCGATGGGAGCGGTGGGTTGCAGTTGCACGCGCCACGCCAAGCCCAGCGCAAGACACAACGATGCGGCCAATGCCAACGGGGTGGCCCAGCGTCGGCGGCGCGCTGGCGCAGAGGGCCGCAGCGCAGCAGCGTGCGCGGCACGCAGGATGCGCGCATCCAGTGCCGCATCCGGTGCATTGCGGCCATGCAGTTTTGGTAACTGCGCGGCCAGTACGCGTTCTTCATGACTTAGGGGCTCACGCGGGATTTGCGTCATGACAGTAATCTCGCGCGCAGTTTGTCCATTGCATAACGCAGGCGTGACTTCACCGTCTCGCGGCCGGCACCGGTAATGCTGCCGATTTCCTCCAGCGTCAGTTCCTGTTCCAAGCGCAACAGCAGTACTTCGCGTTGCTCGCTAGGGAGTTCATCCAGCGCCAGTTGCAACTGGCGGCGGCGTTCAAAATCAGACAAGACCCGCTCGGGTGTTTGTCCATCAGCAAGCCTGGCAAGGCGTTCGTCAGCATCGACAGGAGGGGGTGGGCGATGCTTGAGGCTACGCCAATGATCCCCTAGGCGGTGGTGGGCGATGGTGTACAGCCAGGCGCTGAAGCCGGCATCGGGTTGCCATTCGTTGCGTGCGGCAATCATTTTTTGCCATACGTCCTGAAATAACTCGTCGGCCAAGGCATTGTCGCGCAAGTGGCGTAGCAAATAGCGATAAAGTTTGAGTCGATGGCGTGCGTACAAGTGCTCGAATGCCGCACCGTCGCCGGCGGCATAGGCCAGCATCAGGGCTTCGTCACTGGTCTCAGGCATTTCCACCGGGTACAGCCTACGGGCAGGTGCCGCCAACGGGAAGGGGGCTGTAGTCTTCGCAACGGGGTAATAGGCAAGTGACATACCACGGTAAACGGATACACGGGTAAGTTGGGGTTACCTAAAACGGTGATGCGGAACATGGAATCCAAGCGCCGTTACAGGCAATATGCGCAAAGATGAACGCCACCTTGACCGCAATTCCCCGTACTTCTGCTGATCCCGCACCTCGGCGGCGCAAGGGTGCGTTTGCTGGAATTGCTGAACAAATGGCGCGCTTGTTGCCTATCGGAGCCCGTGTGCGGGTCGAATGGCAACATTCGACATTAGGCAAAGGCAGCGAATTGTTTGGTGCTGGCGAGCCCATTGATGGCGCGTTGCGGCTGCCATGGATTGGTCCCGAAGGTATTGCGCTGTGCGTGGTATTCAGCAGTCCACAACCGATGAGCCACGATGCCATCGAGCGCTGGATGCATATGGCGCGGTTGTTGGTGGAACAGGCAGCGCGGCTGGAGTTCGCCAATAGCAAAATCGACACTTTGCAGCGCTCTGAGCAACTGCGTGAGGCCTTGTACGAAATCGCCGATCTTGCCGGCAGTAATTTGCAACTCCCGGTGATGCTGCGCCGCGTGCATGCCATTGTGGGCGAGTTGATGTATGCCGAGAATTTTTACATCGTCCGCTACGATGATCGCCAGCAGACGATGCGGTTCATTTATTTTGTCGATCAACTCGACCCATTCGTGAATGACCCGGAACTGGAAATACCTGTCGCCGAAGCCGAAGACAGCCTGACGCTGCACTTGTTGCGATCCGGTGAAACCTTGCGCGGCCCTTCGAGGGCGCTGCGCGAAATGCATGGCATTTCGCATTCAGATACCAGTGGCCCCGACAGTGCGGATTGGTTGGGTGTGCCAATGAGCCGTGATGAACATGTCGCTGGTGCGTTGGTGGTACAGCATTACCTAGAGCCCAATGCTTATTCGGAAGATGACCGCATCTTGCTGGCGTTCGTGGCGCAGCACGTACTGACGACATTGGAGCGCCGCGAGGCCCGCAATCGGCTGGAGGTGCGCGTGGCGGAGCGCACCGCTGAATTGCAGCGAACCAATGAAGATCTGAAAGCAGAGGTATTTGAACGCAAACGCATCCAGAACATCCAGCGTGCGCTGTTTCGCATTGCGGAATTGTCGATGACCAGCGAGAGTCTTAGGCATTTTTATGCCGAGGTTCACGAGGCTGTCAGTGGCTTGTTGTATGCGCGAAATTTTTACATTGCCACACTGTCCGAAGACGGCAGCATGTTGGAGTTCCCGTACTCGGTGGACGAGCGTGACCAGGAACGCCAGCCACGCAAGCCAGCCGACGGTTTGACCGAATATGTCCTGAGCACGGGCAAGCCGATGTTGGCCGATCGGGAGCTTATCGCGTCGCTACAAGCCGAGGGCAAGGTGCGTGGGCATGGCAGTCTGGCGCAATGCTGGCTGGGCGTGCCGCTCATGCGGGAGGATAAAGTTGTTGGCGTGATCGCGGTGCAAAGTTATTCGCGCGATGTCATGTTCAACTACCGTGACCAAGATCTGCTGACCTTCGTTGCCATTCATATCGGCAGTGGTTTGGCCCGCAAACTGGCGCAGGAGCGCTTGATGCAGGCGCACTCCAGTCTGGAGCAACGGGTCAGTGAACGTACCCGCGAACTGGCCGAAGCCAATGCGGAGCTGGTGGAGCAGATCGGTGAGCGCCTACGTGCTGAACGTAAATTGATTCATCAGGCCACCCATGACGTGTTGACTGGCCTGCCCAACCGCGTGCAATTGTTGGAGCGACTGACGCACGCGATCACGGTAGCAAGCCATCACCCGGAGGCGTGCTTCGCCGTGCTGTTCATGGATCTGGACCGCTTCAAGCTGGTCAACGACAGCGTGGGTCATGCGGTGGGCGATGAGTTGCTGATCGAGGTGGGGCGTCGCATCGTTGGCAGCGTGCGCAGCAGCGACATGGTGTCGCGTTTGGGTGGCGATGAATTCGCCATCCTTGCAGAAGGCTTGGATGGCCCGGAAATGGCGGAAGAATTGGCCAACCGGGTATTGGCGTCGCTATCCATTCCGGTGTGGGTTGCCGGGCGCGAATTGTATCCGGGGGCCAGTATCGGGATTGCGGTCTGGCATTCGCGCTATCGCAGCGGCGAAGAAATGTTGCGCGATGCCGATGCCGCGATGTATCGCGCCAAGAGTGATGGCCGCGATCGTTGTGCGATGTTCGATGAACAGATGCATCGTGAGGCCATTCGTAGCTTGGATTTGGAAACCGACTTGCGGCGCGCCATTCAGGCCGAAAATTTCCTGCCGTATTACCAACCAATCGTAAGCATGCAAACCGGGGCAACAGTGGGCTTTGAGGCTTTGCTGCGCTGGCAGCACGAGCAACAGGGTTTGCTCACCCCCGGGGATTTTTTGGATGTAGGCGAAGAAAGCGGCTTGATCGAGCAAATCGACTGGCTGATGTACGCGCGGGTAATCACGGATATGGCGCAGCACGCGCTGCCGGGATATGTGGCCATCAATGTGTCGCCACGACATTTCCGGGTGCCTGATTTTGCCAACCGGTTGCTGGCGCTGCTGGAGCTGCATGCGGTGGAGCCTGCGCGCCTGCGGGTGGAAATCACCGAAGTGGCCTTGCTGGACGATGCGCCGCGCACACTGGAATGCTTGGATCTGTTACGTCGGCACGGTGTTTTGGCGCAGTTGGATGATTTTGGCACCGGCTTTTCGGCGCTGTCTTACTTGCATCGCTTCCCGATTGCCAGCCTCAAAATTGATCGCAGTTTTGTGGCCGGACTGGATGGCGAAGCCAGTACCGAAAGCGTGGCCGTGATCCGCGCCATCGTGGCATTGGCCAATAGTCTGGGCATCGAGCAAATCGCCGAAGGCGTAGAAACGCAGCAGCAACGTGACCGCCTCAGTGAGCTGGGCTGCACCTATGCGCAAGGCTTCCTGTACAGCCTGCCGTCCCCCTTGTCGGGTGAGGGCTTGATGGCGCTACCCGATCAGGTGGTATAGCGCACGTCCAACACCTGCAAGCGCAGCTGACCATCACTGATGCGCGCATGCAATGTGTCACCTGGCTGGGTGTCATCGGCTTTGCGGACGATGCGCCCGTGTTCTTGCTGCAAAATGCTATAGCCACGCGCCACCGTCGCCAGTGGGCTGATGGCATGCAGTGAGCGCGCCAGCCCGCGCAGGTGCAAAGCCTCACGCTGTAACCGTTGTGCAATCAGGGCTTGCGGGCGTTGTTGCAGCTGCACGAGGCGTTCGCGCAAGTGCGCGATGTGCTGCTGTGGATGGCGGGCGCGGAGCACGCCGTTTGCATGGCGCAAGGTGGCAGCATGCAAGGCCAGTTGCCGCACCAGCACTGCATCCAGCTGCATGCGCAGTTGCTGTGCGCGCAGTGCTTGCGCCTTCAGGTGGGCCTGTGGGCGGCAAGCTTGCAAGCGCAAAAATGCACGATCGGCACGCTGCATGCCCTGCTGTAATACGTGGGTTTGGCGAGCCTGTAACTGCCGATGCAGCGTGCGCGCATGGGTGGCCAGCGTGGTGGCATCGGGGGTCAATAATTCAGCCGCAGCGGACGGTGTCGGTGCGCGCAAGTCGGCAGCAAAATCGCTGAGTGAAAAATCGGTTTCGTGCCCGATCGCCGACACTACCGGTGTGGTGCACGCTGCAATCGTGCGTGCAAGGGCTTCGTCATTGAATGCCCACAAATCCTCCAATGAGCCACCACCACGCGCCAACACCAGCACGTCATAGCGGCCGCTGGCGTCGGCACGCAGTAGCATGTCGCGGATCTGGGCGGCGGCCACATCACCCTGTACCGGCACCGGTAGCAGTTCCACATCGAGCAGCGGAAAGCGTCGCCGCAGGACGCTGATGATGTCGCGGATGACTGCACCAGATGGCGATGTGAGCACGGCGATACGGTGTGGAAATGCGGGTAGTGAACGCTTGCGTTCGGCAGCAAACACGCCCTCGGCTTGCAGCTTGGCCAGCAACGCGTCATAGGCACGACGCAGCGCGCCTTCGCCGGCCTCTTCCATGGTGTCCAGCACCATTTGGTAATCGCCGCGTGCTTCGTACACGGTCAAGCGGCCACGCACCACCACCTGCATGCCTTCGCGGGGGATGAACTTCAGCCATTGGCTCTTGGGTTTGAACAGCGCGCAACGCACCTGCGCGCGGGCATCTTTCAACGTAAAATACACATGCCCCGAACTTGGCCGCGCCAGATTGCCAATTTCACCTTCCACCAGCACATTGGGGAAGCTGCCTTCCAGCAGGTCGCGGGCCAAAGTGTTGAGCTGGGCGGGGGTGAGGATGCGGTCATCGCGAGTCATGGCGATAGGATACGGCGCAAACACGCGATTTACGCTTAGCCATACACGTTATGGCTAAGCGTAAAATGGCGGCATGACCACCCATATTCCTGACCGCTTTGGTCCACTTTCCCGTCGTTTGACCCGTTCCGTTGCCATTGGCGGGGTGCAGGTTGGTGGCGGCGCGCCCGTGGTGGTGCAGTCGATGACCAATACCGACACCGCCGATGTGGCGTCCACCGCCAAGCAGATTGGCGAGTTATGGCGTGCCGGCAGCGAGCTGGTGCGGATCACCGTGAATACCGCCGAGGCCGCCGCCGCCGTACCGCGCATCGTGGAACGGTTGGCGATGATGGGCGTGAACGTGCCCATCATCGGCGACTTTCACTACAACGGGCATACCCTGCTGGCCGGCGAGCCAGCCTGCGCGCAGGCGCTGGCCAAATACCGCATCAACCCCGGCAATGTGGGCTTCGGCAAAAAAAAAGACACCCAGTTTGCGCAGTTGATCGAGTTCGCCATTCGCTACGGCAAGCCGGTGCGCATCGGGGCCAATTGGGGCTCGCTGGATCAAGCATTGGCGGCGCGTTTGATGGACGAAAACGCACAACGCACCGCGCCTTGGGATGCCGGCCGGGTGATGCGCGAGGCGTTGATTTTATCGGCACTGGAATCCGCGCAGCGGGCGGTGGCGTTGGGCTTGCCGGCCGAGCGCATCATTTTGAGTGCAAAAGTTTCTGGCGTGCAGGAGCTGGTGGCGGTGTATCGCGACTTGGCCGCGCGCAGCGATTTTGCCTTGCATCTGGGCCTGACCGAAGCCGGCATTGGCAGCAAAGGTATTGTGGCGTCCAGTGCCGCGCTGGGCGTGCTGCTGCAAGAAGGCATCGGCGACACCATTCGCATTTCGCTGACGCCGGAGCCAGGGGCCTCACGCACGCAGGAAGTCATCGTCGCCCAAGAATTGCTGCAAACCATGGGCCTGCGCGCCTTCACGCCGATGGTCACCGCCTGCCCAGGGTGTGGTCGCACCACCTCGGAATTTTTTCAAGAATTGGCGAAGGTGGTGCAAGAACACGTCCGCGCGAAGATGCCGGAATGGAAAATCAGTCACCCGGGTGCTGAAAACATGACGCTGGCGGTGATGGGCTGCGTGGTCAACGGGCCGGGTGAATCGCGTCACGCCAATATTGGCATTTCGCTACCAGGCACGGGCGAAGCGCCTTCGGCACCGGTGTTTGTGGATGGTGAAAAGTCGGTGACGCTGCGCGGCGACAACATTGCCCACGAGTTTGTTGCGCTGATCGACGCCTATGTGGAGACGCACTACGCCTTGAACGTACCGGCATGACCTTTTCCTGCGGCTGATTACGTTAGTATTCAAGGAGCCAGAGACGTCGGGGGGACGAGGATGGAAGCCAAGCGCACCAGCGCGCCGCTCTATCTGCACATCACGTTGTTGCCACTTGGTTTAGTGGCGGCCACCGCGGTGGTGTTGCGCTGGTTTCAAGATATGGTGCCAGGCTTGTGGGAATTTGCGGTGCTAGTCGCAATTGCCGCATTGCTCATTTTGCTGATGGCGCGGCGTATTTCCGCACCGCTGACACGCTTGGCGCATGAGGCAGAAGCCGTGCGCCGTTTTGATTTCACCGATCACCCGGTCATTCGCTCGTCGGTGCGTGAAATCGAGGAGCTGGCCGCAGGGTTTGATTTGATGCGTGATGCGATCCGGCGTTTTTTGCGGATCAACCGCCGCCTGGCCACCGAGACCGATTTTGACGCACTGCGTCCGTGGCTGTTGGACAAGCTGGTGGACATTGCCGGTGCGCGCGGTGGCTTGTTGTACTTGGCCGATGCATCCGGTGAAGAGCTGCGCGCAGCGGCGCTGGATGTGGAAGGAGGTAAAGCCAAACCTGCGCCGGACTTGCCACCATTGGATCCGCACGCGATGCCTGAGGCAATGGCCCGCGCGCGTGCCTATTTGCAGCGTGTCAGCAGCCGTTTGACACCGGATGAATTGACCGTGCTGGGGGTGGATGCACGCTTTGCCGATGCGTCGGCCCTGGTGGTGCCGTTGCTGGATCGCCGCGAGTCGCTGCTGGGCATGCTGGTGTTGTTCAAAGATGGCGAGGTGGATGCCACCAGCGCCAGCTTCATCGAAGCACTGGCCGCCAGCGCCGCCACCGCGCTGGAAACCCAGGAACTTTTGCGTGCGCAGAAAGCCATGGTGGACGCCACCATCCGCATGGTTGCCGATGCCATCGACGCCAAAAGCCCATACACCGGCGGGCATTGCACGCGGGTGCCGGAGTTGACCTTCATGCTGGCGCGCGCGGCCTGCGATAAAACCGAGGGGCCGTTTGCCGGTTACGGCTTGGACGAAGAACAGTGGGAAGCGCTGTACATCGCCGGTTGGTTGCACGATTGCGGCAAAGTCACCACCCCCGAGTACGTGGTGGACAAGGCCACCAAGTTGGAGACGGTGCACAACCGCATCCACGAAATCCGCACCCGTTTTGAAGTGCTCAAGCGCGATGCCGAGATCGTGTATTGGCGCGGGTTGGCGCAAGCTGGCGACGAGCCCAGCCTGCGCGCGCAACGCGATGCATTGCTACAGCAGTTGGATGAAGAATTTGCATTCGTCGCCAGTTGCAATGTGGGTAGCGAATATATGTCAGACGACAAGGTGCAGCGTCTGCATGCCATCGGTGCACGGCGTTGGCAGCGCACTTTGGATGACCGCTTGGGGCTGTCGCGCGATGAGCTTGCGCGTCGGCAAACGCCCGCCGCCACGTTGCCGGTGGACGAGTGGCTATTGGCCGACAAACCCGAGCACCGCATCCCGCGCCCGCCTTCCGAACACATCCCAGAGGACAGCCATTGGGGCTTTGCGATGGATGTGCCGGAGCTGTTATACCACCACGGTGAGTTGCATAACCTCGGCATCCGCCGCGGCACCTTGACCGAAGAAGAACGCTACAAGATCAACCAACATATCGTGTTGACCATCACCATGCTGGCGGCGTTGCCGCTGCCCAAGCATTTGCGGCGGGTACCTGAAATTGCCGGTGGCCATCACGAAAAATTGGACGGCACCGGCTACCCGCGCCGCCTCAACGCCGAACAGTTATGCACCGAGGCCAGAATGATGGCGATCGCCGATATTTTTGAAGCACTGACCGCCGCCGATCGCCCCTACAAACCCGGTAAAACCTTGGCCGAAGCGCTGTCGATCATGGCCAAGATGTGCCGCGAGCAGCACTTGGACCCCGATTTGTTTGCGTTGTTTTTGCACTCGGGCGTGTACCGCGAGTATGCCGAAAAATACCTAAGCGCCGACCAACTGGCGGCCGTGCGCATCGAGGATTATTTGTAACCAGACTGCGGCGTCGTTTGCGATGTTTGCTCTAGGCTTCCACGCACACCCGGTTGCGGCCTTCATGCTTGGCACGGTACAGGGCGGCGTCGGCAGTGGCCATCAGCGTACTTCGAGTCATGCGATTTTGTGCCAGTACGGTGACACCAATACTGATGGTAATAGGCAGGCGTTCGCTGACCAAATAAAACCCCGTCTCTGCGACTGCCTGCCGCAGGCGTTCGGCACAGTCCGTGGCGGTGGCAAGGTCGCATTCTGGCAAGAGTAGGGCAAATTCTTCGCCCCCAATACGCGCTGCGACATCTTCGCCGCGTGCATGGGTGCGCACGATAGTGGCGATCTTGCGCAACACCTCGTCGCCCTGAATATGCCCGTATCGGTCATTGATGGGTTTGAACAAATCCACATCGATGATGCACAAGGCCAGTGGCCGTTGATGCCGCAGTGCGCGCCCGATTTCTTTGTCCGCCATTTCACAAAAATGCCGGCGATTGTAGAGGTCTGTCAGCGCATCATGAATTGCCAGTTGATAGATTTCTTCGTGATAACTGGCTTCCACGCTGTCGTGGCTGATGAATTTCAGGATGCTTTCACCCACCGTGATTTGGTCGCCGTCGGCCAATGCTTGTTCATTGGCAAGCCGTGACTCATTGAGCCGGGTTGGGTTGGTTGCGCCCAGATCGCGCAGCATGTATCGGTTGTCATCCAGACGTATTTCGCAGTGCCGACGCGACACGCTTTTATGCGCAATTTGCAGGTCTGACTCTGGGGTACGGCCAATGCAGACCGGCAAATGCCCGATATCCAAGCGCCGGCCCAGCCCTTCGCCATGGATCACCACCACGCAGGCCGAACGTCGCGTGGGTCGTAATGGCCCATCGCTATATAGCGTGCGCTGGGTGGTTTCGGTTTGTTCGGGGTCGTGGCTCATGCAGGCAAGTCGTAAGCGTCACCCGAGTGTAGCGCCAGTTGATGGCATGATGCGTGGCGCTGGTGGCAATTTGCGCAGCACGACCAGAGAGTAGCCAAGGAATAGAGCAAGCCATGCACAACGATCCGGATAGTACCGAGTTGTTGCCCACCGGGGGTGTGACTGCCATGGCGCTAGACGTGGGGCAGTTGCCGGCAGGGGCGATGTTGGGGCATTACCGTATCCAAGCGCTCTTGGGGCGCGGAGGCATGGGTGATGTGTACCGTGCGCAACAGTTGGAACCGGTCAATCGTACTGTGGCATTCAAATTGCTGCGCACGCAGCGCTTGGATACCCGCCACATTGCTTATTTTGAAGTGGAACGTCAGCTGTTGGCACAGATGCGGCATCCGGCCATCGCACAGATTTTTGATGCTGGCACAACCCCGGATGGGCATCCGTATTTTGCGATGGAATTCATCGAAGGTTGCCCGATTACCCAATATTGCGATGATCATGCGCTATCGCTGGAGGCGCGTATCGCGTTGTTTATTCGTGTGTGTGAAGGCGTGCAGCACGCGCATCAAAAGGGCGTGATCCATCGCGATCTCAAGCCAGGGAATTTATTGGTGGATGAGGTGGATGGTCGGCCTTTACCCAAGATCATCGACTTTGGGATTGCTACTGCCAGCAGCTTGGGGCAGGGGCTTGAAGTGGCCGGTACCCCCGACTACATGAGTCCAGAGCAGGCCACTAGCGCGCAAGCAAGTGTGGACACCCGCAGTGATGTGTATGCATTGGGCGTGGTGCTGTGCGAATTACTGATCGGGCAGCGTCCGCAGACCAACGGGCAAACCCAGACCAGCCATGCGCACACACTGCGGTTGCCCTCCGAACAACTTTCCACGCTGTCACCTGCCGATGCTGGGGCCGTGCTGGCAGCACGCCACGCATCGTTGCCGCGCATGCATAAAGTGTTGCGCAGCGAGCTGGATTATGTGGTCGCCAAGGCGATGCGGTATGACCGCAATGAACGCTACCCCAGTGCGGCGGCATTGGCAGAAGACTTGCACAGGTTCTTGACCCATTACCCATTGCAGGCAGTCCCCGCGTCGCGCAGATATGGTTGGCTGAAGTTTACCCAACGCCATCGCACCGGCATGATGGCAGCGGCAGTGGTCAGCCTGGCCTTGGTCGGTGGCTTGGCGGTGTCAGTGTATGGCTTGTTACAAGCGCAGGCGCAGCGTGCCATTGCGCAACAGCGCAATACGCAATTGGAAAAAGTGGCGGCATTCCAGCAGTCGATGTTGGAGGGGATCGACATCGAGGCGATGGGTCTGGGGATGGCCAATGGGCTGCGTGCACAAATGCAGCAAAATGCACCGGAAGCAGCCGTTGCTTTGAATGCGGCACTGGCAAGTACCAGCACCGCTGACGTAGCACGCGGTTTGATCGATCAAGATATTCTGGTCAATGCCGAGCGCGCCATCACGCATGATTTTGCCCACGATGCAGGGCTAGCAGCGGACTTGCGCGAGTCGGTGGCTAAGGTGCGGCTGGCATTGGGCCTGCCTAAACAAGCCGCCGCCGGGTTTGCACAGGTGGCCGATTACCGCAGCAAAGCCTTGGGGGCGGCATCGCCCAAAACCTTGTCTGCGCGCCAACAGCAGGTCTCGGCGTTGCTGGAGGATGCCCAGCCCAAAGCTGCTATGGCCTTGCTGGACACGGTGTTGCCCAAGGCGCAGCAGTTGCTGCAAGCCGATCCAATTGGCCTCAAGTTGCGCTTGAATCAGGCCGAAGCAACGGCATCTTTGGGCGATCGTCCGGCTGCGCGCAAACTGCTTGAAGCCTTGCGTGCGCAAGCCATACAACTGCGTGGTGAGCGCGATCTGGTGACCATGGACGTAACCCAGAGCTTGTCGGTGTTATTGGGGAAAATGGGCGAACCGCAAGCTGGCCGTCGCTTGATGGAGGCTTTGGTGCCGATGCGAATGCAAGTGCAGGGCAAGGACGCAACCGACACCTTGGGCGCGCAACACAATCTGGCCGTGATGCGCATCCTGACCGGGGACAAACCCGGCGCGGTGGCCTTGCAGCAGCAATTGGTGGCCACGCAAACCCGCCGCTTAGGTGCTGAGCACCCACAAACCCTGTCCGAGTTGGGCAACTTGGCCAATATGTTGAACGACAGCGGCAAGCCCGAGCAGGCATTGCCGATTGCCGAACAGGTGGTGGCCGCACGCACGCGAGTGCTGGGGGAAGATCACCCGCAAACGCTGAAAGCCATCTTGAATCTGTCTTCCATTTTAGCGCGGCTCAAGCGGTTTGATGCGGCAATGGCATTACAAAAACAGGTTGCACAGGCGCGCACACGCTTGCTGGGGCCGCAACATCCGGACACCTTGTTTATCCAACTCAACCGTGCCGCCACCTTGCAACAAGCTGGGCAGCCCAAGGCCGCGATGGTGCAGCTGGATGCGTTTTTACCGCTGGGCCGCAAGGTGCTGGGCGACAAACATCCACAAGTGCAGATGGGCTACGACATCCGCGCGCAAGCGGCGGAAGCCTTGGGCGACAAGGCGCTGGCGATTGCTTCGTATCGGGAATTGCTGGCGCTGCGGGAAGCGGCATTGGGCGCGCAGGACATCAAGACGATTGATGCGGCATGGAATCTGGAGGGCTTGCTGCGCCAGCGTGGTGAGGTGGCGGCTGCCGATGCGTTACGCAACCGCTATGTTGTCCCACTGTTGCAGGCTAAGCCGGAGACGCTGGATGCAGACCACGTGCGGATGGTCAACAATATTCGTGACACCGAAGACAGCGAGGCGCAGGTGTCAACGCATCGGCCGCAGTTACGCTGAACTCACTCCCCCGGCAGCTTGGCCTCGCAGGGCGCGCCGGTGGCGGCTTTGCGCGCCAGCACGGCTTCGCGATGGGCAATGTAAAACGTCGATGACAAGATGATGCCGGCACCGATCAAGGTATTGGCATCCACCGTTTCATTGAACAGCAACCAGCCGGCGAAGGTGACCACCGGCAACTGCATAAAACTGATCGGGGTCAGCGCCGACACATCGCCCAGCTTCAACGCGCGCGTCCACAAAAGCTGCCCCAAGGTGCCCATCATCCCGGTGGCCAGCAGCCACAGCCAAGTGATGCCAGATGGCCACTGCCACACCCACAGCGCCGGCAGCAAGGACATCGGCACCCACAGCGCATACGTCCAAAACACGATGGTGTCGGCCTTGTCGATGGCCGACAATTGCTTGATCTGGATCGCCACCAGGGCACTGAGCATGGCTGCGGCTACCGCCACCAGACTGCCGGCGCTGAACGCATGCGACCACGGATGCACGATGATCAACACGCCCAAAAACCCCAGCGCCACCGCGCTCCAGCGGCGTGCGCGCACCTTTTCACCCAGCATCACAATGGCGGCGAGGGTGACAAAGATGGGGGACGAATACGTCAGCGAAATCGCCAGCGCCAGCGGCAAATGGGCAATCGCCCAGAACCCGCAAAACATACTGACAATGCCAATCGCGGTGCGCAGTAAATAACGCGGCAATTGGGTGGTGCGCACGCTGGCGGCCAATGCAGCAGCCGGCTTGGGTTGGCGCAGTGCGGGGAGCGCCAATATCGGCAACAGGGCCAAAAACCCAAACGCATTGCGGAAGAACGCCACTTCCCACGTGGGAACCGTCTTGGAAGCCAGACGGATGAAGATTGCCATCAGCCCAAACCCCAAGGTGCTGCCCACCATCAGCAAGGCAGCACGGGTGTGGTTGGTGTGGGGGCGGTGGTTCATGTGGCGGTGTTGCGGCTCACCAGCGTGCGCCAATGATGCGGGGTTCAGGTTCGATAGGCACCCCAAAGCGCGCGAACACTGCGGCCGCAATGCGGCGGGCCAGTTCCAGCAATTGCAAGCCGCTGGCGTGGCCATGGTTGACCAACACCAAGGCATGTTCGCTGGAGACGCCCGCATCACCGTCGCGATGACCTTTAAAGCCGCATTGGTCGATCAACCATGCCGCCGACAACTTGCGGTTGCCGTCGTCGGTAGCGCGAAACACCGGCAGTGCTGGGTGTTCTTGCAAGAGTGATGTGGCGACTGCGGTGGGCACGATAGGGTTTTTGAAGAAGCTGCCAGCATTGCCCAGCACTGCCGGGTCTGGCAGTTTGCGGCGACGAATGCGGATAACGGCTTCGGCCACTTGCGTGGCGCGCGGTGCCTGGGTGACACCCATCGCGGCCAGTTCTTCGCCAATGCCGGCATAACTCAAGATTGCGGCGGCATTGCGTGACAGTGCAAATTCCACCGCCGTCACCACATAGCGGTCTGGGTCATGTTTGAAGCAGGAGTCGCGGTAGGCAAACGCGCAGTCAGCAGCAACAAGGCGCACCACGCCGCCGCACTGACGGTCGAAGGCTTCTACCACATGGATGCAGGCGCGCACTTCCACGCCGTAAGCACCGATATTTTGGATGGGGGCAGCCCCCACGGTGCCGGGAATCAGCGCTAGGTTTTCCAGCCCACACAGGCCGCGCCCCAGCGTCCACAGCACAAAATCATGCCAAATGACGCCGGCGTCGGCACGCACGATGGCGTGGCTGCTGTCTTCTTCCACGATGCAGATTTGCTGCGCGGTGAGTGCCAGCACCGCGCCTTGCGGGTCACCGGCAAACAGCAGATTGCTGCCGCCACCCAACACCAGTAACGGCGCATCACGCAGCATCGCGTAGCCAAATAATTCCGGTAGCGCGGTGGTGTTGCTGACTTCTACCAACAGCGGCGCACGCGCGGCCACGCCAAAGGTGTTGCGTGCATCCAGACGCACGTTTTCAAACAAGCGGTAGCCGCTGCCGCTGCTGGTGCTCATTCGGGTGGCAAATGCCCACGGCTGGGGGCTTCTTTGCGCCGACGCAGGGCATCCACGCATTCGCCAATCAAGGCCGGGCCGCGATACACCAACCCCGTATAGGTTTGCACCAAAACCGCGCCGGCCGCTTGCTTGGTGGCGGCATCGGCACCGTGCAAAATGCCGCCCACACCGATCAATGGAATGGTGTCGGGCAAGCGTGTGCGCAGCATGCGCAGCACGGTGGTGGCTTGGCTCATCAGCGGCGCGCCGGACAGGCCGCCGCTTTCGTTGGCGTGCACGGCATCGGCCACGCCATCGCGCGCAATCGTGGTGTTGGTGGCAATCACGCCATCCACCTGCAAATCACCCAGCACCCGCGCTGCTGCGTCGATATCACTTTCCGAAAGATCCGGCGCAATTTTTACCAAGACCGGCACCCGCTTACCGTGCTTGGCGGCCAATTTTTCTTGCTCGTCGCGCAACACCGACACCAACTTGCGCAGGGTCTGTTCTTCTTGCAGCTCGCGCAGGCCGGCGGTATTGGGCGAGGAGATATTGACCGCCACGTAGTCGGCCAATGCATACACTTTGCGCAGGCACAGCAAATAGTCGGCGGCGGCATCCACGTTGGGCGTGTCTTTGTTTTTGCCGATATTGATGCCCAGCAAACCGGACTTGCGGCGCGCACGTTCCACATTACGCACCAGTACGTCCACACCCTCGTTGTTGAAGCCCATCCGGTTGATCACGGCTTCGTGTTGCGGCAGCCGAAACATGCGCGGCTTGGGGTTGCCGGACTGCGGCAACGGGGTGACCGTGCCCACTTCGACAAACCCAAACCCCAGTGCCAACAGTGCATCGATATGCGCGCCGTTTTTGTCCATCCCGGCGGCAAGACCTACCGGGTTGGGAAACTCCAAACCCAGCACCTTGACTGGCATCGGTCGCGGCGGTTTGGCCAACAAGCTGCGCATACCGCAGCGGTAGGCGGCTTCTAGCGACAGCAGGCCCATGCCGTGCGCACGCTCGGCATCGACACCAAACAGAAACGGGCGCGCCAGCGAGTACAAGACTTAGTGCCCTGCGCCGACCAGCGCGACAAAAGCAGCCAGCCCGCCAAAGAACAAGATGACCCCGATCACCGCCAACACCGAGAACGCGATGACCAGATAGCCCATCACCAGCCCCGCGACGGCCAAACCGTCGCCCTCTTGGGTGTCCGGCGAGCGCCGGATTTCACTGCGCGCCATATGCCCGCAGATGATGGCGATGATGCTGCCCAGAAAGGGCAGCAAGGTCCAGCCCAGGATGCCGCAGACAAGACTGACCACGGCAAGCGAATTGGTTTGGCGGAGCGGGGTGTTCATGGGGATGGCCTCTTAGAGGTCGAACTTGATGCCCTGTGCCAGCGGCAGGGAGTCGGAATAGTTGATGGTATTGGTTTGCCGGCGCATATACGCCTTCCACGCATCGCTGCCGGATTCGCGGCCACCGCCGGTTTCTTTTTCGCCGCCAAACGCACCACCGATTTCTGCACCCGAGGTGCCAATATTGACATTAGCGATACCGCAATCGGAACCCGATGCAGCCAAAAAGGCTTCGGCACGTTTCAAATTGGTGGTGAAAATCGACGACGACAGCCCCTGCGGCACCGCATTTTGCATGTCGATCGCGTCGTTCAAATCCGTGTACGGCATGACGTACAGAATCGGCGCGAAGGTTTCGTGCTGGACGATGGCGGCATCATTGGTCAGCCCGGTCACAATCGCCGGCAGCACGAAATTGCCGGGGCGGTCGATGGCGGTGCCGCCGGTTTCCACCTTGCCGCCGGCGGCCTTGGCCTTGGCGATGGCATCCAGATAAGCGTTCACGCCATCACGGCTATTCAGTGGGCCCATCAGGTTGGCGGGGTCGGTGGGGTCACCGATCTTGCCCTCCACTTGCTTGTAGGCGGTGATCAATTTGGCCAACACATCGGCGTAGATGGAGGCGTGCACGATCAAGCGGCGGGTGGTGGTGCAGCGCTGGCCAGCGGTACCCACTGCGCCAAACACAATCGCCGGGATGGCCAGTTTCAGGTCGGCGGTTTCATCGACGATGATCGCGTTGTTGCCGCCCAATTCCAGCAGGCTGCGGCCCATCCGGCGTGCCACGTTTTCGCCGACCATGCGGCCAACTTTGGTGCTGCCGGTGAAGCTGATCAGCGGCACGCGCGTGTCATCCACAAACTGCTGCGCCAGCTCGCTGCCGGCATCGTTGAACAGGAAGAAAATGTCGGGGAAGCCGCCGGCGCGCAGCGCCTCATTGCAGATCTTCATCGATGCAATCGCCGACAACGGGGTCTTGGGCGAGGGCTTCCACACGGTGATGTCACCGCAGATGGCCGCCACAAAACTGTTCCACGCCCACACCGCCACCGGGAAGTTGAACGCACTGATCACCCCCACGATGCCGATCGGGTGCCACTGCTCGTACATGCGGTGGCCGGGGCGTTCGCTGTGCATGGTCAGGCCGTACAACTGGCGCGACAAGCCCACCGCGAATTCGCCGATGTCGATCATTTCCTGCACTTCGCCATCGCCTTCCGGCTTGGATTTGCCCATTTCCAGCGCCACCAGCGAACCCAGTGCGTCCTTGTGCGTGCGCAGCGCATCGGCGCACAGGCGGATCGCCTCGCCACGACGCGGGGCCGGGGTGGTGCGCCACACCTTGAACGCGGCCTGGGCACGCGCAATGATCAATTCGTAATCGGCTTGCGAGGATGCATGCACATGGCCCAGCACTTCGCCGGTGGTCGGGTTGATGGGCTCCAGCACGCCGGCATCGCTGGTCTTGGACCATTCGCCATTGCCAAGATAAGTGCCGGATTCAGTAGCGGAAAGCCCAAGGGCGGTGAGGACGGGGTGGGACATGGCGAAACCTCCGGTGAGTCGTGGCGGGTATTGCACGGGTTGGAACAGATACAGGACGAAGAAGGCGGTCACATGCCTACCCAGAACTTGCTGCCCCGCTGCAACGACGCGCGTGTTGGAAATATTGGTGACCCCGGCCCGATTCGAACGGGCGACCTTCCCCTTAGGAGGGGGACGCTCTATCCAGCTGAGCTACGGGGCCGGAACGTGATAATTATCGCAGTAGTAGCGGCATTCGGCCAATCCGACCTCCGATATTGCGATGTGCCGAAGTGACATTGACGATATGCCGGAGGACTCTAGGCATATCTGCAGGGTTTCTCGCAGCACTCGCACACCATCCATCAGCGGTTGCTCGTGGCTGGGACGACCCAAGAAATTTTATCTGTCAGGGAACATCTGAACAATTCAGGCTTTCCCTAGGGCAATTAGCCCAGTTTGCTTCTTCGGCGTGCATGTACCAATGCGCGAATGACGAGGATCAGCGCCGTGCCAATGAACGATGCCATGGTGTACATGACCAATTCGAACGGCCACAGGTTGTGCGAGGTTGCATCACGGTAGACATCCACGGCGAACTGGGCTGTGCCGAAACCTGCCACTGCCGCGGGGACAAGCAACGCGAGACGCCACCCGCCACGCAGGAACCAGGCTGTCGCCAACGGAACCAGGATGCCCGGGAGCCAGAACAGAACCATAAGCAGCACGCCTGCTATCGATTCCTGACGCGGCGGTCGGGGAGGGCCTGGGTTCGATGAATTGGCTGCGCGTGCGGCGAGCTCGGGCATCAGTCGGTCCAGCCATTCGGGATTCGGTAGATCCGATGTCATCCCGCCGCTACGCACGCTGCCGCGCCACACACTGATCATCGGCTGCTGTCCGGGGCCACCACTGCCGGTCTGGATGCGGATTTCGTCCACTTCGGCGGACGGATCCAACAGGAAGAACCAGACGACCGCTTCTCCGTTGCCATTGTGCATCGGCGATCCGCTGGTTCCCACATGCGCGGGCTTGCCGCGATACATCGGCACGACCCATAGACCTGTCGGCTGGTGTGCTTCGAATGCGAGGTGGAGATAAAAATTCTGGTTCCGGCCAAGCAGGACATCCTGGCCCCCGGGCCAGCTATCCAGCACGCGAACGTGCGTTCCATCGGGCGCGGCCTGAGCTTGCGCACGGGGCAGGGCGGCTAGTGTGCAGCAGAGCATCACGATACCAAGCAATTTCCGCAGCATGGGTTTGCCTTTGTCGGGGGAGGGTCACCCCGTTTCCACGGACGATTGTAAAAGGGTGGAGACCTTCCGATCTTGTTTGGCAAGCCTACGCCGCATTCTGGTGCTGTGCGTCATGGACGATCAGGAAGTGTCTCTGGCACCGTTATTACCCATCATTACCCAGTGTTTTTCGCAGCGCTGCCACATCATTTGCCAGCGGTTGCGCGGTGCTCGGTCGTGCCAACATCGCCGCCAGCGCAGGCGGTGGAGCAATCGTGTGCTGCACCAGGGGCTCTACCACTTCCGGGAATTTGGCCGGGTGGGCGGTGGCGACGACAGCCCAGTCACCGGTGCTGCCTGCGCTGCGTAGGCGTTGCAGGACGCGCACGGCGCAGGCGGTGTGCGGGCAGATGGTTTCGTGGTGGTGTGCGTGCGCTTGGACAATCGTGGTGCGGATCTCGGCATCGTTGACCGTGTCAGCGCGCAGGGCGCGGCGTAGTTCAGCGGGGTCTGGGTACAGATATTGCAGACGCTCAAAATTATTGGGCGCGCCCACATCCATCGCATTGGCGAGTGTGGAAAGACTGGGCTGTGGGGTGTAGTCGCCGCCGGCAAAAAACTTGGTCAGCACGTCGTTGGCATTGTTGGCAAGGACAATGTCGCCAATCGGCAGGCCCATGTGGCGGGCCAGCACGCAGGCGGTGGCATTGCCCAAGTTGCCGGTGGGCACCACGAAATTCAGCAAGGTGCCGGTGCTGCGCCAGTGGCCCAGCGCGGCGTGTGCGTAATAGGCCATCTGCGGCAAGAGCCGCCCCAGCGAGATGCTATTGGCCGAGCCCAACGGTACCTCTTGCTTGAACGTGGCATCGGACAGCAGCGCTTTGACCAAGGCTTGGCAATCATCAAAACTGCCATCCACGCGAAACGCGCGCACGTTGTCGCCAAAGCAACCCAACTGGTGCGCTTGGCGCGGTGCCACGCGGCCATCGGGGTACAAAATCGCCACGCGCACATTGGGTTTGTTGTGGAAGGCGGCACCCACCGCCGCGCCGGTATCACCGGAGGTGGCGACGACAATGGTCAGCGGCTTTTCACCCTGCGGCAACGCCGACAATGCCGCCGCCAAAAAGCCCGCACCATAATCCTTGAACGCAGCGGTTGCGCCGTGAAATAACTCAAGAATGTAGTCGCCATGGTCACCAAAACGCCGCAGCGGCGGCTCCACCGCGAACGCGGCTGCGCAAATGGCATCGAGTTGTGCGGCCAGGACATCGCCGGCAAAAAATGGCCGTAACAGGCGCTGCGCCACCTGCACCAAATGGGTGTCGTCGGCAAAATCTTGTGGTGAAAACTGCGGCAGTGTGGCGGGCATGTATAGCCCCCCATCGGGAGCGAGCCCGGCGGCAATCGCGGTGCTGATGGAGACCTGTGGCGCGTTGCCGCGCGTGCTGAGCATGAGCATGTCAAAGGACCTGTGCGGCGGGGCCGGCAATCGGGGTGATGTGGATGTCGCTGGCAAACCCGGCGTGGGCGAAGGCTTGCGCCATTGCGGCACCAGCTTGGGTGGCGGCATGTTTGGATACAAACCAGGCAAATACGCTGGGGCCGCCGCCGGAGATGCTGGCACCCAGTGCACCTAAATCCAGTGCGGCGCGTTTGACCTGTGCAAAGCCTTCGATCAGCGGCGCGCGGCGCGGTTCTACCAAGACATCAGACAAACCTTTGCGCACCAGTGCGGCATCGCCGCGTTCGCAGCCCAGCAGCACTTGTGCAAGGTTGGCGCTTTGCGCCACGAACTCATGCAGGGCATAGCTGCCTGCCAGCGCGGCGCGGGCGCGGCGGGTTTCCAAAATGGCATGGGGATGCACCACCGCAGCATGCCAATGCGCGGGCACCGCGACTTGCGTCAAGCTGTCTGCGGTGGCCAAGACCAGCCCGCCCAGCAACATCGGGCCGATGTTGTCGCCGTGCTTGCCGCCGCTGGCCACTGCCTCGCCGGCCAGCGCGAACGGGTAGAGATCGTGCGCAGACAGCGCTGTATCCAACACGGCATTGGCCGCCACCAGTGCCGCCACGCACGACGCCGCCGAACCGCCCAGCCCGGACCCCAGTGGGATGCCTTTGTCGAGTTCTAGCTCAAAGCCAAACGGCAACGCCAGCGCCTCACGCAGGGCGATGAGGGATTGCCCGGCGGTGTTGCGTGCAGCCTCCAGCGGCAGATCGGTGACACTGCCACGAATGGCCTTGATGCATACCGTGGGCGCGTCGATGCGGCGCACGCTGGCGGTATCCCCGATGCCTTCGATGCTATGGCCAAGGATGTCAAACCCCACCCCCACATTGCCCACCGA
>Ga0116192_1000350_pt1 | contig 35659 bp, 39 predicted proteins | sample AD_UKC113_MetaG_FD_89876 | JGI IMG/M metagenome (GOLD analysis project Ga0116192, IMG submission 89876) | Active sludge microbial communities of municipal wastewater-treating anaerobic digesters from Hong Kong - AD_UKC113_MetaG | ecosystem: Engineered > Bioreactor > Anaerobic > Digestate...
CCGAGATCAGGGTTGTGGAATACAGAATAAAAGGGATTTCATTTATTAATCTTAAATTACTCACGAAAACCACCTGAAAAAATAAAAGCCACCTTCGCCGTGAAGATAGCTCCAAAAAATTATTCACGGCAGCCCGGCTGTCATGGCATCTCCCCTGCTTTAGACCCGTGGCTTTGCGTCCCCATCTTTCGACTGGGTTTGCCTTTTTCTTGGTTTACATTCTAAATTTCGACATTCCCAAAGGTCAATAGGACTTAAGTCCTAGATCCAGTCAGCCGGCGGACTGCCCGCAGTTCACCCCTGCAAAAAAGATTCGCGGTCGCTAACCCCCGCCCACCGGCGGAAAAATTGAAATCCGGTCTCCGTCAGAAAGCGTTTCGTCAAGGCTTTTATGGACACTGTTCACCAGAAAGGAAAAGGCCATTTTCTCCGGTATGCTCAGCTTTTCCAAAAGCATCCGGCCGTTAAACCCCTCGGATATTTCCACCAGCATGGGTTTTCCGAATTCGGCGCCCGGGATACATCTCTCCAGACCGCAAAAAACTTTTACTTCCACCCGCAAGAAGCATCGGCCTCCTTTTAAAGTTTTTTCATAAAAGATGTTATAATTAACCGGAAAAGAGACAATTCCATCAGCAAGAAAGAGGTGAGAGAATGACACTCGAAGAAGAAAAAGTTGTCGTTGTTGAAACTGCTATAGACGACATGAATCCTGAAATTTACTCCTATTTGTTTGACAAATTAATAAAAGAAGGCGCGCTGGATGCGTATGCAATTCCCGTATACATGAAAAAGAACAGGCCGGCAAGCCTTCTGTCCGTGGTATGCCGCGAGGAAAAGCTGGAAAAACTGCTGGAGACCATTTTCAGGGAAACCACCACGTTGGGCGTACGCATCAGGGAAGAAAAGAGAAGGGTGCTTTCCAGAAGTTTTGAGAAGGTGAATACCCCCTGGGGTGAGGTAAAAGTGAAAACCGGATTCGCCGGCGGGGCTGGAAATGAAATACTGCAAATATCCCCGGAGTACGAAGATTGCAAAGGCATTTCCGAAAAGCACGGCATCCCCCTGAAAAAGGTTTACGCAGCCGCCTTGCTGGCTTTTGAGGAATTGAAAAAAGGAAATAAGTGTTAGGATTTTCAGTGGGGCGGCCCGGCCGCCCCCACTGAAAATATTGCCGAATCCGCTTTCTTGCAACTTTCCAGTCAGATGGGGATGCGCCATGTTTAAAAATTGATGACTTCATCCAGTTCCTTTTTCAGAACAAACCTGGTGTTGTGCGGCGGCAGTTCCTCGTTGTAGAAGAATTCCGGCAGCCGGTCGTCGGCCTTGCCGAAGCCAGCCCTGGCGTTGAACTCCTTCTCAACCTTGAGGATGCTTTTGCCCAGGGCCACAACGTCGTCGGCAGTGAGGCTCAAACCGTACATGGCGTTGAGCATTTCAATGACGGTCGGCAAACCTTCCGGATTATCCAGCACGGCAAAGGCCACGAAAAGGCAGAGACCGGTGCTGTCGACAGCGGCGGTGGCAATTTGCAGGTTCCTGGACAGTTCGATCTGGCCTTCTTCTTTTGTCGGGTCGACGTAACCGCCCACTTTCAGGATGTTGGCGGTTACGGCATAGCCCGCCGTGTGGTCCGCACCCATTGCCGTGGTGGCGTATGTAACGCCGTTGCCCTTGCAGGACCTCGGGTCGTAAGCCGGAATGGCCTGGCCCTTAACGGCCGGCACCCTGGTTACACCGTAGACTTTACCCGCGAAGGTGGCGCCCGCGCCGATAATCCGCCCCAGGGGAGTGCCCCTGCCCACTTCCTTCAGCGCTTCAACGGCTGCCCTGCCGTCACCGAAGGGAATTACCCCTGCCTCCATCAGAACGCCCAGAGTGGCGCCCGTTTCGATGGTATCCAGGCCGACGTCGTTGCAAATGTAGTTCAGTTCCCCGATTATGTCCATGTCACCGTTTTCAATGTTCGGGCCAAAGCCCCAGGCGGTTTCGTATTCAATCTTGCCCAATTCCCGGCCGTCCGGAAGAATGTATATGTTGGAGCAGCGCATTACGCAGCCGGGATGACAGGCATGGGTAGCCTTGCCGCCGCGGGCGTTGCAAACTTCAGCCAGTTTCTCGCCGCCAACGTCGTTAGCCTTTTCAAAGCGGCCGCGGGAGAAGTTCCTGGTGGGAAGCGTGCCGGCTTCGTTGATGATGTTCATCAGCACGTTTGTGCCGTAAGCGGGCAGCCCCTGGCCGGTGACCGGATGGTCCAGCAGGATCCTGGCAAACTTCTTGGCGGCGGCCTGGAAGCGATCCTTGTCCTTAACCGGCACGTCAAATGTCTTCGGCGAGTCGAGCACGATGGCTTTTAGCCCTTTGGAGCCCATCACGGCGCCCAGGCCGCCGCGGCCGAAATAACGGCAGGCGTTGCCTTCCGGGTCACTGGCGCCGATACCGGCGCCGGCCATGAGCATTTCACCGGCGGGGCCGATAAAAATGACAGCTGCCTTTTTGCCGTATTTCTCCTGGAGTGTTCGGACAGTCTCGTAACCGCCCCTGCCTGCCAGGCCGCCTGCCGGAAGCAGTTCAACACCGCCTTCGGTTAGTTTTAAAATATGGAATTCACCGGCAGCAGGTTTGCCCTCAATAATGACAGCCTTGTAACCCAGGTTGGCCAGCTTCTGGGATGGAACACCGCCGCAGTTGGCCTCCTTGATGCCGCTTGTCAGCGGGCTCTTGCCGCCGACAGACATGCGGCCGGAAGACGGGGCGTTGGTCCCGGAGAGAAGCCCGGGCGCAAAAACCAGCTTGTTGAACGGGCCCAGCGGTTCACAGGCCGGCTCGACCTCGTCCGCCACAATCTGCGACGTCAGCGCCCGCCCGCCCAGGGCGGCATACTTCTCGGGAACCGTTTCGACTTTTATTTTTTTTGCGGTCATATCGACCCTTAACAATTTGTCCACTAAATACCTTCCCCCTTTTCTTTATTGAATTTAATGCTGAAAAATCAACTATGCAACATTGATACCATTCGATCAAACTGCAGCAGAACCCATACTTTTTCTGATGGGACCCGTCTTGAGGTAATACGAAAAAACCGGTCCGATATGGAACGCGTGTACCATAAAGGAACAAGCTGCCCTTCCGAAACCGGTATAAATCAGCATGCAAATGCAAAATTCATTTCACGACATACTTTTCTGTTTCTCTATGCACAAGATGCAGCTTCCGCTACATAGCTGCCTTGAAGATGTCGATGACGTCCGTCTTGGTAGCGGCACGCGGGTTGGTGAAGCTGCAGGCGTCCTTCATGGCGTTTGTGGCCATGATTTCGAAATCTTTTTCTTTCACGCCCAGTTCGCTCAGGCCGGCCGGAATACCTATATCAGCCGAAAGCTTCCTGATGGCGGCAAGGGCCTTGTCGGCGGCCTCACGCACTGAAAGGCCTTCGATGTTCTCTCCCATCGCTGCGGCTATATCGGCAAATCGCTTCGGGCAGGAAATAAGGTTGAATTCCTCCACAGCCGGCAGCAGTATGGCGTTGCAGACGCCGTGGGGCAGGTTGTAGAAACCGCCCAACTGGTGAGCCATGGCGTGCACATAGCCCAGGCTGGCGTTGTTGAAGGCCATGCCGGCCAGATACTCGGCATAGGCCATATTGTCGCGGGCTTCCATGTTCTGACCGTTGGCCACGGCATTGCGCAAGTTTTCAGAGATCAGCTTCATGGCCATCAAGGCGCAGGCGTCGGTGACCGGAGTCGCTATAGTAGAAACGTATGCCTCGACGGCATGGGTGAGGGCGTCCATTCCGGTGGCGGCCGTCAACGCGGGAGGCTTGCCGACCATCAGGACGGGATCGTTGATGGCTACACTGGGGGTGACCCGCCAATCGACAATGGCCATTTTTACGCGGGTATCAGTATTGGTGATGATACAGAAGCGGGTCATTTCACTGGCGGTGCCTGCGGTTGTATTAATGGCCACGAACGGGGGCATTGCCTTGCTGGACTTGTCGATACCCTCGAAATCGCGGATGTGACCGCCGTTGGTGGAAACGATGCCGATGCCTTTGGCGCAGTCGTGGGAGCTGCCGCCGCCCAGGGATACGATGCAGTCGCACTTGTTCTCCCTGTAAACCTTCAGGCCGTCGTGGACGTTGATATCGGTGGGGTTCGGCTCCGCTCCGTCAAATATGACGGTTTGCACACCGGCTTCTTCGATTATCCCCTTGATTTTATCAGCCACACCCAGTCCGGACAGCCCCCTGTCGGTTACGATCAGGGCTTTTTTCCCGCCCAGGGCTTTAACTTGCCGGCCTGCTTCTTTAACCGAGCCGACGCCCATTAAAGTAACGGTGGGGATGTAAAACCCGAAAACCTGATCAGCCAACGCTTTCACTTACAAAAACCTCCTTGTTTTTAATCTTTTTTTCTTGTTACCGGGCACCGATTAAATTAGCTGACGCTGTACTTTTGTTCACCTCCCCGCAATCCATTAAAAAAACACCCGATTTGCTGAATTTGCAAATCAAATGCCAAAAAGGAAGGCCGTCGGGCAAGACTGGCCGACGGCCCGTAAGATCAAGGCCCGAAACGTTTCTGACAGAAAAAAGCCCCCGGCCTGCCGCATGCAGGACGGGGGCGACAACACGCTTTCTGCTGTGGTTGTTTGTTTAAAGCACAAAACAGGGGGCCATAATGGAGCATTTGTTACGTAAAAGAACAACGGTCATTTCGGTCAATACATCCAAAACTCTTTATGTTCAGGCGGGAAATATTTCTTCCAAAAAGAACTTCTCATTCACCGCAGATTATAATCCCTGAGCTTGCGGTAAAGTGTGTTCCGGCCCATGCCCAGCCTCTTCGCCGCCAGGGAGATATTGCCCCCGTAATAGCTGAGCGCTTCGGCAATGGCCCGCGCCTCAATCTTTTCCATCGGGGGCGGCGGCTCCGTCTCCACTCTAACACCTTTCTCCCGCATCTTTTCAACAATTCTGGACTCCAGCTTCCGCAGCGACTTAAGCAGACTGCTCAAATCCTGCCCGCCGGCCGCCTCCAGCCAGCGTTCGTCGTCCAGCAGCCGCTCCAGAAGTCGCTCCGGAGCGTTCACCGGACACGCCCGCTCCGTCCCGTCCCCCCCTCCGGGCAGCGGGGTTCCCGCGGCCGGCGCAGCCGGGGGGTCCGGCCCGCTGCTGCGGAATTTGCCGCTTAAGTGCCCGGGCAGGATGATCTTGCCGTCGCAGAGGGCCGCCGCCTGGCTGATGGTATTGGCCAGTTCCCTGATGTTGCCCGGCCACTGGTAGTTGCAAAGCAGGCGTATGGCATCAGTTGATATGCGAATGTCAGGGTTCAGTTTTTTGATAAAGTATTCCGCCAAAAGAGGTATGTCTTCCCGGCGCTCCCTCAGCGGGGGCAGTTCCAGCCTCACCACGTCCAGCCGGTAGAACAGGTCCTCGCGAAACGTCTTGTCTTTCATGGATTGCTCAAGATCGGTATTGGTCGCGGCGATAACCCGCACATCGGTCTTGATCGGCTTTTCGCCGCCGACGCGCAAAAATTCGCCGGTTTCCAGAACCCGAAGCAGCTTTACCTGAATGGCAAGGCTGGACTCCCCAATTTCGTCCAGAAAAAGCGTGCCCCGGTTGGCCAGCTCAAAAATACCTCTGCGCAAACTGCCCGCGCCGGTGAAAGAACCTTTTTCGTGGCCGAACAATTCACTTTCCAGCAGGTTTTCGGGCAGCGCCCCGCAGTTTACCGGAATAAAGACCTGATCCGACCGGCTGCTGGCGGCGTGAATGAACCTGGCCAGCACCTCTTTGCCCGTCCCGGTCTCTCCATGGAGCAGGACGTTGATATTCTTCTTGGCGATTTTATAGGCAACTGAGACCAGTCTGTGCATGGCCTGGGAAATACCCACCTTAAAGCCCAGCCGCTCAGCGACAGCGTGCCACTCCTCGTTTGCCGGCGGGCCGTCGCAACCGCGCAATCCGTATTCGGATGCCTTTTTAATTAGCTTTTCCACCTCGTCGATATCCTCGAACGGTTTTTCAAGATAGTCGAAGGCGCCCAGTTGAATGGCTTTTACAGCGGTCCTGGTCGTGCTGTAGCCGGTCATGATGATAACCTCACAGCTGGGCTGCAGGTTCTTTATCTGCTGAAGCAGGGACAGGCCGTCGGCGTCGGGCAGTTTCAAGTCGACCATGGCCACGCTGAAACTCGTCTCATTAATGAGCCTGGCCGCTTCCGCTCCATTCACGGCAACTTTTACGTCATAGCCGTTCTTTTGCAGGAGACGGCGGAAAAAGGTGCCCACCTCGATCTCGTCGTCTATGATTAATACTTTTGTTTGGGGCAAAATACCATCACCCGCCTCAGAATCAACGAATTCCGCTTCCCGCCGGCTTTACTCCGGTTCTCTTACCGGCAGTACCAGGGAGAAGGAACTTCCCGCGCCGGGCTCACTGTCCACTTCGATGCAGCCGCCATGAGCTTCAGCAATGCCCAGGCTTACCGACAGGCCCAGGCCGGTGCCCCTGTTCGCTTCCTTGCTGGTATAAAAGGGGTTGAATATTTTAGGCAAGTTTTCCGGAGAGATCCCGATCCCGTTGTCCCTGACGGTAACCGCAACCCTCTTTTCCCCGCCGTTTTCAAGCAGTGAAGTGCTCACCTCGATCCTCTTCTCCCGGTCGAGCCTCTCCACGGCGTCGCGGGCGTTAAGCATAAAGTTGATCAGCACCTGCTGGAGCTGGTGCTCGCTGGCCATGACTGCGGGCAGGCTGGGATAAAGGCTCAGCGTGATTTCAATGTTACTTCTGTTGATCTGGTAATGAATCAGGCTTAAGACCCGCTCCACCACTTTGTTCAGGTCGGTGGGAGCCAGCGGGTAGTGGTCCTGCCTGGAAAAGGTAAGCAGGTTCTGGATGATTTTTTTGCAGCGCAGTCCGCAGTTGACGATATCCTTCAATAAATCGCCCTGGGGGCTGCTTTCTTTAATTTCCCTCAACATCATCTGGGCGGTACCGATTATGACGGTCATCGGATTATTCAGCTCGTGCGCCACCCCTGCAGCCATCTCCCCGATGGCGGCCAGCCTGTCCGATTGCATAAGCTGCGCTTCCATTTTTGTCTTTTCGGTAACGTCCTTCATGTGGTGAATTATCCCCGCGATCTGGTTCTGTTCGTTATAAACCGGGTAGTAAAAAATATCGAAAATTTTGCCGGAATCCGTCTGAACCCTGTTATATGCAGGTTTCCCCGTCCTGACGGTTTCATCCATCATGCACTCTTCGCATTTTTTGTCCCGTCCCCAAACTTTTGCATAGCACTTCCGGTTCTTTTCATTCTCTTTGCCGGGACTGCAATCTACTGGAAACCGGTTATTGCTCCGGAGAATGTTGAAATTTCGATCAATTAAAATCATCGGTTCGGTTACCGCGTTAAACGTGGCTTCCCATTCGACTTTAGCCCGGATAACCTGCTTGTACAGTTTTGCGTTTAATATACAGACGGCCAGATGATCTGCAAGCTGCTGAATAAAGCTCAATTCGGAAGGGGAATACGCCGAACTCAGACCGCTTCCTGCCAAAAGTATCCCCTGTGCGGCTCCTTTAACGTAAAGCGGCGCCACTGCCAGGGAACTAATCCGGCTTTCCGGACCCGGTTTGCCGTTAATGAATATATCTTTTAAAAAAACATTTTCCAAAACGCGGGCCTCCCTCCCCTCGAAACATTTCCACAGGAAGGATTCGCGGGGAATGGAGCAGGGGCTTTTAAAAACCGGCGGCATCACGGCCTTCATATACAATTCTTCCTGACGGGTCAGGGCCAGGCCCAAAAAATCACAGGGTATGGCCAGCGGCAGTTTGGAGTAAACCCTCTTGAAAACGTCCTTCACCGTCATATCAATGTTGATATCCCGCACCAACTGATTGATAATTTCAAGCCGGTTGTTCTGTTTAATTATTTCCTCGTTCCGTTTTTTCAGTTCAATATAGTAATTCAGCTTGGATGAGTTTACGCCAGTCAGGTTCTTTATCAGCTTCGCCTTTTCACTGAACATGTTCTCACCCTTTCATGAGCCGGCTTTCTCCCCCGCATTCTTCAAATATCGGGCAAAAATCGTCCTCGCCATGGCGCGAAACAGCTACATGGCCCGCAAAAAAATTTCCGCCAAATCTTTTTCATCGGCGTCTCTGGGATTTGTGATCAGACAGGCGTCCTTGAGCGCGTTCTGACAGAGGTTGTTGATAAACGTTTCCTTCAATCCGATTTCAGCCAGCCCTTGCGCCAGCCCGATATCCTTGACAAGCAGGCGCACCGCCTTAACCGCCTTTTCCGCCGCCATACGGGGACAGAGTCCCCTTACATCCTCGCCCAGGGCCTCCGCCACCCGTTTGTACTTGTCCGGGCAGGCAATAAGGTTGTATTCCATAACGTGCGGCAAAATGCAGGCATTGGTTTCGCCGTGGTGCGTGTCCAGAAGCCCGTCCACCTGGTGAACCATGGCGTGAGTGGCGCCCAGGATGGCGTTGGAAAACGACAGCGCGGCCTGAAGGCTGGCCATGGCCATGTTGGTTTTGGCCTCCATATTGGTACAGCAGGCCACGGATTCCCTTAAATTCCGGGAAATTAACTTTATGGAGTTGATGGCGTGGACTTTGGTCAGCGGCGTTGCCGCCAGGGAAACATAAGACTCAATGGCGTGGCTGAGGGCGTCTATCCCGGTCGCCGCAGTAAGCCTGGCGCTCTTGGTCTGCAGTATCTCCGGATCCACTATGGCGATGTCGGGGACCAGGGACCTGGAAATGATGGTCATCTTCAGCCTCCGCTCCTTGTCCACCACGATGGCAAACTGGGTAACCTCCGAACCTGCGCCTGCGGTGGAAGGCGCCACAATCATCGGCGGAAGAGGCTTGCTCACCTTATTGATGCCCTCGTAATCATGAATGTTTCCGCCGTTGGTCGCCAGGATAGCGACAGCTTTGGCCACATCGGTGGGGCTCCCCCCGCCGATCGACATCAAAGCGTCACAACCGGATTCCAGGTATTTTGTAAGCCCTTCGGCCACCTCAGAATCTTTCGGATTGCTGGTAAGGCTGGAGAAGACCTCGTACTGAAGGCCGGCGGCTTTCAAGTAACCCAGCGCTTTTTCCACCCAACCGGCATCAATCACCCCTCCGTCGCTCACCACAAAAACCTTGTTGGCGCCCAGCCGGAGCGCGCTCTCACCCACCTGGCTCAAGGCCCCCCTGCCGAAAATGATCTCCGGCGCTACATGCTTACAGATGTCCATGAATAATTTCCTCCATTCCGGCCGCCCCCCACCGCAAACATATAGTATATTCCGCGGGGAGCCGTTCTCCGGTTCTGAATACTTTAACGCCCAATAGACAATAGTTCGTTAATTTAAAAATTTCACAAATTATTATTTATGCAATTATTGTTCCATATCGGGACACCCCGGTCAAACATTTTTTTTGGCAAAGAACGTTTAACTTAAAAAAACCGCTTAACGTTCAAAGCGGTTTAAAAAACATCCCCGGCACTCTTAACCGGAACTCCTCCACAGCACTCCGCCCGGTTATAAACAACCTGTCTTCAAGTCGGCGAAACCGCTGCTCATCCTTTTTTCATAAAACCCAACAGCACCCGGTACGGCCCCGGCGTGCCGGGCGGTACGAAGGCTACCCGGTCTCCGGGCTTAATCAGACAGTCCAGAGTGTTTGCCTTTCCGTTAACAAAAACAATTTCAACTCTTTCAGGAGGCACATTCAATTTGCCGGCAAGTTTATAAGCGCTTGTCTCTTCCCCTATTTCAACCGTTAATGGAAACGGCCATCCTCTTTCCTCAAAAAGCTTCTTCAAATCACCAAAGCCTCTTATTTCGATATTACCCATCTTTTTCTCCCATAATTTTTAAATCATCCTTTCATTTTGATAGCATCTTTATTTTTTGTGCCTTTCCTCTCTGTGTTAATAGTGCAAAATTTATACCCGGAAGAGGCATCATGAATTTTTCAACCATGCCAAAAAAGCGCTGCAACGCAGTGTCTTTTTAAGAAGCCTGGCTCGCTTTGGAACAGTACGGAGGAGGATAAGTGTACTAAAAAAGAACGTTTCATTCAGGGGGACCGGTAAAAAAAATCCTTCCTCAAGTAAAAAAACGACACGGCTTTTTTATCCGGGACTTATTTACTTTTGACCGGCGCTGTGGTATATTTGCATTACCCTGAAGTTCATAGGTTCCGGCGTTAATCCTCCCCTCACTGCCCCTGTGAGGTCCGTTAATGCTAACCTTGAGGTCTACGGGTGTAAAAAAAGTGATGAGGAGGATTTTTATTGTTCCAGGAAAGAACATTGACCTGCCGCGACTGCGGCCAAGATTTTGCTTTCACTGTTTCGGAGCAGCAGTTTTTCGCTGAAAAGGGTTTTACAAACGATCCGAGCCGCTGCCCGGAATGCCGCGCAGTCCGCAAACAGCGCCAGTCCAGAAACAGGTACGGCGGCGGCTACAGGCAGGAAAGACGCGAGGCATACCCCGCGGTGTGCGCTTCCTGCGGCCAGGAAACCACGGTGCCTTTCCAGCCGCGTGAAGACAAACCGGTATACTGCCAGGATTGTTACAGAAGAAGAATCAGCAATTATTAAAAACACGCCCCGTTTACACAACGGGGCGCTGTTGTTGACAAAGCGCCCTTGAGGTTCCTTCAACCTCAAGGGCCCGGACAGTTTGTCCGGAGTCCGCACGTCTTTGCCGGCCCGGGCCGGATACCGACCCCTTTAGCCCGGCATCCTGCCGGGTGCGGCCGGTACCAGCTTATGCGACTCGGCCACAATGGCGCGGTAAATTTCTTCCCAGGCACGCTTGCGGTAGACCAGGCCCGGCAGTTCGCCCTGATTGTACGGCGCGTCCATGAGCAGCACCGGCACCCCGGCGGAACTTACCTCTATGCCGATTTCGAGGGTGTCTTCCACCAGCACGTTCAAATTTCGTTCCAGGCAGGCCTCTCTTTTGTCATGGCTGCCCAGGAGAACAAGCTCGTCGAATATAAACCCGTGTCTTTCCAGCCACTCACGGGTCTCCGGCTCGTACCTCCCTTCCCTGGCCGTAACAATGTAAATATCATGGTTTTGCTTGATTCTCCCGAGATAATGGGGGGCGCCCGCGACCGGCGTGGGAGCCGACATCAGGTATTTTCCCCTGATGTCCAGGAAGGTGTTGAGTTCACCGGGAGTAATGTCATATGTCCTGCAAATATCAAAAAGCTTAATTTCTTCAACCCGTTTGTTCTGTTTGAAAAAACGGTTCAGTTCGCTTACCCAGAGGGGCAGGCTGTCGGCCAGGACTCCGTCTATATCTACGCCAATACGCACATCTTTCCTCCGTTCGACAACAATTGACCTTCTACCATTATATTCTCTTCCCGCAAACGGATTCCTTCCCGCGCCGGCCCGCGGCGGAAAAATCAATAGGCAAAAACAAAATTGCCGATGACTTTGCTCAAAGGCCGGGCCAGAAGCCACGGGTTGTCAACGGAGGTCGCGAAGAAATACAGCGCTCCGTTTGAAGGGTCGTTGCCGCTTAAGGCGTCTTTGGCCGCCTGTACGGACTGGCCGCTGGCCGGCCGGTTTATCCAGCCGTTCATTACCGGCTCGAACTGGTAGGTGCCGTCGCCGTACTGGTAAATTACATCTTTTATGGTATCGGGAAAATCCGGGCTGGCGATCCTGTTCAAAACAACGGCGCCGACCGCAACCTTGCCCTCGTAAGGTTCCGCGTCCGCCTCGGCGGTAATGAGCCTTGCCAGGAGGTCTACTTCTGCAGCGGAGGGTCTCCTGAAAATCCCGCCCCTGCTCGTTTCAGGAGCGGGCTGCGCTGCTGAAGCCGCGCCGGCGGGCGCCGGTAAGGCCAGAACCATGCCGGGGTGAATCAAGGAGTTGTTCAAGTTGTTGGCCGACATGATCTCCCAGTACTCCAGGCCGTGCTTCTTACCTATGGAGTAAAGGGTATCGCCAGCCTGGACGGTGTAAAAAGTGTTTTTTTCACTTCCGCCGCTTTCCGGAATGATCAGCCGCCGGCCGGGATAAATGAGGGAATCCGTCAAGCCGTTCGCCTTCATAAGCGAATCGAGGGAAACGCCATAGCTGCGGCTTACGGTGTAGAGGCTTTCTCCGCGGGATACAGTGTGGACGGCCGCCTGCGCCGATGCGGGCAAAAAAAACATCAGCGCCACAACAAAAAAGCCCATGAATACACGGGTAACAAGAAACATATAATCCCTCCCGAGGCCTCCGAGGTTAGCTGAAGGGTTCGGGTCAGAGGGCAACCCTACCTTGTGGGATGTGGAATGTGGGAGGTTGGAGGCTTTTTGAGAGGTGCGATGCCCACTTCTCAATTCGCTTCTCACTTCTCACGTCTCACTTCTTAAAAAGGATTCACCCCAAAAGATTTTGTCCCCCGTACCCCGGAAACACCGGGGATTCGGCCATTTTTCTACAATTATACAAGCTTCCCGTTTGTTTGACAATAACACAAATATTTACAGCACCGGATCACCAAAAAAGTAAACCCCCTTGCGGGGGTGTTTTACTCGGCATCCGGAACAAGCCTGGTTCCGCAGTTGAAGCAATATTTTGCGCTGTAGGGCATTTCCATCTGGCATTTGGCGCAGACGGGCGGTTTCGGGTGGAGCTTGTCAATCTGCTCTTGATAGCCGGCAATGTCTTTCTCGAGATCCTTAGTGCTCTTGAGAAGGCGCTCAATCTCTTCTTCGAGCCCGCTTTCCCCCTTATGCTGCAAGTAAACCAGGTTGCCCAGGGCGGAAATATTGTTTTCCATTTCTTTTTCCAGCTTGGACATTTCAAATTTAAGCCTGGCGGTTTCAACCAGGTCGCTGGACTTTTTGCCGAGCGTCTTCGCGCCTTCACTGACGGCCTTGGCGCTTTCGCTTACCTTCTTTAAGATCTCCATACATCTCCCCCCCTTTTAATTTATTTTATGAATCTACGTAATTATATATACTATTCAATAAAACGGCCCAAAACTCCTCTTTCCAAAGGCAGGAAAGCGGACTCACCGGGTTCTGTCCAGTTGCTCCCGGTAGCTGTCCAGTTCGCGGTTGACAGCGGCGTCGGCCAGCTTGTTCTCCTCCCTGGGAATATGTTTCAGGGTCAGCTTCAAGCCGGGCGTATTGGCCAGGTTCTTCCACACCCGTTCGGCAATTTCCCTCAAAGCCGGCTCTTTTATCCTGTACTGCCTGTTGAACTGGCGCACCACCAGTTCGCTGTCCGCCCTTACCTCCGCCTCCAGCCTGCCGTAACGGCCCGCCAGGTGGGCAAGCGCCGCAACCGCTCCCTCGAGGGAACTCCATTCGGCAAAATTATTGGTGAGACGCGGCCCGAGAAATTTGCTTTTGGCGGCAATCACCTTCCCCCCGCCGTCGGTGATGATCATGGCCGCGGCGGCGGGACCGGGATTGCCGCGGCTGCCTCCGTCAATATTTACAAAAACCTTCAAAAAACAACTCCCCTGACAATATTGCGTTTTCGCTTTGCCTGTCGAAGGTATTATAGTATCATATAAAGCTATTGTCAAAGGTTTTGCTATTTATTACCAGTAGTTGCTGAAAAAATTTGAGCTCGCAAAAACAACCGGCGCAAAGCCGGTTGCCGTCATAATCTAAACTGTCATATTCCCCTCTGAAGTCTAACAGGCTTACTGTTCAGTATCACCGGTGCTTTGGCCGGACTCACCTGTTTGCGTGCCTGTATTTTCACCAGCTTGAGTGTCGCTGCCCGTTTGCGTATTGTCACCTGCCTGGCTATTACTACCGCTGGTCTCGTCGTTTTCCCCGGTTTCAGTGTTCGGATCGGCGCCGGTATCTGTTTCTCCAGGCTGGGTTTCTCCAGTCTCATTGTTTTCGCCGTCCTCCACCGGCTCAGAAACCAGCTTTTCCATAATTACCGCAAGTTCAGCCCTGGTAATGGCGCTGTTAGGATTAAACCAGCCTTCGGGAGAACCATTGATTATCCCTTCTTGATAAAGAGCCAGGATGTAGCCGATGTCTTCCTGCGATATCAGTATGCCGTCTTTAAAAGGTGCGTTTGTTGCATCTGCGGGCTGCAACCCCAAGGCTTTGGCAACCATCACCGCTGCCTGGGCTCTGTTTACCTGGACCTGGGAATGGAAACGGTTTAAATTGATAACGCCCAGCATGACCGCTTTTTCAACTGCTTCCTTTGCCCATTGGGGAGTGTCGCTGAGATTTGCTTCTGTATTTGCTGGTGCCGTGCCGCCGTCCGTTTGCCCCTCCGGGTTTGTGCCGCTGTTTATTTCGTCTTCTGTTTCGTCAGGTATTATTCTCATGACCAGAGCAACGGCTTCCGCTTGAGTCACCGGATCATCGGGCCTGAAGGTACCGTCTCCGTACCCCTTGAACAGTTCTACAACAGACATTCTTTGAATGGCCGATTCTGCCCAGTGTCCTTTAACGTCGGTAAACTTACAGTCCGCAATTTGTCCTTCTTTCATGCCGCCATTACGGGAACTCAGTTTTTGTTTGAACCCGGCAAGCGCTTTTCCGCCAGCAGATTTATCACTCCCTGCCGCAGATTTGGATATGATTCCCGAGTTGGCAGTCTTGCCGCCCCCGGCAGACAAGCCGGCCTTTTTTCCCGTTGAACTTCTTTTTTCGCCGCCGCCGCCCTTGGCAAGCGCCGGGCCCGCAGATAGAGCCAATACCAGTGCAAGTGAGATTAAAAGTGAAACTGCTTTCTTTATCGCCTTTCCCTCCCTATACGTGTTATTCTCATTTTACGAGCCTTGAATATTCATTTGGAGGGTATACTTTTCCCATTTTCATAGGACAAAAGTCCCTTTACCAGACCTTGAAAGACGCGTTCAATTCTCCAGGCTCCCGGTACCGTCTTCTAATCGTATCGTGTATTCCGTCTCGCGGAAAAGATTCTCTGGAGGTCTTCTCCGGGAATTTGAGCCGTCCTTATTAAAATAAATTAGCCATGTTAAATTATTCTAAAAAGCAGGAAATTAATGGTTTTTGCAGAATAAACTGCTAAAAGAAGATTGGAGAAAAAATATGAATGTAATTCAAAAAATTAAAATTGAAATATTAGCCTTGACCATTAGTGTATTTATTAAAAGCGTGCTGGGTTCTATTATCACTACCAGTACTATAATTGTAGCATACCAATTATTATTGAATCACTATATTTTCCTCGCGCCTTATCGATGGTACTTTTACACATTGGCAGTTGCTATTAGCATTTGGTCTTTTATATTTATTCGAGACAGATTTTTTTATCGACCAGTGTTTCCCAGATTATATCCAGATTACAGAATTTTAGAAAAAGATATTCTTTATGAGTATAAAGACAGAATGCATATGATATATAGAAAGAGGTTAAAACTAAAGGCATTAAAAGATAACCTTAAAAGCTTTGATCACAGATATCGCTGGACTGGTAAAGGTACTATTAAGGTTCACTTAAGTCACCCAAAACAGAAATATATTGAAACTTTCCAAAAAGGATTGTTCCAGTATTATTCAGTATTGTTTGAAAGGACATTAAAAAAGAAGGAAACATTTGATTTAGAAATAATTTTTGAGCTTGAAGATATAGAAGGGAAGGCCAGAACTTTTTTATCCACCCTGATAGAAGAGCCTACAGATTATTTATCTTTAAAAGTAAAATTACCGTATAGTTTTAAAATAAACGAAGCTGTATACGAAATATGTACTCACATGGGCGCTAAAAACCCTATTGACACAAATAATATACCTTTTATAAACGGAGTAGCCGAATTAGAAATTTACAAACCAAAACTTCTTTACTATTATGAAATTTCATGGCCAGACACCCCGTCAAAAATAAATTAAAAAATTCTGAAAAATGGATTTTTCTATTCTTTTGGGTTATACTATAAACTAAAGCTTGTCCGCCAATTATATGTTTAAGAACAAAAATTAAACGGTTTCATATTATAAATTAAAAAAGGGGGAACTAGGGGTTTGGGTGATTAAGATCTGCCACGAGAAAACAATAAAAATAAGGGGGATGTCCCAAACGGCATCGTCCTTATTTTATTTTCCTTGAAAAATCGCACTACGAGTGCGCAACATGGCCTTTGGTCCAGTTATGAAAGTTTGTTAAGCCTTGATATGACGGGATTTGTTACGCAGGAACTGTTAACCAAACTTATACACAAGATTAACATATTCCACAAATTAAAAAGGGGGTTGTATTAACAGCTCCCTAAACTCTTGGTGCCTCCGGGCTGGCTATCTTATAGATAGCTTATGCCTTTAGTGTTGTGGCACAGTTGCCGGAGGTCTTACCCAAAACTTTGATTAAACTTTATTCAAAGTTATTTTAACGTTGGGAATCTAGGTATTTAACACTTACATATGTCTGCTTCCTCGTCCAAAATTTAGTTTAATTGCAATATAATCTTCAAAAGAATTCAATGAGCCAACTTTTAAAGATTTATTGTCTATAGTAAAGCTAAGTTTAGTAAAATTATTTATACTTCTAATATATCTAGCAACTAGACTATTATAATTACCCTCAAGCAGACTATAGTCCAAGTGGTTTTTATCAACTACTATATAATAAATATCTATATTTTCTTTAGCTAATTTCCTTATAATATAATCTTTTGCAATACTGGGGCAATTATTAGCTTTAATTTCTGGGAGCACTGAAAAACCGGGAAACTGTTCTCTAACATCTTTTACAGCCCTTCTCATAACAGCTCGAATTCTGCATTGGTTCTGTGTCACATAACCGCCAATTACAAAATATCTTTCAGTATTTCTATCCCAATTCCCAGATTCATCAAAAGGGGCGGCGGATAAAATTTCATACCGGTCTTTGTCGGCACGAACCAGCTAAAATGAAAAAGGCGGCTTAAAAGCCGTTCCGTGGCTTCCGGTGGCTATGGCAACCTACCGGAACAACCGGATCAAGTGGAAAAAGCCTTATGGTAATCAACCCGGGTTGTGACACTCTTCCGGGGTGATACCTGAAAGAGGAGAAAGGGGTATTGGTGGAAGGGGGACAAAGTATACCTGCTTTAAGGTGGTGTTGGGAGTAGTTTATCCCCAAATCTGTCCCCAAAGGCGCTCAAAAAGGCAATGGAAGAAAATACAAAAGCCGCAATCCCTTGCGGCTGTATGTTTTTCCTGGAGCCGATGGCGGGATTCGAACCCGCGGCCTGCGCATTACGAGTGCGCTGCTCTACCCCTGAGCCACATCGGCACAGCTTTTTCACTTCCTTGCGGGTAAAGTAAATTTTAACTTAACGGAGGTAAAAAGTCAACCGAGTTTTAGCTTCGGGATGCTGTCAAGTTAAAGTGGGTTTCTATACTCGGCTTATAGTTGTTGTTTTTATGGGCAGGCAATAATCTTTCTGGACCATAAACATTCGGCACAAGAAGGGCTGTTCCCCCAGCAGTCCATTTCATTGTCGTCGGCCATTGAACATCCTTCCAGGAACTTGCAGTCCGTACAAGATGGAAACATAAAATTCTTAACAGCAAACCTGAATTTGATATAACCGGGCTCAGTCCATATTTCTTTTAAAGTTTTCATATTGATATTGCCCAGGTAACAGGGTATTATTTCTTTTTTCCTTCCATATATAAAACACCGGTAAGAATGCATCAGGGCGTAACAGGGACTGACATCTCCTCTAAAATTAACGCATAAGGACTTGTCCTGAATGAATTTGCAGTACCGTTCGGTCCTGAGTTTCATATAAGGCATTTGGGCCTGAAGATCAATAAGCCATGATTCGTTGCCGAAAAGGTTACCGGTATCGTCAATATCGTAGACGATCTCATCTTTAAGTGTCTCGTGGTAAGGCAGGAGGTTAGTTACTATCACTGTGCGCACTTTCATTTCCCAGGCCAGTCTCATCAGTTTGGGTAATTTATGGAAGTTTTTCTTCATGGCTACAAATTCAATGCCCAGTTCAGGTTTCGATACACCGAGTTCTTTTTTAATTCTGTTTAACTTGCGCACATTGCCTAAGACATTGTTGAAATCAGCCCCTTGGCGGATTTCATTGTATTCCGCTTCATCCGGGCCGTCCAATGAAACATAAATCATATCCAATCTCAAACCGGCCAGTTTTTTAATCACAGTGTCAGTTAAAAGGGAGCCGTTTGTAATAATTTCTACTTTCAGTCCCAGGCTTTTAACCGCTTCAAGCATGTCGAAGATCCTCGGATGGCTGAAAGGTTCGCCAAACCCCCCAAAATGCACGGTCTCCAGATAAGGCAATCCTTTCAAACTGTTAAGAAACTCTTCAAAGGTCTCCCACTCCATGTGGCCAATGTCTTCGTTCCAGTTATTTCTAATGCATGTGATACATAGGAAATTACATTGCGTGGTAACTTCTACATATATTTTTTTTACATCCGGTAGCAGAGGAATTACCTTATATATATTTTCTGTCTTAACAAACAACGCCTCTTGCTCACTGTCAAAAGGGACCGGCAGTTTAACATGTCCATCCTTGGAAATCAGGATTTTTTCACCAGCCCTAAAAATGTTTGTTTCCAAACTATACACATTATCTTTCATTATAAGTCCCCCAATTAAGCTGCTGTCCTATAATAGCGCATTCAATTCGTTTCATTTTTAAACCAGTGTTCCATTAAAGAACGTTAATCCGGAGCTTATCAATTATATAAATATATAATTAGTTTTAATTTCCGCAATAAATATGCCAAGTTAATCTCATTTAAGTAAAGTAGTCACTCTTTTCTCTTGCAGCAGGGGCTGTATAAAGATCAGGAACAAAATGTCGAGTATAACTAGTGTGACAAAGTTAAAAGCAAAGAGGTGTCGACTGTTGAGACAGGCAGTATTCAAGCAGAGAAACGGGCTGGTGGCGGTTAATATCGCCGCGGCCTGCGGCGTGTTCAGTCCCGGCCAGTTTTCCGGACTGGCCGAAGCCGCGAAAGAGGCGGGAGCCGGCGCTGTCAAACTGACTTCCCGCCAGACTGTTGTGCTGATTCTCGAAGAAAACAAAATCCCCGGCCTGGCTGAAAAGATTTCCGGCCTGGACCTGCGCATCGCCCCTTACGGCAACTCAATCCGGAGCGTCAAGGCCTGTTCCGGCAACTCGGAACTCTGCCCCAGGGCATTGGCCGATGCCCTTGATCTCGGTATCGAGCTTCAAAACAAATACCTCGGCCGGGAAGTGCCGAAGGATTTCAAGATCGCCGTCGCCGGCTGTGTCAGGGGATGCACGGATCCTTATTGCGCCGACTTCGGCCTGATCGCCTGCGGAAAAGACACTTACCGCGTTGCCGTCGGCGGCCGGGGCGGCAGCCCCGGCCCGCAGCACGGCACGGTCATTCTGGAAAAAGTCCGTTCTTCCAGGGTGCCGGAAGTCTTGGATTTCGTCCTGGCCAAGTACAGAAAACTTGCCGAACCGCAAGAAAGGCTCTGTAAGACTATCGCCAGGGCGGGCATACAGGAATTCGTTCCGCCGTTTGCCGCGGAAGAAAAGGCCGTCAACCTGGAAAATGAAGAATTCAGCAAATTTTTAATGTCCGGCGACCGGGAGGATTGACGATGAAAGAAAAAAATTTCGGCGATATTAATCTGGAGGCCATTTACAAACACTTTGAAAAGCTTTGCGGCGACTGTGACAAATTGAACACTCCGGAATGCAAAGAGTCCTCTTGTTTAGTCGGTTTCGGGAAAAAGGCGCTTCGTTTCTCCATCAGCAAAGGGCTGCTGGACATCACCGGCGCGAAAAGCATGATACCCGCCGGCGATTTTAAAGTATATTACCCGGAAACAATCGCCCCTGGTCTGGCCGAAACCTGCCGCCAGTGCCGCCAATGCCAGGACAACCACTCCCCCGACTGTGTAATCGCCCTGGCCAGGACCTGCCTGGAATACACCGCCCTGCACAGCGAGATCGATTATCCCGGCAGCGTCTTTCAGTACCTTGCGAGAGTACGGGAACAGAGCCCCGAACTTTCGGCCCTGATTGCCGCGGAGCTCAAGAAAAGCTCTTGAGAGACCCGAAAACGGGCTGGAACGCGCGAAATCCAACCGTCCCGGCGTTGCGGAGGCAAGCATGAACTACACTGTCGACCTTTATAACGTGCTGTCGAATTTGTCGCTTTGTCTTGACTTTTTCAAGGAAGGGATTGACCTGCACCACCAGCGGGTGGCGCGTATCGGGCTCAGCCTGGCCGAAGAAATCGGACTTGCGGATGAGGAAAAAAGTCTCGTTTATACGGCATCTGTTATTCACGATATCGGCGTCAGCACCTGGGGGGAAAAACGGCTGCTGCACGAGTTTGAAGTGGACGAGCCCTGGGAACATTGTAAAAAAGGCTACCAGGTGATAAACAGGGTGGACTCCCTTATACCGGTGGGGGAGATTGTTCTGTACCACCACAACAGGTTCGGCGGCAAAAACAGGTTCGGGCCTTCCGAAAAGGAAATACCCCTGGCTGCGCGGATCATCCACCTGGCAGACCGGGTGGACGTTCTTTTAAAGTACGACGCCAATTTACTGCTGCAGAGCGGCAGGGTGACCGAAGCGGTGAGAAAACTGGCCGGGGACACTTTTGACCCGGAACTGGTAACAGCTTTCGCGCATCTGGCCCGGCGGGAATGTTTCTGGCTGAATCTCGTTTTTCCGTTCCAACCGGGTGGACTGACCGCAGTTCCCCGGGCGGCGGAAGCTCCGGTAAACGAAAAGGGCCTCAAACAACTGGCGGAAATGTTTGCCGCGGTAATTGACGGCAAAAGCCCGTTTACCAGCCGCCATTCACGCAGCGTGGCGGGCGTGGCGGCGTACCTGGCCGGCGCTTTGGGATCCAGCCCCGAAGAGGTTTTTCTGGTGGAAGTCGCCGGGCTGTTGCATGACCTCGGCAAGCTTTCGGTGCCGGACGAAATACTGGAAAAGACAACCGCGCTTACGGAAGAGGAATATGCGATTATAAGGCAGCATGCCTATTACACCTTCAGCATACTCAGGAAGGCCGGCCTGCCGGATCCCATTCCCGAGTTCGCCGCCTACCACCACGAAAAAATGGACGGGAGCGGCTATCCCTTCCGGCTGGACGCTGCCCGCCTCCCGCTCGGCTCCAGGATTATGGCCGCCGCCGACGTCTTTACCGCCCTCCGGGAAGACCGCCCCTACCGGCCGGGCATGGACAGGGAAGCAATAGAAAAGATAATGCGCGAAATGGTTTCAAACCATGCCCTTGACGGGAAAGTGGTGGAAACGCTTCTCGATCATTACCGCGAACTGGACGGCTGCTTCAGCCGCCTGACCGTAAATCCGGGAAAGGCCGGCGGCGAACGGCATTGCGAAAGCGCCGAAAGCAGCACTTTTACGCAGCGAGGCTGCGAAAACGGGGGCGCGGACACTGCGGACATTTGTCCGAAGCCTTGAGGTTGAAGGAGGCGAGCGATAATGCGAAAGCGCCGCAGGTGAACCGGGCGAAGTGAGGATGCGATATTGGATCATTTTTACCGGATAATCTCAGGATCCCGTCCCCATTGTTTCTGTTTGTCGTCCGCTATTACCGCTATGTGGGTGTAGGCTATCTCATCGTATTTCGCCTTGATCATTCTGTTTACGGTAGACGCTATGCTTTCACTGTCGCTCAGCTTCATTTTCTCGTCGCCTTCGACCACCATCTCAAGCAGGTACTTTTTGGGCCCGATGCACATGGACCTGACGTTGTGTATGTCGATCACCCCCGGTATGTCCATGACATAATCACCGATCTCCCTGATCAGGGCAGGGTCCGCGGACTCGCCCAGGATGGCGGAGGCGTTCTCCCTGGCGGTGCCGAAACCGATAAAGAAAAGCAAAATGCCGATTAAAATGGAGGCCGCGCCGTCAAACAGGATATTGCCGGTGTACTCGGCCAGCACGATGGCGGCCCCCGCGACCGTCAAGCCGAACAAAGCGGCGGTATCCTCCAGAAAAATGAAGCGGGTGGAGGGCGTGGTTTGAGCCAGCGCCGGGACGACCCTGGCAAACATCCTCAAACCCCGCGCATTTTCCCCGGTTTCGTGCATGATGGCCTTCACGGCCATAAACGCCGAGTAACACTCGAAAAGAATGCTGAAGAGAATGATGATCAGGTTGAGCCCTACGTGTTCCAGCGGTTCCGGCCTCAATATCTTCAATATGCCCCCGTAAATGGAAAGGGCGCCGCCTATGAACAGCATCCCGAGGCTGGCGATAAAGCTCCAGAAAAAAACCCTCTTGCCGTGGCCGAACTGGTAGCGTTCGTCGCTGGGCCGCCGCGACTGTCTGATCCCAATAAGCAGAAAAAAGCTGTTGGCCCAGTCCCCCAAAGAGTGCTTGAATTCCGCCATCATCGATGCGCTACCGCTTAATACGGCACCTCCCAGCTTCATGAAAGCTATCAGACCGTTTGCAACCAATGCGGCTTTTACCGCCGACTCGCTGTTGTGAGCCATCTCGAATCCTCCCGCGAATCCTGTACCATTGTCATTTATATTGCGTTCTCAAGTTTCAAAAGATACTTTTTCATTTCCAGGCCGCCGGTAAAACCGCCGGGAGAACCGGACGAGGCAATCACGCGGTGACAGGGTACAACCAGCGGGGTCCGGTTGGCCCGCATGACGCCGCCCACCGCCCTCGCCCCCGCGGGGGAACCGGCTCTCTCCGCAATCCGGGCGTAGGTGGCAACCTCTCCGTAGGGGACGGCCCTGGTGCACTCGAGAACGCGGCGCTGGAAAGGAGTATAGCCGCCCCAGTCGACCGGTGCGGAAAACGCGATTTTCTCCCCCCGGAAATATCTATCAATTTCTTCAGCCAAAACCTCAGCAGGCCCGGTTGGCGGACGGGGGCCGGGCAGCGCGGAAAGCGGAACGCGCATATCAAAGGCAAGCTTCTGTACAGCCGTGTCCGGACTATCCTGGGGAAGAACCAGCAGCCTGAGCCCGGCTCCGGACCAGGCTCCGGCCATCCAGCCGGGCGGGACGCAGAAAGAAAAAATCAGCAATTTGCCACACCTCCACAATTTAAGGAAACGGTCATAAATATATAATACACTATTTTCACCGGCAAAACGGCGGTTTTCCGCCCCAACCCGAAAAAACCCACAAAAAAAGAGGCTGCCCAAAAATTCAGCGAATCAATGAGCAGCCCCCCGGATCGCCGGTAACGGCCCGTATTTCCTGATTGAAATCAGGGGATACAGGTTTTTAAACTTCTAATTTTGCCTTGCGCGACTAACAGCAGGACTTCAAGCCTTTCTTACATCATGCCGCCCATAGGGTATAGTTTGTCCATCCATGATTAACTATAACCAATAAAACCAATAATGACAAGGCTTACAGCGTTTTTTATAGTCCAATCATAACAAAGCAAAACAAATAAAAAATAACTATTTTTAAGCCTCCTTGTGGGCAAAATGTGGGCAATGTGTTACTCTTATATTGTCCCTTGTCCCTAGTAAAATCAAAGAAAAACCTCGCAGATATAATTCACGGACAGGGAATGTATCCTGCAATATATAAAAGCCCTCCGGAGAGCAGGGCCCGGTAACGGGAACTAAGCTGGTTTTGCAAAGGTCCCTGGGTTAGTATGTGCTAGGGCACTGAAAACTATTTTAAAAACAAAAACCCGGTCTGAGCCGGGTTATATTTATGAGTTTAATATTTTCCGTTTCTGCTCCTGAAACTCTTCTTCGGTTAGTATGCCTTGTTGCTTTAACTTTGCTAGGCGCTCAAGCTGATCAATAGTATTGTCCTGGGATGTAGTCGACTGCGCTTGTGGCATGCTGGCATGAGGTGCAGTCTTTGTTATCCTGGCCCGTACATATTCACAGAAAGGCCTAACCTGATCTTTGACAATGCTTTTAATTTCGGCCTTATTGCCAGATGTAAAGATATCAATTTCACCAGAAAGCATTCCGGTGGAATATTGGATGGAGGAAATCTTGTCATAGGGAAAATCTTCTACTTTTAAAGAAAAAATACCCTTATCAATAAAAATGAGACGCTTATTTGTGGCAACCAAAATCCCCATTCCGTTATTATAAAAACCCTGGACAATTTTTTCTGGAAGTTCGTCTTCCCAAAGAATGGAGGGTAATTCCTTAATTTCTTTTCTCCCCAAGAATTTCTCCGCTCCACTAAGATTTTTGATTGCAAGCTCAATCGCTTTAGCGTCGGGCATTAATTACTAACCTCCTTCAATGTAAAATTTTATCAAAATTTCTACGTTTGGACGAAAAATCCTTTTGCAGAAAATTTTAAAACAAGCCCTGTCAAGACGTTCCATTAATGTACATTGCATTCAAAACAAAAAAACCCGGGCCACAACCCGGGGCGGTTAGTTTGCGTGGAATAACCCTTCTTCCTTCTATCCCTCCAACCGCTCCAACTGGTCAATGTGCCAGAGCTGGAGGTATTGCAGTTCTCTCTTCCTTCTAACCAAGCGCCGTTTCTCCCGCTCATCGGCGGCCGTCTCTATCTGCCGTTTAACCTGTTCTATTTCTTCCAGAGTCCTGGTTATGGCGGCTTGCAGTTCTTGGCGGGTCATAGTTTAATCATCTCGGATAAAAAGAATATGTAATAATATGTCGAGTTAAGACGAAAAAAAGGTAATTTTATAAACTTCTTGAAATATATTTAAAGTAATATTTTCCACCGAATTGGGAGGTAAAGTTATGGGTCGTATTGAACGAATAGAGATAATGAAAGATATTGAAAACATGAATGCCTCTAAATTAATTTGTTACATAACTAGCGATAGACAAGGAGGTATAAATGCAAGAATTGGACAGGATGCAGTAAGACCATTATATAACCACTTACTGTCTCTTGAAGAAATTCCTGTTAAGCGAATTGATTTATTTGTTTATAGTCGTGGCGGAGATGTAAGTGTTCCGTGGAGAATTATATCAATGATACGGGAATTTTGCCAAGAACTATATGTGTTAGTTCCTTACAAAGCTCACAGTGCTGCCACAATGATTGCTCTGGGTGCGGATAAAATTGTAATGGGTAAAAAAGCAGAACTTGGTCCAATTGATCCCACCTTAGAAAGAAGGACCACGGGTGAGGCAACTAATCCACCCCAGGAAATTAGCGTTGAAGATGTTTCTTCATATGTATCTTTTATGAAAGAAAGGGCAAACTTGAATGATCAAAATGCTCTTGCAACTGTTATATCACTTCTTGCAAACCACTTAACTCCTTTGACTTTAGGCAGTGTTAACAGGCAATATTCACATATTCGTCTAGTAGCTCGTAAATTGTTAACTTCAAGAATCGTTAGAATGGATGAGGATAGAATAAATGCAATAATTGAAGCACTTACAGAAAAAATGTACTCTCATGGTCATGCTATAGGGAGAAAAGAGGCTACAGAACTCGGATTGCCAGTTTTAATACCAGAACAGACACTTGAACAAAAAATGTGGGAACTATATGAACAATACGAAAACGCTTTCAAATTAACAAATATTTTTGATGTAGAGACTCTGCTAGGTCAACAAGAAGAACTAACTATAAACAATTTAACCATAGCATGTATTGAATCTATTAAACGATTAGATACTTTTACCCATAATTTAGCCATAAGAAGAAAAAGACAGATACCTCAAAATCCACAGCTGAATTTTAATTTAAATATTTCTCTACCATCCAATATTGACCTACAAAAAATTCCGCAGGAGTCTCATCAGATATTGCAGAATATTACTAATCAAATTAGTCAAATATTACCTCACTTAATTAAACAAGAATTAAGGTCACAATGTCCTGAGATTGGAATAGAACAAAAACTTTTTGGGGGTGGTTGGGGAGAAAAAGACGATATAACTAATCCCTATTAAGGAGGTAAAGTATAGTAATGAAACTTAATATAAAAACTTCAATTTCATCTTTTGGTTCATTAAGCATAAAACTAGGCAATCCAATAGAAAACAAGATAGATCAAGATGAAAAACCAAAGAATTTTATTTATGCACCCCCCACTACTACAAATGGTTTATTTCCAGATTTGGAAACCAGATATCCAACTGTGTCAATAGATTACCAGTAAGTTTAAAAAAGGGCCAACTTAAAATGTCAACCCCTCTGTTTTGAAGTGGTTAAATATCAATATTAGTAAACATTTTTAGATTTTGAGCGTGCAAAGCTATTTATATTTACCCAAATTTCAAAATGTAGTGGGGCTGCCTCTTAAGCAAATCACTTTTGGGGCAGCCCCTTATTCATATGGGCCGAGCAGTTGAAAGCTCGTCAAATGGCACTGGGCATCACCACCTTATTAATGCTAATATAGAATATTCCCTCTGGCCAAAACAAATAACCCTTTATTATTAATTTTCTTAAAAGCCGAGGTACTGAATGCAGAAAAAAAGACCCTTTCCAGAGAGAACGGTTTACAAAAACCCTTCCCCTCGTAGCACCTTGAAGAAAAATAAAAAGCCCCGCTTCTTCGAGCAGGGCCGCGAGATACACCCGCCGTTCGCGCATAGCGAGCTCAAGGCCCGCGGGAAAGGCGGGGAGGTGATACGTTATTCAGTTCCTCCGGTTTTCAGTTCTCCCACTTCAATAACTGGCATTTCTTTCCGCTTGTCCTCCAGCCAGGCTGCTTCCACCACGGCCCTGGCTTCTTCCACTGTTACCTTGATACCGGCCGCTTCTGCTTTATCCAGCAGATATTTCACGGCTTCCGCCAACTTTTCAGGCCCTTTCAGTTCCTTATAAACAGTTTCCGCAAAAGAAAAAGCCTCCTTACCCAGGAGAGCCAATATCTGCCGCTGTTCGGTCGTAGTCCGGGCCTCAAAATAGGCTTCCGCCTTTTTCTTTAAACTGTTGAGCCAGCCCTTAGCTAGTACAGCAAGAAGTGCCAGGAGAGCAAGAATTACCTCCGTTACATAATGATTGACCTGTTCGCTCATGGTCTGAAATCCTCCTTTTTAATTTTTCGCAAATCATCTGCACTTCCGGGTCAGGGTCTAAAGCCATGTCCTTTTCCATGACCAGGATCGCGCTTGCAAGTACCAGTTTACTGTAATCAGACAGCTTTTTCGGTGTATGGGGACCATCCCCTTTCAATTAATACTTAACGATGTAAGTACTAAATCCATTAACTGACAGCTTATTTTTCGTCAGTTCCGCTCCCTCTTTGTTATAAAAGGCTCCCGTCTGAACCCGGTACAGCGGCCACTTTTTGGTTGAATAGGTCAAGTCCAGCATCCCTGCTCCGGACAGCCTTTCATCCGCCCCAGTTGCCCGGACGTGTTTGAATAGAATATTTTCTATCTCATCCCCGGCCGGCAACCGCCCTTCCCGTTGCTTAAATGCGGCCACAATCAGCGCATAGGCCCCGGTAACATGTGGTGCGGCCATACTGGTACCGGACAGTAGTTTGTAGCCGCCTCCCGGCCAGGCGCTATAAATATCTGTGCCGGGAGCGCCTAAATCAATGCCGTCATAACTAGAGCTGTAACCTGCTGGCTGCCCGTCCCGGTTTAATGCTCCTACGGTGATAACCTCCCATAAAAACCCCGGCCAGTTGAATATTTCAGCGGTTTCCGGATTACCGTCACCAGCGTTACCCGCGGATACGATAACCCCGACACCCTCGCTAACCAGTTCGCGAATAATGTAATGCATGATAGGGTCATATGGCCCACCCCAGGAGCAATTTACAGCAACCACTTTATCATTGTCGGCGGCTGTCTTGTTGTACTCGCGGATAAAGCGCAGGGCATCCTGAAAAGCCATGCTGTTGTTTGAGCCAAATACTTTAAGCGGCATGATCCGAGCTTCCGGCGCTATCCCGGTAGTCTTACCTGCGATGATACCGGCCACGTGCGTACCGTGTCCTTCGACATCCGTGACATCCTGATACCCACCGTCAGTAGTAAAATTCATAGGCTTAAACACCCTGCCTGCAAACTCCGGATGATTTACATCCAGCCCGGTGTCTACCACGGCCACGACCGCACCGGCACCCTTGTTGTGCAGCCAAAACGAAGGGGCATTAACCTGGGCAATGTTCCAGGGGATCTCTGCCTGCGGCTTGGCGTCCTGGATTTCATACGGGAAAAGGGACATAACTTTATTGCTCAAAATCTCACCCTCTCAACTTTTTTGCCATATTCTGAATTAATAACCCCACATATTGACCATCCGCCTGCTTGCCTGGCCTGGCGTTTTGCAGCCAGTAGTCCGGGCTGGCGATGACGCCGGCAGCTTGAAGGACACCGATAGCCTCAGTTGTCGCGTCTGGAGCGACCAGTGCTGGCAACGTCAATCCTAGATACTCAGCCAGGCCTTCAGCTATTGCCCTGGCTGCTCTGGCCTGGTAGTCGGGACTGTTCAGCAGTTCCTCTTCCGTAGGATTTGTAATAAACCCAAGCTCAACCAGCACTGCGGGCGCATCGGTATAGTAGAGCACGTAAAAGTTAGACTCCTTATCCTTATCCCCGTCGCTTAAATCTGACCTGAACACCAGATCAGGAAAAGCGGCTATCAGTGCATCGGCAATGCTTTCCGCTATGGGATCAGCACCGGTCTGCCCCTTGGTAGTCCAAACCTCCAGACCTTTCGCTGCGGGACTGCTGTAGGCGTTGGCGTGGATACTGATGAATACATCTGCGCCAAATTCGTTTGCAATCCTCACGCGTTCCGAAAGATCGGTGTCATCCGTCCAGGGTACGGAATCGTTCTCCCTGGTCAGTTTTACTTCCGCGCCGGCGCTTTGGAGTATGTCGGCCAGCTTCTTCGCGACCGGCAGGACCACATTCTTCTCCTGCGCCCCGGTTGGCCCTACTGCGCCAGGATCCGGGCCGCCGTGGCCAGGGTCAATAACTACCTTCTTCATACTCCCACCCTCCCTTTCAATTCTTTTACATCATCCCGGATTTCTTTGACTTCATCTTTCACGTCGCCTAAGTCCTTGCTAATCCCATCAAACTGAGTCCCCATCTTTTCCAAGCAAACCATTAATCGATCTTCCCTCTTCGCATTCTCCTTGAGCACATAAAAAAGCAACGCCACAAAGAGCACCGCCCAAAGGCCCTGACTGGCTGCCAGTTTGATGATCTCCTGTTCCAAGCCTCCCACCTCCAAATGGAAATAAAATAACCGCCCCGCCGGCGGCAAATATTTAAGGCCCCGCTTTTTAAGCGTGCCTTTATTGCACATTTTAGCCCGAATGTATACTACCCGCTAAATTTCCCTCTTTCCAAATAATTCATAATCCTGGCCTGATTCTCCAATACGTCAAACAGCATTTCATAAAGCATTTCATTGGTTACTTTCGCAGGGGTATCATGTTCCTTACGTTGGAGTTGACGTTGTTTTATTTGTTTTAATTCTTCCCGCATAGGGTCAGGCTGAATAACAATTTTCGGCTTACTCATTTACCGTCACCTCCAGGATGCCGGGGTCACAAGGAAAGTCTGCTGTTGCCTGGATAGTGAATGTACCGGCAATAGGACTTTCGAAGTCGAATTCGGCCTGACCATTGGTCGGATTTAAAATCAACTCGGAAGGTTGCCCTGAACCGATAACTATAATTTTAATAGGTTGATTTTCTTCCGGTAAAGGTACTCCCTGCCAATCCTGATATGTAAGTATAAAAGTCCCGGTTTCGTTTACTGTCAGTGTAGAAGGGCCAGATAATGCAAGGTGTGTAATAAAGGTATGATGTTGTTTGATTATAGCTTGTATAGTTTCACCATCTTTTTCATAAACGGTTTTAACGCTTAACACTTCATTGGTTTCTTGTTTTAATTCAAATTCCATTATTATACCCCCGTTCTATAGGCGATTAAAATTTCAACTGAAACAGATGCATTTATATTAAATGTAATAGTACAGGATGTGTTAAATTTAAACGGCCCTACTAAAACAGGTGCCCCAATTTGTGTACTTTGTCCCAAGTTTTCTAACATTGTCACGCTTTTTGCAACCCCGTCCAAAGTCACAGTTACCTCAACAGTAACACCTTGACCAATGTAAGGTAGTGATATACTGTTTATTACACCGCTACCGGTTACATCCAATGCGGTAAATGTTCCCGCAGTGGTTGACTTGATGCGTGTTAACTGTGCAGTGCCGCCGCCTGATGTAGCATCGAAAATTTTTTTAAGGTACTTAAAAACCTGGTCAGTCCCTGCCGCAGTCGGATTTGCATTTCCTATTAGACTTTCCACAGCATCAGTATACCCTGCAATCTGAGCAAGTCGGGCAAATACTGTTCCAGTACCAGCAGTATCCGTATTAAGTCCCAACTTCGTTTCCAAAGTGTCCACATAATCAGCTATCAACTTTAAACCTTTAAATAAAGTGGTTAAATCACCACTGGTCGGACTGGCTGTGCCAATAAGAGTTTCCAGGGTATCTACATAAGCCGCAATCTGAGCAAGTCGGGCAAATAGTGTTGACGTACCGGCTACGTCTGTGTTAACTCCTACTTTTGTACTCACAGCATCCAGTGTTGTTTTATCGGCAATCCCAATTGATGGCATTATACCACCTCCTCGTAATTAAACATTACTACCCCATTAACTACACTCAAGCCCCAACGATATGTCGTAGTACCATCAACAAATTTATGTGGCATAGTATCGGCCAAATGTGCAGCAAGAGACTGCTCTACAGCCACTACTTCCTGATCCGTATATGATTTGGCAGCAGTTTCGGCCGCGTCAGCTTTGGCCTGGGCGCCGGCCGGGGTCTCTGCCCCGATATCGGCCGGAGTGAGGGGATCGGCTCCAGCTGATGCATGGCGACCGGCGTGTGCATTAAAATCAGCCTGAGTAACGTATATCTCAGACCCCAACGTGGCAGAGATGTTCGAAGCATTTCCAATAAGGGTGATAACTCTAATGTACCTTTCTACTACGTCAGGGCCCCCACCGGCAGGAATGTATTCAGCGTTTGCCCCGGCATTTCCGTAACAGTAAAGTATTTCACCTTCTTGGGGATCCTGGGCAAATATCCCGAGCTCCCGCCAATAAAATCCTGTAGCAATGTCTGCATTTGAAAAATAGCTTCGAAGTTTGACCTTTCCCCCTGTCAGTGTTTCAAGGCCTAATATTGTCAGCTCTTTTTTTGTGCTAATCAGGTTTGTTAAATCCAGGATGCTTTGCCCGCTAAGGCTTCCATCACCGATTTTTACTTTAGTGAAATTTAACTGCACACCGGTTTGGGCTTTCGCTTGCAAATTTCTGCCTTTGTTCGTGAGGATAAGGCCGCCGAAAGCGCCCATTTTAAACCACCTGCCTTATCTCTTGGTAATCAGCGATATGTACCACGCCGCCCAAAAATAAACTCATCTCATCAGTAGCTGTAATCTCTACAGCCTCAAGAACAGACCGGGTATTTTTAACGGATTCAACAGCTTTCGTAAACCGCTGAACATCTATGGTTGTCGCTGAAGTATTGGTAGTCAGCACCTTAAAATGATACGGCTGACCGTTATATTCAAACCATTCCTGCACCTCCCCGTCCCCGAAAACGGCCGCAACCAGCTCTTCAAGCGCCGCCGGCGTCCCTTTGCGCCGGTGCCAGGGAATGGAATGGCAGACCAGCTCCCGCTTTGTTTCAACGGGTAAATCCGGCCCATAAAAATCGACGTGCAGCTGCCAGGCCAGGATGTCTAGAACTTCCTCTGGCAGGTCATCAATTCCGGCCAGGATGATGCATTCCTGTATCGCTTCGGTAACCGCCCGCAGCTCATTGTCCAGAGCCTCAGCGGCAGATTTCACCGTTGGGTCCTGGATAAGGTTAGGCGGCAGCAGATCAACCAGTTTAATATCCTTGATATCAGTCATCTTCAAGTCCCCCATAGGTTACCGTTACCGTCCCGACCTGGGCCACCTGCGACGCAGTAATCTGTGTAAACACAGGTGACTCAACATTTACCCGCCGGGCCCCTGCCTTCATCACCCTGGCAATGAGCTCCGAAGGATTGATGTCACGACCCAGGCGGGATTGTTGCCAGGCTTTGAAATCATCCAATGCATTGATGACAGCAGCCTGGATGCTGGCTGCGACTGCTGAATTTTCAGTGCTTATCCAATAAGTCAACGTAATATCATAGTTTACCGCTACTGGAGCCAGCACCGACACCTGGTCGGTTAGAGGCCTGATGTTTTTACTGTTACATATAGCGGCCACGGCATCCAGTATTTCCTGGCCGGGTATCTGGCCGTCCTCCAAAAGGGGGCGAATTTCAACCACACCCGGGGAAGGACTGGTAACAGAAACATCAATTATTGATTGATGGGCTGCCTTGGCCCAGTATATATATGCACCCTCCGGCCCCGCGGTGGAAAATTTCTCGGGGGCCTCCTGGACACGCTCCCGGTATCTGTCGTCATCCTCGGCGTCAGCCCCGCCGGAACTGGTGGTAATGTTCTCAACCTTCTGCACCCATGGCAGGGGATCAACCAGTTTGTTTATCTGGCCCGGTGCCCAGTCGTTGCCTACTGTGCCGGCCGTTGTACACTGAACAACCACATCAATTTGGATGGTGCCCGCCGGCACGTCCACCGCCTGAGTGGTCGCAAAAAACAATTGCCCCCCTGGGGTTACCCTGTTTCCGGAGGGGATTGTAACAACCTGGGGCTGGGGGGCCGACAGCGTATAGCGCATGGTGGTCTCTGCCGGTTTGGCTGATGATCTTGCTGTTTCCATCAGCGCCCCTAGATGGTCCAGATAGTCCCCCTCCGCATAGGCCAGGAGGTTTTGTTTCGCGGAATAATCTATTAATACCCTTTGGTGGGCGATGATTTGAGCAATGGCCTTGAGAAACAGCCTCACCGGATCCCCGGGGGCCAAAGTGCGGCCGGAGATGCCTTCATATGTAAGAATGACATCAGTCTCGATCTGGCTAACGTCCTTGGCTGCAAATTCAACCTGGGGCAGGTTTTTTAAATCAATCATTTATCCTCACCCTCACTTTCGGGCGCAGTACCCCTTCCCGGCCATCACCTTCATAGGTAACCTGCGTCACCCTGGCCCGTGGTTCCCACTTCTGGACTGCAGCCACGATTTCAGCGGTCAGCCTGGCCATGGCCGCCGGCATGGGATCATCACCCATGGTGGCCGAAACACCAAATTCCCGTGCCAGGGGAACGGAAAATTTCGGAGTGCTCAGGATGGTTCGGATATTTTGAAGGATTTCGGACACCTCTGTTTTGGGCGCAAAATCAATCTGGTCCGGCTTGGCCAGAACTACGTACTCCATTCCGATCACTCCCCGACATATTCCTCGAGTGTGACATTAGCCTCACCGACAATACACCTTCCCGAACCATCAAAACGCAGCCAATTTTGCGTAACGCTTTTTATCACCCACTTATCAACGCCCAGGGCCGTACCACCGACAATCAAAGTTTCAGCCACGCCAGAACGGCACATGATCAGGAGCCTATCCATTTCGGTTTTCGGATTAACTCCAAAACGGACATCGAATCGCATCCTGAAACTTATTTCATCCAGTGCCGGGCCAACGAATTCTGATACAGGCTTTTGGCCAATGATTTCATGAGCTGCCCAGCGTCCAGTTGCCGAACGGGAGAAATCATCAATGGTGCGTATCTTATCGCTTGAAACCTCGAAAATGATATCTCCAAAACTACCAACTACCCCATGTTAATCACCAGCTTTCGGAAGCATTTTTGCCTGTGATCTGCACACCGGTGCCGGCCGGGTCGGTTGCCGATAAGGTAATACCTTTAGGCGCGGTGATGTTAACCGGACCAACAGCATTAATTATCATGGTATGGGTATCCTGGTCATATTCAATAGTCGTTCCATCCGGAAAGGATATATGCCGCTTGCTTGCGTCAGTAACCGGAGGTTGATCCTTCTTTGAATACAGAGACCCAATAATAAACCCCTGGGCACTCCCCGAGGGAAGGAACAGACAAACAACCTGTTCACCGGGACCCGGCATCCAATAATCTTTCGTTTGGAGTGAGCCACGGACCAGAATAGGCAGATCGAAAGACACCATAGCCGCCTTATCCTCGAACGCTACCCGGGCGCTGCAGGCTGCTGGATTAGTGGAAGATACAATACCAACACGAATAAGATTTTTCAACGCTGAATCCATCAATACCCCTCCAAACACCTACGCAGTTCTAGTTTTATTTCATAACCATTTTGTTGGCTATGTGTGGCCTGAGTAATGATGTATTTCCCGTCGAAGGTACCCCAACCGGAAAGAGTAACAGTCAGACCGGCCAAATACCGCAGGTCACCGGGTAACGTCAAGGATAAAGTAACAGCGTTTTTGTTTTCCTGACGCAGACGCTTTTGGGCAAGTTTCTCAGCCTCGGCCACCGAAGAAACACGTTCATTCACAACCAAAACCCGTCCGGATGCCGGCGGGTTAGGTGGTGTAAATTCGGCTGTTATATTTTCATTGCCGTTGGCATCGTAGTAATCAACCCGGCAGGACTTGTATACACCGGTTAGGGTTGTCCTGCCCTGGTAGCTTTTTATCCGGGATTGCCCTTTAATAATGGTATCAACAGGGTCCTGCTGCTCGTATTTCAGTTCGTCAAAGATAACGATTTGATAATCAGAAACCTTCAGGCAAAGGCCGGCGTCATTACATAATTTCGTCAAGAACTCCAGGTCTGTTTGCTCTGTCTGTTCAGTCCGATCATATTCCGGATCATCGTCCGTATCATAAAAAAGCTCCAGACCTGCTCCACCCGCAATATCGCCGGCTATTACAGACAAGTTTGTTTTTTCCCAGGCTCGGTTTTTTGCCTCCCCTCGCAAGGAGGTTGATTCCGGAATAGACAGGGCTTTAATAGTCACAGTAGACGGAGGCCCACTTAGTTCAATTTCATCAATTTCAAACACTCCAAGGCCCAATTCTTCTATTTGACCATCCCCCGTCCAGTTCTCCCGGACTATCTTCGCTCTAACCACAGCCCCTTTATCAGGCATCCAGTCACCGGTCCAAATCTGCGCTCTGTCTTCCAGGGTAATCTGTAGGTCATCAGCCTGGCCGCTTAGGTTGTCGGTATACGTCCAGCTTAATAAATGCGGTTGCAGATCAGCCGATATATCCACATTCTCATATATCAGTTGGAGTCGCGCGTTCCTGGCTTTCATCAGCTACTACCCTTCTTCCATGGAGGCAGGTTATTCGGTACTGGAGTTGCAATATCGGGGATAGTCAAAGTAATATTGGCTGGAAAAATAACCGTTTCCCGATGTTCCAGATTGGCATCAATAAGACCACTCATATAGTATTCACTGCCCAAGGTTTTCTTGGCAATACTGTCCCACATGTCGCCCTGGATAGTTGTATATGTTCTAGGCAAGCTTAACCCTCCTTTCTTGGTGTAGTACATTTTTCAGTTGGTCCATAAAGCTTCTTTGTTGTTCCTGGAGAGCGGAAATAATTTCTGGTCCAGCGCCATGTATCACAGGTGCAAAAGTAACTTGAATAGTGGTATCACCCCGGCCAACTCCAAGCATGTCTCCAGTTTGCTCCCAGAGACTTCTGGACCGGGCAGAACCGTCGATGGGAATTGCCGCTTCCAATCCAGCCTCTCCAAATATGGCAGGACGATTGGTAAACCCGCCAGAGGCGTAACCTTCTAATGTTTCCGTGGTTCCACCGCCGCCACCAC
>Ga0116192_1000352_pt1 | contig 35604 bp, 41 predicted proteins | sample AD_UKC113_MetaG_FD_89876 | JGI IMG/M metagenome (GOLD analysis project Ga0116192, IMG submission 89876) | Active sludge microbial communities of municipal wastewater-treating anaerobic digesters from Hong Kong - AD_UKC113_MetaG | ecosystem: Engineered > Bioreactor > Anaerobic > Digestate...
AAATAAGTTTTGATTACGCGGGCTGCCTGGAGTGCGGCACCTGCCGGGCCGTCTGCCCCAAAAAGGGCGCGATCGACTGGCGGTACCCCAGGGGCGGCTTCGGTATCAATTACAGGTACGGGTGAAAGGGAAGGTGGAACCTTGAAAAAGGTAAGGGAGGTGATTCTATAGGAATGCGGCAAATGAAGAACACCTAAATTTCCTGACAAATGGCCGCGAGTATCCGTCAGGCGTTCCGTTACCCTTGAGGCAGAGGATGTTTGGCAACAGCGCTTGTTCCGCGACAAATCCAAATCTTGAGACAGGAGGTTTCTTTAAATGAGTGAAAGCTTTGTAGATCTTAAGGTTGAAGAAGGCATAGCCACCGTTACGATAAATCGCCCCAAAAGTCTCAACGCTTTAAGCGTGGAGGTGCTGGAACAACTGGGACGGGTTATTAAAGATCTGGAAAAGGACGACAAAGTGAGAGCTGTTATTATCACCGGATCGGGAAGCAAGGCTTTTGTCGCCGGGGCGGACATTGCGGCGATGGTGAGCATGACTGCTCAGGAGGCCAGGGATTACAGCATTTTCGCGCACAAAATATTTGAATCAATTGAACAACTGCCCAAACCTGTAATTGCTGCCGTCAACGGTTATGCCCTGGGCGGGGGCAATGAACTGGCTATGGCGTGTGATATCCGCGTTGCTTCCAGCACCGCTAATTTCGGGCAGCCGGAAATAACACTGGGTATCATTCCGGGGTTTGGAGGAACTCAACGCTTGTCGCGTCTGGTCGGAAAAGGGAAAGCCCTGGAGTTGATTTTGACTGGAAAAATGATAGATGCCAAAACAGCCGAGTCAATCGGGCTGGTAAACGTTGTAGTGCCTCCGGAAACACTTCTGGAAACTGCAAAAGCAATTGCAGAAAAGATTATTGCGTTCAGTCCCCTTGCAACAGCCTTCGCCAAGGAAGCGGTGAATCGCGGACTGGAGATGACGCTGGATCAGGGTTGCAAATATGAAATCGAACTCTGGACGGATTGCTTTACGACCGAAGACCAGGATATTGGCATGACAGCCTTCTTGAATAAACAAAAACCAACCTTTAAAGGTGTTTAACTGTAAGACAACAGCGCCCTGTCGGAAGCCAGGCTTATAAAGAAGCAGCCGCAAGCCATTCCCACCGGCCACAGCATAGGCATGTTGGCGGCGGTTTTTTTGGACAGGCTGTAAACATCCTGCGCGTAGGGCACAAACTAAAGACCCCGGAATCCCATAACGGTTCCGTAAATCATAAACGCGCAAATTACCATTAGCCGGTAGTTCTTCATTCATCAAAGAGCCCATTTATCAGGGCTTTTCTTCTTTTATAAAATATTTTCGAGGTATTGACTCCAAAAAAGTTGGCAGGGTATAATAAAAAAAATTATATATAATCGATTATTTATTATCTTTTATTCGTTGGTTTCTGTTCCGGTCAAGCAGCTATATAGCTAATCAATTATTTGTCGTATTTAGGAGGCCGAAAAATGAGTGAAAAGCAGCCAAAATGGAACGGTGTGCAAGAAAACGCCAGGTTTATTCACCGGAGGGTCTTGAGGCAGGATATAAAAAGTTACCTGCAAGAAGCTATTTTGAATGGGGAACTGGAACCTGGAAAAAGGATTGTGGAAACAAAAATTGCAAAAGAACTGGGAGTATCGCAGGCTCCTGTCAGAGAAGCAATCAGGGAACTGGAACTGATGGGACTGATTGAAAGCAAGCCGTTTCAAGGGGCATTTGTCAAAAAGTTGTCCAGACAGGACATTAGTGACGCGTATCAAGTCAGGGCTTATTTGGAGGGGCTGGCGGCAAGGGAAGCCGTGCCAAAGATTTCCGCCGAACAACTGCAGCACATGGAAGAACTGGTTCAGCAAATGAACAAAGCCGCCAGGCTGAAGAAAATGAAAGAATTTGTGGAACTGGATATAGCCTTTCACGGTCTGATCCTGGACATCGCCGGGAATAAACTCTTGAAAAAAATGTGGAAGATGGTCCATTTGGGCCAGTGGACCTTTATTACCACCTCAATTTCCAAGCGCAGCCTGCCGGAACTGGCCCAAAGGCACGAGTTAATTCTGGACAGCTTTAAGAATAAAGATGCAAAACAGGCGGAAGCCCAGATGCAGCAGCATATTCAGGATTTACTTGAAGAAGTGCTGCAAAATTTTAGTGAAAGTTGGTAAAGATCCGCCGAAGCGAGGTGATTGAATGGATTAATGATGCCTCAATAAGGTTTGAAAATTAAACGTTAAAAGGAGGCTGAGCAAAAAAATCCTGATATTGAGATGGCCCGACCAATCTAATACCAGGAAGACGAAAAAAATTATGAATATAACAGCGGCCGGCCCAACACATCTATGGCAGGCAATGATCTGACCGCCGGAATGAATACACCGGGCAAAATGTATCGGATTCCGGCAACAGGCAGGGCCAACCACTTGTTTTTATGTTACCAGAAAAAGATCTGAATATCCACTTCCAAAAAATTATCAATCCCAAACCGGTTTTAAAACGAAAACCGGATTACAAGTGAATATCAACTGGATGGTACGCGTAAAAACGTATTCTTGTTTGTTATTCATATGATGGGAGGTTATCGAATGGAAAACAAGGTATTGGCCAGTTTTTTGGGAGACCAGAGTTTTCCTGTTGAATGGGCCGGTGAGGAAGAAAAAAACCTTCACTGGTTTTACGACGATTTGCACTGCCCGCACCCGATCTCTCCGCTGTATGCCGACGCAGGCGGCTGGTGGGGACCTACCTGCGAGTACATGTACCGCAGGTTTGGAGCGCCGTTCGGCAGGGGGTGGATCGGCAAGGTAGTCAACGGGTACGTTTATACCGCCGTGTTGCCCAGAACTGACGCGGCAGAGGTGGAAAAGCTGGCTCATTACTATTCCCGGGTCATGCCCATCTATGCGGAGAACTTCCTGAAGTGGTGGGAAGAACGGTATTTGCCCGAAATAATGAATAATGTAAAGTATCTTGATAATTTCCCTTACGAAACCTCATCAATTCCAGAGTTGTTAATTCATATGGAAGATGCCCTTGATATCCAGGAACGCCACTTCAAAATCCACTGGATCTTAAACCTGGCCCAGTTCCAGGCTTTTATCGAATTCCGGCAGGCTTACAGCGAAATTATCGGGGAAATCGACGAAGAAAACGTCGGTAAAATTCTGGTTTCAGAGAATGACCGCAACTGGGATTCTTTGAAAGCGCTCTGGGAGATGAAAGAGTTTATCAAACAAAGTAAATCTTTACGCGCTCTGTTCAAGGAAGACACACCCGGCATACTCTCCAAATTAGCTTCGGTCAAGGACGGAAAAGAGTTCCTGGAAAAAATGGCGGCTTATCAGGAGGAATACGGAAACAAAGCCATCTATACCCATGAATATATTTACCCCACCTGGAGAGAGGACCCCACTCCCATTATTGAGTCCCTGAAAAACTATGTGGAAACTGACTACAATTTCTACGAGGCCCTTGGACGGTGCAAAGAAGAGCGGGACAGGGCCATTGAAATCATGTTCAGCAAGGTGACCGGTGAAGAAGACAAGTCCAGGCTGAGCAAAGCTTTAGATCTTGCCCTTAAAATGGCTCCGCTGACCCCCGATCACCACTTTTATATCGACCAGGGCACATATGCCAGGATGCGCATGGTCTTTAAAGAGTTGGGCAAGGCCTTGACTAAAGAAGGGATTCTAGGAGACGCAGAAGACATCTTCATGCTGAAGTATGAGGAGATCAGGGCCATTGCCGTGAATCCCGAAGCCTTTGACGTGAAGACCCTGGTGAAACTGCGAAGAGACGCCATGGAAAAGGCCAAACAAATCAAGCCCAGGGAATGGGTCGGAACGGTTTCGGAGTGGTCCCTGTACCAGGAGCCTTACAAGAGCCTCTGGGGATGGCCGCAAAAGTTTGAAGCCGAACAGGCTGCTGACAAGGAAAAACCAAGCAAGGAAATTCTCAAGGGGCTGCCGGCTTCTCCAGGCGTCGTGGAGGGAATTGCCAGGTTTGTCACCTCTCCCGCTGAGTTCGACAGCGTCCAAAAAGGGGACATCCTGGTTTGTAAAATGACCAACCCGGCCTGGGTGGTCTGTTTCACGAAGATCGCCGGCCTGGTTACGGATACAGGCGGAGCCCTTTCACACCCCGCTGTTGTTTCAAGGGAATTCGGCATTCCCTGCGTGGTCGGCACCAGGATCGCCACCAGCGCCATCAGGAGCGGTATGCGGGTGCGGGTAAACGGCAGTGAGGGAACTGTTGAGATTTTAAGCTGACCGGCCTTGCCTTTCGAAAGCCTTGTGAGCCGGGTGGTGTGTTATAAAGGTCTAACGCCGCCCGGCCTTCAGTAAATCCGGGGGATGAATGTAATGACGGTTGCCTTTTTTGGACAACTTGAAAAGAAAATGGTGGAAATGGCCGGAGGAAAAGGGGCAAGCCTGAACGACATGGTTGCCGCCGGTTTTCCTGTGCCGGAGGGGTATGTGGTTTGCGCGGATACTTTCAGAGAATTAATCAAAGAAAAAAAGTTGTTCCCCAAGATTTCAGCCCTGCTCGAGAAAACCGATTTAGACAGCCCGTCCGGCTTGGAAAACTGTTCAGGACAGATTAAACAGATGATCATGGAGGCTGAAATGCCGGCCGTCCTCCGGGAAGAAATTATCAAGGCGTATAAACTCCTTTGCCGGGAGGCCGGCGTATTGCCTGTGGCGGTGAGGTCCAGTTCCACTGCCGAGGATTTGGATGACGCCAGCTTTGCCGGGCAACAGGAAACGTTTCTCTATGTGATCGGGGAAGATGAGCTTATCCGCAAAGTGAAAGGGTGCTGGGCTTCCCTATATAATTCCCGGGCCATCTTTTACCGGCGGGGAAAAGGATTTAGCGAGGAAAATGTCTCCATAGCCGTCGTGGTCCAGCGGATGATTGATTCCGAAAAAGCCGGAGTGATGTTTACCGTCAATCCCATTACCAAACAAAAAGATTCCGTGGTTATCGAAGCCGTCTGGGGATTGGGCGAGGGCGCGGTTTCCGGGTTGGTGACTCCGGACAGTTATGTAGTGCGCAAAAACAGCTTTGAAATGGAAATGGAGTATATTTCAACAAAAGAAATAATGATCGTTCGAAGCGACTCAAAGGGGGGGGTACAGGAAAAAACGGTGCCTCCGGATCTGGAAAATGCAAAAGTCCTGACCGGTGAGGAAATCAGAACGCTGGTGGAATACGGCCAAAAACTGGAAGATTATTTCGGCAAGCCGCAGGACGTGGAGTGGGCGGTTGAAGATGGAAAAGTTTATTTATTGCAAAGTCGGCCGGTTACCACTCTTTAATGAGATAGAGGAGTGAAAGAATGGCAATTCGCAGCGGATACTGGCTAAAGCTCCTGGATATAGACCTGAGCGCCGGCAAAATTGAGAAAAAACCCATTCCAGAAGAAGTTGCCGAAAAAATGATCGGCGGCAGGGGATTCGTGTCCTGGTTTCACTATTTCAACATTGACCCTGAAGCTGACCCCCTGGGGCCGGAGAACGCTTTGATTTTTGCCACCGGTCCGCTTACCGGGACGCTGGCGCCTGCTTCAGGCAGGTTTGTAGTGGGCGGGAAATCCCCTTTAACAGGCATTATGGGTGACGCCAACTGCGGCGGCCAGTGGGGTCCCGAGCTCAAATTCGCCGGCTATGATGTGCTCATTGTCAGGGGGCGGGCCGGGCGTCCGGCGGTTATAAAGATCGCCGACGACGATGTTGAGATAGAGCCGGCAGAAGCTCTATGGGGAAAGAATACTGAAGAAACCGAAGTTTTGTTAAGAGAAAAATATAATGACGATTCTTTTCAGGTGGCCTGCATAGGCGTGGCCGGTGAAAACCTGGTACGGTTCGCCGGCATCGTGTGCAATTCGGAGCATTTGGCCGCCCGGACGGGAATGGGCGCCGTGATGGGCTCCAAGAACCTGAAAGCCATAGCGGTAAAAGGAACAAAGAGCATCCCGCTGTACGATCATCAGGAGTTCAAAAAGCTCCGGGACGAACTGTGGGGCATCGTCACCGGCGACAGCAGAAGCGGAGAGCACCTGCCGCAATACGGAACCACCAGTCTGGTGGATCTGCATAACTCCCTGGGCGGACTGTGCACCAGAAACTGGCAGGGAGCTTATTTTGAAGATTACCGGATGATCAACGGAGATACCTTGAACGAAAAATATTTGATCAACACCACTGCCTGCTTCAACTGTCCGTCCAGGTGCGATCGTTACTCTTACGTCTCGGAAGGCGAGTTCAAAGGCACGTATGTCGGCGGGCCGGAATACTATACGATTCTTTCCTTCGGCAGCAAGCTGGGCAACAATAACCTGGCCTCCATCCTGAAAGCGAACCAGCTCTGCAACCGGTACGGCCTGGATACGGGCACCACAGGCGGCATGATCGCCTTTGCCATGGAGTGTTACGAAAAAGGGCTCGTCACCAAAGAGGACGCCGACGGTCTGGAACTGAACTGGGGCAACTACCATGCCGTGCTGGAACTAATCCATAATATAGCCGACAGGAAAGGATTCGGCAACATACTGGCCCAGGGTATGGTGAGGGCTGTCGGGAGTATCGGCAAGGGCGCCGAAAAGTACGCCATCCACATCAAAGGGATGGATCCTCCCACCCTGGACCCCAGGGCGTTGAAAGTTTACAATTTCCGCTATGCCATAGCTTCCAGGGGAGGCGATCACTTGAGGATTTCCGCCCACGGCGCCTATGAGCTGGATAAAATGCCTGTTGAGGAGGCGGCGGCAAAATTAAAGTTCTGGCAAAACATTGTCACTGTTCCCGATTTGATCGGTGTCTGCAAATTCCCCTATACCTTCTATTCGGAGACCCCCGAAGTCACTTTCAAAAAGGTGCTGGATTTGGTGCCCGGGTTAATCCGGGCGGCAACGGGAATGGAAATGAACGGGGACAAGCTGATGCGGGCTTCCGAACGGACGGATTTGCTGGAGCGTTCGTTAAACATCCGGTACGGCCTCAAACCTGCCGACGACGTGTTGCCGGACCGGTTTCTGAAAGAGCCTCTTCCGGCGGGGCCGAAGAAGGGTGCGGTTTACGATATCTTCGACGACCTGAAAAAGGCTTATTACAAGTGCGCGAAATGGGATCCGGAGACCGGCGTTCCCGAAGAAGTGTCCTACCGCGAGCTGGAACTGGGGGACGTGGCCCGGGACTTGAAAAAAAGGGGATATCTTCCCGCGGGTAAGGGGGAGATTCAATGAAATTGTCTTTCAATAAAGCGGTCTGTTCGGGATGCAGGGTCTGTGAAATGATTTGCGCTTATGTTCATTTTCAGGCAAACAACCCCAGAAAAGCCGCCATCAGGATTAAAAACTCGGAAACCCGCGGACGTTATGCGGCTTATTACTGCAACCAGTGCGGGGCCTGTATGGAGGCCTGCCCCGCCGGGGCGATTCACGAAGAAAACGGGGTATATAGAATTGATCGCGACTTGTGTGCCGGCTGCCATGCCTGTGTAGGGGCCTGCAGCCGGGGGCTCATGTATACCGCCGGTGATGAAGATATCCCCGTAAAGTGCGACCTGTGCGGCGAATGTGCCCGGGAATGTCCTTCTAAGGCGTTGACGCTGGAACAAGTGTGATGGAGAGGTGTGGCTGATTGCATCGACGTGTTGTTGAAATGCGGGCGGATATTGCCCGGATCAGGATTGACGTGTACAGCGAAAACCCGGCGCAAGGTTTTCTCCAGGATATGGAATTTTTTAATTACCGGCTGGCAGGCGTGGAATTGTTGGAGGAGCAGACCAGAGAAAAACCTGACTTGATCTGGAACCGGGACAAAGAGAATAAAACCGTAAGCTACCGGGGCGGACAGGTTGTTCTTGAAGGTCCGTGGTATGAAGGGGAGGTTCAGAAGCTGCTGGTTTCCTTGCTGGCCAGGCGGATGCTTGAAAAAGGGCTGTATCTCTTTCATGCCTCAGCCGTTTTTTACAAGGGCAAGGCCGTTATGTTTCTGGGCGGTGAAGGCAACTCCGGGAAAACTATGGCGCAGATCGAAGCCTGCAAGCGGGGCGGTAAAATTATTTCCACGGAAACCATCGTCGCCGACCGGGACGGGAACGTCATCATGGGTTCAAAGAACGTGTTTTTAAGGAAGAGGGCCAGGGGGACCGAGCGGATCGACAAGCCGAATCAGGACGAAGGAGTCGCCAAGTTTTTCGACAAGACTCCCGAATTTGAGATTTACAATGAAAAATCCAATATTGACCTGGTGGTTGTTCCCGACATCGACGGCAACTACTCCACCCTGGCGGGGCCGATGTCGGATTTTGAAAAGCAGTACCAGACTTTCCACTGCCTGTGCGATTATTTCGGGATGCACCTGCTGCTGGCTCCCGGGTTGCCGATGCCCTTGTTTGACACGGAAGAACTGCGGCTGAAGAGGGCTGGGTTCATCTCGGACTTTGCCCAAAGACCGTATTACTTTATCAGGGGTAGGAATCCCCAAGTCATCATTGATGAATTGGACCGGATTATCTAGCTGGAGGGAATTTGTTTTGAAATACGCAAACATGTTTGACTTAAAAGGAAAAGTGGCGCTGGTAGTTGGCGGGACCGGCGGCCTGGGCAAGGATATGGCCCTGGGGCTGGCCGAATACGGGGCCGACGTGGTGGTGGCAAGCCGCAACCCCGCAAAAGGACATGATGTTGTGGAGCAAATCCTCCGCCTGGGCCGGCAGGCCTGGGCGGCCCAGGTGGATATTCTGAACGAGCAGTCCGTTCGCCGGCTGGTTGACGAGATCATTGCCAAAACGGGGCATATCGATATTCTGGTCAACGCCGCAGGCACGCAGATCTGGCAAAAGGCTGAAGAGTATACCTCAGAAAACTGGGACGCTGTCATGGATATGAATTTGAAGGGCACTTTCCTGGTCTGCCGCGAGGTGGGCAGAGAAATGATCCGGCAGGGGGGAGGAAAGATTATCAGCATTTCTTCCGTCCGCAGCATGCTCGGCTACCCGGAGAATTACACCGCCTACTGCGCCTCCAAGGGCGGCCTCAACATGTATACCAAGTGTCTGGCGGCCGAATGGGCCAAGTACAATATCAACGTGAACGCCATTGCGCCCACTTTCATTGAAACTCCTCTGACCAGAGGCATGCTTTCCGATAAAAAGACCTGTAATGCCCTGCTCAACAGGATCCCTCTAAAAAGGCTCGGCCGGCCCGAAGACCTTGTCGGCGCCTTGATCTACTTCGCGTCTCCCGCTTCCGACTTTATAACAGGCCAGATATTGTTTTGCGACGGCGGCGTGACGTCAACTCAGTAACCGGGGAGGAACGAATAATGGCAAGGAGAATTATCGACCTGAGCATGGAAGTAAGTAACGATATGATTACATTCCCACGGGTGGCGAGGACCATCATCGCCCAGTTGGAAAGCCATGAGGAATATGCCGCCAATATGGGCGCCGCCCAGTACGGCGTGACGTCCCTCACGGCTCATTATGTGGTGGTCCTGAGCGACCACGCCGGGACCCATATCGATTCCATGCACCACATAGATCCCAAGGCCCCGGGATCCGACCAGATCCCGCTGGAATACTGTTACGGGGACGGCGTGGTGCTGGATTTCTCGGATAAGCCGGCGGGGTACGCCATCACAGCCGGTGACATAAAATCAGCCTTGCACAAGATAAATTACACGTTGAAGCCGCTGGATATCGTCTTAATCCGCACCGACGCCGCCAAAAACAACAAAGAAACAAGGTATCTCACCGAACACTGCGGTATGACCCGCGAAGCCACACTGTGGCTGATTGACCGGGGAATCAAGGTCATGGGAATCGACGCCCCCACCTTTGACCCTCCGGTGAAAACAATGTTTGAAACAAAGAAATTCTGGGAAGCGCACCGGGTGATGAATGAGAAAGAGTACTACCACCTCGAAAACATGGAGAACCTGGATAAAATACCCAGGCCTTACGGTTTTATTGTTTCAGTCCTGCCGGTGAAATGGAAAAAGACCACCGGGGCGCCCGTGCGGGCTGTGGCGATTATTGAAGAGTAGCCGCCCGTAAGAATTATATGTCCATGGGAGATGGTTAAAATCAGAATCACAGTTTCGGTTCAATTAAACCAGTCCCTGAAAACAATTTATCTGAAGCAGGGCCGGAATATGGAACTGGACCGTGTGGAAATGGAAGATGGCCAGTCTCTTGCCGATTTGTACGAAAAAATAGGACTGCGAAATTTTGACGCAGGGTTTGCGGTCATCAACGGCCAGGTCGTCCACGACGCCGCCCATCCGTTAAAAGACGGGGATAGAGTAGCGCTGTTTCCTCCCCTGGCAGGAGGCTGAGCGCGGCCGGCTGTTCTGAAGCGCAACGGTAGCTGCGCATGATCCTATACCCCCGATCAGGTCGAACTTCGGCAAGGAACCATTTTCACAGGGGGATGTGTGATGAGAATTGCTGTTATGGGAGACATCCACGGCAATATTGAAGCCTTGAACAGTGTCCTGGAAGAAATCAACGGGCTGGGCGCCGACATGCTGTTTTGCCTTGGTGATCTGGTGGATTTCGGGCCGCGTCCCCATGAGGTGATCACTGCCGTCCGGAAGCTCGGTATTCCCACAGTAAAAGGAAATCACGACGACGCGGTGACCGGTTATGACCTTGACAGGTTCATCTTTAAGTCAGCAGAAGAGAGAAAATATGTAAAAAATTCACTGGACCGCACCGTCCAGGCGCTTACGGAAGATGACATTAGATATTTAAAAATGTTACCTGAACGATTAGAGCTTGACCTGAAACGCGCTACGGCGGTTTTTATCCATTCTTTCCCCGATCCGTATCATTATCCGGATCTTGACGAGATAAAACGGTTCCTTGACGCCGGTCCCGCGCATTATGTGTTTTACGGGCACAGTCACAAGCCGGCCGTTTATACCCACAACGGGAAAATGGCCATCAATGTCGGCAGCGTGGGAAAGCCGAGACACGGCAATGCCATGGCCAGTTACTGTGTTGCCGGGTTTGCCGGAGGCCGGCTGACGGAACTGGCTTTCAGATACCGGCCCTACGACGTGGAGAATGTCTGCCTGGATATAGTCAACCTTGGCTTCCCCCGGGATACTGTTGAAATTCTGAAGGCTGGTGGTTCTTGTGACCAAAGTGAGAAAATTTGAATACCCGAAGGCGGAGGCGGCGCTGCTGCAGGACCTGGAGGAATACCGCAAGTACGCTCTGGAATTGGGCGCCAGCGAAGCTGTGATTATAAAATCCGGTGACTTGATATTCGATCCCCGGGTCCGCCTGAAGTGTATTTATCCAAAGTGCCGGTGGTATGGCACCAACGCCCACTGTCCGCCCTATGCCCCTGATCCGGAAAGGGTTCAGGCAGCCCTGGCCCGGTTCAGGTACGGGATTCTTTACCGCATCCGGGTGCCGGCCGAAGATTTTACCGGCAGCTACAACGATCCGGGCGGCAGGAGCAGGCCGGCCAAATGGCAGAAGCTGAACTGCCAGATCGCTTCGCTGGTCGAAGCGCGGGCGTTCTATGACGGGTACTGTTTGGCCCTGGGGTTTGCCGGCGGTCCCTGCAAGAGCATTTTTTGTCCTGAAGGCCGGTGTGCCGCCATCATACCCGGCCAGGGCTGCCGGGCGGCCACCAGGGCCAGGAGTTCGCTGGAAGGTGCGGGGATTTACGCTTTTGCCATGGCCGCCAGGGCGGGCTGGGACATATACCCCTGTGGGCCGAACACCGGGGAGGTCCCTTTCGGCAGCGCCCTGGGTCTGGTGATGATCGATTAACCCCTTAAATGAGTAAAGCAGGCCACAGCTTGATTGGGAGGGAAGCGACAATGGCGGATTTAAGCAAAGAGCAATTGCTGCAGATGTACACAATGATGTTCAGAATCCGGGAGTTTGAGGCACAGGTGTTTGAACTCTACAAATCGGGACTTATGCCGGGCCTGGCTCACCTGTACATCGGTCAGGAGGCGGTGGCGGTGGGCGCGTGCTCCACTCTGCGGGAGAACGACTACATAACCAGCAACCACAGGGGCCACGGCCATTTAATAGCGCGGGGCGCGGACACCAGGCGGATGATGGCCGAGATCCTGGGGAAGAAGACCGGTTACTGCAAAGGCAAGGGCGGGTCGATGCATATCGTCGCTTTTGACAGGGGAATCCTTGGCGCGAACGGTATCGTCGGCGCGGGTATTCCCATCGCCACCGGAGCGGGGTATATGGCAAAAGTGAAGGGAACAAAGCAGGTGACCCTCTCCTTCTTCGGAGATGCTGCCTCCAACCAGGGAACGTTTCACGAGAGCCTCAATATGGCCGGGGCATGGAAACTGCCGGTGGTATATATAGTAGAAAACAACCTGTACGGCATTTCGGTAAACATCAACCGGGTCACGGCGGTGGATGACTTGTCGGCGCGGGCTGCGGCATACGGCATGCCCGGAGTGACGGTTGACGGAAACGACATCCTGGCGGTTTATGACGCTGTCGCAAACGCCGTGGCATTCGCCAGGGAGGGCGGCGGACCGACGCTGGTGGAGTGCAAGACGTACCGGTGGAGAGGTCACCACGTGGGCGACCCGGCCATTGAATACAGGACCAGGGAAGAAGAAACGGCCTGGAAGCAAAAATGCCCCATCAAAAGGTTCGGCGAGAAACTTGCCGGCGAAGGGATTGCGACCAAAGACGAATTGGACGGGATTGAAAAAAGTGTTGTTGAGGAAATCAAAGAAGCGGTGGAATTTGCCAAAGAAAGCCCCTATCCCGCGCCTGAGGAAGCGTTTATAGACGTTTATTTTTAAAAGAATTATTTTTTCTTGTACTTAATCGATTATCTATAATAAATTATTAAACATTATCAAATTGCAATTTCACGACTACCCGAGGGGAGGGGTCATGATGAAAGAGGTAACCTACGCCCAGGCGATTTGCGAAGCGCTGGACGAGGAAATGGCCAGAGATGAGAATGTTGTCCTGCTGGGTGAAGATGTCGGTATTATCGGCGGTAATTTTAAAACCTCCGTTGGCTTGAGGGACAAGTACGGAGACTGGAGGGTGAAAGACACCCCGATTTCAGAAAGCGGCTTTGTCGGGATCGGTATAGGCAGCGCGATAACGGGCCTCCGCCCCGTGATAGAAATCATGTTTTCCGACTTTTTGGGAGTATGCATGGACCAGATCGCCAACCAGGCGGCGAAGATCCGGTATATGTCCGGAGGGCAGGTCAAAGTCCCTTTAACGGTCAGGATGCCTATAGGAGGCGGCAGGTCGTCCGCGGCGCAGCACTCCCAGAGCCTGCAGGCATGGGTGGCCCACATTCCGGGTTTGAAGGTGGTCCTGCCGTCCACCGCCGCTGAGGCGAAAGGGCTGTTGAAAACAGCCATCCGCGACGACAACCCGGTCATTTTTATGGAACACAAGATGGAATACAACAAGAAGTACTTAATCCCGGAAGAAGATTACACCATTCCTTTCGGCAAGGCAAATGTCCTTCGCTTCGGGGAGGATCTCACTATTGTGGCGACGTCGAATCTGGTGAACAAGTCGGAAGAAGCGGCAAAGGAATTGGCGAAAGACGGGATCAAAGCGGAAGTGATCGACTTGAGGACTCTGGTTCCCCTTGATAAAGAATGCATCATCGATTCTGTCAAGAAAACCGGCCGGCTTTTGATTGCCGACGAGGGGCACACCAGTTTCGGGATCAGTGGTGAGATTGCCTTCCTGGTGATGAACGAGGCTTTTTACTATCTGGACGCGCCGGTGATGAGGGCAGGCACGGCAAGCGTTCCGCTGCCGTTCAGCCCCGCTCTGGAATATGCATTAATTCCCGACACCAGGGCGATTTACAACAAAGCCAGAGAGTTGGCCGGCTTGTGATGAATTACATCAATCAAGAAGATTTTGAGGGGGGAGTGAACGGTGGCTGAGATCGTGATCATGCCTAAACTGGGCTTCAACATGGAAGAAGGCAAACTGGTCAAGTGGCATAAAAAAGAAGGTGATTTGATTCAAAAAGGCGAGACTTTTTTTGAAATAACGACCGACAAAACCAACATTGAAATCGAGTCGACCGCCGACGGAGTGGTGAAAAAGCTGCTGGTGCAGGAAGGAGAAACCGTTCCGGTTACCGCTCCGGTAGCCATCATCGGCCGGGCGGACGAGGACATCACGGAGCTTTTGCGGGAAATCGGAGCCGAACCCGGCGGGAAAACCGGAGAAGCCGGGCAGCCGCCCGAAAAAGGACTGCATTCGGAAATCTGTGCTGCGGGACGAGCGCCGGAAAAAGCGGAAGACGCTCCCCTCAAGCTGACGCCGCGGGCGCGTAAACTGGCAGCCGACCAGAACCTGAAGCTTTCGGAGCTGGACATCAAAGGGACCGGCTTGGAGGGCGGGATCAGCGAGAGGGATATTTTAAGGCATCTTGATAGAATAAAAGCCACGCCTGTTGCCCAAAAACTGGCGGCGGCGGAGGGTATCGACCTCGAAAAAGTCAGCGGGACCGGCGCAAACCGGAAAATTATGAAAGCCGACGTTCAGAGGGCTGTCGCGGAAAAAACGGAGCAGCCGTTATACGCCTCCAAAGCAATGCCTGAAAAAGAAGTGCTGGACACCATACCTTACGAGGGTATGAGGAAAATCATCGGAGACCGCCTGTCCCACAGCAAGTTTACAGCCCCGCACGTGTATTTTTCCACCCCGGTGGATGTTTCACGGCTCTACGCGCTGAGAGATCAGATAACGAAGCTGATTGAAACAAAAGTGTCCCTGAACGATATGATCATCGCCGGGGCTGCCAGGGCACTGGTGAAAAACCCCATGTTAAACAGCTCGCTGGAAAACGGCAGGATCGTTTTGTACAAGAGCGTGAACATCGGCGTTGCGGTCGCCCTGGAAAACGGCTTGATCGTCCCGGTGATTAAAAACGCCCACGAAAAGAAACTTTCGGAAATCGCTCAGACGACCAGGGAACTGGCGGCAAAGGCCAGGGCAGGCAAACTGATTCCTTGCGAGTACAACGGCGGCACTTTTACCGTATCGAACCTGGGCATGTACGGCATTGAAGACTTCACGGCCGTAATCAACCCGCCGGAGGCGGCGATCCTGGCGGTAAGTTCCGTCAGGAAAACACCGGTGGTTATATCCCGGGACGGCCGGGAAGAGATTGAAATCCGGCCGCTGATGAAGCTGACGCTTTCCGTCGACCACAGGATCATCGACGGCGCCGTGGCGGCGAAGTTTCTCAACGACTTAAAAGACTTGCTGGAAAACCCGATGAAATTCCTGATCTAAAAGGGGGCGGTCAGATGCCGTATGATTTTGACGTTGTGGTTATCGGAGGAGGACCGGGCGGATACGTGGCGGCAATTCGCGCAGCTCAACTGGGGAAAAAGACGTGTCTGGTGGAAAAGCAGGCCCTGGGAGGAGTTTGTTTGAACCGGGGATGCATCCCCACCAAAACCATCATCAAGTCCATTAACGTCTTGAATACCGTGAAGTCCGCGGAAAAGTTCGGCGTAAGGGGAGTCGACGCGGAACAGTGCCGTGTTGATTTAAGCCAGGTGCAGCAGAGAAAAAGGCAGGTGGTGAAGAAGCTGACCGGAGGCGTGGCGTACCTGCTGAATGCCAATGGTGTGGAAGTCGTTCAGGGTGAGGCGGGTTTTATCGACAATCATACCATAAAAGTCGGCGAAAGAGCCGTTTCCGGTGAACATATGATTATCGCCACCGGCTCTTTGCCGGTTGAACCCCCCATTCCCAAAGAAGGCAATGTTCCTGTGCTGGTCAGCGACGAGGTGCTTGAGCTGACGGAAGTACCCGGAGAAGTCGCCATTATCGGCGGGGGCGTTATCGGTATTGAATTCGCCTTTATACTGAGCCGGCTGGGGGCCGGGGTGACGGTGATTGAGCTGATGGAGGAAATCCTGCCGGCGGTGGATATGGAGATAGCGCAAAAGGTTAAAGCTTTCCTAAAAGCCGGCGGCGTCGTGATTCATACCGGGGCTAAAGTTACCAATTTTGTGGGAAACCGGGTTTATTTCAGAAAAAATGGAGCAGTTGAATCTGTCAAAGCTGACAAGATCCTGCTGGCCGCTGGAAGAAAGCCCGATGTAAACGGTCTCAGCCTTGAGGCGGCCGGGGTCCGGGTGTCGAAAAACGGCGTCCCGGTAAACACCCGCATGCAGACCAATGTTGACAGCATCTATGCCGTCGGCGACGTCAACGGGCGGTGCATGCTGGCTCACGTCGCCTCCATGGAAGGGATGGTGGCGGTGGAAAATATCTGCGGCAATGAAGCGCGCGTGGACTACGGGAAAGCGCCCCGGTGCATTTACCTCGACCCGGAGATAGCCTCGGCGGGGATGACCGAGCGGGAAGCCCTGGAAAAAGGGCTGGATATCAAGGTTGGAAGGTTCAGCTATTCCGGGAACGGCAAGGCGGTCATTGAGGCAGGGGAAACCGGGTTCATCAAAGTCATCATCGACCGGAAGCTGGGGGAAATCATAGGGGCGCATATGATTGGCGCCCATGCCACCGAAATGATCGCGGAACTGGTGCTGGCCATGAATCTGGAAGGAACCGCTGAAGAACTGATTTATTCCATCCATCCCCATCCCAGCATTTCCGAGGTCATACCGGAAGCTTTTCACGCGGCGTTGCATAAAGCCATTCACGCGGTTTGAGAAATCATCAGCAGATTCTTTTATGCGCAATCAAAAACTTGAGGGGGTTTTAGCATGTCCAAAGTAAGAGTGGGTGTCGCCGGCTACGGGGTGATCGGCCAGAGGCTGGCGGACGGGGTTGCCCGCCAGGAAGACATGGAACTGGCCGGCGTTGTGGATGTCGCTCCGACGCTGGCCGTCAGGGCGCTTGCGGAGAAAGGGATGCCGTACAGATTCTTCAGCGCCGTGCCCGGAAACATACCGGAACTGGAAAAAGCCGGCGTCCGGGTGTCCGGAACCATGGAAGACCTGCTCGGCCAGGTGGACGTGGTGCTGGACGCCACCAACGCCGGAATCGGGCGCAAGAACAAGGAATTGTACGTGAAGCACGGAGTAAAGGCTGTTTTTCAGGGTGGAGAAAAGAACGACATAGCGGATACCTTCTTTCACGGATATGCGAATTACGAAAAAGGATATGGAAAAGATTACCTAAAATTGACCTCTTGCAACACCACCGGTTTGATCAGGGCGGTGGATTGTCTCGACCGGGAATTCGGCGTCGAAAGAGTGGCCATTACCATCATTCGCCGGGTTGCGGACCCCGGAGACACACACCGGGGCCTGGTGGACGTGGCTCTGGTGGAACCCGTGCCGAACCACCAGGCGGTCGACCTGATGACGGTGATGCCTCACGTGGACGCCACGGGCTTACTGGTTCACGTCCCCACAACCCACGGGCACATTATCAGCGTTCTGGCGACACCCAAGAAAGAAGTAAAGAAGGACGAGGTCCTGGAAGTATTTCATAAGCACCCCAGGATCAGAGTGGTCAAGATCGCGGAAGGGTTCAATTCCAACGCGGCCTTGTTCCGTTATGCCCGCGATCTCGGCAATCCCAGGGGAGATATGTATGAAATAGCCGTATTCGAGGAGACTGTGGGATTCAGCGGCAAAAACATCCTGTTTGCCGTCAACGTTCCGCAGGAGGCGGTGGTCATACCGGAAAACATGGATGCCGTCAGGGCGTGCATGAAAATGCAGGCGACCCGGGACGAGGCTGTTGCCTTAACTAACAAATACCTGGGCTTGAAATAGGTGAGGGCGGATGAAATACGGCATCAACACCCTTGACGATTTCTGCGTGGAGGGCAAAACGGTTTTATGCCGGGTTGACATTAATTCCCCCATTGACCGGGAAACCGGTGCTTTAAAAGACACCACCCGCATTGTACGCTGCCTGCCGACCTTGAAGGAACTGTCTGAAAGAGGAGCTAAAACGGTATTGATGGCACACCAGGGAGGAGACCTGGAGTACAAAAATTTCGCCAGCACGGAGAACCATGCCGGGGTATTGAGCAACCTGCTGGCGCGGCCCGTGGGGTTTGTCGACGATGTCTGCGGCCCCGCGGCCAGGAACAGGATCAAAGAATTAAGAAACGGAGAAATCTTGCTGCTGGATAATGTCAGGTTCATGTCGGAAGAAATGACCCTGTTTGAAACAAGCCTCAAGCTGGATCCTGCGGCGCAGAGCAAAACCCTTGTGGTGCGCAAGCTGGCCCCCCTTGCAGATCTCTATGTTTGCGACGCCTTTGCCGCCGCCCACCGCTCCCAGCCGACACTGGTGGGTTTCCAGGAAGTGCTCCCTTCCGCCATGGGCAGGCTGTTTGAAGAGGAACTTACAGCTTTGAGCAGCGTTACGGAGAATCCAAGGCGCCCCTGCGTTTTCTTTTTGGGCGGCGCCAAAATACAGGACGCTTTCATCATGATGAAAACGGTACTGGAAAACGGCACGGCGGATACGGTTCTGACCGGGGGACTGGTGGCCAACATTATGCTGCTGGCTGCAGGAACCAGATTGGGAGAGCCTTCGGAAAACTTTATCTTTATGAACAGCCTGTCTGAATACATTGAAGTGTCTCAATCCATCCTCGACCGTTACAGAGAGAGGGTTGTCCTGCCGTCGGACCTGGCGTTCAAAACGGTAGACAGATCAGAGGTAAAAGTGGAAGATTTACCGGTGGAGCGCTTGCTGGTGGACATCGGGCACAGGACGGTGGAAGCATACCGGAAAATCATCGCCGCAGCCAAAACCATTTTTATCAACGGGCCGGCCGGGGTGTTTGAAGAAGCCCAGTCGGAATACGGGACAAAATCCATTTGGGAAGCGACTGTTCAATCAGGCGCCTATTCGGTTATTGGTGGAGGGGACAGCATCGCCGCAATGAACAAATACAGCCTGGCGGATAAGTTTTCTTACGTCTGCACCGCGGGAGGCGGCCTGGTCAGGTTTCTCAGCGGCGAGGAACTGCCGGTGGTCAAGGCGTTGCGCCGCTCCGCGGAAAAGTTTTCTCTTGCGAAGGCGGGGAAATAAAAAAAGGAATTTCATCGTTTCGAGGATGTCGGCCTGCGTTCGTGCAGTCCGGGTGAAGAGGTGGTACTTCTGATGAGAAAATGCCATGTTGTCGAATTGGATACGGTACCGTACCTGCAGGGTTTGGAAGTTCAAAAAAAGGTCTTCGACAAAGTAAAAAACGACGGCCTCTCAGGAGTCTTCATCATGCTGCGGCACCACCCTGTAGTCACTGTCGGCAGGGCCGGAGGGTGGGAAAACATGCTCATTCCCAGAGAAGAGTTTACCAGGCGGGGGATAGAGGTTTATGAAACCAACAGGGGAGGGAATATCACCTATCACGGTCCGGGACAGTTGGTGGGTTATCCCGTCTTAAACCTGAACCACTGGCAAAAGGATGTTCACTGGTATGTGCGAAACATCGAGCAGGTCATCATCAATACGCTCAAAGGGTACGGCGTAGAAGCCGGGAGAAAACCGGAATATACCGGCGTCTGGGTGGGCGACAAAAAAATAACTGCCATCGGAATAAGCGTCAAGAACTGGATTACCATGCACGGTTTTGCTTTTCAAGTCAAGGCCCAAGACATCCACAATTTTACCTTAATCAATCCCTGTGGTATTACGGAATTCGGTGTGGTCGCCCTCGATGAGCTGGCCGGCGGGATAGATTTTCCGGATGTTGCCGCGGCGGTTAAGAAAAATTTCAGTGAAGTTTTCGACTGCGAGTTAATCATGGATGATATTACATAATGAAACGGGAGATTTGCCATGGAAGCAAAACCGGGCTGGTTGGTTGTAAAGGGGCTGACGGCGGAAGTGCGGGAAGAGATGCAAAGTCTTTTTGATGAACTCTCTTTGCAAACGGTTTGCCAGAACGCCCGGTGCCCCAATATCGGCGAATGTTTCGGCTCGAAAACGGCAACTTTCATGATCCTGGGAAACATCTGTACCAGGAACTGCCGGTTCTGCGCGGTGGGGAAAGGAACGCCGGCGTCGCCGGACCCGGCCGAACCCGTCCACGTGGCGGAGGCGGTGAAAAAGCTGGGCTTAAAACACGCCGTCATCACATCCGTCACCAGGGATGACCTGGCCGACGGCGGAGCCGGGCAATTTGCGGAGGCAATCCGCCGCGTCCGCGTCCTTAACCCCGGTACGACCGTGGAAGTGCTGGTCCCCGATTTCGGGGGAAGTATTGAGGCATTGGAAACGGTTGTCAAGGCCGGACCGGATATTCTCAACCACAATGTCGAAACCGTTCCCGGGCTTTATCCACACGTAAGGCCGGAGGCTTTGTTTGACAGGTCTTTGCGGTTGCTTGAAAACAGCAAACAAATCAGTCCGGGAATCGCCACCAAGTCCGGTATCATGCTGGGGCTGGGGGAAACAGAAACAGAGGTTTTGGAGGTATTTAAAAGCTTGTCGGCGGCAGGGTGTGACATTCTTACAATCGGGCAATACCTTCGCCCGTCGAAAAAACACATTCCGGTACATGAATATATTGCGCCTGACAGATTTAAATATTACAAGGCAAAAGCACTGGAATCAGGATTCAAATATGTCGCTGCGGGGCCTTTTGTAAGGAGTTCCTACAGGGCCGTTGAAGGAATAAAACTGTTAAGACAATGACAGAAGGAAAGGGGCTTAAGACGTGGCAGGCAAAACATTCAAAATTGCCACAATTCCCGGCGACGGGGTTGGTTTGGAAGTCGTCGAACAGGGGATTGCCGTTTTAGAAGAGGCTGTCAAGAATTCAGATGTTTCACTGGAATTTGCTTTTTTCCCCTGGGGGTCCGATTACTATGCCGACAAAGGCCGGATGATGCCGGAAGACGCGTTGGAGACATTGAAACGTTTCGACGCCATTTACCTGGGAGCCGTCGGCGACCCGCGGGTACCGGACCACATCAGCCTGGAAATGCTGTTGAAAATCAGAAAGGGATTCGACCAGTACATCAATCTCAGGCCGGTCAAGCTGTTGGAAGGCGTCGACACTCCCCTTAAGCTGGCTCCCGGAGCCGCCGTCGATATGGTTGTAATCCGGGAAAATACAGAGGGCGAGTACAGCGCCATGGGCGGCAGGTTTAAACAGGGAACACCGGATGAAGTGGCTTTGCAGATCGGGGTGTTTACCAGAAAAGGAACGGAACGGGTGATCCGCTATGCCTTTGAATTGGCCAGAAAGCGCGGCCGGGAAAACGGCAGAACGCCGCTGGTAACCAACTGCACCAAATCAAACGCGTTGAATTATTCCATGGTTCTTTGGGACGAGGTCTTCGACGCGGTTGCCTCCGACTACCCCGATGTCAACACGGACAAAGCGCTGGTGGACGCCCTGTGTATGTGGATGGTGCGGAAACCGCAATATTTTGACGTCATTGTGGCGTCCAATTTATTCGGCGACATCATCACCGATCTGGGAGCTGCGATCCAGGGCGGGATGGGTGTGGCGGCGGGAGCCAACATCAACCCCGAAAGGGTATATCCCTCCATGTTTGAACCCATCCACGGCTCGGCGCCCAAATACAAAGGCAAGTATATGGCAAACCCCGTCGCCGCCATATATGCCGGCGCCATGATGCTGGAATTCCTGGGCGCGGTTGAAGAAGCCAAGGCTGTAATGAATGCCGTGCAAAGCGTTTTGAAGGAAGGGAAAGTGCGCACCTATGACCTGGGTGGCAGTTCAACCACCAAGGAGATGGGAAAAGCTGTCGCAGGCAGAATTAATTGCAAAATTTAACTCCGGACATAAAAGTATAAATATTAACCCTCCTTCTCATGCCGCCATCGTTGGATATTAACCTGGTCAGGTTTGCATCCAGCGGTGGTTGTTTTACTTTTTTTCTACCCGCGCCTGTTCAGGACATGAGAGACAATAAATAATGCACCGATAACCGTAAGGGGAAACGAGATTGCCAGAAAGTTCAACGCGCCTTTATATGTCTCGAAACACAGGGCGGAGGCAAAGCTGAGAAGTAGGAATGTCAGGCCGCTTAAAAAGGGACTCTTATAGGAAATCAGCAGCGTACCCAGCAGAATAAGCGACGGGACCAGGTGAATTACAAATCCGGTCAGTTTGACAAAAAAAGAAGCCTGGCCTGAGAACGCATCGAGCGCAAAGAGGGACAAAAATAATATGAACAGCAATACAAGCACCCTTGATACCCTTAGCAATTTGCAGCCTTTAGCATCCATTTTATCACAGCTTTCAAAAAATTTTATTCCTGAATTTTATTATACACTTATCCGGGGGGAATGGATACGCCTGCCAGTCAAAGCTAAAAAGAGTATCCGGCACTGTAACAAAAAGCTGCTTTATGGTACTATTAGATAAAGGAAATATAAAACAAAAATGTCAACGGTCTTAGGCGCGACAGGGGCGGGCGCGACAGGGGGCGCGACAGGGGCGACAGGGGGACGGTTCTTCTGTCGCAGCGGTTAGGCTCCGCGACAGGGGAGGCGCGACAGGGGCGCGACAGGGGGACGGTTCTTCTGTCGCAGCGGTTAGGCTCTAAAAAATTGGGGGAATATACAAAAAATGAGCAAGATAGAGTTACATGATCTGGGGCTGTCCGAACGGCATGTTCAGGAAGCCGCGTTATACGGTGATAAACTCCATCTGGCCAGGGTTTCTGCCCAGCACAAGGACATGTACCAAGTGATCACCGAAAACGGCGAGATCCGGGCAGGGGTTTCGGGAAAGCTGGGCTATGCGGCATCTGCCCCGGCAGATTACCCGGTGGTTGGTGACTGGGTATTGGTTGACCGGACGGATGACAAAAGCGGCAGCGCGATAATTCACCACATCCTTACCCGGAAAAGCTGTTTTGAGCGCAAAGCGGCGGGAACGGGCTGTGAGCGCCAGGCAATTGCGGCGAATATTGACATGGTGTTTATCTGTATGTCGCTGAACAAAGACTACAACCTGCGCCGTGTCGAGCGGTACCTTTCAATTGCCTGGGACAGCATGGCGACACCGGTTATTGTGCTCACCAAGTCGGATTTGTGTAAAGACATCAGCGCAAAAATTGCTGAATTAGAGTCCGTGGCTTTTGGTGTGGATGTGATTGTGACCTCGAGCATGAGCGCTGACGGCTATAACGGTATGCTCAGGTACTTAAAAAGGGGGAAAACCGTGGCCTTTATAGGCTCATCGGGTGTGGGCAAATCCACCCTGATCAATAAGCTCATGGGTAGGGAAGTGCTTGCTACAAAGGAAATCAGGGAGGGCGACGACAAGGGCAGGCACGCTACCACTCACCGGCAACTTTTTATTCTGCCGGGAGGCGGGGTGGTTATCGATACACCGGGCATGAGGGAGATCCAGATTGCCGGGGCTGATTTATCAAAGGCTTTTGCGGATATCGAGGAACTGGCGGAAAACTGCCATTTCAGGGACTGCCGGCATGAATCCGAGCCAAGGTGCGCCGTGAAGAAAGCTGTCGAGGACGGAGTATTGGCCGTCAAGCGGTTTGAGAACTATAAAAAACTGCAGCAGGAGATGGCATTTGTAGAACGCAAAAGCACAATGACCGCGGCGCAGGCGGAAAAGCAGAAAACGATTGAAATGATGGGGTCTCTTGGTGCTTACAAACAGGTGGTAAAAAACAAGTGGAAAAACAAAAGATGATTTTTGTGGCCGCTCCGGGAAATCAGGGCTGTCAAGACGGAAGGGAAAGGATGGGAGGAGTTAGATCTTGGACCTGGACAAGTTTACTTTAAACCGGGAAGACGCGGTATTAATGGTAATTGACATTCAGGAGCGCTTGGCGCCGGTAATGAAGTACCGGGAGCAGGTTTGCCGGAATACCAATACTCTTATTTCTGCAGCTGAAATTTTAGGGATCCCTGTAATAGTCACTGAGCAGTATTCAAAAGGCCTGGGGAAGACGGTCTCCGATGTCAGGACAGGGTCAGCCCCGGTGTACGAAAAGGCGACTTTTTGCGGCTGCACCGCAGAAGTCACTTCGGCTCTTGACCGGCTGGGCAGAAAGAAGGTTATTGTCGCCGGAATGGAAACCCACGTCTGTGTTTTCCAAACGGTGAGGGGCCTGCTTGAAAACGGATACCAGGTATTTGTGGTAGGGGACGCGGTATGCTCCCGCACCAAGGAAAACTATAAAAACAGTTTGTCCCAGATGACCCTTATGGGAGCGGTGGTTACCAACCTTGAAACGGTGCTGTTCGATTTGCTCAAACGGGCCGATACGCCCGAGTTCAGGAAACTGCTGCCTTTAATCAAATAATTGATGGCTGACGACCAAATCGGGAAGGGTGATTTCATTTGATTTTGTATAGGTGAAAAACAGTGTCTTTGTCAAAACCCATGTCCCAGGGGCAGTGATAGCGGTCAACGTTGTGGGCGTTCACAAGCGGATATCCCCTGGAGTCGCTTCCCACCACGATGGCTAAATGTTCGGAGTAGCTTCTTTCACCGTAGCCGATCACGTCGCCCTTTTGCAATTCCCTGACCGCCCCCTTTGGGAATTTGGGGGTGGGTTGATTAAGTTCCTGAAAAGTGCCCCGTTCCACCCGCCGGCCACGGCCAGTATACAACAGCCAGTCGCCGAAGGTCTCCGCCCGCGCCCAGGCCTGGCTAGCCGAGTTGTCCTTTTTGTCGTAGAACCAGATGTAGTCCATGGGCATTTTACCCCCCTCCGGATCTCCCAGGCACTGCGACACGAAGTTTGTGCAGTCCCCGCCCCTGTTGTTGAAGTCGCGGTAACGCGGATTGTAATTGTTGTCGTTTCCGGCGCCCCAGGCGAGTCCCGCGTACTTGTCGGCGTACCTGACCGCTCCCTCCCGGTCGAAAGCGCCGGGCGAACCGTCTTGTTCCGGCGCCGGGGTTTCTAACGGTTCTACGACGGCGGGGCCGTCTGCGGGTACCGGATCCAGTGCCTGGATATTGTCACCCAGTCCGTCGGTGTAAAAGTCCTGCACTATCAGCCACTTTCCGTCTTTTCGCACGAGTTTCATCCAGTGCCTGGTTCCTATGCCGAAAAGGTTTACCGCGGGGTCGCCCGGATAGTTATAACCCAGTTTGAGGGTTTGGTAAACCACTAGTTCGGCTGTGTCGCCGTAAACTCCCATCCACGGTATCTGCAGGGCGGAACCGGCCTCGGTGATGACGACCCCGCGCTTTTCCGCCCACAACCGGGTATAGTTCAGCTTCGCTTTTTCGTGTTCGAGCGCCCAGAGCCCCAGTCTGTCGGTTGTGTCGTAACAGGACAGGGCGGGTGCGGGGTCGGCTCCCGTAATCAAAGCGGATGCCCGTGAGTCGAAAATTTCTTTTATTGCCACCCGCAGTTCCATTTCGGAGGTGGAGCGGTTTTCAACCTTGCCGTCCGCTAAGCCCGGAAATCCGGAAATTAAGGCGGCTGCCAATAAAAAAATTACGGTTAATTTCCGCGGAACCATTTAAAACCTCCTGCAGTTTTAAGTATCTAACATTTTAGTATTTTGTCACTCCGGGTAAAAATGTATTATAAATGTCCGGATGATATTATTGGCTAAAACTCTGCGGGATTTCTTCTCAATGATATTTAAAAGGCAACAAATTTGGTTTATCATAATATTATATTTAATAACGCCGTTTTCAAGAGGTATGTCCCGTTGAGCAAGCTGGTCATTACATTCGTCTGTGAGAACAGGCACGACGTGGAAACTGTCACCTTTGACCTGGCCCGCAGGGGAGGAATGTCGGAGGAGGAAATCTGGAAAACGCAGACCAAGGGCTGCCTCTGCAAAAAGTGCGGCGGAAAAATATTTACCTACCGTACCAGATATAAGGATTAAAGTATAATATTTTCCTATTGACTTGCCATTAATTACACTGTATAATCGTGTCATTCACACAGGAGGTGACGGAAGGAGGCATTAAAAAGTGACGAAAGAACTCATCAATGAGATCCTCAACAGTATCGGCCTGGAGCTGCTTGGCGAAGGCGAAAACGGAAAGGGGAATGAAGTCTTGGAGCCCGGGATATCGGAGAAGTAAGAGGAGGCAGAGCGGATGAAAGCGGCTGCCTCCTCTTTAATTATTTTGCATGCCGCGCACCAAACGTGTTAAAATAAAAAGGTTAAAAGTATAACTTGCCCAGGGGTGAAAAGATGACGGAAAAAGCTGCCGAAAATATGACGGGAGTCCGAAAGTTCTTCAAGTATTTCATCCTGATCCTGATAATCGCCGTGCTGATCCTGCCGATTTTCATCACCGTAAACCTTATGAAGGGCCGGGCGCCTTACCAGTTCTTTTAGGAGGTAGCCTGCCATGAGCAAAGTTTGGGGCGGCCGTTTCGAAAAGGAAACAGACGGCCTGGTCCGGGATTTTCACTCTTCGATTTCTTTTGACCGGAGGCTGGCCGGGTACGACATCAGGGGAAGCATCGCCCACGCCCGCATGCTGGGCAGGACCGGCGTGATCACGCCCGCGGAGGCGGAAGCGATCGTGCGCGGGCTGGAGGAGATACTCACCGGCGTGGAAGCCGGGCTGATTGATTTTTCCGCGGACGCCGAGGACATTCACATGAACGTCGAGCAGCTTCTCGTTGCCAGAATCGGCGATGCAGGCAAGAAGCTGCATACTGCGCGCAGCAGGAACGACCAGGTTGCGCTGGACTTGCGCATGTACTTGAAAGACGAGATAGACCGGATTATCGTCCTGCTCCGGGGTCTTCAGGTCGCGCTGCTGAACCTCGCGGAAGAACATGTGGAAACGGTCATGCCGGGATACACCCACCTTCAGCGGGCCCAGCCCGTAACCCTGGCGCACCACCTGATGGCGTACTGCTGCATGTTTGAGCGCGACGAAGCCAGGCTCGCCGACTGCCGCCGCCGCACCGACGTCATGCCCCTGGGAGCCGGCGCCCTGGCGGGGACGACTTTTCCCATCGACCGGGAATATGTGGCCGAACAGCTTGGTTTTGAGGCTGTTTCCGAAAACAGCCTGGACGCGGTGAGCGACCGCGATTTCGCGGTGGAATTTGCCGCCGCCGCCTCCCTGATCATGGTTCACCTGAGCCGTTTTTGCGAGGAGATCGTTCTCTGGTCTTCGGCGGAGTTCGGCTTTGTCGAGCTTGACGATGCTTACAGCACGGGGAGCAGCATGATGCCGCAGAAAAAGAACCCCGACGTGGCCGAGTTGATTCGCGGCAAATCGGGCCGGGTTTTCGGCGACCTCCAGGCCCTGCTGACGGTGCTGAAAGGCCTTCCCCTCGCTTACAACAAGGATATGCAGGAAGACAAGGAAGCGCTCTTTGACGCCGTCGATACCGTTAAAAAATCCCTCATGGTGTTCAAGCCCATGCTGCAGACCTTGAAGTTCAAGAAGGAAAACATGGCGAAAGCGGCCCGGGGCGGTTTTGCGTGCGCGACCGACCTGGCCGATTACCTGGCGCGCAAGGGAATGCCTTTCCGCGAAGCCCACGAGGCGGTGGGAAAGGCGGTCCTGCGCTGCCTCAGGCGGGGATTGACTCTTGAGGAGCTGAGCATCGAAGAGTACAAGAAAATTTCACCCCTGATAGACGAGGATGTCTACGGGTTCATCAGCCTGGACCGCTGCGTCAGGGCGAGGCGCGTCACCGGCGGACCTTCGCCGGAGACCGTAATGGAAGCCATCACCAGGGCCAGGCAGCGGCTGGCCGGTGAAATGCTCTAGCCGGCTTTTGGACGCCCGGTTCTGTCGGGAACCCCGGTTTTTACAGTATGTTTTTAATGTTTACGGATTCTTTTTCGGGGATGTGTTTGATCATCAACTTCAATTCGGACAGTTGTCCCCGGGAGAGCGCGGTGTTTTTTGTTGCGACGTACTCCTTGACCTTGGCCATGGAGAATTCGATATTGTCGATTTCCTGGTGGTCCAGAACGGTGGGCCACCATTTCGATTTTTTATCCCAGATTTTCTCCAGTTCGGCAGTTTGCGCGTAGGCCATGTCCCACTGGTTTCTTTCAAGCCCCCGCTCTATTTGTTCGATATTTTGCAGCAGCTCTCCGGCGGACGCCGTCAACATGTGATTCGTCCAGAAACCCAGCGATATTACCGCCGCAAATATGATAAGCAGAACAGCCAGCACTCTCATAAATCGAAACTCCCCCTGCGATAGAATGTAGCAGAAGTCATACCGCTTTGGACTTGACCTGATAAAACAGTTTCCCCTCGGTGTCGAGGCTTGCGAAGAGCACTTCCTTGAAGCTGTTGACGCCGAATTTCTTCAGTTCCGATGCCAGCCATTGCGCGTCCAGATTTATTTTGGCCAGGTTTTTGTGGAACACGTAGCCGTCGATGATGAGCGTTACCGGCAAACCCTCGTACCCGGTGGGCAAATTCATGTCCGCGGGAACGACGGGCCTTTTTTGAGATTTCGGTATCACGCTCAGTTCGCCGCTGGTTTCCAATATGGCGAATTCCACGTCGGCTATGTTGGGCATGTTTTTGGCTCTCAACTGTTCCAGCAGGTCGTTGATGTTGTAGCGCAGCCGGGAGAGCTCCTTTTCGACTATCTTTCCGTTTTCAATCAGCACGCTGGGGGCGCCGCAGATGATCCCCCTGGCCCGCTCGCTTTTCAAGGAAATATAGGACAGCGCAACTTGAGCCACCAGCAGGGTAAAAATCGGCAAAAGGCCGCTGAACAGCGGGACTCCGGTATTTTCCATGGGGATTGCCGCCAGGGCCGACAGCATGATTACGATTACCAATTCGTAGGGCTGCAGCTGCCCCACCTGCCTTTTCCCCATCAATCTCAGCCCGACCACTACCAGGGCAAACAAGATAAGGGTGCGTATAATTCCGAGTACCATATAGCACCTCTCCATGCTGTATTTTTTTTATTATCTGACGGTATTTTAAATTTATGTAACGGTTTTCGCCGCCTGGCCGTTGCCGCTGCAAAAAACAATCCGGAATAAAATTCTGCATGCGGGGTACCAATATATCTGCAAAAAATTGTGAGGAGGGTTACCGGTGACAGTAGCTTCGCAGGTAAAACAAACGCTTGCCAGCCTGAAGAGCGCCCAGGCGAACCTGGAGTCCTTTGCTCTCCAGACCCAGAACCAGCAGGCGAAACAGCTTTTTACCAACGCCGCGATGCAGGCAAAGGCCATTGTCGATTCACTGGAGCCGAGGGTCAGCCAGCTCGAGAACGAAGAGCCCCAGTACAAAGGTTTTTAAACCGCCGGAATAATTTCGGGGCAGAGGTGCAGGCAGGTATGACCGTGGGAGCGCAGGTCAAACAGACTCTGGCCGGCCTTAAAGGTGCGCGGGCCGCCCTGGAGAACTTCGTTGCGGTTGAAGAAAACCCGGAGGCGAAGGCCGTCTTGAGCCGCAATCTGCACAAGGTCGGCCGCGTCATCGCGGATATGGAAAAAAGGCTGGCTGTCTTGGAATTTGAGGAACCGCAGTATAAAGGCTTCTAGCATTTTTAGAAGGAGAAATCCGAATGCCCGATTGGTTTAGCGTCTTGCTCCGTTCCGCCGGCTTGTTCGCACTCACCCTGTTTCTTGCCCGTCTGATCGGGAAAAGGCAAACTGCCCGGATGACCTTTTTCGATCTGGTGACCTGCATGGTCATCGGGGTGACGGCCGCCGTCATTTCTTTGAACCTGGCCGGAAACCCGGCCGATGGATTGATTGTCCTGGCGGTTTGGACCCTGTTCCCGGCGCTGATTTATGTTTTGGCTATGAAATTCAAAGCCGTAAGGGACATCGTTCAGGGCAAGGAAACGGTCCTGATCAACCACGGCAAGGTTCTGGAAGACAAATTGCTGGAAGCCCGTCTTACGCCTGAAGATTTGTTGAGCCAGTTGCGCCGGAAAAACGTATTCAATTTTGCCGATGTGGAGTTTGCCGTGCTCGAACCCGGCGGAGACGTAAGCGTGCTTCTCAAAAAGGACAGGCGGCCCCTCACCGCCAGGGCGGCGGGTTTAAGCGCCGGTCAGGAAAGCGCGCCCCAGACGGTTATGCTTGACGGGATCATTATGGACGAACCGCTCGCGGCTATGGGACTGAACCGGGGCTGGCTGCATGCCGAACTGGAAAAGGCCGGGGTGGCGCCTGAAAACGTCTTTATCGCCCAGGTGGATTCCGCGGGGCAGCTGTACCTCGACCTGTTCGACGACGCTGTGCAGGCGCCCAAACCCAAAGTCAAGGAGCTGACTTTCGCCACTCTGAAAAAATGCCAGGCCGACTGCGAACTGTACGCTTTGAGCACAAAGCAGCCGGAGGCGAAAAAGATGTACGGGAAATCGGTGGAGACGCTTTCGGAAGTGATCCGGGAACTGGAGCCGTTGCTGAAGAGGTAAGGGGTGTGTAAAACTGTCCAACAAGAAGAAGAAGAAACTGACTCCGGCGCAGCAGCAGTACCATTCCTTTTCTAAAGCGAGGGAGCCCCGGCGGCCGGTTCTGCTGAATGTCGCCAGGGCGTTTTTGGCGGGGGGGGCGATCTGCCTGCTCGGCCAATTCATTCAGGATTTTTTTCTCTGGAATTTCAATTTTACGGAAAAGACGGCGGGAGACCCGACAGTCGCCGTATTGATTCTGCTCTCGACGGCCCTTACCGCCGCAGGGGTGTATGATCATATCGCCCAGTGGGCCGGCGCCGGAACGGCAGTGCCGGTAACCGGGTTCGCCAATTCCATCGCTTCGGCGGCCATCGAACACCGGAGCGAGGGATATGTGCTCGGGGTGGGGGCGAGTATGTTTCAGCTGGCGGGTTCGGTAATTGTTTTCGGTGTTTTTGCAGCCTTTCTGGTCGCCCTCGTCAAAACGGCGTCGGCGCTGCTGGGAGGGGCCTAGCATGCAGCACGGACGTCAAACCTGGGTTTTCCCCGGCAGGCCCGTCATATTGTCCGCGGCGGCCGTCGGAGGACCTTTTGAGGCCAGGGGGCCACTGGCCGGGGATTTCGACATCCTGCACGGCGATTTGTGGCTGGGCCAGGACAGTTATGAAAAAGCGGAAAAGAAGATGCTGGAAGAGGCGTGTGAACTGGCGATAAAGAAGGCCGGTTTGCAGAAACAGGATATTCAGTTCTTTCTCAGCGGGGACCTGATGAATCAGATCATTTCCAGCAGCTTTGCCGCCAGAACTCTGGCGGTGCCCTACCTGGGCCTTTACGGGGCCTGTTCCAGTTCGATGGAGACTCTGGCCCTGGGTTCCCTGATAGTGGAAAGCCGGTCCGGCAAATATGTCCTCTGCGGTACCGTAAGCCACAACGCGACTGCCGAAAAACAGTACAGGTACCCCACTGAATACGGCTCCCAAAAGCCCCCTACCGCCCAGTGGACGGTGACCGGCGCCGGCGCGGCCGTCCTGGGCTCCGGGGGAGAAGGCCCCCGGGTTGTTTCGGCCACCGTAGGCAGGGTGGTGGATATGGGCGTGTCAGACCCTTTCAACATGGGCAGCGCCATGGCTCCGGCGGCTGTGGACACCATTGAGGCCCATTTCAGGGACCTGCGGATTTCTCCCGCCGATTACGATTTGATCGCCACCGGGGACCTGGGCAGGGTGGGCCGTGAGATTGCCGGAGACCTGCTGAAGAAGCACGGTCTGGAGATTCCGGAAGGAAAATTCATAGACTGCGGCCTGCTCATTTACAGCGAGGACCAGCCGGTGATGGCGGGCGGCAGCGGCTGCGGCTGCTCGGCCACCGTCGTCTACGGACACATATTGAACAGAATCAAAAAGGGAGAACTGAAGAAGGTTTTGATTGTCGCCACCGGAGCTCTCCTGTCCCCCCTCTCCTACCAGCAGAAGGAGAGCATTCCCTGCATTGCTCACGCCGTTTCCATTGAGGCGGACAGTCATAACCCGGTTTGAGGCCGCGGCCATTGCGGTCATTCGGCGTAACCGGCGGAGGTGGATTTTTGTGGAAGCTTATTTTTGGGCTTTTGTGGTCGGCGGGCTTATTTGCGTTGTCGGTCAACTGCTGATGGATGTAGGCAGGTTTACGCCGGCCCATACCATGAGTATTCTTGTGGTGTCGGGCGCCGTCCTGGGCGGTTTGGGCCTGTACGATCCCCTGATTGATTTTGCCGGCGCCGGCGCCACCGTCCCCATAACCAGTTTCGGGAACGCCCTGGTGCGCGGAGCGATGGCTGAAGCCGAGCAGGTGGGAATGATCGGCATCCTCACCGGGATTTTTGAAATTACCAGCGCGGGGATATCGGCGGCCATCATTTTCGGTTTTCTCGCCTCGCTGCTTTTCAAGCCGAGGGGATAGAGGAAGGGTGATACCGTGAAAGCCGTCCTGAAAGTCGTTGTTCTGTCTCTCGTCCTGCTGGCGGCGGCAGGTTGCGGCACGCTCGGCTCCGCCTTGAAGAAGCCGCAGCCGGACCAGCAACTGAGCCGGGACGAAAAACAGATCCAGGTTGATTTGGGGCTGGCCGAAAGAGCCAAAAGTGCGGCCGCAACCGTCAAAGGAGTCAGGGAGAGCGCCGCGGTGGCGCTCGGCGGGGACATTTCCGTCGCCATAAAAGTGAGCGGCTTTGACAGGCTGCGCTTGAAGCGGATTAAGGCGGAGGTTCACGACAGGGTGAAGGAATTGAACAAAGACTGCAATGTGCACGTAACGACCGACAAAAAAATTTTCAAGCAGTTGCGGCAGGTAGAGGAGCAGATAAAAGAGCCGCGGGAGAAATCGCTGACGGACATCCAAAAGAAGGTCGAAAAAATCAATAAGGATATTCAGGGCTGAAAAAGTCAGTCCTCAACCCGTGGAAGGCTGAGGACTTTTTCGCCGTCATTCAATAAGAGTAAAGGTCAACAACCCTTGAAAACCGCTTTCCGTTTGGTCAAAAAAGCTTCTAAGCCTTCTTGATAGTCACTGGTTAGTGAAGATTTAAGTACATTCCGCCGCTCGATCTCTAATTGGCGCTCCAAAAGAGTTAAGAACGCGTGATTTAAATTGACCTTCCCAGCGGCAAACGACCGGGTTGCCCCTGCGGCCAGCTGCTCAGCCCATTGTCTTGTAGCTTCCATAAGCCTGTCATGTTCTACAACCTTGTGAACCAGTCCCATGGCAAGTGCCTGTTCAGCATCATAAACGGGATCCAGGAAAATCATCTCGCTGGTCCTGGCAAAACCCACCATCAGGCCGAGAAACAAAGTGCTGCCCGAATCGGGCGTCAGACCCAGGCTTGTAAAAGCAAGTTTGAATTTCGCCAGCGCGGAAGCAATTCTCAGGTCGCAGGCGAGCGCCAGCGAAATGCCCGCTCCGCCGGTAGCCCCGTTTATGGCTGCCAAAACCGGCTTGGGCATTTTTCTGATATCCAGAATCACCCTGTGAAAGACGTCCAGGAGCTGGCGAATAGGCTTGTCCGGTTCGGTACCGGCGTATTCCTCAAAAGATTTGATGTCGCCTCCCGAGCAGAAAGATTTGCCGTTTCCGGTCAGTACAACAACACGGATTTCCCGGTCCTTTTCACAGATTTCCAGCGCTTTGGCCATGTCTTCGGCAATGCCTAAATTCAAAGCGTTGAAGCTGCCGGGCCTGTTTAAAAGGATCGTTGCTATGGGGCCTTCCTTGGTAAAAATAATATCCTTGAAACTCATTTTTCACCCCTCCTTTTTAATTTCAGAATATTTCTAACTATTAATTCACAGAACACCTCCTTTTTACAGGTTTTTCAATATTTATTTTACTGCAGATTGTTTATACAAAGATAATACGCATACAAACAAACGGTTCAAAAAATTATTCTATTTGTTTGGAAAGCTGATCAAGGACTTTCAGAAAAATCTCAAAATCTTCCCTGGAAAACTTCTCTTTAACCTCGCGATCGAACTTTTTGGCTATGTTTATTAATTCCGGCCCTTCCTTTTTGGCCTTCTCGGTTAAAAAGATGAGCAGGGACCGGCGATCGTCCGGGTCGTCCCTCCTTTCAACAAGTCCGCTGTGTTCCATCCGGTCTAAAATGCCGGTGAGAGTGGAGCCGTCTATGTTGGCGCATTTGGCCAGATCTTTAAACTTTGCTCCGTCGTTTTCCCAAAGCGTGTTCAAAACATAAAACTGTGACGCAGTAATATCATGGGAAGCCAGTTTGCTTTCATAGTAACGTTTTATATTTCGCACTGCTCTGTTTAATTTAAAACAAACGAACTCTGTAGGGCCGCAACCGTTAGTTTCTTTTTTCATAGAAAACGTCCTTTTTGATTTTATAAAAATTATTTGTATACAAACATTTTATATGAAACTCAGGTTTAAATCAATATTTCCAGATCTTTTTTGGGGGGGCAACTCAGCGGCCGTGCAGGGTCGGCAGGCCTTCGGCAGCGGCCGTATTTTTTTCGCCCGCGGCGACTGCCTTACTGGAGCCGGCCCTTTCGTAATAGGCGGCCAGGGCGGGAACCTGCACAATTTCCCGCTCCGGATAGCGCAGGGCGGTCAACTTGCCTCCCATAACGCAGCCCTGGTCGATGTTTATGGTGTTGTTGATAAATTTCGCTTCGGGAACCGGAGTGTGGCCGTAAACGATCAGCGCGTTTCCTCTGTATTCACCGGCCCAGTCCCGCTGTACCGGCAGGCCTTCATCCGTCACCTCCCCGGTGGCGTCGCCGAACAGACAGAAGTTTCTCACCCGCCCGTTCACCTTGCCGATCATCTCTTCTTTAATCCCGCCGTGGAGTGTTTCCAGCTCGCCGCAGCAGCCGTGGATGTCCCCGATGATGTCAAAGGGGCCGGGCAGAGAGACCACGTGGTTCAAGATTTCTATTTTGAATGCGGGATCATTCAGGTTTTCCTCCGAGAGGACCTGCACCTGGTCAAACCCCTCGTCCCCGGCAACTTTCAACGTGTGCCGGAGCATTTTCTGCATCCTGGCGATAACCGGGAGGATCACCCGGCGGTCCCGCCCCTTGTTCTGCAGCATGCACACTTCTTCCGGGATGTTGAATATCAGCAGGGCTACATGGAAACCGTGCTTTCTCCCCATGTTCAGAAGTCTGGTGCGCGCCCGGCGGGTAACGGCCGTTGAATCGGCTGCCGTAAAGCGGCCGAGGGACAGGCGGCGCTCTATGATGTGGTAGAAAAGCTTGAAAGCTTCCTTTGAGGCGCCGATACTGGCTTCAGAGTCGCTGACCAGCAGGCGGCACTTGTCCGAAGAAACTGTCTCCGTATCCTTGAAAAAACGGGAGGCAAAGGTGGACTTACCGCAGCCCGGCGGCCCGCACAAGACCAGGAGGGTGGTTCTGGGCAGCGAAATGCTTCCCATTTTTATGCCTCCGTGAATGAAATAAATTTTCACAAAACATGTGCGTTTTTACAGTTTGCTCTGACGGTCTTTGGTTTATTCCAGGCGGCGGAACTTTATCCGTTCCGTCCCCCGATTCAGGGCCGGCCGGGCAGGCCTGCCCGCGCCGCCGGCGCCCGGTCCCGCTTGCGCGGAACTGTTCAAAGCCGTTGCCGCTCCTGCGGTTGCAAACCAAAAGTTGCTACGTTTATCGCAGCGGCAATGTCTTGCCGGTTCCGGTCGTGTCAGGCAACAAACCGCCTGGCGAGGCGGTTTGTGTGCGGCAGGAATTATTCTTATTTCCCGTCCTTTTTCTTCTCGGAGAAG
>Ga0116192_1000355_pt1 | contig 35526 bp, 29 predicted proteins | sample AD_UKC113_MetaG_FD_89876 | JGI IMG/M metagenome (GOLD analysis project Ga0116192, IMG submission 89876) | Active sludge microbial communities of municipal wastewater-treating anaerobic digesters from Hong Kong - AD_UKC113_MetaG | ecosystem: Engineered > Bioreactor > Anaerobic > Digestate...
AAGTTGAGTTTGGCGGTGTTGGTTGCAACGTTGGGGATACAACCGGCACTGGCCAGGCAGGCGTCACCCACGCCACAACAGGCCGAGCAAGCCGCTGCGATGAAATCTTTGATTCAACAACGGCAAGCACTACCGCCGCTGTTCCGTATGGCATATCAGCGTTTCCCCACATTACCTGGCGGCACGTTGGAGGCCATTGCGTTTGTACAAACCGGTTGGCGAAATGTGCAGCCGGATGAAAAAATGGCCGCAGACCGCCACATGCCGTCGGCCTATGGCGTGATGGGCCTGTATCACGGCGAGGGGTTTGCCGATCAGGTGACTGAAGGTGCTCGTCTGATTGGCAAGTCGCCCGCGTTGGTAATGAGCGATCCGCAAACCAACATCCTCGCCGCGGCCGCCTTGCTGGATCAGGCCATGCGACAGCAGGGCAGCCCTGCCGCACAGCGCGAAGGGGCTGAAACCTGGTACGCCCAGCTGCTTCAACGCTATGCCGGCTTCGGCCCGCTGGGCGGCAATATCGGCGCCTATGCGCGCGAGAGTTTTGCCTATTCGGTGCTCGACAGTATGAATCGTGCGGTGCGTGATAACGGGGTTGTCGTCCCATCACGTAAGATCGACCTTAGCAAGTCATTTGCTGCGAAACGCCTTGAGTTGTTAGGTGCGCCAGCATTGACGATCGATCTCGATAACGACCGCATCACCACGGACACATCAAATCGAAATGGCATCATCCGTGGTGCCACTGCGCAAACCGATTTCAGCAATGCGATCTGGAACCCTGCCAACGGCAACAACTACAGTTCCAGGGGCAATAGCACCAGTGCCGTCATCTTGCATACGATGGAAGGTAGCTATGCATCGGCAATTTCATGGTTTCAAAACCCAAGTGCACAAGTATCTGCCCATTACCTTGTGCGCAAGTCCGATGGCCAAGTTACCCAGATGGTGCGCGAACAGAACCAGGCGTGGCATGCGCGTAATCACAACTACTACACCATCGGCATCGAGCAGGAAGGCTATGCCAGCGATCCCGGCAACTGGACCGGCGCGCTGTTGAACTCGACTGCGGCAATTACCCGTAGCGCCTGCCAGCGTCGCGGTATCAACTGTGCTTCGGCATGGAAAGGGCCCGGCTATGACACCTACCACCTCGTCCCCGACAGCGTCCGCGTCAAGGGTCACGGGATGCTCAGCACCAACACCGACCGCTACGATCCGGGCAAGTATTTCCCGTGGAGCAGTTTTTACAGCATGATCAATGGCGGTGCGCCACCGCCGTCCGGGCCGGCACCTTCCACCTACTGGGTCGATACCTATGCCAATGCGCCTGGCTATGGTTCGCCGACCAGCACCACCCAGACCGGCACGCTCTATCAGGGCACCAGCTATGTCTATTGCAAGACCTAGGGTCGCCAGATCGGCAGTGGTTCCAGCTTCAATCACTGGTGGCTGAAGACCGACCTCGACGTCGGCCCGTCCGGACAATGGGTATCGGCCTACTACCTCAGCCGCTGGGGCAATGACGAAGCCCGTGACAACGATGGCTACGACCTGCCGCGCTGCGAAGTGCTGCCTTACGGCAAGATCGGCGAGAAATGGTATGCCATGGGTGGCGTGCGCAGTACGGTTGGCAATCCGTCATTGGTGGAAGCGGATTCGCATGTCGGTGGCCGCTTCCAGCAGTTCGCCAGCGGCATCATCTTGTGGCATTCGCGCACCGGTGCGTTTGCGGTACGCGGCAAGATTCTTGACCAGTTCTGGGCCAGCGGCTACGAGGCGCGTTGGGGCTTCCCGATGATGGATGAGGCGGCGGCCAAGAAGTCGCCCACGAGTGGTCAGGTTGGCCAGTACCAATACTTCGAGAAGGGCCTGTTCCTGTGGACGCCGGCGACCAATGCACATGCAGTCTATGGCGCAATCTTGACCTACTTCGAAAACAATGGTCGTGAGTTGGTGTTCGGCTATCCGAAGGGCGAGGAACAGGCCTACGGAACGAACGGACGCATGCAGGTCTTCGAAAAGAAGACGTTCTACTGGACGCCGGAACGCGGCGTTTGGGTGCAGTAATTTATAAGTATGTGTCGATTACCACCACATCGGCGAAGTGACACGGCGTGATCGGTTACCACGCGACGGCGGGCTTCGGCTCGCCGTCGCGTTATGCTCGGTATCCATGGGGAAGCTTGATTCAACAACGCGTGTGCGATTGAGGGCGACACAATGCTGAGTGTCGGCGCGGTCGTGGCAGCAGCGCTGCTGTGGTTGGCGGTACTATTTGGCACGGGCCTGTATGCCGAACGCCACCCAACGGCTTTTGCCAAGCATTGGCGGCATATCTATGCTTTGTCACTGGCGGTGCATTGCACCAGCTGGACGTTCTACGGCACCGTCACCCAGGCCGCACGCTACGGCTGGCCACTGCCGCCCACCTTCATTGGTGCCATCTTGTGTTACACGCTGGCGGTGTTTTTTTTGGTGCGGCTGGTGCGGCTGGCGCGGCAAACCAATGCCACCTCGCTGGCTGACCTCATCGCCACCCGCTTAGGCAAAGACGCCTGGCTTGCCGCCACGGTGACCCTGGTGACCGTGCTGGGTTTGATTCCTTACATCGCATTGCAATTGCAGGCGATCACCATGAGCTTCACCACGCTGACAGTGGGCATGGCCGCAGCGGATGACGGCGCGCCGCCGGTTTGGCGCGATGGTGCGCTGTATGTGGCACTAGCGATGGCGGTGTTTGCGATGGTGTTTGGTACCCGCCGGGTGAGTGCGGCCGAGCATAACCGCGGCTTGGTGTTGGCGCTGGCGTTTGAGTCGTTATTCAAGTTGCTGGTGATGTTGGCGCTGGGGGTGTTCGTGTGGTTGGGTTTGCGCACGCTGCCGGCGGTACCGGTGTTGCCGACGGCATCATCAGCCGGTGGTTTTATGCCCTTGGTCATCTTGGGTGCATTGGCGATGTTTTTGATGCCGCATCAATTTCATGTGGGGGTCGTGGAATGCCGCAACGAGCATGATGTGCACACGGCGCGTTGGCAGTTTCCGCTGTACCTGCTGTTGATCGCGCTGCCCACCTTGCCACTGGCGCGTGCCGGTGCGGCATGGTTGGGCGCACGGGTGCCGTCGGATATGTATGCACTGGCTCTGCCATTGGCGCAGGGCCATTCCGGCATGGCCTTGCTGGTGTTTCTGGGTGGTTTGAGTGCGGCCACCGGCATGGTGATCGTGAGTACGCTGACCTTGAGTTTGATGATCGGCAACCATTGGTTTGCACCGGGGCTGCTGCGCGGGGTATGGGCGCGCGGCAACGCCAATGATCGCAGCGGCGACCTGCTCAAGCTGCGGCGGGTGGGGATCGTGGCCATCATGTTGCTGGGTTGGGCGTATAGCCGCTTGGTCAGCGGCAATGCAGTCTTGGCCGATGTGGGTGCGGTGTCGTTCTCGGCATTGGCGACCTTGATGCCGGCGCTCGCGTTTGCACTGTGGCGTCCGCAGACGCCCGCCCATGCCGCAAGTGCAGGCGTACTGGCGGGGTTTGCGGCATGGTGCTGGGTGATGCTGGTGCCGCTGTTGGCGGCCAGTGCGGGTGCCAAACCGGCATGGTTGCATGCCGGCCCACTGGGGCAGACCTGGCTGGCACCCGAAGCCATGTTTGGTTTGACCGGTTGGAGCCGGTTGGCGCGTGCGGTTGGGGTCAGTTTGTTTGTGGGTACGGCCATCACCGTGTTGGTGGCTAATCTGCGCAGTGGCCCCCGCCACGTGGGTGCGCGCGGTAGCGATGCGCGCACCTTACGCAATGCCGGGCAACGCTTTTTACCGGCAGCACGGGTGGACGAGTTGCTACGCGGCGCACCTGCCAGCGGCCCGGTGCCTGCGGTACAGGAGATGCGCCTGGAACACGAGCTGGCCGCCGTCTTGGGCAGTGCCTCGGCGCGCTTGCTGCTGGATGCCGCACGCCGCGATGCATCGGGTGCTGACCTGGACACCGTGGCCACGATTGTGGGTGAGGCCAGCGAGGATCTGCGCTTCAATCAGCGTGTGTTGGAGGCCGCACTGGAAAACATGAGCCAAGGCATCAGCGTGGTCGATGCCGACTTACATTTGGTGGCATGGAATAAGCGCTATGCGGAAATTTTTGGGTTTCCACCACAGATGCTGCGGGTGGGGATGCCGATTGCCGAAGCCTCGGCGTGGGCGCTGCGCGAAGTAACCGGCATCGAGCGTAAACACGATGCCTTGCAGCGACGCTTGGAGCATATGCGTGCGGGCACCTCGCATTTGTCCGAGCGGGTGTTTCCTGATGGCAGCATCATCGAAATTCGTGGCAACCCCATGCCCGGTGGCGGGTTTGTCGCCACCTTCACCGATGTCACCGCGTTTCGACAAACCGAGCATGAGCTCAAACGCAGCAACGAAACCTTGGAGCTGCGGGTGGCAGATCGCACCGCGCTGCTGGAATCGGCCAAGCGCGAGGCCGAGCACGCCAACGACGCCAAGAGTCGCTTTCTTGCGGCGATTGGGCATGATCTGTTGCAACCACTGCACGCCGCGCATTTGTTCACCGACACTCTGCAACAGCGCAGCCAAGGCGAGCCACGCGAACTGGCCGCACACATTGGCAGCGCGCTGGATACCACCACCGACCTCATCAGTACCTTGCTGGATATGTCGCGCCTTGAAGCCGGTGGCTTGGTGCCACAGCCACGGGTATTCCCGTTGAGTGAAGTGCTAGAGCCACTGATGGCGCAATTTCGCGTGTTGGCCGCCGAGCGCGGCCTGCGTTTGCGCTTTGTCGCCACGCGTGCATGGGTACACAGCGATCCGCAGTTACTGCGCCGCGTGTTGCAGAATTTCTTGGCCAATGCGCTGCGTTACACCAACGCCGGCAGCGTGTTATTGGGAGTGCGCCGCAGTGTGCATGGGTTGCGTATCGAAGTGCATGACACAGGTTCTGGCATTGCACCAGAGCAACGCGAAATAATTTTTGAAGAGTTCCGGCGAGGCGAGGGTGCCCCCGGGTTGGGGCTGGGCTTGGGTTTGTCGATTGCCCAGCGCATTGCCAGCTTGTTGAATGCGCCCTTGCGTTTGCACAGCCACTTGCAACGTGGCAGTTGTTTTTCAATCGAGCTGACACGTGCCGTTGCCACCCAAACGCCGCCCATGGCGGCGCGGGGTTTAGCGGGCTTGCGGGTCTTGATCGTGGACAACGAAGCCGCCGCCCTTCAAGCCTTGGCAGGCGTGCTGCGTGGTTGGGGGTGTGAGGTCGTCGCGGTGCGTGATGGCGAACAGGCAATGCAGGCATTGGCGCTGCAAGCATGCGCGCTGTGGGTGTTTGATTACCACCTCGATACAGGTGACGATGGCGTCTCCCTGCGCGCACGCCTGCGCGAACGCTTTGGCAGCGTGCCTTGCTTAATTCTCAGTGCCGACCAAACCGGTGCCGTGCGCAGTGCCGCACAAGAAGCTGGCCTGCCTTTACTAATGAAGCCGCTACGCCCCCTGGCCTTGAAGTCGATGCTGGATCGTGTGCTGAAGGCGCAAGGTGTGGGATAAGCCCTGCCGCGCACGTGCTTGGTATGGGTTGTCCACATCCCCTGTGGATGATTGTTCGTATAACGATGTGGATAACCCACTGCGCGCCTTGTGGGGTGCGCCTGTCAATGGGTGTGGTGAAAATTTCACCACGCCGTTGGTTTCATGAAAAATGCCGCAGCGCAAGCCCTGATGCGGTTTTCCACAATGCCTGTGGATGACGCTTGGGTAAAGATGTGGATAACTTACGGAGCGTGTTGCACAGCAAGCGTGTCAATAGGGTTGGCGAAAAATTGACCACATCGAAAATTACCCTGCCCGCAAAAAAAGCAAGCCCGAAGTGCAATCAGGACTCGAGTTGGTGCGCAGGGTCACGCAATTCCAACTCGCGCAGCACCACGCCGGCCTGGGTACGGTTGCGTACGCCTAAACGGTCGAAGATCGCGGTCAAATGTGCCTTCACCGTGCGCTCTTGCACGTCCAAGCGGTCGGCAATCTGTTTGTTCAGCAGGCCATCGGCTACCAGTGCCAATACCCGAAATTGCTGTGGCGACAGGCTGGCCAAGCGTGCAGCCAGATTGGCATCGTGGGGTGATGATGCCGCCCGCGCCACGCTGGCGCGCAGGGCTTGCGGTAACCACGTTTCGCAGGCTAATACTCTACGGATGGCATCACGCAATTCGTCCAAACCTGCACTTTTCGGCAAGTAGCCGGCGGCACCGTGATCCAGTGCCCGCCGCACCACACGCGGGTCGTCATTGGCCGACACCACAATCACTGCGACCCCCGGATATTGCGCGCGCACCGCAGCCAATCCAGCCAGCCCGTGATTGCCCGGCATATGCAGGTCCAGCAGCACCAAATCAATTTGCGCGTGCGCATCCAGCAGGTGCAGCACGGCATTCAGATCGCCTGCTTCAAATAATTCCACCTCACCCAAGGCATCGCCTGCGGCTTGTTTCAGCGCGGCGCGAAACAGCGGGTGGTCATCGGCAATGAGTAGGGAAGGCATGGTTTATTGCGCCGTCCAGCCCCCATCCACCGGCATTGCCGTGCCGGTGATGTTGTGCGCTTCACGGCGACACAAAAACACCGCCAGCGCGGCGATTTCGGCGGGCAAGCTCATCCGCAAGCTCGGCTGTTTTTCAGACAGTAATGCGCGCACGCCAGCGTCGCGGCTACCGCCCTGCCTGCGTGCTTCAATCTGCGGCTCGATCAGCGGTGTTTCCACCCAACCCGGGCAAATGCAATTGACCGTGACCCCACCCGAATCACGATGCCCCTGCGCGGCGTATTCCAATGCAGCTACTTTGCTTAGCCCAACGATACCGAACTTGCTGGCCACGTAAGGCGCTTTGTCTTTGGATGCCACCAAGCCATGCACCGAGGCGATATTGATGACGCGGCCAAACCCGCGCTGAGCCATTGCCGGCATGGCTAGGCGCATGCTGTGGAAGGCCGAAGACAGATTGATGGCGATGATGTCGTTCCACTTCGCCACCGGCATGTCATGCAAAGGCACCGCGTGTTGAATGCCCGCATTGTTGACCAGAATATCGACGCCGCCATTCGACCATGCGGCCAAATCGGCCATCATGGTTTCGATGGCAGTGACATCACGCAAATCGGCATTGAAGTGCCGGCTGCCACCCGTGCCGGCCGCATCCACTTCGGCAACCGCGCTGGCAATTTGTTCGGCGCTGCCCAGTCCGTTGATCGCCACGCGGGCACCGGCGGCGGCAAACGCCTTGGCAATGGCCAGCCCAATCCCGGAGGTGCTGCCGGTCACCAGCGCGGTGCGGCCAGCCAGAAAAGTCTCACTCATCTTGCAGTTCCTTCAAAAATCCCTACGACATACGCTAGCAGGAAGCCGGTGCAGCGGGCTGGTACCAAAGTACGATGCGATCACGGCGCAGAAAAGCTAAGGTCATGCCATGACTATTCATCGACGCCTTTATCGCCTTTATCGCCATTGCGCGATTGTCACCGCGCTTGCCTGGTTGGCAGGCTGCGCCAGTCTGCCTGCTGCCAACAAGGATGCCGCCATGTTCAGCCAAACTCGCAGCACAAACCATCGTGATCACGATGATCTGCTGACCGGCGGCTTGGGCTTGGCCGGCTTGCAGTCGATGCTGCCACCGACATTCGCGGACCCCACCCATCCCAGCGCGGAGGAACTCCGCAAGCGCGCGTTATGGAGCAATTGGCGCGGCATTGCCGATCTTGCCCCCGGCGGCGGCTACGGCAGCGTGTATGGCAGCGTGGCTGCGGTGCCGGGGCGGGAGTTCAGCGCGCTGGCTACGCTTCCGGGCGCCAAGCAACCGCATCGGGTGTTGCTGCAATTGCCAGATCAGTTTGATACCCATAAACGCTGCGTGGTGGTGGCACCCTCGTCCGGTTCACGCGGCATCTATGGCGCAATTGCCGTTGCGGGGGCATGGGCATTACCGCGCGGCTGCGCGGTGGTCTATACCGATAAAGGCACCGGCACCGACTATTTTGATGTGGATGCTGGGCAGGGCATCGCCGAGGATGGCCGTGTGGCTGGCAGTGATTCCGCGTTGGCATTCAAGCCCACGCCAGGCACGGGCACCGGCGTTGCGTTCAAGCATGCGCATTCGCAAGACAATCCCGAGGCCGATTGGGGCCGTCATGTGAAGCAGGCGGCGCAGTACGCATTGGCAACCTTGAACGCGCAATTGCCGCAACAAGCGCCGTTTACATTTGCCAATACGCGAGTGATTGCGGTGGGTATTTCCAATGGCGGTGGTGCTGTTTTGCGTGCCGCCGAAGATGGCGAACCATGGTTGGCAGCCGTGGTGTCAGGTGAGCCCAATATTTGGACTGATGCCCACGGCGGCCGCAATCTGTATGACTACAGCACCGAAGGCGCGTTGTTGATGCCATGTGCTTTGCCGCAGTTGGGCATTCCGGCAATGCCGGGCTTGGAGGCCAAATGCGCGGCATTGGCGGCACGTGGGGTATTGGCGGGCGCAAATTTTGAAGCGCAGCAACGCGACGCCCTAACCAAGTTGCACGCCGCAGGTTGGACGGATGCGGCGCTGCGGGCCGGGAGCATCTCGGTAGGGTTTGATTTGTGGCGTGCGGTGGCGGTGGGCTATGCCTCGGCCTATGGCCACTACGCTTACGACGCACATCCCTGTGGCTATCGCTATTCGGCACAAAACGCTGACCTCAGTCTGCGCGCCAGCACCGCAATCGAACGTGCCGCATGGTGGGCCGATGCCAGTGGCATTCCGCCGGGTGCAGGTGTGGGGATCGTGGACCCCAAACCGCTGACCGATATGGGTCTGACCGGTTTGCAATGCCTGCGTGCGTTGTCGACGGGCGATAGCGTCGCTGCGCAACGGGTGCGTCAAGGCATCGCGCAAACCCGCGCCAGTGCGCCGCGCGCCGGTTTACCGGTGGTGGTGATCCATGGCCGTAGCGATGGTTTGGTGCCGCAGGCATTTTCCAGTCAGCCGTATGTGGCGATGGCCAAAGACGCGGGCCGTGATGTGCGCTATTGGCAAGTGGACAACGCGCAGCATTTCGATGCCTTCCTCGCCCTGCCGCAGATGGCCGCCGCCTACCTGCCGTTGCTGCCATATATGTACACCGCACTCGATCGCGTGGATGCTTACCTAGATGGCAAGGCCGCGTTGCCGGCCGATGCGGTGATCCACACCGTGCCGCGTATGGGCAAGCCACTGACGGCCGAGCACCTAGCCATGCCACAGTAATATCAAGCGGGATGGCCAGCAGCTCCCGCTTGCCGGGGCGCGTGTGGTTTGGCAGGCTGTCATGATGAAATCACGTCATTTCTCGATGTTGCGCGAGTTCCATCTTGCCGATTGGTTCACCTTGGGCAATGCCTTCTGCGGCACGGGGGCGATCTTCGCGGCCATGCGTTACCTGCAAGACGGCGTAGCGCAAGATTTGCTGTTGGGTATGGCGCTGATTCCGCTGGCTTTTGTGTTTGATGCATTGGACGGGCGCATCGCACGCTGGCGCAAGGTAGCCAGCACCTTGGGGCGCGAATTGGATTCCTTGGCCGATGTGATCAGCTTTGGAGTGGCACCTGCCGCACTGGGCTACGCCTGCGGTCTGCAGGGCGGCTGGGATTGGTTGATCCTGAGCTATTTCGTAGGCTGCGGGGTCAGTCGTTTGGCCCGCTACAACGTCACCGCCGAGCAACTCTCGGGCGCCGAAGGCAAAGTGAAATATTTCGAAGGCACGCCCATTCCCACCAGTGTGCTGATTGTGGGGGTGCTTGCGTGGTTGGCCTGCACCGATCGCATCGGGGCCCATCTGTGGCTGGGTGTGCTGCACATGGGGCCGTGGCAATTACACCCATTGGCGCTGGTGTATGCGTTATCGGGATCACTGATGATCAGCAAAACACTGCATATTCCAAAGCCCTGACGCATGTGTGTGATAGCGATGCAACCTTGGCATTGCTAGCATGCACGCAAGCATGGAGGACATATGAGCAATACGCCCAACGATTTTGCAGCACTGGCACGTCAATATTGGGGCTTGTGGGGCGATGCACTGCAAGGTGCAGTGCCACCGGCAGAACCCGTACCCGGCGCACAAGCATTCCGTGAGGCGTTGCAAACGTGGACGCAAGCGGCCACCGGCGGAAAGGGGAATTTCGATTCGGTGCTGGGGCATTTTCGCCAGCAAAGTGGTGACTGGTTAGGGCAGATGCAGCAATTGGCCGCGCAATTTTCCGGCCGCGAACACAGTGCCCGCGATGTCGCCGATGCATGGAAAAAAATGTTGGGCGACAACCCCTTTCAAGACCTGTTGCATGGCATGCGCGGACCGGGTTTGGAAGGGATTGCGCAGTGGAATGCAATGGCACAGCCGTGGTTGCAGGGCTTGCGCGGTGAAGCCGCTAATCTGTTGGGGCTCCCCACGTTTGGGTTTACTCGCGAGCATCAAGAACACGCGCAAGCCTTGGGCAAAGCGCATTTGCGCTGGCAAGCCGCACTCGAGGCTTACAACGCGCTGCTGACCAAGGTTTCGCAAGAGGCCTATCAAATTTTTGAAGCCAAGCTTGCCGAACGCGAAGAACCGGGTCGGCAAATTGGTAACGTGCGTGCATTGTTCGACCTGTGGGTGGATGCGGCCGAAGACGCCTGGGCCAAAGCCGCGCTGTCTCCGCAGTATCGGACGCTGTTTGGTGAACTCACCAATGCCCAGATGCAATTGCGCAGCGCCGTGCAAGGGCAGATCGAGCAAGCGGCCAACACACTGGGGTTGCCGGGCCGCACCGAGCTGGACAGCGCTCATCGCAAAATTGCCGAACTAGAACGCCAACTGCGACGCATCCAGCGCGCCGCGCCAGCGTCAACAGTGGCACCGGTTGCAACACCAGCGCCGCCGCCCACCATCAAAAAAGCCGCCCCACAAAAAGCTGCACCCAGAAAGGCCACCGCGCCTAAGCCTGTGGCTAAAAAATCACCGGTCAACCCTGCGGCCCAAAAAGCTGCCGCTGCTAAAACAAGCAAAGCCGTAAACCCCATCAAGACTGCAAGGAAGCGCTGAGATGACCCAATTTTTTGGCCCACTCAACATCACCGCCACATCCTTGGCGGAAGAAGCCGGCAAGCTGCAAAGCAAGTTGGTGGCCGGTATCAGCACCCTGCGCGAAATGGATGCGGTGGACTTTGGGGTGACCCCGCGCGAAGCCGTGTGGCGCGATGGCAAGGTAGTGCTGTATCGCTTCAAGGGCGAACATGCACCCACCGCCAAGGTGCCGATCTTGATCAGCTATGCCTTGGTCAACCGTCCGTACATGGTCGATTTGCAGGCGGACCGATCTTTGATCAAAGGACTGCTGGCGCGTGGTGAAGATGTTTACATCATCGACTGGGGCTACCCGGATCGCTCCGATCGCTTCCTCACCTTGGAAGATTACATCGAGCGTTTCATCGGCGGCGCGATGGATTATTTGCGCGCAGCGCACGGGCTGGATGCGGTCAATTTATTGGGCATCTGCCAAGGCGGCGCATTCTCGCTGTGCTATGCCTCGCTAAACCCGGACAAGGTGAAAAACCTGATCACGATGGTGACGCCGGTGGACTTCCACACCCCCGACAACATGCTGTCCAACTGGAACCGCGCTATCGACGTGGATCTGCTGGTGGACACGCTGGGTAATGTGTCGGCCGACATGATGAACGTCACCTATTTGATGCTCAAACCGTGGCGGCTATTCGCGCAGAAATACGTGGGCATGGTGGATATTCTGGACGACAAGCAGGCGATGGAAGATTTCCTGCGTATGGAAAAATGGATCTTCGATTCACCCGACCAAGCCGGTGAAGCCTTTCGCGAATTCAGCAAGCAGTTCTTCCAGGAAAATCGCTTTGTCACCGGCGGTGCCAAGGTGGGGGACCGCGAAGTGCACTTGGGTATGGTGGAAATGCCAGTGCTCAATATATTTGCTGAACAAGACCATTTGGTGCCGCCGGATGCCTCACGGGCATTGAAGGACTTGATTGGCAGCGAGGACTACACCGAGCTGTCGTTCAAGGGGGGGCACATTGGCATTTATGTCTCCAGCCGCGCGCAAAAAGAAGTGCCGCAAACCATTCACGACTGGTTGGCCAAACGCGCAGTTTGAGCAATGTGGCAGCGCGGGGGGCAATGGCTGGCCGTGGCATTGGGGGTGCTGTGGGCAGCTCCCATTAGCGCCTTGGGCTTGCTGGCTGGGTGCGCCAGCTTGGCAGTGGGAGCCAAGCCGCAATGGCAGCCGCAGCGGCATTGCGTGGTGTTTCGGCAGTTTCCGTGGGGCCCCGGTGGCGCGCTCACGCTGGGCAATGTGATTTTGGATACCGGCCATTCGCTAGAGCGGCAATGCCATACCTATGCACACGATGCCGGCTGGTGCCGTGAGCCACCCATCGTGATGGGCGACCACGAACACGCGCATGTCCTGCAGTACATGGCATTGGGCGTATTGTTTTTGCCGCTGTATTTTTACTGCGGCGGAATTTCAGCGCGCAACCGTTTTGAACGTGCCGCCGACCGCTACGCGCAGACTGGGCAGGGCTGGTGGCCGTGGCAGCCAGTGACCTAGTTGCGTTGCTGCGCCAGGCTGTGGTCTAGCTCTAGGTCAAAGCTGCGCACTGCCAAGCTGACTTCACGCCACATGGAAACACTGGCCGCCAGCAAAAACAGAACGCCGATGACCGCAGTCGCGGTGGGCACCACGCCCAGTCGAAATCCGATCAAGGCATCCATTGCCAACGCCAAACTGGTACCCACAAAACTGGCCATGGCACCGTACAGCAAACGGCAGGCACGCAGCACCAAATGCGCACGTTCCCGATGCCGGCGGATCTGTTGCTCGCGCTCGGTACTATCGGGCGCATCCTGCTTCCACGCCACGATCAAAGCACGCAAACGATCCACCACGCGGGCCAAGCGGGTATTGGCCGAGGCCAACAGGGCCGCAGTTGCGGTCAAAAAAAACGCCGGTGCCAGCATCGCGGTCAAAATTGCATGTGGTCCTAGTGCAGGGGCAAGGTTGGTGGCGATCTGTAACATGCGGCGTCCTGTCTTTGAATCAGTATGATGCCAATATTCGTACAAGAGCATGACTATGTCCGCTGATTCGCCGCAAGACCGCCTGATTTGGATTGATTTGGAAATGACCGGGCTAGACCCGCAAGCCGATGGCATATTGGAAATCGCCACGGTGGTGACCGATGGCCAGTTGAATGTGCTGGCAGAAGGCCCGGAATTGGCCATTGCACATCCATTGGCCACACTGGAGGCCATGGATGAGTGGAACCGCAAACACCATGGCGGCTCGGGTTTGTGGCGGCGGGTGTTGGAAGAAGGGGTACCGCTGGCCGAAGCCGAAGCCCGCACGCTTGAATTTTTGCAGGCATGGTTGCCAGCCAGGACCTCACCGATGTGCGGCAACTCGATCTGTCAGGATCGCCGCTTCATGGCGCGGCTGATGCCACAACTGGAGGCTTACTTCCATTACCGCAATCTGGATGTAAGCACGGTCAAAGAACTGGCTAGGCGTTGGTCACCTGCCGTGTTGGCGGGGTTTAGCAAGGTGTCGGCACACACCGCATTGAGCGATGTGCGCGACTCTATCGATGAATTACGGCATTATCGCCACTACATGGGGGCGCTGGCCGGGCTGGCAGTGGCGTAACAGCCTTAACAGGGGGGCTATGAAGCGGATGCCGATGGCGTCTGTGTGTGCTTGGATGCGGGGAGCCTTGCTCAGCCTGCTGGCGTTGCTGTGTCTGTTTCCCGCCCTAGTACGGGCGCAGGAAAAGCCTATTTCCGCGTTCTATCGCGAAGTCTGGACCACCCGCGAGGGCCTGCCCCACAACCAAGTCAATAGCATCGTACAAACCCCCGATGGCTATTTATGGCTGGGGACTTGGGAAGGGCTGGTGCGCTATAACGGGCTGGAGTTCCAGCTTTTTGACCGCAGCAATACTCCGGCGCTGCAAGACAATGCAATCCGTTCACTATCGGTCGCCGCTGATGGCGCGGTAATTGTGGGCACTTCACGCGGCGGGGTCACAGTAAAGCGTGGCGACCAATGGACAAATTTTCGCCAGAAGGACGGCCTGGCCCAGGATGAGATCCTGGATGCCATACAGGACCGTGCTGGCCGCCTGTGGGTGGCCACCGAAAGCGAAGGCGTGACCGTGCTCGATCATGGCAAGGTACGTCAATTCAACACCGGCAATGGGCTACCCAACAATGTCGTGTTTGATTTGCGCGAAGCGAGTGACGGCACGATTTGGATTGCCACGGCAGGCGGCTTGGCTGCGTTTAACGGGGGCAGGTTGCGCACGCTACCCAAAACATCTGGTTTGCCGGATGCGCCAGTATTCGTGGTGTATGAAACCAGTACCGGGCAACTATTGATCGGCACCGAACGTGGTGCCTATCGACAGATCGCCAACAGTGATCACTTCGCGTCACTTTCGCCGCAGCTACCGCAAGATGGCGTTCCCAGTCTGGCGGATGATCGCAACGGCAATCTCTGGGTGGGCACGGTCAACAACGGTTTGCTGCGTTTGTCGGCCAAAGGGGTGGATCGTTTCACCAGTTTGCGGGGGCTGCCCAACAACCGCGTGCCTTCGCTATTGGTGGACCGCGAGGGCAGCATTTGGGCCGGCACCAATGCCGGTTTGCTGCGCTTGAGCGATGCACCATTCAGTACTTGGAATGTCGATCAAGGCCTGAGCGATGATTATGTGCGCACCGTGTACGAAGGTCATGAGGGCATCTGGATCGGTACCGGACGCGGTTTGAACCTATGGCGCGACAATCGCATCGTGGCCAGCTATACCGCAGAAAACGGGCTTCCCAGCGATTCCATCCTCAGTTTTCTGGAAACCCGTGGTGGCGATGTCCTCGTCGGCACCTATACCAATGGCCTGCTGCGCATGCGGGATGGCAAAGTTCTTGCGCGCTACGACGCCGCACATGGACTGCCGGCCAGTAATCAAATACGCGCACTGGCGGAGACACAAGACGGTAGTTTATGGATCGGTACCAACCGTGGTTTGGTGCGGCTCAAAGATGGCCAGTACAAGCGCTTTGGGCTGCAACAAGGTCTGGCTCGCGAATTCATCATTTCGATGCTGGTGGCCGATGATGGCAGCCTGTGGGTGGGGACTTCGAACGGTGCTGCGCACATCGTCGGTGAGCATGTGCAAACGCTGGACATGCGCGCCACCAACGGTGCGCAGGACGTGTTTGGCTTTCACGAAGACGCCGACGGCACGCTGTGGATGGCCACTGACCGTGGTTTGCTGCGATATCGTAAAGGCCAGTTGCAGGGCCTAGGTATGCGCCAAGGGCTGCCGGTCGATACCGTGTTTGCCATTGTGGATGATGGCTTGGGTAGCTATTGGCTGACATCCAATCGCGGTGTGCTGCGGATTGCCAAGGCCGAGGCCAATGCTGTCCTCGATGGTCAACACCCACGCTTGGAATACGACCATTTTGGTGAAGCCGATGGTTTGGTCAGCGCCCAATGCAATGGTGGCTCGGGGCCATCGGCGATCCGCGATCATCGGGGCAATATTTGGGTAGCGACTGCGCGCGGGGCGGCGGTGGCAACACCGGCATCGCTGCATGCTTTTCGCCGGCCATTGCCCAATGTGGTGCTGGAACAAATCCTTGCCGATGGCAAATCATTGCCAATTGACCAAGCCATTCATCTGCCGGCCGGCACCAGCAAGTTGGAATTCCGCTATGCGGCAATCAGTTTCTTGATGCCGCGATTTTTGCGGTATCGGCAACGCTTGCAGGGCTTGGATAACAAGTGGGTGGATCGTGGCAATCAGCGTAGCGTGCAATACACCAACCTCGATGCCGGGAATTATCGCTTTGAAGTCAATGCTGCAGCTCCCGGACTGGGGCAGGGCTGGAGCACGCATATCACTGCGATCACTATCGAGATCCAACCACACCCATGGGAGCGCCCGTGGGTAGTGGCATTGGCCGCTATCGTGGGGTTGTTGCTGCTATGGGCCCTGGTGCGCTGGCGGCTGATCAGTTTGCATCGACGTGCCGCACAACTGGAGCAGCTGATCGATCAACGCACCCGTGACCTGCGTGAACATGCCGATCGCCTACGCGCCTCTGACCAAGAGAAATCTGACCTCTTGGCGCGTTTGCAGCAACAGTCCGAAGCATTTGAGCGCATGGCACTAGAAGATTCACTGACCAGTATTGGCAACCGGCGCAGTTTGGATTCCGTGTTGGATGCAGCATTCGAGCGTGCCGTGCGTGGCGATCGCGCACTGTGCTTCGCCCTGTTTGACATTGATGAATTCAAACTCATCAATGATCGTTATTCGCACGCTGCGGGCGATCAAGCCTTGGTTGCAGTTGCACATGCCTTGCGCGATGCGCTGGGCGGTGCGGGGGTACTGGCGCGCTGGGGCGGCGAAGAATTCGCGGTATTGTTTGAGCGGGTTCCGTTCGCACGCGCCCATCAAATTTGCGAGGCCATGCGCCTGCGCGTGGCGGCATTGGATTGCAGCAGCTATGCGCCAGGCTGGCACATCACCATCAGTGGTGGCGTGGTTGCACGCGACACTGCGGCGCGCCCGGAAGACTTGGTGGCTCGCGCCGATGCCTTGCTCTATCAAGCCAAGCAAACGGGACGTAATCGTATTTGCAGCTGAAGCCTGCGGCGATGACCGCAGGCTTCGTTGGCAGGTATGGCGTGCTTCGGTGCTGCCTTAGACTTTGGATTTGGCCAATGCCAGCCAAGTATCCACCACAGTGTCAGGGTTCAGTGACACCGACTCGATACCTTGATCCATCAACCACTGCGCCAAGTCTGGGTGGTCGCTGGGGCCTTGGCCACAAATTCCCACATATTTGCCCTTGGCGCGTGCGGCTTGAATTGCCATCGACAGCATCTTTTTCACCGCCGGATCGCGCTCATCGAACAAACTGGCAACGATGGCAGAGTCGCGATCCAGTCCCAGCGTGAGCTGGGTCATATCGTTGGAGCCAATACTGAAACCATCGAAAATATCGAGGAACTCATCCGCTAACAGCGCATTGGATGGCACTTCGCACATCATGATGACCTTGAGGCCATGCTCGCCCTGCACCAAGCCATTCTCGCGCAGCACCTCGATCACCGCCTTGCCTTCACCCAAGGTGCGCACGAACGGAATCATGACCCACACATTGGCAAGCCCCATGTCTTCACGCACACGCTTCACCGCCACACACTCCAGCGCAAAGGCGGGTTTGAAGCTGGCGTCGATATAACGCGATGCACCACGGAAACCGATCATCGGGTTTTCTTCGTGCGGCTCGTACTTGGAACCACCCAGCAAGTTGGCGTACTCGTTGGACTTGAAGTCTGACAAGCGCACGATGACGGGCTTCGGGTACACCGAGGCAGCAATCGTTGCAATACCTTCCTTCAAACGTTCGATGTAGAACGCCACGGGCGATGCGTAACCGGCGATACGGGCGTCGATCCTGGCCTTGGTGGCGGCGTCTTGGCGGTCGTATTCCAGCAGCGCTTTCGGGTGGATGCCGATATGGCTGGCGATGATCATTTCCAATCGTGCCAACCCAATACCAGCATTGGGCAATTGCCCGAAGTCGAATGCGCGTTCCGGGTTGGCCACGTTCATCATGATCTTCAGCGGTGCCGGCGGCATATTGCCAAGATCGGTGGTGGTGCGTTCGAAGGGTAGGGCACCTTGGTAGATAAATCCGGTGTCGCCTTCGGCGCAGCTCACGGTGATGCTATCGCCATCATTGATCGAGGTCAGTGCATCGCCGGTGCCCACCACCGCCGGCACCCCCAATTCACGCGCAATGATCGCGGCATGGCAAGTGCGGCCGCCGCGATTGGTGACGATGGCGGCGCTACGCTTCATCACCGGTTCCCAATCGGGGTCGGTCATGTCGGCAATCAGCACGTCGCCTGGCTGCACGCGGCTCATATCGTCCAAGCTGCGCACTACCCGCGCAGTACCGCTGCCAATCTTGTTGCCGATGGCGCGGCCCTCGGACAGCACCGCGCTACGCTGCAACAGCGTATAGCGTTCAATCTGGGTGGCGTGCGCGCGCGATTTCACCGTTTCTGGGCGCGCCTGCAGGATGTAGAGCTTGCCGGTGTGGCCGTCTTTGCCCCACTCGATATCCATCGGGCGGCCGTAATGGCGTTCGATGATCAACGCCTGTCTGGCCAGCGCTTCAACGTCGGCATCGGTAATCGAGAACGTACCGCGCAACGCTTCCGGCGTAGCTTCGGTGCGCACGCGCTCGCCGGGCACATCGGAATACACCATGCGCAGCTGTTTGCTGCCCAACGCGCGGCGCAAGATGGCCGGCTTGCCGTCGTTCAACGTGGGCTTGAACACGTAGAACTCATCCGGGTTCACCGCACCTTGCACGACCATTTCGCCCAAGCCAAAGCTGGCGGTGACAAACACCACGTCGCGGAAGCCGGATTCGGTATCCAGGGTGAACAACACGCCCGAGCTGCCCACATCCGAGCGCACCATCAACTGGATGCCGGCGGAGAGAAACACATCCTCGTGCTTGAAGCCGTGGTGCACGCGGTAAGCAATTGCACGGTCGTTGTACAACGAGGCAAACACTTCCTTGACCTTGTGCACCACGTCGTCGGCGCCGGTCACATTGAGGAAGGTTTCCTGTTGGCCGGCAAAGCTGGCATCGGGCAGATCTTCTGCGGTGGCAGAAGAACGCACGGCCACGGCGATGTCAGTGGCACCGGCATCCGCACACAAGGTGGCATAGGCACTGCGAATGTCGGCATCCAGCTGCGGTTGCAGCGGTGCATCGATCACCCAGCCGCGAATGATGGCGCCGGCCGCAGTCAGTGCCGGCACGTCTTCCACATCAATCGTGGCCAGTTTGTCAAAGATGCGCTGATGCAAATCGTTATGGGCGATAAACGCCTTGAACGCATCGGCGGTGGTGGCAAATCCGCCCGGCACCGAAACACCAAGGCTAGATAGCTGCCCGATCATTTCGCCAAGGGAAGAATTCTTGCCACCCACTTGGGCAAGGTCGGTCAGACGCAGGTCGTGCAACCAAAGAATATTGGTGGTCAAGGCGGGCTCCGTGGGGGCAGGGCAGCGCAGTGGCGCGGGAAGTCCGTTATTTTAACCTGCCCACTCCCCAAGGATTGCCTATGGATGCCGTGCGCCCCGTTTTTTATGTCTCCGATGGCACCGGGATTACCGCCGAAACCATTGGCCACAGCCTGTTGACGCAGTTTGCCGGGGTGCGGTTTGCCACCGACCGGCTGCCCTTCGTCGATTCGCCTGACAAGGCGCGCGAGGCCGCCGTGCGCGTGCGTGCTGCGGGTGAGGCGGCGGGGTTGCGCCCAATCGTGGTCAATTCCTGTGTGGATGCTGAGTTGAACCACATCCTTGCCGACAGTGGTGCCTTGATGCTGGATGTGTTCGCGCCGTTCATCGCGCCATTGGAGCGAGAGCTGGGGCAGGGCCGGGTGGCACAGGTGGGGCGCGCGCACGGGATCGTGGATTTCGACACCTACCATCGCCGGATCAACGCGATGAATTATGCGTTGACCCATGACGATGGCATGAAGCTCGATTACAGCGATGCCGATGTGATCCTGGTAGCAGTGTCGCGCGCCGGCAAAACGCCCACCTGCGTGTATTTGGCATTGCAACACGGCATCAAAGCCGCCAACTACCCCTTGACCCCTGAGGATTTGGAAAGCGAGCACTTGCCCGCCAAGTTGCGTGCATTTCGCCACAAATTGTTTGGCCTAACCATCGACCCGCAACGCTTGCAGCAAATCCGCCAAGAACGCCGCCCAAACTCGCGCTATGCGCAACTAGACACTTGCAAGCGTGAAGTGGCGCAGGCCGAAATGATGTTGCAACGTGAGGGTGTGGAAATGCTCAGCACCACACATGCCTCGATCGAGGAAATTTCCAGCCGGGTGATGAAGTACCTCGGCATCAATCGCGAGATGTTTTGAGCTGTGCGCGTGTACGATCCTCGCATGCACCCTGTACCTGCCCACCACGCCCGATTTCCGTCGATCAGCCGCTTGGGTTGGTTGATGGGCCTGTACGCCGAAAACCACACCCGCATGCAGCGTATGTTTGCGGTAGACGAGCTGGCATGCGGGACGTACCGTTCATCGACAGGGGATGGGTTGGACCTGCGCATCGACATCCTCGAGCAGCACGCCTACACCACCGCGTTGCGGCTGAGTTACGGCCTGATCGATCCGGTCACCGGCATGACCGATCCTTCGGCCAATGTGCGGCTGTATCGCGATGCACGCCAAGTTGAGGCCACCCATTGCTACGCAGGGCGACGCTGGCAAGACGTGATTGGCTTGTATCCACCGCCAGAACGCATCCTCGATCACCGCCTGCGCATGAATACGTTTCTTGGCAAGTGGTTGAATTACTTGGCCGAACGCGGACACAGTGCAGCCACCTTGCAACGCTGTGATGAAGAAATTGAAATTGATGCTTGACGAAACCCGATTTCCCCTCCAGAATGCGCGTCTTTCCAGCCCCGTGGGGCCATAGCTCAGCTGGGAGAGCGCCTGCATGGCATGCAGGAGGTCAGCGGTTCGATCCCGCTTGGCTCCACCATTTTTAAAACGCGTTTCCGGTTCTGTCCCCATCGTCTAGAGGCCTAGGACATTACCCTTTCACGGTAGCGACCGGGGTTCGAATCCCCGTGGGGACGCCACCTTCAGAACCGGCTAGCGTCATGTACCAAGCAAACGGTCACCGCAAGGTGGCCGTTTTGCGTTGGGGCATTGCAAGCGCAAATACCGACATGAAAGATGAGCGCACTTGCCCATTGCCCATCGCGGTTGCGCGTAGTCTTAGCGCGCTAGCAGCCTGCGCTGCCGGCAGGCAGCACCACGCCGCCGCTAGCGCGGCTTACGCATCCTTGTTGTGCTGGCGCAGAAGGCGCTGTTTTTCGCGGTTCCAGTCGCGCTCTTTGCTGGCATCGCGCTTGTCATGCGCCTGCTTGCCCTTTGCCAGTGCCAGCTCGGCCTTGACCTTGTTGCCTTTCCAGTACAGCGCGGTTGGGATCAAGGTAAAACCATCGCGCTGCACGCGACCAATCAGCACATCGATTTCGTGCCGATGCAGCAGCAATTTGCGGGTGCGCCGGTCATTGGCGACCACATGGCTGGAGGCTTGGATCAAGGGTGTGAATTGCGCACCTACCAAGAACAACTCGCCTTGCAGCACGACCGCATAAGCATCACCGATGTTGGCGCGGCCAGCGCGGATGGATTTCAATTCCCACCCCTGCAAGGCCAAGCCCGCTTCGTATTTTTCCTCAAAGCTGTATTCGTGACGTGCACGCTTGTTCAGCGCGATGGTGCCGCCGCCGTTTGGCTTATCCTTATGCTTCTTCGTATTCATCCTGTCATTCTCGCCGATTCGCCCGCGTTGCGGTGCAGATCGCCTGTTTGGATCTTTCAATGCCCGTCATCCAACGCAGTGCTCTTGTCGAACATTCCGCAGCGCGTATGTTTGCGCTGGTCAACGATGTCGCGGCCTACCCACGGCGTTTTGACTGGTGCCATCAGGCGCAGGTGTTGGACGTTGGTGAAGAACGCCTGTTGGCGCGGTTGGATCTGGGGATTGGGGGCTTTCACACCTGGTTCACCACCGAAAACCATTTGAGCCCGCCGCACCATATCGACATGGTGTTGCGGGATGGGCCATTTCGGCAATTGTTGGGGCGCTGGGAGTTTCATGCCTTGGCCGAGTGTGCCTGCAAGGTACTGCTACGGTTGGAATTTGAGCCGCAAAGCCGGTTGTTGGGGCCGGCACTGTCCATTGGGATGCAAGGCCTGGCCGACCGCATGGTGGATGACTTTGTGCGTGAAGCCGACAGCGGGCTAGGCTGATGCACGTACAGGTCTTGCGAGCGTGGTCGCACCACGTGGAAACACGCGCAGTGGTCGTGCCCAGCGACGCTTGTGTGGGGGATGCGCTGGCAATGGCCGGCTGGCAACTGGATGCGGCGTTTGTTGGGCTGTCGGTCTTTGGCATGGCGGCCGATGCCACGACGCGCTTGCACCCTGGCGACCGCATTGAATTGCTGCGGCCACTGCAGATTGATCCGAAGCAGGCGCGCCGTTTGCGCGCGCAGCGTGGCAACCGCCGTTAACGGCGCTTTTTCTTGTCTTTGTCCTTGGCCAAATTGGGGCCAAAGTAGCGCACTGAATTTTTTGCTAGCTCGGAATCTTGCTCGGGGAAGTAATCACCTTCCCAGCGCGCCAGCTTGCCGTCTTCAAAATACAGGGTCATGGTTTTGACCTGCGGCGCGCCATGCCGGCCAAGGCGCTGACTGGCCACGTAATCCCAACGGTTGTGATGGAACGGGTCTTGCACCGACGGGCTACCCAGCAAGGTCATTACCTGATGTTGATCCATCCCGGCTTGCAGTTGATCCACCGCCGTCTTTTCCAGCAGGTTGCCCTGGAAGATGGGCTGCCGATACAGCATGCCGCAGCCGCTGACCAGCAAGGTTGCAAGGAGGAGGGGGATCAGCTTGCGCATCGGCAGGATTGGGGCAGTGATGGAAGTGCCGATGATACACTCCCCAATCGCTGCATCGATGCCCGCGCATGGGCAGACGGCGGGGGACGCGGGTCATGCCATTCACCCGGCGTTGCATGATTGGTGGCATTTCAGGAAGGTATTCATGTCACAGGACCTACGCAAAGCGGGGCTCAAAGTCACCCACCCACGGCTGCGCATCCTCGAATTGCTAGAGCATGCCAAGCCCCGCCACATGACCGCCGAGGATATCTACAAGCAATTGCTGGCCGAAGGCGAAGATATTGGGCTGGCCACGATTTACCGTGTGCTGACCCAGTTTGAGTCCGCCGGGTTGGTGCTCAAACACAATTTTGAAGGCGGTACCGCCGTGTACGAGCTGGACCGTGGCGAGCACCATGACCATATGGTAGATATGGAGTCCGGCAAGGTCATCGAATTTCACAGTGATGAAATCGAAGCTTTGCAGCAAAAAATTGCGTCTGAACACGGCTACGACATCGTTGATCATGCGCTAGTGCTGTACGTGCGCAAGAAGCGCTGATCGCGGGTTGGCTCAAGGCTTGCGCCAGCGCCGCTCACACAGCCAGCCCAGCACTGCGAGCACCAACCAGGCTGCCAACCACGGCCACGCTGCACCGCGCTGCGTGTGTGTGGGTAGCTTGCCTGTGCTTGCGCGGGTTGCTGCTATTGCGAGTTGCTGCGTGGCCTGTCGGCGTTGCGCCGCCCGCCATGCCACTGCGGTCGTCGCCGGCATCACAAAAAATGCGGTTTGCGTGTGGGCTTGAGTCAGCCAATGCCAGCCCGGCTGCTGTGGCCAAAACGCGCCGCAATGCCGGTCGCCGGTCTGTGGGTCAATCAACACTGGGGATGCTTTCATGTCTGCGGCGCGGCTGCTAGCAGGATCAATAAGTCCACAAATAGTGATGCGATCACCGAGCCAATAGGGTGGCGAGATAAGTGCGGGCAATGTCGCTTCGGTTGCATCTTGCGCGCGTGCGAGGGTTGCAAAGATGCTGCTCCAAAGCTGTGCATGTTGGGTTGCATGGCCGTCCAGCGCCAACGGGTAAGTTTCCAACAGCGTCAGTACGCCCACCCGCCCGCGCTGTAAGGCATGCCAGTGGCCGAAGACGTGGCCGCGAATATCGCGCAGGAAAGGCACACTGTCGGCGGTGGCGTTTGGCAGGCGATAGGCCAACAATTGTGTGGACGCCGCAGCAAGCTGCGCGTCGGGAACCGCTTCGCTGTGATCAAGACTCAAGCCCCATGCACGCAAACGCGCACGCAGTGCCGGCGAGGGCGCGGCATCCAATTGCACCAATACACCCAGCCCTTGTGTGATGGCACTGGTCAATGCGCGCAGCTCGGCTTCATGCAAGGCCAATACGCTGCGGGTATCCAAATACACGGCATCGAAGGCTTGCAGATGTGCGGCATCCAGTGCCACCGGGGCATCCCCCAAAAAAATACCGCTCCCAGCATCGATTTGGGTATGCAGGGCGATGCCGGCATCTTTCGCCCAACGCCGCAGGTATTTCAGCTCCGGGTTGGCAGCACCTGCGCGCACCAGCAGGCGCAGGGGAGGGGCGGTGATGACATCGATGGGGATGGGTAGCGCCTCATGCAAGCCGCCGTTTGCATTCAGGACTTGCAAGGTCAACAAGGTCTGTCCGGCAGCGCGCATATCGGCCTGCAATGAAAAACGCCCATCCACCGCAAGTGACGTGCGTTGCATGCGCTGATTGGCGGGATCTAGCAATGCAACGGCTGCACCCGGTAGGCCGTGAATCCGGCCCTGCACGCGGACGCTGTTTCCTGCACTGGTGCGCGGCGGAAATGATAGCTCCACCAGCCCCGCAGGCAGGGGCGCAGGTTGAAAGGTGAGGGCATACGCTTGCGCCGCCTGCACGTCACGCGGCACCAGCCCGCGCCCCAACAGCGCAAGCTGCGTGACCTGTGGGTGCCGACGCAGGGCGGTGGCCAGATCCGGGGTGCGTTCCACGCCTTGGCTGGGTTGGGCCTCCGGCAAGGCGATACGTAGCCCATCCGGAAGATGCGTCGTTGCGCTGCGCCAGTCTGCGGTGAGCACCACCAAGCGGGCATTGCCTTGTGTCGTGCGCACCGGAGGAAACAAACCGAAGTACAGCAGCGCCGCCAATGCCGGTTGCAACAGCAATACGCAGGCCAAGCGCCATGTTGGCCCTGCGGGTGGCTGCCGCCACCATCGCAGCATTGCCAGCAGGCAGGCGAGCACCAAGACAATGGCAACGAACATAGGCATCTGCGTTGCAGTCATGGCTTGGCCTTGTTCGATAAGGCATCCAAATAGCGCTGCCCTTGTGCGTTTGGTGCAGTGCGCCGCATCGGCTGCGCTGGTGGCACTGCCAGCAGTGGCCACAGCTGTTTGCGCAGATCCTCCCGGCACGGCGCGCAGGTGGGTGTCTGGCGCAACAGGCTGATGGCCGCTTGCAGGGCCAGTGGGTCTGCAGACGCTTGCGGATGTGTCCGCAGCCAGTCTTCAAACGTTTGCAATCGCTGCAAGGTCAGTGTTGCGGATGCGGGGGCAGCCAGTGTTTGCCATAGGGTGATGCTCTCGTTATTGGCCTTTGCAAGTGCGGGCAGTGCGTCAGCGCGTGAAGCGATGCCATCGCGCTTGCCGTGCATGCGACGGCTTTCATCGACAGGCGGCAGCTGGGGGCCCACTTTCGCCAAAAAAATACGATCGGCCTGTTGCACTCGTTTGATCAGGCCCAAGGCTTTGTAGGCAAACGGCAAGGCGCGGTCGGGTTGTCCTTGACGCAATTGCAATTCCGATTGCCACATCTGATCCAGCGCTTGTTTGAGAATGGCGCGGGTGTCGGGATCGAGCAGGGTGGCGGCCTCGGCAATGTCATGGGTATGCCCAAAATTTTCCAGCAAATGGTCGATTTGCCCAAAGGTGGGGGTATCTGTTGGGGCTGCATGTGCTGCGTCTTGATGATCGTCCGCATCCGCGCCGGTGTGTGCAGAAGTGTCTTGCGCGGCATCCGCTGTAGGTGCCGTCTTTGGCCCGCCCTCGGCTTCTTCACCCAAAAACTGCCCATAGCGCAACCGCAGAATACGTTGATCGACACCAATCGCATCGGCGCGTTGCACAAATACGGTTGAAGCCAGCAAACGCCGCTGCTTCTGCAAGGCTTCGGCATCCAAAATGATTTGCCGCTGACTCCGGAAATACGCCGGCAGCACGCGCCGCACCACGCCTTCCATGCCGGTGCTCTCGGTGTCTTGCTTGCGGCTTATGCGCAAAATGACGCTAGGGCTGCGGGCAATTTGCGGCTGCGGCAGGCGGTTGTCGGTAACCTCGAGTTGTGCGATCAGATCATCGCCTTCTTGCACCCCCAATGCCGCCAGATCCACACGCTGTTGGAAGCGGCGCAAACGTGGCGGGCCTTGCCCAATCAGCGACAGGCTGTGTTCGCGAATAGCGATATTTTCACCACTGCCTTGGGCCAAGGTCAGGTGCAGTTTGGCTTGCGCTTGCACGCCGTAATCGTCGCTGGCGGTGAATGCCAAGGCCCATGGCCCTTGCCCAAGCGGCACCACGCTCAGGCTGTGCGCGGGTTGCACGACAGTGACCTGCGGCGGCAAATCCGCAATCGCATCAAGGCGGTACAGTGTGCGTGTATCCAGCAGGGTTTGATCGGCTTGCACGCGATACAGCGCGGATGTTGTCAGCACCAGGTCTGCCGTCCATGTGTCACCAGCATGGCGCAAGGGAATTTTTCGGCCATCCAAAAAAACCAAGATCACTTGGCTGGGCATGCGGGAAAACCGCAACCGCCACTGCAAGCGCGTGCCAACCGGGGCTTTGATCGAAAGCGTTGTGGCATGCCGCTGTGGCAGGCCGGTGTAGGCCGGTGGGGTGATGTGCAGGGCGGCATCACGCAGGTGCAGCGGAACTGCCGGTAAAGAAGACGGCCTGCCAACCGCAAAAGATGGCTGCACAGCAGGCGCGCTTGGCCACGCAATGGCCACCGCCGCCAGCAGTAGCGCCGGTAGCAGTGAAATCAGTAATTGTGGATACGGCCACGGCGCACGCACATCAGCCGGCTGGGTGTGTAGGCGCTGCACCAATCGCTGTTGTTGCAGGGCTTGCAAGGGCGTGCTTGGCGTCGTTTGCAGGAGCAAATCGGCGCTGTCTTCCATGTCACGGCGTTGTGCATTCAAGCGGCGTACTAGCCACTGCGCATCGTGTTGATGCCAACGCAAAATCAGCAAGACGATGCATCCCAATAGCCACAGCCCACCGGCCAACAGTGCGGCCCGGAGGCCATACCAGCGGCCCATGCATATGCAGATGGCGATGCCGCACGGTAATGCATAGGCCAGCACGATGCCGGCATCGCGTCGGCGCGCCGCCCGCCAAGCATGCAATGGCAGTGAGCCGCGCATTACTGCAGTGCCTTTGCACGCTGGCGTGTGGCAAGCCAGCGTTCACTTAAAAACAGCAATGCCAACAACAATGCCAACCAAGGTTGCAGCGCTTGCGGTGGCTGTGGCGTGCTGCGACCACCCCATTGGGGTTGGTGCGTGCGGGCGTCTGCGCGTACTGGTGCGGGTGTTGGCGCTTGCAGTGCTGCGCGCAAATGTTGTGGGAAGTCGGCCTCCAACAGTTGTGGCATGACGGCAGGTTGAAGTGGCCGTGTCCAACGCAGCAAACGACCTTGGCCTTGCGCGGATGCTTCCAGTAATACCACCCCGTCGTCTGCCACCCAAAGCGGTAGCGGTGTGCCGGGCAGAGGGTGCGACTGCGTCAGCAACAGTGTGCCGCCATCGCGCACCCATGCCATTGCTTGGCTGGGCAAAGCCGCACTGGACAACCAGACCACCACGGCCTGCGTGTTCGCGGGGAGGGTGGCGGTGGTCGCAGTTTGTGTGGCGGGGACTTGCCATGCCTGCGCGGCGGCTGCCAGATAACGCGACTGCGCTTGATGGGCCGCATCGACCATGATGTACAACCGTGGCGCCGGCATGCGTTGCGCAGGCGGCGGCACCGGGGCGGTATCGGTAACGATGCGCCAATCCACACGGTGTGATAACACCGGCAACTGCGCATCGGCACCGTCAAATTGGGGTGTGGCCAGCACGATCAAGGGCGCTTCTGCAGGCAGTTCGGCATCCAGTTGTCGCAATAGGCTGTCGATAGGTTGCACGCCGCTGGGCAGCGCGGCATCCCATGCCGGCAGGCCCACTGCCAGCCAGTGCATGCGCACATCCTTTAGGAAGTGCTGCTGCGTCACGGTGGCTGCGGACACGCCCGGCATCACCGCCACATACGGCCGGCGGTCCGTTGCGCCGTACATCACCGGTTGCGCCAGCCATAGCACCAGCAAGGTCAATAACAACAGACGCAGTAGCAATAACGGAAGGTCTTCTAGGCGCAGTCGGTTGCGTGGCTGCACCTTGCCGGGCAACCAACGCAGCGCGGCAAAATCCAAGGGTTGCTGTTGGTCGCGGCGCGCCAGATGGAGCAACACCGGCAGCACCAATACGGCCAGTGCAGCTAACGCGCCGGGTAGCAGCAGGCTCACACTCATGCCTTGTTATGCCGGCCAAACACGTGTTGCAGGGGGCGCTCCAGCGGCTCGTCCAATACATAGCGGGCATGCGCGATACCGGCAGCATCTAGACGTGCATCCAATGCCTGCAATGCCTGTGTGAACCGTTGCAAAAATTCGATGCGCATGGCCTTGCCATCGCCGGGGCGTTCTTCGCCGGTTTCCGGATCACGGAAGCGATGACCATGGTGGTAGGGGAAGTCACGTTCTTCTGCAGTCAATAACTGCACCACGATCACCTCGCGTCGCGCAGCGGCCAGACGTTCGGCCAATGCCACCATCGCATCATCAAAACAATCGCTGAAGATGACCACCAGCTCACCTGCGGCGGTGCGCTCCCACGCGGGTGTCAGTGCAGGGCTTTGCGGGAAACGGCCGTGTGCGGTAAGCGCATGGAGTGCCAACCACAACCGGTTGCGATGACGTGCGCCACTGCCTGCTGGTAGCAATTGCAGGCCGTCGTCGCGCAGGGCAATCATGCCAAAACGATCCCCTTGGCGCAGTGCCAATTCAGCAATACAGGCGGCAAGGGTTTTGCCTGCATCCAAGCGTGACCACTGCGGCCGGGCCTGATCGACTTGCGCCATCGATGCGCTGGCATCGACCAATAACCACACCGTCAACGGGCTTTCACGCTCGGCTTCGCGCACAAAAAAACGATCCGAGCGCGCATACAACTTCCAATCGACTTGGCGCAGATCATCACCCGGCTCATACGCGCGGTATTGCGAAAATTCCAACCCCGCGCCACGACTATGACTGGGATGTAAGCCAAGACCCATCGCGCGGGTGCGCTTGGCCAGCAGCTGCAACGGTTGCAGGCGGCTGCGCAAGGCGGGAGGGATCAACTCGGCCGCCATGATGTTTCAATTGGCCGAGAACGGCACAGCACGCAGCAATGCAGCAATCACGTCATCGGCCTGTTTTTGCTCGGCTTCGGCCGCAAACGACAGCAAGAGTCGGTGGCGCATGACCGGTGCCGCCAAGACCATCACATCCTCGCACGTGGCGGCAAATCTGCCGTGCAGCAAGGCGCGTGCTTTTGCTGCCAGCACCAACGATTGCCCCGCGCGTGGGCCTGCACCCCAGCGTACAAATTTGCGTACATCGTCGGTGGCCAAGACATCACCAGGGCGACTGGCACGCACCAGACGGGTGATCCAATGCAGTACGTCCGCCCCGACATGCACATCACGCACCCATGCTTGTAGCGCAAGTACCGCTGCCGCATCCATCACCTTGGGGACAGCGGCGCTGTGATTGCCGGTGGTTTGGGTGAGGATGTCGCGCTCTTCCGTTTCGCTGGGATAGCCCACGCGTACATGCAATAAAAAACGATCCAGTTGCGCCTCGGGCAGCGGATAGGTACCGGCCTGTTCCAGCGGGTTTTGTGTGGCCAAGACAAAGAACGGGGCGGGCAGGGCATAGGTGGTGCCGGCATAGCTGACCGTGCGTTCGGACATTGCCTCCAGCAGCGCAGCCTGGGTTTTGGGCGGGGTGCGGTTGAGCTCGTCGGCCAAAAGTAAATTGGTGAAGATCGGGCCTTGCTGAAAGCGGAACGCGCGCTTGCCGGTGCCGTGGTCTTCTTCCAGTAATTCGGTGCCCAAGATGTCGCTGGGCATCAGGTCAGGCGTGAACTGCACGCGCCGAAATGCCAACGCCAAGGCCTGCCCAAGTGAGCGCACCAGCAGGGTTTTGCCCAGACCTGGCGCACCCTCCAGCAGGCAGTGCCCGCCCGCCAACAAACCAATCAAGAGCTGCTCAACCACATCGTGTTGGCCCACGATGGCTTGCCCAATGGCCTCGCGTAATTGGCCAAGGCGAGCAAGCTGGTGTTGTATGGTTGCTTCGTCGAGGGTAGCTGTGTTCATGCCGGTTCCACGTTCAAGAGGTCAATGCATACATCACGATATTGACCGCAAATTTGGTGTTGTCTTCGGCCAGAAAACGCTTGTTGCGCCAGTCGTAATCCCATTCGCAGCCATAGTCCTTGTTGCTATACAGCAGGCCAAGCCGGCCATGGATGTCGATCCCACGCAGGTAGTCATGCACCAGATCGTCGCCCCAGCCATTCAATTCGAAACCGGTGGCCGGCGGGCCATCGGGAAATTTGAAAAAACTGGAATACAGCGGATGCCCCTTGGGGAGTTTTTTTAGCGCGGTCTTGCCAAAAATCGAGGCCATTTGTGCTTCGAAGGATTTGGCAAACAAGCCGTCGATGTCGTGGTTACAGTCGTCCACCAAGACAAAGCCGCCATTGCGCACATAACGTTCAAAGTGATGGCGCTCTTGCGGGTTGAATTCCACCAATTTGTGCCCGGCCAGATAGCAAAACGGTGCGGTTAGCATCTTGGGGTCGGCCAGCGCGATGACGTGCTCTTTGGGATCCACGCGCAAATTGGTGTAGTCGATCAATGACGTGATGACATTGGATGGCATACGCACATCCACATCCCAATCACCCGAGTCGTATTTCAAGCGCGTGAAGCGAAAATCATAGCCCCCCGCGGCACGCACCGACGGCAACAGCAATGCCGCCGATGCGCCCAGCGCCAAGCGTAAAAACTCGGCGCGGGTCATCACGCCACGTCCTTACACCGCATCCGACAATGAGGTGAAGGTGAAATCGCGCAGTCGCATCGGCGGGATCATCATCACCATGCTGGATTCGTCACCGGCCACGCGCACCGGCTTGCCCAACTCGTCGATGTTATTGAGCATGATCACCGGGGATTCGTTGAAGCGGAAATTCTTCACCGGATACTTGATCTCGCCATTTTCGATGTAGAACGTGCCATCGCGGGTCAGGCCGGTGAGCAAGACGGTTTGTGGATCCACCATGCGGATGTACCACGTGCGAGTCAGCAAGATGCCCTTGCTGGTGCCTTTGACCAACTCGGCAATCGACTTGTTACCACCGCTCATCAGCAAATTGCCGGGCCGTGCATTGGCTTGCTTGCCCTGCTTTTGTGCCCAGTAACGCGAATACGCCAAATTGACAACTTTGCCGTTTTGGATGATCGGCATTTTGCTGCGGGCCATGCCCTCGCCATCCCAAGGCATCACCGGTGCATCGGGGTGCCATGGGTCAGCCACGATATTGACCTGCGGATCAAATACCAGTTCGCCCAATTTGTTGCCGCCGCCTTTTTTCGACAGGAAGCTGCGCCCTTCATCGGCACCACGCGCATCAAAGAAGTTCATCATGAAGCTGATCAAACCTGCGGCGGCGGCGGGCTCCAAAATCACGGTGTATTTTCCGGGTTCCAGCGCTTTGGCATCTTGCGAAGCCAGTGCTTTGCGCTTGGCGATTTCGATGTCATGGCTTGCCTTGAAATCGGACGCATCTTCCAACGCATGGCCCACCCAACCCGAGCCACGGCCATTTTCGGTACGCACGGTGCAGGTGTAATTGAAGTCGGTGGCCTGCTGGTAGCCAAAATTGCCTTTGCTATTGGCAAACGCCACAAAACTTTGCCCATCTTCCAAGAAGCCCGCGGCGATGAGCTTTTCAGCCTTGCACGCATGGATGGAATCGGCCGCCACCTGCGCGCGAAATTCCGGTGTAATGGCTGCGGTATTGGCGTTAAACGTATTGCTGGGTTTGTAGGTTTGTTTGTCGATGATGGGCATGAACTCGGGGTTTTCCGGCGCCAGCCGTGCCAAATCTTCGGCGCGGCGCACCACCCGTTCCAGTGCAGCATCATCAAACTCGTTGATGCTGGCCATGCCGGTACGCTTACCAAACGCCACCATGACCGACAGGCTGGTATCGGTGACGACACCACTAGTGGAAATATTATTGAGCGCAAAACGTATATTGCCGTTGATAGCACCTTGCAAAGTGGCGGTGCACTCGTCGGCTTTGGACAGCGCGATGACTTTCTCGAGGATGGCCTTGGCCTGCGCTTCGGTGAGGATACTCATGGGTCTTGCTCTCCTTGCGCCAATCAGCCGAGGCTGCGAGCGGTGTTGATGACGTTGATGCCGTTGAAACGCGCTGTGGCCGAGCCATGCGAGACAGCCGACACTTGCCCGGGCTGCCCCTTGCCATCGAAGAACGACCCACCCAAGCGGTAATCGCGCTCATCGCAGACGGCAGCACAGGCGTTCCAGAATTCTGGCGTGCGGATCTGGTAAGCCACATCCTCGATCTGCCCGGTGATCTTGCCGTTCTTGATTTCGTAGAACAGCTGCCCACCAAACTGTGCGTTGTAGCGTTGTTGGTCGATCGAAAACGAGCCATCACCGATGATGTAAATGCCGTTTTCCACCCCTTTGACCATCTCCGCCGGGCTGAGTTTTTCCTTGCCGGCAAGCAAGGACACGTTGGCCATGCGCTGGAACTGCACACTGCTCCACGAATCGGCATAACAGCAGCCATCGGATTCGGTTTTGCCCAAAATATGCGCTTGATCGCGGATGGTTTGGTAATCCACCAATTTGCCGGCCTTGATCAAATCCCAGCGCTTGCATTTCACGCCTTCATCGTCATACCCCACCGCGCCCAGTGAGCCGGGCTGGGTCTTGTCGGCAACGATGTTGACCTTGTCGCTGCCGTATTGGAAATGCGCCTCGCGCTTGTCCAAGGTGGCAAAGCTGGTGCCCGCGTAATTGGCCTCGTACCCCAGCACGCGGTCAAGCTCTAATGGGTGGCCCACAGATTCGTGGATGGTCAACCAAGTGTGGGAAGGATCCAGCACCAAGTCATATTTACCGGGTTTGACCGACTTGGCGGCCAGTTTTTCTTTGACCTGCTTGGCCGCCGCGATGGCGTCTGCCTGCATGTCGTAGGCATTGCGATACACCACCGCGCCGCCGGGTAATTCAAAGCGCTCGGCCGGATCCGGTTCTAGGTATTCATAGCCCATGCCGCGTGGCGAGGACAGGCCGGCCCGTGAGCGGAACTTGCCGGTGGTTTTGTCGATGACGGTGACCCCCATCGGTGCCCAGATGCGATGCACATCTTGGTCGATATAAGAGCCATCGGTACTGGCAAAATATTTTTGCTCGTTGATGGCAAACAGGGTGGAGTTGACGAAGCTGGCACCGGCCGCCATTGCGGCGGCATTCACCCCCAACAACAGCTCGGCCTTTTCTTTGATCGGCACCGCCATCGCATTTTTGCGGATGGGGGTTTTCCATGCCACGTCGCCGTAGCCGGGGGCCTTGGCCAACTGCACCGGCGCGGTCTGGAATTTGGCGTTGGCTTTGGCAATGGCGGCCGCCTGCTGCGCCGCTTTGACCACGCCGGCTTGGGTCAAGTCATTGGTGGCGGCAAACCCCCATGCGCCATTGACGATGACGCGGATGCCCACCCCGGTGGACTCGCCATTCATCACGCCTTGTACTTTGTTCTCACGGGTCATCACCGCTTGGCGCAGATAGCGGCCGATGCGTACATCGCAATAGCTGGCACCGGCGGCTTTGGCCGCTGTTAGGGCATCATCAGCCAGACGCTTTTTTAGCGCCGGGTCGAGGGTTTCCAGTAATTGTTCGGCGGCAATTGCCTTGCCAAAAAACGACGGCAATAACAGGCCGCCTGCGGTCAGCCCGGATAGGGCGAGAAAGTCACGTCGTTGCAAGGCAGTTCTCCAACGTTCTGGCCCGGGTAGGGCAGGAAGACAGTCAATGCGGAGTCTGCGCCGCATTGACTTGATTCTGGTGGTGTACGCCGCACTGCCGCATATGCCTTTTGTCATGCGCTGGCGATGAATGCTGCGATCAAAACAAAAATCGCAAGCCGGCCACCCAGCCGCTTTCGTTTGCTTGGCTATCCATCGCATTGCGTCGAATTGCTGTGCGTTCAAAACGGTGTACCCATTGGTAGCCGATGTAGGGCGCAAATTCGCGTCGGACTTCATAGCGCAAACGCAAACCCACACTGGCATCCGACAACCCAGACCCGATGCCGCGCGCCGGATCGTCGCGACCATATACGTTCGCTCCGATACGTGGCTGCAAGATGAGTTTGTTGGTCAGCAGCACTTCGTATTCGGCTTCTACTTGCAGCATGCTGCGCCCGCCGCTGCCCACGTACGCCGTGGCCTGCACTTCAAATTTGTACGGTGCCAGCCCTTGCACACCCAGCGCCAACCAGTCGCGTGCGGGGCCGTGGCCAGTGTCGTGACGCACGCCAACTAACACATCCCACCATGCATCCAGCGGCCTGCCCCACAGGGCTTCCAGACTTGCACTGGTGTTGCCATGCGCGCGCTCGCCTTCGCTACGCAGCCATAGCCGGCCGCGATCATGGCCGACCCATGCTTTGCCTGACCATGCCAGCGCAGCGTCTTGTGTCCATTCCAATTGATCGGCTTGCAGCATCCACACCAGCGGGTCACCGTGGTCATGGCCCGTATGCAAGGGTGGGAAGGCGGCAGCGCGGTCAGCATCGGTCAGGGCAGGGGGCTGATAGTGCGATGCCGGTAATGTTGCGGTGTTCGTTGCGTTGTCCTTGTTGGGTGACGGTGCCACTAGCGGGGGCGGTGTCACCGCAGGCGCGGCGTGATGATGCGCGTGGTCTTGCGCCGCTAATGGCCCTATTGCCGCAAGCAGGGCGAGTGCAAGCAAACTGCGCATGCTCATTCCTCCACCCGTACTTCACGCATCATGCCGCCTTCCATGTGCAACAGCATGTGGCAGTGGAACGCCCAACGGCCCAACGCATCGGCGGTTACACGGATGCTGCGTTTGCTGCCTGGCGGGATGCTCACTGTATGTTTGCGCACCAGAAATTGCCCATCCGCGTCTTCCACATCGCTCCACATCCCGTGCAAGTGGATGGGGTGTTCCATCATTGTGTCGTTGATCAGTACAAGGCGCACGCGCTCGCCGTATTTGAGCCGGATGGGCGCGGCATCACTGAAGCGGATGCCATCAAACCCCCAAGTGAAGCGTTCCATATTGCCGGTCAGGTGCAGCTCGATTGTGCGAGACGGTTCGCGGTCATCGGCAGGCGCATGCAGGCTGTGCAGATCGGCATAGCGCAGCACGCTGCGGCCGTTGTTGCGCAGGCCAATGCCGGGGTCATCCAACTTCGGCACGGGGGCCATTGTTTGCATATCCACATCGGGGTTGCGAGTTTCGCTGGCCGGGTGGGTTTGCATTGCACTGCCATGTGTCATGCCCGCCATGCCTTCCATCGCGGGCATTCCCATTGCGGCGCCGCAGGTCATTTCGCCCGCCTTGTCCATCGCGTGCCCGCCGTGACCCATATCGTCCATCGTCAGCAACGGACGTGTATCCAGCATCGGAATTGCCGCTTGCATCCCGATGTGCGGAGCCAAGGTGATGCGGGT
>Ga0116192_1000356_pt1 | contig 35491 bp, 30 predicted proteins | sample AD_UKC113_MetaG_FD_89876 | JGI IMG/M metagenome (GOLD analysis project Ga0116192, IMG submission 89876) | Active sludge microbial communities of municipal wastewater-treating anaerobic digesters from Hong Kong - AD_UKC113_MetaG | ecosystem: Engineered > Bioreactor > Anaerobic > Digestate...
GGAAATCGATGTGGAGTTTGAGGCTAAAGACATTGACCTCAACACCCAGGCGGCCCTTTTGGGGCACAGCGTCACTGGCGGGGTGCTGGTCAAGAAGTCAACCGACACCGCGCCCTATGTGGCCTTAGGATTCAAGTCCAAAAAGAGCAACGGCAGCTACCGCTATGTATGGCTGTATAAAGGGAAATTCGCCCTGCAGGAGCAAGAGTACCAGACTGCGGAAGATAAGCCCAAATTTCAGACCCCCAAAATCAAGGGGACATTTATTAAACGCACCTTTGACAACGCCTGGCAGAAGATCGGCGATGAGGATCATCCCGATTGGGCTGTTTCAACCGGCACAAATTGGTTTACGGCGGTAGACGGAGCGGCTCCCGGCCCCTTGACGGTGACAATAAGTCCGGTGGATGGGGCCAGCGGAGTGGCGGCAGACGCTAACCTGACCTGGACCTTTGCCAACGCCATCCAGGCTACCGATGTAACCGCCGCCAATTTTATCTTACTGAAGGCTGATGATGGGTCTTTGGCTGCTGGGGTCCTTAGTATCGATACGGAACACAAGGTGGTGACTTTTAATCCGCAAACGCAAATATAATTCACTCTGTTGAAAGCCCCGGACAGGCTTGGAATGCTATTACCGTTGGGGCATACAGCCAAGACATTAGAATTGAGGAAGAATTATTAAATAGCTATCGGGCTGTTGCAAACTGCGGAGAATTATCTCCATATAGTTCAACTTCTGTTATGTGGGATAAAAAATGGCCAATAAAACCTGAAATACTATGTGACTTTATTAAGCGTATCAATATTAAAATGCGTGGTGAAGACAAAAAGGATTCGGGAGAAGGTACCAGTGGAAGCGAGAATTGGTATTTAGGTGCTGATAATCGCGATGTTGGATCAATTCATTCGGATTTTCGCCAACAAAACGCGGCAGACCTATGTGATGCTAATTATATAGCCGTTTATCCTGTTATTGGCTGGTGGAGGGAGCGAGTAAACCTTGGATGCTATAATAAGAAAGTTCGTTACTCTCTAGTGGTTTCGATTTCAACACCAGAGGTTGATGTCAATCTTTATACACCGATCATCACACAGATTGAATCCCATATTAAGAGTGCAGTAGAGATTGAAGTATCATAACAGTAAATTCACCTTAATTTTGCACCCCCCAAAAAAAGAAATGCACCCCCCTCCAGGAAAATGCACACCCCTGACACCAAATCCCGACAAATCGTTAAATTGTATCAATTATTGAGTCATTAGACAAAATTTTTGTCGAAAGAAGTCGATTGCAAACGCAGTTGGCTTCTTTTCGTTAATAAATCAGATTTATGAGGTGCCTTGCAGCGGCAAGTGTATTCTGCAAACAAAATTTAGAAAATTCTTTTTATGGGAGAATTAAAGTACATAGAAATCAGTTGTGAAACTGCAATGAACAAGCTTAAAAGGCGGATGCCATATAGCTGGGATCTAAATATTTACAGGGGTTGTGAGCATGGCTGCAGGTATTGCTATGCAATTCGTTCCCATGAATATCTTGGCTCTGAAGATTATTTTGGTGATATTTTTGTAAAAACCAATATCGTAGAGCAGCTTGAGAAACAGCTTAGCAGTCCAAAATGGAAACGAGAGGTTGTAAATATCGGTGGTGTTACTGACAGCTACCAGGCTGCAGAGGAACATTACAGATTGATGCCGGACATTTTAAAGAAAAACAAATGCATCTGTTGGGCTGCATGTAATGCCTATCATTCCTTACCCGACAGACAGCTTTGAGAATTTTAATATGCTTTTCGGTATGGCCAAAGACAGTGATGTTCATTATGTCTTGCCCGGAACATTGTACCTGAGGGGTAAAACAAGGGCAGTATTTTTTGATTTTATAAAAAGAGAAATTCCTAATTTATACAATGATTTAGCAGTACTTTATAAGACTGGCGGGGCAGACAAGGAATACAAAAATTCTTTATATAAGATGGTCAACAAACTGCGGGAGAAATACAATCTTTCAAGCTGCTATACGAAATCAATGAAAGAAAAAAGCTGAAATGAAACCGATAATAAGCTTTGAAAGTTCGCCTTTTTAATTTTACAGTTTCGAGGTTCAATATGAGGTTTAAGTACGGTTCAAAATCTCATGAGCCTGTGCACAAGCTGCCACTCGGTAATAACGGCATAAGAAGGCAAGCGCTGGGGAGAAACAAAAAAAGACGTCCGTAAAACAGCGTCTTTTAGGGTTATTCAATATTTGAAAATTCAGCAAGAAAATCCTTCGGATCAATTGCCGGAACAGGTGAATTGGCGAAATCTTTAGTATTGCGGGTAACAATGCAATCGGCCTTGATTCTTTTTGCTATTGCTCCGGCAAGAGCATCTTCAAAGTCTGTTACCTTGCTTGATAGAGCGGCCATAACATCGGATGCCAGGGCATCGGCAATATCGACAAGATTGAGAAGCTGAATAATAGCCTCCCTAGATTTTCCGGCATCCTTGGTTGCTCTGTGCAGGATGTAGTAAATGTCGGTAATGGCATTGGCGGTTATAAAGACTTCTGCTTTGTCAAGAGAGGACAGCTTTAGCACATCATATGACGCATCAAAGAAACCAGTGCGCCGCAGCAAGATGTCAAGGACGATGTTTGTGTCAATCAATATTCTCATTGTTTTGCCAACCTGTCCCTTCTGGCATCTTCAAGTGTATAGCCGTCGTCTTCAATGATGCCGACGAGGCTATTGAGGATGTCAAGCTTGTTTTTCCGCACGCCCGTCAGTTTTGCAATCGGCTTGTTGTTTTTTGTGACGATTATATCCTGTGTTTCGGCAAGCTGAAGGTATTTGCCTATATTTGCTTTTAGCTCGGTTGCAGTGATAATCATGATAAAAACTCCTTTCATGATTAGTATGAATGGCACATTTATATTATATGCATTTTGTTCGATATTGTCAACAATAGTAGTGCGATTATTATTTAACAATATCGGATTAAACCACGGGGGCGGTCAAAATCTCTAAAGTTTCGCGATGTGCAACGGGTGTGAGGTCATGCGCGAAAAGTCAATAAAAAAAGTGAAATATATGTTCAAAGTTAATGGTAATTTTGATCAGGAAACCAAACATTTATGAATAATCAAAGCAAAGACGCAAAAAAACAAGAGAAAAGCGAATCTATCAAATGATTGAAGAACTTCGCAATGCTAATAAATATATGGGTGTGGATTATAACGTGAAATGAACATAGGTCTGTCAATACTTTTGTGTAAACCCATAAATTACCTATAGCTGTTTTTCCACCCTCTCTCCGAATATGACTGTTAATTGAGCCAGGATAAGGCCCCAGTTTGGTATTCGCATCGTCCATTGATCAACCACATCCATTGTAGTGAGGTACAACATTTTCATCAAGGCCTCATCAGAAGGAAAGAAGGATTTTGCTTTGGTAACCTTACGCAATTGCCGGTGATAAGCTTCAATAACATTGGTCGTATAAATGATTTTTCGGATTTCCTGCAGGTAATTGAAAAACGTTGAAAGTTCCGGCCAGTTGTTCCGCCATGACCGTTTTTAAATCTGCTGTAAAAGACCGGAAAATCCCGTTGAAAAAGCAGGCCGAGCTTTTGGATGTTAACCGCACCAGTGCCTATTACCGCCCCAGTTTACCAAACTGACGGAATCAAGCGATAACGTGTTTTATTAAAAAGTCCGTGTACTCCGGTAGGTCTCGTAATAGCACTTCTTCTTCTTTTCTTATCCTGAATATAATCGTTGGTATGAAAAGGAAAGAGGATAATAATGGGTCATGTGCTATACTTCCTGTAAAAAGGGATACAGCCCACTTTGGAGAATGGTAAGGGTGAGATTAAAACCAAACCAATCCAAAGGAGGACTGTAAAAAAACCTGGCAGTGGTTATAGGAGCGCCGGTTTGCGCTCCTGAACCCCGCCAGTTTATTGGAGCAGTATGCAATGAGTGTATCCCGCCGGTTCCAGTGCGAGGAGTATACGCTGGGAGGATTTCACCGGCGAAAGAGCAATAAGGGCTAATTAAAATTAGATTTTTTTAGAGTATAATACTACTGGGAAGCAGGCAACCAGGAATTTTGCAAAGGAGATGGTTTTGTTTGGGGCTAGTTGGCTGAATCTGGGAAACCTTGTACTTGGGCTGATTGCATGGATACTTCCTGTTGTTAATCTTGTGCAGCACAAAAAAGCCGACCGTGGGAACTGGGCTGTCTTTTCCGTAGCAAGCGTCAGTGCCTGCGCCATTTCACTGTGTATGCAAATTTTCTATACCAGCCATCTGGTAAAGATAGAGGATTGGTCAGCACTTATGGATACTGCACATGCGGTGGCATTGGTCGCCACATAGCTTCTCATAGTTACAATTATACTTAATGCAATAACATTAGATGTAAATTATGGGAAAAAGTTATAAGACCGATAAGTTCTAATTTATCGTGGGATTGTGCTCATCAAGCTAAAAGCGATGGCGGCCCTTAATTTTTTAGCGGTTCACCAGAGTGCTTTCCAGGATCCGGTAGATTCTTTCAACCATGTCCCGCGGGTTGACGGCGAGGCCGGCGGAAATGACGGCGTTGTCGTAAATCTGCTCGGCCACGCAGCCTGCCAGGCCGGGGTTTTCTTTCCGCAGCGAGGCCAGGCGCTTGATCAGCCTGTGCCGCGGGTTAATCTCAAAAGCCTTCCGGCCGGCGGCCCGGAAATCCTTGTTGACCGCCTGCATCACCCGCTCCATGCTGCTGGTCAGGTGCCCGTCCAGGTTTGTCAGGATGGCCGGGCTGTCCAAAAGGCGCCGGGAGCTTTTAACCTCGCCGGCCTTATCGCCCAGCGCTTCTTTAAGCCAGGTTATGAGGGACTGCAGTTCGTTTCCGTCCAGCGGCTCCTCCTGACTGCCTTCCAGGGCCGGCAGTTCCAGCGCGGCATTGTCTGCCGACACCAGCTTTTTGCCTTCAAATTCGCCCAGGGTGCTGAGGACAAAGTCGTCTACCGGCTCGTAGTTGTAGATGATTTCAAAGCCGCAGGCCCGGAAAGCTTCAAGGTACGGCCCGCACTCAATGGCCTCCCGCGAGGGGCCGTTTATGAAGTAAACGTCCTTCTGCCCTTCCTTCATTCTTTCAACGTATTCGGCAAGCGAGGTGAGTTTGCCGGGTTCCGTTCCCGACGACTCAAAGCGCAGCAGCTTGGCCAGGTCGTTGCGGTGGGTGAAATCGGATACCGTCCCTTCCTTCAGGAAAATGCCGAAGGTATTCCAGAACTCCGCGTACTTTTCGGGATTTTCCCGGGCCTGTTCGCTCAAGAATTTGAGAAAGCGGCCGGTGATCGCTTTTTGCAGCCTGGCTGCCAGGGCGCTGTCCTGCATGGTTTCGCGGGAGATGTTGAGCGGTATGTCTTCGCTGTCGATTACACCTTTTAAAAAGCGCAGCCAGTCCGGCAGCAGCCCTTCCGGGTGCTGCTGGATCAGAACCTTGCGGCAGTAAAGGTTAACCCCCGGCTCCAGCCGGCCGAAGCCGAACCGCTCCAGGTTTTCCTTGGGGACGTACAAAAGGGCGTTTATGGTCAGGGGCGCGTCCGCGGTAAAGTGCAGGCGGTAAAGCGGCTCGTCGAACGCCCCGGCTATATACTTGTAAAACTCTTTGTACTCTTCTTCCGTCACCTCGTTCTTGTTGCGCATCCAGATGGCCTGGACGGTATTTACCTGCTCCCCGTTGACCTTGATAGGGAAGGGCACAAAGCTGGAATACTGCCGGATGATTTCCTTGACTTTTTCCGCGCCGGTAAATTCGCGGGCGTCTTCTTTGAGCTCCAGGATAACCCTGGTGCCCCGCCGCAGGCCTTCCGCCGGCCCCAGCTCGTAGCTGCCGCTGCCGTCTGAAATCCATTCGCAGCCGTCCGCACCGGGGCGGTACGAGCGGGTGAGGACGCGCACCCTTTTGGCCACCATAAAGGCCGAATAAAAGCCCACGCCGAACTGGCCAATCAGGTTTACATCCTTTCTGCCGTTCTCCTTTAACTCCCGGATGAATTGCTTTGAGCCCGAGTGCGCTATTGTGCCCAGGTTTTCCACAAGCTCTTCCCCGGTCATGCCGATTCCGGTGTCGGCTACGGTAAGGGTGTTTTCCCTGCTGTCGAGTTCAATGGAAATTTCCAGCGGCAGGTCTTCCCCGCCCGCGGCCTCCCGGTTGACCAGGCTTTCGAAGCGGAACTTCTCCAGCGCGTCGGCGCTGTTTGAAATCAGCTCCCGCAAAAAAATTTCGCGGTCGGTGTAAAGAGAATTTACCACAATATCGAGCAGTTGCTTGACTTCTGCCTGGAATTCCCTGGTTTCAAAATGCTCCTTTGCCGCAGCGGCCGACAAAATGAACACCTCCTGCTCCACGGCTTGCTGGTTGACCTTTGCTGACCATAAGTATAAAGCCGGGTTGGGCCGATGTCAAGAAGCGGCGCGGGATGGTAGCTGTCAAATAAAATTAGGGGGGACTCCTTCAACCTTAACCTGGAGAATGGCAAAACAGGTGTACAAATCCCTGCTGTTATTTCCTTATAAAAATTGTTATTACGGTTATAACTACAAGCACTGTAACAGGGATAAATCCAATGCTTGACCAAAAATGATTTTAAAAAATAACTCTTGTGACTTATTATAGGATACTCTGGCCCATTCCGGAACGGGCGTGGTAAGCGCACAGGTACTTTCAGAATTTTTCGTCACGGTGACAAAAAAAATTTCAGCGCCTCTAACCTTGGAGCAGGCTGCGCAGAGGATTGACAACTTTTGCCGGGTGTGGACGGTGCTGGAAATTACTGAAATGATTGTACTCGAAGCTATCCGGGGGGTCGAGAAACACCGGTTTTCTCTTTGGGACGCCCAGATCTGGGCTACAGCACGGTTAAACCAGGTCAACCTGGTTTTAAGCGAAGATTTTTCTCACGGCAGCTTTGTAGAAGGTGTCCGCTTTATCAACCCTTTTCTACCGGCCGATTAAGGAGTTATTTTGGCTTAGAAACGAGACCCGGCTAACCTTTAGCCGGGTCTCGCCGGATTCAAGACATTTTTTTGCGCCGTCGATATTGGCTTTATTTGAATTTTTCGGTACGTATGTTTTACAGCAGGTAGACATGCAGGATCCGGCTGCGGAGGGAGTGAGCTGTTTGGCCATAGTGGCGTCAATCCGGTCCGGGCGGTTGGATAATATGGTATAGTATACGAAATCCGTTTGTTGTTCAAATAAAAAAACTGTGGCCGGTTATACTTATTGTAATCGGGCTGAGCTTTTTGGGAGGCTGATTTTTGAACATTATGCAAGTTGTTTTAATGTTTAACACTGGAGGTTTTGCATATGCGGCGTTATCATAGAAGCTCCTTTATATTAGGTCTTATCGTCATTGTTCTGGGGATCATTTTACTTTTAAACAACTTTGAAATCCTTAACGTAAGTGCAGGCAGGATAATCTTGACCTACTGGCCCGTTATACTTGTTATCTGGGGTATTGATTTGGTAATTCCGGATTCGAAGCCCGAAACCTCCGAACGCCGGAAAAAAACAGGCAAGTTGGGAACTGGTTTAGTCCTGATAGCCTTGGGCGTTGTCATTACCGGACACAACTTGGGCTTATATGAATTAGATTACTCCACCTTCTGGAAACTATTTTGGCCGGCTGTTTTAATACTGATCGGCTGGGGTTTTTTAAGGGGTACGTCTGGTTCGGGCGGTGTCCATTGGGCTGTTATGAGCGGGATCGAACTGAAGCAAAAAGGCTGGAAACTGGAAGACGGAGGTTATTTTGCCTTAATGGGCGGCGTCAAGATGGATCTGAACGCTGCGGAAATTCCGGAAGGGGAGATTCACCTAAATATGACGGCCGTTATGGGTGGAATTGAGATTATAGTTCCCGCCGGGATCGCAGTTGATTACGAAGGAACTGCCATACTGGGCGGTGTGAAATTTTTTGACGAAGAAAGCGGGGGCATTATTGCCAACAGGAAGTCGGAGTACAAGGGAGAACATGAGGCGGTTACAAAGCTTGTCCTGCGTTGTACCGCGATAATGGGCGGCGTTGAGATAAAACACTGAAATTACCGCTGTTATGCAGATTGCCGGTTTTTGTATTTGAGTGGGGTTTTACTGGTTGGAAACCTCTTGATCCAACTTCCCTACGGCACCCAACCCGGCAGCGCCTTATTAATGGAGGTTTTCGCGATAGCAACTGAAAACGAAAAATTATCGGCAGGCAAAATCATTTTTACCATATTTTACCTTATTATATTTCCAGCATTACTTCTTTTCCTTTCAGGGGATTGGGCCTGGATAGAAGGGTGGATTTTTGGCATTTGGTTTATAGTGATGTGTACAATGATTATTATTTATTTGTATCGCAACGATCCCTCATTACTGATGGAAAGATATAAACAGCCAGGCACTGCCAACCAAAAAAGATGGGATAAGTATGTTGTATACGGGCTTTTAATAGGATTTGTCGCATGGATTGTAATTATGCCATTAGATTCTAAAAGATATGGGTGGACTACATACTTTCCAGCATGGTTAAAAGTTTTGGGAGGAATGGCATTAATATTATCTTTTTACTTTTTTTATCAATCGTATGCTACGAATACATTCGCTTCACCATTGGTCAGAATGCAGACTGAACGGAAACAACAATTAATTTCTACAGGGGTTTATGAAATTGTGAGACATCCGATGTATTTAGGCGGTCTATTATTATTCGTAGGGACACCCCTGCTGCTTGGCTCTATCTATGGTGTAATAATTGGTTTGATTATGATTTTTCTTTTAGCGGGCAGGATAATTGGTGAAGAAAAAATGTTGGTCAATGAATTGGATGGTTACGCGGATTATATGAAAAGGGTAAGATATAGACTTATCCCATTTATTTGGTAAGCAGATAATTCCCCCCCATAATTTTACCATGATTTTAAAGGAAGAAAACGACATGAACCGTTACGTATTATTTTTTGCTGAAATAGACAAGTCGAGTCTGGCCAGTGTGGAAGTTTTTTAGCTTTTCAACCAGTTGAACTCCTGTCGTCAGCAAATCCAAAAGAGTACGGAACTAGGGTGCGGGTGAGGCGGCAACCAATATAAAAAGGAAGTAGAGTATAACGGCCGCGTGAGGCAATAAGAGCAGCCTGGCTGTTCCTGCCCTTCCCCGGCGGACAAAAACCGCTGCGGAGAGGTGAAGCAGCGGCAAAGAATAACCGGCTGATTTGAAAATAGCAGACGGCAGTCCCGTAAGATAAAAGGCGAAGCCCGTGGAAAGTACGGCGCCGAAAATGCACAGTTCCGGACGCCGCCCATAGGTTCCAAGCAGAGAAACGAGCAACGAGCCGAGTAATGCAGGCCAACCAAAGAAAATTTGCACTAGAAAATGAGCCATTTGAGTTCTCCTTTATACATGGCGGATGAAGAATCATATTCCAATTATATGACAATTATAACAGTTTGAACATTTATAAATCATGGTTTTAAAACAAGATTTCTTTACCCGGAGACAAAGTAACCGTAGATAAAGGAAGGTTGCCGTGTATTATAGAATATTAACTGATATTATTTTTTTGCGGTGATTTTTTCGGGCAATTTCAATTCAAAGGAGGGAACCGTTATGGCGCTGTATATCGCTCTTGGAGCAGTTGTGGTGTTGGTGTTTGCTGTCATGGCGATATATAACAAACTGATCCGTCTCAGGAATACCGTAAGGTCCTCATGGTCCGATATCGACGTCCAGCTTAAAAAGAGGTACGATCTCGTGCCGAATCTCGTGGAGACTGTCAAGGGCTACGCGGCCCATGAGAAATCTGTTTTCGAGAAGGTGACCGGGGCGAGGTCCATGGCCATGCAGGCCGTATCCCCCGCTGATAAGGCAAAGGCCGAGAACATGCTGGGGGATACGCTGAAAAGCCTTTTTGCAGTTGCCGAAGCGTATCCCGAACTGAAGGCCAGCGCTAATTTCACGCAGCTCCAGAACCAGCTCCAGGAGCTTGAGAACAACATAGAGTATGCAAGAAGGTATTACAACGCAGTGGTCCGCGATTACAACATAGTAATAGAGTCGGTTCCGTCGAATATCGTGGCGTCAATGTTCAAATTCAGGCAGGAGGAGTTTTTCGAGCTGGAGGAGCCGCAGGCCGAGAGAAAGCCTGTCAAGGTGAGTTTTTCATGAAAAGATCGGCTTGCCTTATTTGCCTGTTGTTGCTGTTCATCCTGGTTTTTTCACCGTCCGTTGCACACGCGCAGGATTTCATCATCAGCGGGTTCCATTCCGATATAACTGTAAATGAAGATTCATCTTTTACCGTCAAAGAAGTCATTGACGTTAACTTCCTCAGATCCAGGCACGGCATTTACCGGGAGATTCCTTTCAGGTATAAAGACGATCTCGGCAATACCGTTACAACCCCGCTGAAGGTGATGTCCGTCACCAACGGGGCGGGAGAGAAATGGAAGTATCAGGTCTCCAGGAAAGGCGACGCCGTAAATATAAAAATCGGCGACGCGAAAAAATATGTGAGCGGCCCCCAGACATATGTGATCACCTACAAGGTCGAGAATGCCGTGCTTTTCTTTGACGACCATGACCAGCTTTACTGGAATGTCACGGGCAATTACTGGCAGGCGCCCGTTAAAAAGGCGTCGGCCGAGGTCAGACTCGCGGTGCGGGATACCAGCAAAGAACTGAAGGCTGCCTGCTATACGGGTTTTTACGGATCGGAGGAATCGCAGGGCGGTTTTGAGGCGGCCAACAACAGCGGGAAATTCTATACCCAAAGGGAATTGAAAAAAGGCGAGGGCTTTACGATAGTGTTCGGGTGGGATAAAGGCCTCGTTTCACCCCCCACACCGCTGAAAAAGTTCTTATGGGCGTTGAATTTCAGGGATAACTGGGTATTTATTTTCCCCGTTTTTGCGCTGATATTCATGGTAAACCTGTGGTACAAAAGAGGCAGGGACCCGAAGGTGAGGGAGTCTGTGGCCGTTATGTACGAGCCCCCGAAATTCAACGGCTCCCCGCTGACACCCGCCGAGGTCGGCGCCATTGTCGATGAAAAGATGGACCCCCGGGACATCACTTCAACCATTGTCGGACTTGCCGTGAAGGGATATATAAAGATAGAGGAGAAAAAAAAGGACGGCTTGCTTTTCCATTCCACGGATTATTACCTGGCCAAGGTCAGGGAGCCCGATGCGGAACTCAGTGCCTTTGAGAATCTGCTGATGGAACGTATTTTTTCAGGACTACCCGGCGTTCATGTGTCCGAACTGAAGAATAAGTTCTATAAAAATTTGGGGGAATTAAAAGATTCTCTCTATGGCGGTCTTGTCGATAAGAAATATTTTCTCAAAAACCCCGACCGGGTGAGAACGTTCTACATCATAGCCGGTGTAATCTCTGCCGCGCTGGTTGCAGCCGCCGGATTTATTTTTCAGGCGTTGTTTAATTCCTACGCCGCCGGCCAGAGCTTTTTGGCGGGAATACTGACAGGCCTGACTGTGATTGCCTTTGCGAAGGCAATGCCCGCGAAGACAAGGGCGGGAGCTTCCGCATATATGGACATCCTCGGCTTTCAGGAATTCTTGAACCGCGCGGAAAAGGACAGGCTGGAGAGAATGGGGGATAAAAATCTCTTTTCCAGGTTCCTGCCCTACGCCATAGCGCTCGATGTTACAGACAACTGGGCAAAGGCTTTCGAGGGGATCTACCAGGAACAGCCGGACTGGTACGTTTCGCCGGGCGGCATGAGAGTATTCACTCCCTATGTTTTCATCGGCTCGATTAATTCAATGGCATCGAGCGCCGGGGCGGCCATGTTCTCCGCGCCGAGGAGCGGCGGTGCAGGCGGCGCCGGCGGTTTCGGGGGCGGCGGATTTTCCGGAGGCGGCTTCGGAGGCGGCGGAGGAGGAAGCTGGTAGCCTGTTTTCACACCCAAAGCTCAACTGGCGGGCATATGCTGGGTTATGCAGTGGATTCCGCCTCCCCACAGGTTTACGCTTTCGGCGTTGATGCCGATTACGGCGCGCCCGGGGAACACGCTCTGGAAGATATCCCTGACCTGGTCTTCGACGGCTTTCAGTTTTTCTGAGCGTCCAGGCTTCCAATAGGTTTGCATCAGTACCGCGCCGTTTGTGACGGCATAATTCAGATAGCTGCGCACGGGTATTTTGCCCGTATCGTCCGCCTCTCCGTAAAGCGTGGGAGGCATCGGGATTCTAATAATGCGGAACGGTTTTCCGTCCTGGTCTGTCGAGTTCAGCAGTATATTGTAGTTCTCTTCGAGGCGCAGGTACGAATCCTGCGAAGTCTGGTTCGTATATCTGTCCTCAGGCAGGACCTGTGCCAGCAGTATCGTGTCCGGACTTGCGAAACGCGCTATTTCATTGACGTGCCCGTTTGTGATCAGGTCGTCTTCGGCAAGTCCCCGCTTCAGCCATATTACTTTCTTCGCCCCGAGCACCCTTTTATATTCATTCTCGATCTGTTCTTTGGCCAGCGCCGGATTCCGGTTGAGCGCGACCGATTCGGTTATCATAATTGTCCCCCGGCCGTTGGACTCTACGCCGCCGCCTTCTGAGACGAGACTTGTGGCGATTACCGGCAGCTTGAGCAGTTGGGCGGTCAGTCTGTCTATCCGGCTCTCAGTATCGAGAAAATACCGGCTTGCTCCCCTGCCGTAGTTGTTGAAGCCGAAGTCCACGACATTCAGTCCGTTCTCACTGTCTTTGACGAAAACCGGCCCGACATCCCTCGCCCATATGGACAGGTGGTTGACTATGTAGTAGCTGACGTTCGTGCCGGTATAGCCGTTTGCTTTGAGCAAGTCTTCAATTTGTGTGATTTCTTCTTTGCTCTGTGTGATCAGGTTTACCCTGACATACGGGTCAAGGGCCTTGATGATGTCGATAAAGACGGGGTATACGGGGTTGCTGGCGGTGCTGTACATTCCTTCCGGCCACTGCATCCATACCGCCTGCTGCTTTTCGAATTCGCCCGGAAACACAATGGAAGCCGGGCCGGAAGACTGGCCGCTTCCGGCCTGGTCCGGTTTTTTATACGCTCTGTTGATTTGGGTTCTGGCGGCGGCCATGATTACGAGCACGCAAACAAAAGCGGCAATAACGGCTATATATCGTTTTTTCACCGGAGCCAACGATACACACCTCCCGTCTCTTTATTATTTACAGAAAAGTGACAGTGATTCACGCAATTTTTTAAGTTTTCGACCATAGCTTCCTTTTTCAGACAACAGGGGCAGCCAAAGAATATAAGCTGCCCCTGCTAAGATTAATTGAAGCCGAAACTACCTGCGGGCGGTCAGATAACCCCTGATAAAGACGGCCACCACGCCCAAGGCCGCCAGGATGGCGAAGGCGGTCACCGCCTTGCGGCCGGTCCCTGACGATGCTTTCTCTTTTTTTACCTCAATTTCATAGCCTTTCACGGCGGCTCCACCTGCCTGATCGCCTTCACCGGCCCGGCTTGCCACCTGCATAGCGGCTTCACCTGCGGGCCCCCGGCTCTGCCCGGCTTCGGCCTGCTCTTCCCGGGCTTCCGCTGCTTGTTGCGGCGCCGGCCCGGCGGGCCCGGGCCGGTTGCCGGCCTTATTCGGCTCCTGTACATTAACATCTGTGGGAGGCTCGGGTTTGTCGGGGAAAACGGCCGTCGGCCGGCTGCTGCTGCGATTTCCCCTGGCGCCGGCAGGAGATTCCGCCCGTATTTGTAATTCCTTTTCAGTTGCTTCAGTGAATGCCTGCTTAAACTTATTGAGAGTATCGCTGTCCACCGTGGTGTAGTTGGCGATCCACTCGTTGAACACCAGGTTGGCGCAGGTATGGTGGCAGCACACCACGCCGTACTGAGCGGCGCTCTGGATGTAGGCGTCGGAAAGTTTCTGCAATGTCTCCGGATCCGCCTGCCACATATCCCGGCGGGCCGCTTCCATCGCCCAGCCGATAATTGCCTGCAGGTTGTAGGGGTTCAACCGGCTGCTGATATTTTTATCAAACACAAAGGTTTGGGCCACCTGCTGCCAGGCCCAGTCGCTCACCCCGCCCAGGGTGGCGGCGACGCCGAACAGATTGGCGATGTGGTCGCTGATCGCCCTGGAACCGGAAAAGCCTTCTTTCAGCATACCTTCTATCCACTTGGGGTTCAGCACCCTGGTCCTCAGTTCGGTCCCCACGAATTCACTCAGGGATTGGACTTTCACTTTCGACGGGTCGGCGGCGTTGCGGGTGTTGACGATGTAGGCGTCCACTGAACGGCCTGATTCCGCCTCCGCCGCCAGCTTCAGCCCGCCCAGGTACTGGTAGACGTCGTCGTTGTCCAGCACGCCGTACATAGAGTCGCGGACCTGGGTGACGGCGTCCACGGTGCCGAGCATCTGCCGGAAGGTTTCCAGCGCCTGCACCCCGTAGTTATTCCTGCCGTAAATGTAAGACATCCGCGCCAGGTAGGTGTCAATTAAATCCTGTGTGCTGTCCCAGGCGCTGGTGGCCTTGACCAAATCCGAGACTCCGGCCCCGTAAGTTCCCGGCGCTTCCCCGAAGATTCTGGCCGCGGCCAGGTTGGCGGCGTCAGCCTGGGACATGCCTTCCGCCTGCAGCTTTGCCAGCATGTCCTGGTAGTGTTTTTTCACCAGGTTGTCCCCCGTGCTTTCATCCAGCAGGGCGATCAGCCGGAAGGCGTCGTCCATCAGCGAAACGGTGCAGGCGAAGGTGTCCCGGAAAAGACCGGAAATAGTCACCAGCACGTCGATCCGCGGCCGCTGACGTCCCTCCTTGTCCAGCAGGTCCTCCAGGGGGGTCACTTTCACCTTCGTCACCCGGCCGCTGGCGTCATAGACGGGTTCCACCCCGATCAACCGGAAGATCAGGCCCACACTCTCGCCCTGGGTGCACATGGTTTCAATGGCCCAGAGCACTACCCCCACCGTCTCGGGGTAGCGGCCGTTTTCGTCGCAGTACCTGGTCAGCAGCTGGTCGGCGGCTTCCCTGCCGGTCTTCCACGCCGCCTCGTCAGGCACCTTGCGCGGGTCGAAGGACACCAGGTTGCGTCCGGTGGGCATGGCGTCGGGGAACCGCACCGGATCCCGGCCCAGTCCCGGCTCGATGTGCTCGCCGCGCAGCGCCCGCAGCAGGTTGGTCATTTCATTGGTGGTCAAGAGCAGGTTCTGCCTGATCTGGTCGCGGCTGTTCTTCCGCGACTCGTAGTTGTAATTCACCACTGAATCTACCATCAGGTCCAAAAGCTCGCCTGCGGGGGGCTGCCCGAAGGTGTGCAGGCCGTAGGGCATCAGCTCCGCCGCCAGCTCTTCCAGGTACTCGTGGAGAAGAGATACTATTCGGGAGAAGTCGTCCGACTGAAGATCTATGCCCAGGTCTTGGTCGAGACTGTTGGCTTTGGCTTTCTCAATAATCTGCTCCTGCAGGCCGGCCGCCCTGGATGTATCGCCCCTGCCCATTGCATCCCGGTAGTCCACAACCAGCTGCTGCAGTTCGTCCAGTTCGCCGTATAGACCGGGCCGGACCATGGGCGGTATGAGGTGGTCGATAATGACTGCGTACCCCCGGCGCTTGGCCTGGGTTCCCTCCCCGGGGTTGTTCACGATGTACGGATAGATGTCGGGCGTGTCGCCGATCAGGGCGTCCGGCCAGTCGTCCCCGCCCAGGCCGACGCTCCGGCCCGGCAGCCACTCCAGGGTGCCGTGGGTGCCCAGGTGGATCACCGCGTCCGCCTTATATCCTTTCTGCAGCCACAGGTAAAAGGCGATGTACTGGTGCGGGGGCGGCAGGGTGCCCGAGTGGAGCCTTCTTATGATATCCTCTTCATCGCCGTCGCACCAGCCCCGCATGGGTTGCGGCCCGATGAAGACGTTGCCTAAGAGCGCCCCGGGGATGACAATCCGCCCGTTATGCACCATAATGTTTCCCGGCGCCGGGCCCCACTCTTTTTCCACCTGCTCCCGCAGTTTTTCGGGCAGGGTGTTGTACCAGTATACGTACTGGTCCACCGGGATGGTCATGGCGCCCGCTTTGACCAGGGCTTCCAGTTCGCCCGGCGCCCAGCTTCCGATATTTCTGCCCCGTTCAAAAATAAGTTTGCTCACGGCCCCCGCGCTTAAATCGCCTTCCACGCGGTACCCGTCGTCCTTCATGGCCTGCAGAACCCCGGCGGCGCTCTCCATCAGGTTAAGATAGGATGCTCCGATGTCGTCCTTGCCCCCGTAATGGTTGTAGTAAATCAGGGCTATTTTTTTATCCGCGTTGGCCTTTTTTCTCAAGTTGACCCAGCCTATGGCCCGCCCGGCCAGCCGGGCGACGCGGTCGTCCAGGGGGAAATTTTTTACAATCTGCGTCCCCGTCCCCGGGTCGACGGCGACAACTTTGCCGCCGCCCATAAACACCGGCTCGATCCGGCCGTCCAGCTCGGGGTAGGCCACAGACCAGTATACTTCACCGCCGATACCGGCCGGGTTCTGCTGCCAGTCGTCCAGGCCCGCGGAACTGTACACCGGGGCCATCACCGGGACATTCAACTTTTTGAACAGGTCGATCCCGGCGTCGGAGTTACCGTAAATGAAGTTAAAGCCGACTGACGCCGTGATCAATAGGTCGATCTTGCTTTTGCCGTACTGCATGAAAAACTGCTCCACGGCTGTCTTCCGGTCGCTGTCGCCGTATACCGGGATCACGTTGTACCTCCCGGCTTCCAGGGAGCGGAGCAGGGCTTCCTGCATGGCCTTATCGTCGTTGTTGATATCGTAGTTGGTGGCGATGATCCCGATCCACGGCGTTTCATCCTGTAATTTGCCGCTCAGATGGTACCAGGCCAGGTAGTTCCTTAATAAAGTGAACGTGCCGGGGAGTACGCCCGTGCCTTTGTCCTTCGCGCCGCAAACCGCGTCATACACCGACTGGTACAGCGAGTCCGTATCTGGCGCCTGCCCGCCGGGCGGCAGAGCCTCGCAGAGCGCGTCATAAACGGCGCCGGACACGGTTTCCACATACTGATCCAACCCGTGCCGGAATTCCTGGCGCCAGCCCGCATACAGGGCTTTATAGACGGTGTCCGCAGCTACGCCTGGCCCGGCGTCCTGCGCCCCGCAAACCGCCTGGTACACGGCATGGCGGACGGTGACAGAAACCAGGGCCGGTTCAGTGTCCTGCGCGATCACGCTGTAAACGGAGTTGTAGAGAGGATCGGCGGTAACACCCGGCCCGGCGCATTGCCCCGGCCCGTACACGGCGCTGTAGACAGCTTCGTGCACGGTATCGATGACAGGCTCCCAGGCGCTGGCCTGGCTGGAATCGTACACTGCCGCATAGACGGCCCGGTGCACGGCGTTGACAGCCAGGCCGGCGGCAATACCCGGACCGGACTGGTAGACCTCGCCGTAAACGGTGTTGTATATCGCTTCGACGTTTGGCTTTGGCGTCTGGTCGGCTGTGGCGTCAGGGTGGTAGACAACCCGGCTGTCCAGCGTGACCGGAGCCAGGTCTTCCTGGGCGGTTAGCCCGCTGTATTTGGAAAGCAGGTAGAGTTCCATGCGGCGCATGTTCTCAAGACTGCTGTTGTTGATGTACATCTGTAACGCATTATCTTCTGAGCCGTCTATCCTGCCGTCGCCGATGTCGCTCCCGGTGGACAGCACTTTGCAGGCCGCCGGTGTCACGTCCAGGATGGATTTAATCACCTGCAAACTGCCCCCGCCGATCATCTGCAGCAAAAATATATCGGCATTTTGCAGATCATTTTTAATTTCTTCAACTTTCCCGGCATCGGCCAGGCTGTCGGATTTGTAAAGCTTTAATTGAAATGCGTAACCCTGTCCCTGAAGCTGGTAGTAGGCGCCGACCAAATTGGTGAACAGGCTGCTGCTGCCGGCCACCATTACCAGCTTGGGCTTCCTGGCTTCCTTCGCCCCGGCCTGAGGCAGACAGGCTGCCGCGGCCGCCGCCAGCAGCGCGGCAGCCAGCGCAAGAGCGAGAAGCGTTTTTTTAAAGCTGATGAAGTTTTTCATCAAATTTTAATTCACCCCGATCTTTTATCTTCAACCGGCGGGAACGGAATCGACCGGCCCGCCGCGATTCTCACTGCTGTTTATCGCCGCCGGCCTCAATCATGATCAATTTACCGGTTTTGTCGTCGCGGTAGACGGTGCCCATCTCCTGGTAGCCCGCACCGCCGCCTTTTTCGATCTGCGGGATTTCTTCGAGTTCTTTGCCCTGCTCCACGTCGATCACTTTCTGGATGCTCTGCAAAATACGCTGCTTTTCCTGAGTATCTACCCTGGCAAAGATGACGTTCTGGAGGTTCCAGGAAAGGACCAGAGATACCAATAATCCCACGGCAAATACCAGCATCACGTCAATCAGATTGCGTACCCCGTCCATGGGGTTGATTTCTTCGGATGACAGGTGTCTTCGCCTCGCCTTCCGGGAAAGCATGGCATTCACCTCCTACAATTGCTTCCAGCAATAATTCCAAGGTATTCAGTTCCTTTTCATACCAGCGGTGCCGGAACAGGGAGATCAGCGCCCCGATAGCCCCGGCCGCTACGCCTACCACCGTAGTGTCAAAGGCCACCGTCATGGCCTCGGATAGTTCCCGCACGTCGCCCTGGCCCAGGGCGACCAGCCCCGGCCCCAGGGGAATGATGGTTCCCAACAAACCGAGCGTTGGTCCCAGTTTGGCCAGCAGGTCTGTTTTCCCCAACATCTGCTTGGCGCGAAATTCTTCCTGGTCAAGGATGTCTTTGGCTATCAGTTTTCTGTCTTCAGCGGACAGGTTGGTCCGGGCCAGGAGATCGGATAGTGATTCCTTCTGCCGGGGGGACAGGGAGCAGCGGTCAATGACCTGTTGCAGGTTTTTCATTTGCCAGGGGGAGATGCCCTTGACATCGTGGAATACTTCTCCCAGATGCACTGACCGGGCCGCCTTTCTTTGTCTCACTTCTGCTATAAAGGCGCCCAGTTCCGTGAATGCAAGGACCAGAAAAAACAGAAGCGCCAGGATGTCGGGAATTAACAAACTCTGGGCCGCTGCATGCAAGATTTTGTTCAGGTATTCCGACCCGGGGATAATCATCGGTGATCACGACCTTTCGCAAATTTAGCCTTGTTTTGGACATACCCGAACAGACTCAGGCTGCCGAAACCGAGCAGTACCAGCCCCAGCCAGCGGGGTGAAGCAATGGCAATAGGGCAAGAGGGCATGGCCATGGCCTGCACAAAGTTGGGGATGGTCAGGGCGAAGGCAAGCGTGAGCACTCCCGTGAAAAACAGGAGATGGTTGAAAACTGCCGTTGGGTTCCACTGCACAGCCCCGATCAGCTTTCTGCCGGCAAATGCCGCGGCAATCGCCAGCAGCGTAAAAACGGCTGCAGTACCGGACCCCAGGGCGGGAACGCCTGCCCCCAGGAGCGGCGCCATGACAATGACCGAAAAAGCCAGGGCGATCATGCAGAACGGGCAGGGCAGAAAGCCCAGCAGGTAGCTCAGCCTGCCCCTTCCCCCCGCGCTTTTCGGACCGGCGGAAGCCGGTTCCTGCAATCCCAGGCAGATTAAAGTCAGGGCTATCAGAAGAGCGCCGGTAAAAGTGTAGCGGTCGAGCATGTCCACCAGTAACTGCTGCCGCCCGGCAAAGGCCGCGGTTAGAAGAAACAGCCCGCCGCCGAGGCCGGCCGCCGCAAGGATGAGCGCCCCGGCGCCGAGCCGGGATGCGCCCAGCACCAGCCCGGTTTTAATACTCAAGATCAGGGTTGCGGTCAGCAACCCTCCGTGCAAAAGAAACACATTCCCACCTCACAACCGGGGTCAGGCTTTACTTTGTGAAATTCTATGGTGTTACCGAAGCCGTCCCCCTGGCATTTTTTGTCCTCTTATGTTTTCACCACTAAGCGCCTTACTACTGGCGCATAAAAAACCTCCGCAATGTTGCTCTGCGGAGGGGTTACGGATAATGACAGTTGCCGGTATATTCCTCAAAAGGGAAACACATACCAGAAACACCTCCCCGTCGCTCGCAGGTTGTGCGGTGTTCTTAAGAACAGGCAGGTCTCCTGGCTCCGGTTCATCGCCGCCTTACGCCTTCCCGTCCGGCGCTCAACTATTGGATGCGTTAGTCATCGGTTTCAAAACCATTGGCGCATGTTAACGCAGAGAAAAGGTTGAGTGCTGGACAGTGACACAAATCGGGGACATTCCTTCGTGAAATTGAAGTGAATTGACGTGAAATTGAAAAGAAGTGATGAATTTGCAAACACAAGAAGGTAGTCCCCATTCCTTGGTAAGGAGGCTCTCCGTTACAGTGGCGGGACCGCGCCGGACTCGCACCGGCTTCCCTATTAAGCTTTCCCCGTAGAGGTGAGCGCCTGTCTCGTTTATTCAGTTGGCAACCCGGGATCAAAAAAACGTCGAAATAGTAGTAAGGTAAAGCCTGCCCTTGCCTTCCTGGAGATGCGGAAAAGCCCGGCTTTTTCCAAAGCCGGGCTTTTTAGGGTCGTCAGCATGAGGCAGTATTCAAAAAGCGCCCCGGCCTTTCTTTGGAAGGCGGCACTTGGGCTCTTGCCCAGGCAGGTCTCCTGACTCGCGGATCACGGCGTATCTCCCGCCTTCCCGTCCAGTGCTCAACGGTATCTTGGTTACATAAATGCACTAAAAACTGTTAAAAGTAACTGGTTTCCAAACACTATTCAAAATACCATTGAGTGCTGAACAGTGGCATTCCGGGAGCCGCTCCCCACTTACAGTGGCCGGACCGTCCGGGATTTGCACCCGGTTCCCTTTTCACCCCCCGGCATGGCCGGGAGAACCTGGACAATATGTTTAATTTTACACTATACTATCATTACTTTTTATCCCTGTCTATATTTTTTTAAGGTTCCCCTTTTCTATTTTTTTCATTAATAGTATAATAAACTGGACAACCGGACCACGAAGGTGCCGATCGAATACATCGGGCTTGATACGGCAAGATATTTCACTGAACTTAGAGCCACGAAGGCTTCGCCTGGATTCAGGCATTTCTTCGCGGCTTCTTTTGTGGGAGAGGTCGGTATTGTTCCATTCAATATTTTCTCCTGTTGCGGCGCGATCATCACTGCTGCGCAATATGGATCCGCGGGTGAAAGCGGTTTCCATATTTGCCTTTGTCGCTTTGGCTTCCACCATGAATTTTTTGCCCTTTCTGGTTGGGGCGGGGGCGTTTGTCTGGAGCCTGGCCGGGTTTTCCCGCATCCCGGCGACGTATCTCCTGAAAAGAGTGCTTTGGACTGTCCCGTTCGGCTTTTTTCTTATAGCAATTTTCCCGTTTTTCACGCCGGGCGTTCCTTTGTTCGAGCTCAATGCCGGATTTGTCAGCCTGGCAGTGACGGGCGAGGGGATGGAGCGGGCTCTGGTCTTCTTTTTGCGCGTGTTCACCGCAGTTTCGGCCCTGGCCCTGCTGACCGCCACCACCGGCTTCAGGGAACTGATGAACGCCTTGAGAGACTTGCGGCTGCCCCATATTCTGACGGGGTTGATTGAATTTACCGTCCGGTACGTATTCGTGCTGGCGGAAGAACTGCAGCGGATGAAAACGGCCCGCAGGGCCAGGAGTTTCGAACAGGGAGGAAGTCTTCTGGACCGGCATGCCTTGAAAACTCTGGGCTGTCTGACCGGCGTGCTCTTCATGCGTTCTTACGAGCGGGGGGAGAGGGTCTTTTACGCCATGCTGGCCAGGGGCTACGCCGGCGGGACCGGTGAATTGAACCGCCGCGCACTCTGCACGAAAGACGTCTGCATCGGCGCCGGCATATTCTTGTTTGCCTTGAGCCTCCGTTTAATTGAAATGGGGGGGAGTTTTTGACAAACATTATAGAGGTGGAAGACCTTTTCTATACATACAGGGACGGCACCAGGGCCCTGGACGGGGTGACCCTGTCCGTCCGGGAGGGAGCCAGGACGGTTCTGCTCGGTCCGAATGGAGCGGGAAAATCCACCCTTCTCCTGCATTTGAACGGCATTTTTCTGGCGCAGAAGGGCACGGTCCGGGTTGCGGGCCGTAAGATTGACCAGAAAAGCGAAAAATGGGTGCGCACAGTGGTCGGCCTGGTTTTTCAAGACCCCGACGACCAGGTTTTTTCTTCCACGGTATGGGACGATGTGGCCTTTGGCCCGAAGAATATGGGGCTTTCCGGGGCTGAAATCGAACGGCGGGTGGCTGCGGCCCTGGAGGCGGTCAAGATGGGAGATTACCGCGACAGGGCACCGTACCGCCTCAGCTATGGAGAAAAGAGGAGGGTGGCCATAGCCGGAGTGCTGGCGATGAGCCCGAGGGTGATCGTTCTCGACGAGCCCCTGGCCTGTCTGGACCCGCAGGGGAGGGACGGCCTGCTGGAGGTCTTGAACAGATTGAACGAAGGGGGTACGACCGTGATCGTCGCCACTCATGACGTGGACTTCGCCGCCCAGTGGGCGGACCAGGTGCTGGTAATAAAAGACGGCAAAACCCTGGCCCGTGGTGACACGTCATTACTGGCGGATGAAAGGCTGATCCGGGAAGCTCGTCTTAATTTGCCGGTTATCACCCGGCTGTTTAAAAAAATTCCGGGGCTGGTCACGGGAAAAACCCCGCTGACTGTTGATGATGCCGTTGTTGAGATGAACAGACTCTTGAGCGGTTCAAAAGCAGAATAAAGCGTTTCACCAATTGAACAGGAAGATTTTTGCCGCAGGCGGTGCGGCGCGAAGCTCATAAGCGGCGTTTCACCTCAAGGCGCCTTTGTCGATGACCCCGGCTGCTGAAGCTGCCGAATTGATACTGGGAATTCGTATGAGAAATATAAACCACGAAGGTTTATTGCTTGTTGAAACAAGTCACTTTCGCGGTTTTTTGTTTTGAGGGGGGGTGGTCTAAACGTAAAGGGGGAGAGATCGCTGAAAAACTAAAACCCTGCAGTGAGCCGTCGCAAATTGCGGGTGAAGATGCCGGGTCCCGGCGTCTTCGTCAGCGGGGCGATTGTCGACGCTGCCGGGAAGACGTGTTCTCATATTAACGGGAGGTGTTTTATAATTGCATATTCCGGATGGATTTCTCGACACCGGGACCATTGTCGGTACGTATGTTTTGAGCGCCGGGGCCGTGGGATACGGCATCAGGAAAACCAGAGAGGAGCTGAACGAGCGTCAGATCCCGGTTCTGGGCGTGCTGGCGGCCTTTATATTCGCGGCGCAGATGGTTAATTTCCCCATCATCGGCGGCACGTCCGGCCACCTGCTGGGAGCCGCGCTGGCAGCCGTCCTGCTCGGTCCCTGGGCTTCGTCCATAATTATCTCAACTGTTCTGATCATTCAGTGTCTGTTTTTCCAGGACGGCGGCCTGACTGCCCTGGGGGGCAATATTTTTAACATGGGTGTCGTCGGTTCGTTTGCCGCCTACTGGATTTATACCGCACTGAAAAAACTGCCCGGCAGGAATGTTGAAATGTTTCGGATTTTTGCCGCCTCATGGGCGTCAGTGGTTTTGGCTTCTTTGGCGGCCACGGCGGAATTGGCCTTGTCCGGCACGGTTCCTTTCAAAATTGCCTTTGTTGCTATGATGAGCTGGCATGTTATAATCGGAGTGGGTGAAGGGATTATTACCGCGCTCGCCGTCTCTTTCGTGAGGCGCGTGGGCTTCAGTCCCGCCGCCCGTGCCGAAAAAGCGTAAAGCGGGGTGAAAGCAAATGAAAAAGCCGTTGTTGATTTTATTTTTGTTGTCCCTTGCCATAGCCGCGTTTTTGTCTCCCTTCGCCTCGCCGGACCCCGACGGGCTTGACAGGGTGGCTCAAGATCTGGGATTTGAAGAAAGAAGCGAAGGGGCTGATATCGTTCGATCTCCCATCCCGGACTACAAGTTTCCCGGCGTCGGCAGCGAGACGGCCGCGACGGCCTTTGCGGGAGCGCTGGGTACGCTTGTCACTTTCGGAGCGGCCTACGGTTTCGGGAAGGCTGTCCTGACTCTCGGGAAAAAGTAGTGCCTGTGCGCTTTTACCGGAGGCGCTGACCAAGGAAAAATATTTTCTTGTTAGCCGCCCATGGTGTAACAGTTTCTTTAAAAACAAGCTTCCCGCCGCCTTTGATATTGATTGGATCACGGGTGCTCTTGCCAAATGGATATCGCCCTATTAAAGTAAGAGGTGAAAAACTATTACTGTGGCATCCTCACCGGACAAAGGGCTTTAGTTTTAAAATATGTTTTTCGGGAGGTAGAGATGCGAATCGCTGTAATTGACGGGCAAGGGGGAGGCATCGGCAAGGCCATTGTTGAGAAATTACGCAAAGAACTGGACGAAGATGTTGAAATAATCGCGCTGGGCACAAACGTCGCGGCCACCTCTTTAATGCTGAAGGCGGGGGCAAACGAAGGCGCGTCGGGCGAAAACGCCATCGTGCACAGCGCGGGCAAGGTTGACTTTATAGTCGGCACTGTTGGCATAATCGCGGCGAATTCCATGTTAGGGGAGCTCACCCCCTTGATGGCCAGGGCGGTGTCGGAAAGCCCCGCCAGAAAAATACTGCTGCCGCTGAACAGGTTCAATATCGAAATTGCGGGCGTGAGAAACGACCCGCTGCCCCATCTTATCGACAACGCAGTTTCCATATTAAAAAAATATCTGTCGAGGTGAAAAGTGGAATGTGCGAGGCCAATGTCTACCTGATTGATGAAAAAGGGGACAAAATCCTGCTTTTGGAGGCGGTCGACAAGCTGATTCCGCAAGAGGACGGGATATTTCTTGAAAACATTTTCGGCCAGAGGAAAAAGGTAAAGGCGAAAATCAAGGAAATGGCGCTGGTCGAACACGACATAACGCTGGAAAAAACTTAGAAGCGGTGCGGGCAACTGGCTCCAGAATGCTGGCGTGCTGTCCGGAACCTTGAGGTTGAAGGAAGCGAGCGGCGGCAGCACAATCTGCAACCCCGCGTAAATGGGCAGCGCTTTGTCATAAGCGAACAATTCAGCGACGGATACCACCCGGCGCAGTGAGGGTAACCGGACTGCGGCGCGAAACCAGCGGGTTACTGATGTTATGACTTTGAGCACGAGAAGCTTTGAGGTAAAAGAGCAGCTCCAAGACCATCCCGACGCCGTCTTTGCAGCGGTGTTAAGTGCAGCGGTGCAAAAGTTATAGCGAATATCTTGCGTTTGACCAGTAACCACACTTAAATTTTTGTGCCAAAGCTGTGAGCGGTGACAAAGCGCTGCCACAACAGGCAGGAGCGAGCTGTGACGGGGTGCTGCCCAAAAAGCAAGGTATAAGGCCAAAGGCAGCGCCTTCGTTTTATTTCGCAAACTAACCTCGTGACTTTGAGGTCGGAGCAAGCGAGTCCCCGGTTCACTTGACGCGAAGCGTATGAGCGGGCGTTTCAACCTCAAGGTGCAACTTCGAGGCGGTACAACCGTCTCTCTTGTTTTTTTACGCGTATTTAGCCGGTTGACACCGCTGTTTGCCGGGATTATAGTTAAGTCATTGAATTATTAATAAATGTAAGTAATTTAATGTGGAAAATGAAAGAAAGCAGGAAAACGGGGCTTTAAGCTGCGGTTGGAACGGAGGTGACCGTCTGTGCTGAGGCTTTTCAGGTTTTTGAAGCCCTACTCGATCCCTGCGGCGTTTGTTCTGGTGCTGGTTTTTTTTCAGTCGCTTTTCGAATTGTACCTGCCGAACTTGATGGCGGATATCGTCGACACAGGCATTGTAAAAGGAGACACCGGCTACATTTTGGAGATCGGCGGGCTCATGCTGCTCGTGGCCGCGCTCAGTAACGCCTGCGCGGTTCTGGGGGGGTTTTTGTCGGCCAGAACTGCCGCCGGTTTCGGCAGGGATTTGCGCAGCAGGGTTTTTTCCCATGTCGAGGCCCTTTCTCTTTACGAATTTGAGAGGATAGGCGCTCCTTCTCTGATCACCAGGACCACCAACGACATTACCCAGGTGCAGATGGTGACGCTGACGATGCTGCGCATTTTCATAAGAGCGCCGGTAATGTGCGTGGGCGGATTGATTATGGCGGTTTCCATGGACGCAAAGCTGTCGCTGGTGCTCGTTGTCGCCGTTCCGTTGCTTGCCGCCGCCGTCTGTGCCGTTACGGGCAAAGCGCTGCCGCTTTTTAAGGCGGTGCAGGAGAAAATCGACAAGATCAACCTGATCATGCGCGAGAATTTGAGCGGCATCAGAGTGATACGCGCTTTCAACCGCGAGGACTACGAGAGAAGGCGCTTCGGCGACGCAAACCTCGACCTGACTTCCGCCGCGATCAGGGTCAACCGCTTGATGGCCGCCCTGATGCCCATTATGATGCTGGTGATGAATTTTACGACGATCGCAATCATTTGGTTCGGCGGTATCCGCATCGACTCCGGGCACATGCAGGTCGGCGCCCTGATGGCGTTTCTTCAGTATGCCATGCAGATCATGTTCTCGCTGCTGATGGCTTCCATGCTGTTTGTCATGATACCGCGCGCTTCCGCCTCCGCGGATAGAATCAACGAGGTGCTTGCCGCCGCCCCCGAAGCCGGGGAGGCCCCGCGGGCCGGGAATGCCGGCGCCGGCAGGGGGTTCATCGAATTCAGGAACGTCACTTTCAGTTACCCCGGGGCCGAGCAGCCGGCCGTCAGCAACGTTTCTTTCAGCGCTAAACCCGGCGAGATCACCGCCGTTATCGGTGGCACCGGGTCGGGGAAATCGACTCTGGTCAAACTGATCCCGCGCTTTTACGATGTTGACGGCGGCAGCATTCTCATTGACGGCGTGGATATACGCGATATGCCGCGGGAAAGCCTCAGGGCCAAAATCGGGCTGGTGCCGCAAAAGGCCGTGCTTTTCACCGGCACCGTGGCGGACAATATCAGGTTCGGCAGGAAAGACGCCGCGGATGAGGAAGTACGGCGCGCCGCCGATACAGCTCAGGCAACCAGCTTCATCTGCGGCATGGAAGACGGCTTTGATTCCGTTATCGCGCAGGGCGGCAAAAATCTGTCGGGAGGGCAGAAGCAGCGCCTTTCCATCGCCCGGGCGCTGGTCAGGCGGCCTGAAATTTTTATCTTCGACGACAGTTTCTCGGCGCTTGACTACAAAACCGACGCTGCGCTGCGAAGAGCGCTTAAAAAGGAGACGGCCGGTTCCTCCGTGCTGATTGTCGCTCAGAGAGTCAGTACGATAACGAATGCGGACCGGATTATCGTTCTGGACGAGGGTAAAGTAGCGGGTACCGGCAGCCATAAGGAGCTTTTGGAAACGTGCGGTATATACCGCGAGATTGTATCTTCGCAGCTTTCGGAGGGGGTGCCGGTATGAGCTTAAGAAGCGGGAAGCCTGGACCGGTGAGGGGGCCCGGCCCGGGACCCGCCCGGGGCGGCCACGGGAGGCCTTTCCCGATGGCAATGCCGGCAGAAAAAGCGCGGGATTTCAAAGGCGCGCTGAAAAGGCTCGCCGGTTATTTGAAGCCATGCAAAAATCAGATTGCGGCGGTGGTTTTGATGGCGGTTGCGGGCACGGTTTTCAGCACCGTCAGTCCGAAAATCCTGGGCAAGGCTACGACCAGGCTCTTTGAAGGCCTCATGATGAAATTAAATCATGTGCCTGGCGCCAGAGTGGATTTCCAATATATCTGGCAAATACTTCTGATCGTGGGCGCGTTTTATGTTTTAAGCGCTTTTTTCCATTATGTTCAGCAATACATCATGGCGGCCGTGGCCCAGAAAACCGTTTTTGACCTGCGCAGGCATGTCGGCGAAAAGCTTGCCCGCCTGCCCTTGAAATACTTTGACTCGCACGCGCACGGGGAAATTCTGAGCCGTGTCACCAACGACATCGACAATATCGGCGGTACGTTGCAGCAGAGCGTTACGCAGTTGATTACAGCCGCAGTCACTCTGGCCGGCATTATCGTCATGATGCTGACGATCAGTCCCCTGATGACCCTGATCTGCGCCGTCACCCTGCCCTTGAGCCTTGCCGTGACGAAGGGAGTCGTATCCTGCTCGCAACAATACTTCAGGGAGCAGTGGGAGGAGCTCGGCAAACTCAACGGACATGTTGAGGAAATGTATACCGGTCACCAGGTGGTAAAGGCGTTCGGACACGAACGCGATTCAATCAACCGGTTCGAAAACATAAATGAAAAGCTCTACCAGGCAAGCTGGAAGTCGCAGTTCGTTTCCGGCGTCATCATGCCGCTCATGACTTTTATCAACAACCTGGGGTACGTTTCCGTCTGCGTGGCCGGCGGTATCCTCGTGGCGAGAAAGGCCGTGGAAATCGGTGACGTCCAGGCTTTTATTCAGTACGCCAGGCAGTTTACCTGGCCGATAACCCAGGCCGCCAATATCGCCAACATCATCCAGTCCACGGTGGCGTCGGCCGAACGGGTTTTTGAACTTCTGGACGAGGACGAGGAAATTCCCGACAAGGCGGATGCAAAGGTCATCGATTTTCCAGGAGGCGGGGTGAAATTTCAAAATGTCAGGTTCGGCTACAAGGAAGACGCAATATTGATCGAGAATATGAATATAGACGTGGAACCGGGACAGACAGTCGCCGTCGTCGGACCTACGGGCGCCGGCAAAACCACACTTGTAAACCTGCTGATGCGTTTTTATGAAACTGGCGGCGGCAGAATCACCGTTGACGGGGTGGACATCAGGGATTTGAAGCGCGGAAGGCTGCGCAGGATTTTCGGTATGGTGCTTCAGGACACGTGGCTCTTTAACGGCGCCATAAGGGACAACATAGCCTACGGGCGCGAGGGCGCCTCCTTTGAGGAGATCGTCCGGGCGGCAAAGGCTGCCCACGCCGACCATTTCATCAGGACCCTTCCCCGCGGATACGACACCGTGCTCAATGAGGAAGCCTCCAATATTTCAGAAGGGCAAAAGCAGCTTCTGACCATTGCCCGGGCAATACTGGCCGATCCGGCAATTCTCATTCTCGACGAGGCTACCAGCAGCGTGGATACTAGAACGGAGGCTGCCGTCCAAAAGGCGATGGCCAATCTGATGAAAGGAAGAACAAGTTTTGTCATCGCCCACAGGTTGTCCACAATTCGTGACGCGGACCTGATCCTTGTGATGAACAACGGCAGCATTGTTGAAAAGGGGAGGCATGACGAGCTTCTCGCCGCCGGAGGCTTCTACGCGGAGCTTTACTGCAGCCAGTTTGCGGGCGAGTGCCCCGGAAACCCGGCGGTGTCATGAAAAAATATCCAGGGGGTTGAAGTTTTGGACAGGGAAGAATCACTGAAAAAGTACGCGTTGATTATCTCGACCATGGCGTCGTTCATTGCCCCCTTCATGGGCAACGCCGTCAACCTAGCCATACCCTCCATAGGAGAAGAGTTCAACAGCAGCGCTGTTTTGCTTAGCTGGGTGGTCAGCTGCTATCTTCTGACCTCGGCCGCCCTGCTGCTGCCGTTCGGCAGGCTCGGCGACATTATCGGCAGAAAAAGGCTTTTTACCATCGGCCTGGTTGTCTTCTGCGCGGCCACCCTCCTTTGCGGCAGCGCCTGGTCCACCCAGTCCCTCATTTTTTTCAGGGTGCTGCAGGGAATCGGTTCTGCCATGAACTTCAGCACCAACATCGCCATCCTGACCGCCGTGTATCCCGCCCGGGAGAGGGGCAAGGTGCTGGGTATCAGTACGGCCGCCACATACACCGGGCTTTCCCTGGGACCGGTTGTCGGAGGGGTCCTCAACCAGAGGCTGGGATGGGAATCAATTTTTTATTTTGTTTTTCTGATAGGTATCGCGGCGCTTTATTTGACCGCAACCAAATTGAAAGGTGAATGGATCGGCGCCGGAGGTGAGCGTTTCGACAAAACCGGAGCTTTCCTCTTCATGGTCGGCATGGTTGCTTTTATCTACGGCTTCTCTTCCATCGCCACCTTTTCCCCGGCCAAATACATCCTCGTTTTCGGCCTGGCGGTCATGGCGGTGTTTGTCAAACACGAGCTGAAGACTGAACAGCCCATTTTGAATATGCGGTTTTTCAGCGAAAACGTGGCGTTTGCATTTTCAAACCTGGCGGCGTTGATAAATTACTGCGCCACTTTTGCCGTTACCTTTCTGCTTTCCCTTTTCCTGCAGGTGGTTAAAGGGTACGGTTCCGAGATGGCCGGTTTGATCCTGCTTTCCCAGCCCATACTGATGGCCGTCCTTTCTCCTTTTGCCGGCGCCCTTTCGGATCGTGTCGAACCGAGGATTGTTTCCTCCTGGGGAATGAGCCTCACCACTCTGGGTTTGGTTTTCTTCGCCTTCATAGACAGCGACACGCAGGTCTGGCTGCTGGTGATAAACCTCATGCTTCTGGGTACTGGTTTCGCCCTGTTTTCTTCCCCCAACACCAGTGCGGTGATGGGCTCGGTGGCGAAACAGTTTTACGGGGTAGCCTCCTCGACACTCGGCACAATGAGGCTTGCCGGCCAGGCCGTCAGCATGGCCGCGGCAACCCTGATTATAGACCTGTACATTGGCAGCGCGCAACTGGGCCCCGCCGTGGCCGGCCTGCTTGCAAAAAGCGTCAAGGTATCTTTTATCGTTTTCGCGGCCACCTGCTTTTTCGGAATTTTTGCCTCCCTGGCCAGAGGCAACGTGAACCAAACGGCATCCTGAAATAACAGGGGCCGGGCTTTGCTTTATGAAGCTGTTTTTCCGGCACGTTACCGGCCGGCTCATTGATGCCGCCTTTAAAGCCTTTCTGAGTTTTCCCTTTGATTGACTATCCTGCCATTGGAAAAACCGTATCATTTTACCCATCTCTTATCACCTTTGGGAATGAGGACCATATAATGTAACAATAGAGTTGAAGAGCCTGAATGTGCTTGACAAAGCTTTTATTTGAAAGTGCACTTTTTTCTGCCGTTTGGTTTGCCGGCGCAGGGGCCGTAGATCGGGCATAAATAAGGAAGGTTTGAACAGGGGATATGAAGAGTGCCGGCCAAAAGGGGGATGAATTTGAAAAACAGCGGTGAGGGCGGTATTTTGAGAAATATTTTGAAAGGCATCGGCGAACTGGTAGAACTGGTGCAGGAGATGGATACTGAAGGGAAGACGGAAATCAGGCGGACGGGGAACTTTGGCGGGTTTCCGGAACGCAAGGGGATAAGCGGCCGCTACGATTTTACTTTGAAGATGGGCCTTCCGGGAAAGAGGGGGCAGGTTGCCGGCGACGCTATACATGCAGATTCGGGGCGAAAATCTTCCATGAAAGAGATTGAGCCCGAGCTGGAAGTACATGATGAAGGGAGCTTTATCCGGGTTGTCATGGAAATACCGGCCGTACCGGATGAAGAAGTGGCCGTTTGTATGGTAGATAATGTTCTTTATATAGATATCAAGAACGGCGAGGCTGCTTTCCGTAAGTCCATAGCACTGCCCGACAAGGTAAAACCCGCCACCATGCGCAAATATATTCGCAACAGTATCCTGGAGATACTGATTGATGTACAGGATCAAGTTTCGAAAGAGTGAGGTTTTTTTGAGTTGAGCGGACATCTTATGTTGAAAGTGGCAGAGGCGTCGGCAAAGGATGCCGGCAGGGGAATAGCCCGGCTGGACCCCGCCGACATCCAGGAGTTGGGCCTTGAAACCGGGGACCTGATCGCTATCGGCTCCAGGCGCCGGACGGCTGCCAGGGTTATGCCCGCGCACGCTGAATGCAGGGGTAAGAGACTGCTGCAGATTGACGGTATTATCAGAGAAAATGCCGGCTTGCGCCTGGGCGAAATAATCACGGTCAGCGGTGTTAAGGGTCGGGTTGCTCAAAAAGTAACCATTATTCCCGTCAGCGGGGAATTGCAGGCAGACGCTGCATTCATCAGCCGTTCGCTGCAGGGCGTCCCTCTGGTTAAAGGGGATAAGGTGCGCATTTCAGTGCTCGGCTTGAAAAGCCAGGAGTTCCTGATTGGGGATACCACACCCGGGGGGTTTGTGTTGCTGAATAAAGATACCGAACTGGAAGTGTTGGAGGTAAAAAAAACCGGGTTCAAGAAACCTGGTAAAATTACCTATGAGGATATTGGCGGCATAGGCAAGGAACTGGACCGGATCCGGGAAATGATCGAAATGCCCTTGAAATACCCGGCCATCTTTCAACATCTGGGTATCGAACCGCCGAAGGGGGTGCTGTTGTGCGGACCTCCGGGTACAGGCAAGACTTTGATTGCCCGGGCGGTTGCCAACGAAGCGGACGCCTGTTTTTTTTCCGTAAACGGGCCGGAAGTAATCAATAAATTTTACGGCGAAAGCGAGGCAAAATTACGGGATATTTTTGAAAAAGCTGCTCAAAAGGGTCGCAGTATTATCTTTCTGGATGAAATTGACGCTATCGCACCGAAGCGGGAAGAGGTTTCCGGTGAGGTAGAAAAGCGCGTGGTAGCGCAACTGCTTACATTGATGGACGGCTTGGCTTCCCGCGGGCAGGTGGTAGTCATCGGAGCCACCAATATCCCCGATTCCCTGGATACCGCTCTGCGCCGTCCTGGCCGCTTCGACCGGGAGATAACCATCGGCGTGCCTGACCGGAAAGGCAGGCTGGAGATATTACAGATCCATACCCGCAGTATGCCCCTGGACGACGACGTGGACCTGGAAAGGGTGGCGGAATTAACCGTCGGTTTTGTAGGAGCGGACCTGCTCGCCCTTTGCCGGGAAGCGGCCATGCATCGCATAAGAAAAATCCTGCCTCATCTTCGCCCGGTTCCGGAACGTCTTTCTTCCGATCTGATGGGCCGTCTGCGGGTTTCCATGCAGGATTTCCTCCAGGCGCTGGAAGAAGTTGAACCGTCGGCTACCAGGGAATTTTTAGTGGAGGTGCCTGACGCCGGCTGGAACGACATCGGGGGACTGGACGAGATCAAGCAGCATCTGCGGGAATCGATTGAATGGCCTTTGAAATTCACGGAGCTTTTTGACCGGGCGGGGGCCCAGGCGCCGCGAGGGGTGCTTTTATACGGGCCGCCGGGTACGGGAAAGACGCTACTGGCACGGGCAGTGGCGAACGAGGCCAACGCCAACTTCATCTCAATCAAAGGACCGGCCCTGTTTTCCAAGTGGGTGGGAGAATCGGAAAAGGCCGTCCGGGAGGTTTTCCGCAAGGCCCGCCAGGCAGCCCCGTGTATCGTTTTTTTTGACGAAATAGACGCACTGGTTTCTTCCAGGGGAGCAGGTGAGGGTACCGTGGCCGAGCGGGTGTTGAGCCAATTGCTGACCGAGATGGATGGGATAGAAGAATTACGGCGGGTGGTGGTGCTTGGGGCCACCAACCGGTTGGATTTGATTGATCCGGCCCTGTTGCGTCCCGGGCGGTTTGACCTGCAACTGAGGCTGGAATTACCCGACACGGTTTCCCGGCGGCAGATTCTGGCTGTACACACCAGGAAAAAGGAACTGGCAGAAGACGTAGACCTGGATGGCTTGGCTGCCAGCACTGTGGGTTTTTCCGGGGCTGATATCCGCCATCTGTGCAACCGGGCGGCTTTGGCCGCAGTGCGGGAGTGTCTGGCCCGCCAATCCCAGCCGTCACCCGAACCGGCTGCCGTAAAAATATGTGGCAGGCATTTCCGCCGGGCCCTGGCGGAAATCAAACCGGGTGCGGCGGTGGACTTGGTTTGATCAATTTTTCAGTTGGCTAGATAGAAGTAGCAAAAAATTTGTAATAACATATATTGGTAGTAAATACAAAGAAAGGAGAGATATACATGGGTATCAGACATAGCATTCAGGCTTCTAGTCTGGCCGAAGTTGTTGACAGGATTCTCACCAAGGGTATTGTAATTGATGCATTTGTAAGGGTTGCTCTGGTCGGTATTGAACTTTTGGCAGTTGAAGCCAGAGTGGTTATAGCTTCTGTCGAAACTTGGCTCATGTATGCTGAAGCCGTTGGTTTAACCGTCAGTCCAACATCATAAATGGGGTTACCGGGGCTTTACGGCCCCGGTAACAAAAAAATCTAGAATAAAGAGGGGTTTTTGATGTCTTTGACTGCCATAATGCAATCCTGGTGCGATATTTTTTTGAATAAAGGCGCTGACAGGGCGAAGGCTGTAGAGGGTATTAAGAAGTCTGCTTGCCATGTTGTCAAACTTCATAACAGTAACAGGGCCGAGATAGGCAAAAAAACAAGAAAGTTCTTAAATGAGAGGTTTTTAGCAAACAGAAAAAGAGTCCTCGATCTGATAAAGGGATACGTGGCAGACCGTGTTGAAGCTGCCGGCATTTTACACGATATGAGGGGCAAATACCTGCATTCTGAAAAGGAGCCGCTTTACTATAAAGGATCTGAAGCACCACAACATGGCAAGGAGTTTTAAAATGGTCATTAAAAAAGTTATCAATGTCGTCTTGAAATTTTTCACCGAAGTGCTTGATAAACCCGGAAAGATAATCGGCGTGATCAAGAAACCGGATGGCTGGGAAGTTAAGATAGAGGTGCCGGAAGAAGTGGAGTATATGAGGAAAAGGGCCCAGGACGATTTAATGGCCATATACGGGGTAGTTGTCGATTCCAACATTGAGGTGGTTTCTTTCGATAGAATAGCTCTGCGGGAGCGCGACTCACTGACCTGCTCTCCTGCAGATAAATTTACGGACGATGAAAACTGAATGCTTTCATGTAAAGAAAGCATTTTTTTTACTCGAAAGGAGCAGGCAGATGCAACGCGAGCAGAACCTCGTTAGTAAAGATTTTATAGAGACTGAATACTTGAAAGGTGTTTATGAACGAGCACTGTTTTATCTTGATTCCGGGCAGTCGGTGCATTTTAGCGGCCCGTCGGGAGTGGGGAAAACTTCGCTGGCGCTTTTGGTCGCCCGGCGGCGGCGGCGGCCGTACAGCGTTATTTACGGAAGCAACGACTTCAGTGTAGCCGACTTGATAGGAGGCAATTATGGCTACCGGCGGAAGAAAATAATTGATAATTTTATTCATAACGTTTATACGATGGAAGAGGATTTTCAGCTCAGGTGGCTTGACAGGCAACTCACCAAGGCCTGCCGGGAGGGCCAGACCTTGATTTACGATGAGTTTTCCCGTACCCCGCCCACTGTCAACAATATTTTTCTGTCAATTCTTGAAGAAGGAGTTCTGTTTCTTCCCAGTTACGATTCAGATAACCAGTACGTTAAAGTTCATCCTGAATTCCGTCTTGTCCTGACCAGCAATCCCACTGAATATGCCGGGGTGCACAAGACCCAGGTTGCCCTGGAAGACCGTATAGTTACCATAGAACTTAGCCAAATGGACCGTGACACGGAGGTGGCTATTACCATCGCCAATTCCGGCTTGAGGGGGGATATTGCCGGAAAGGTGGTGGATCTTGTCCGGGAATACCGTTCCGGTGCTTTTTCATCCAACTGTTCGGTTAGGACTTGTATCAAGCTGGCCAAAGTTCTGGCAGCAAAAAAAGAAGTGCTTTACTGTGACCGATTGAGGAAATGTGTTTTTGCGGA